>Ga0209530_1000250_pt1 | contig 44622 bp, 36 predicted proteins | sample BlaSpr_A8_Ref_O1_FD_187987 | JGI IMG/M metagenome (GOLD analysis project Ga0209530, IMG submission 187987) | Forest soil microbial communities from Thunder Bay, Ontario, Canada - Black Spruce, Ontario site 2_A8_Ref_O1 (SPAdes) (version 2) | ecosystem: Environmental > Terrestrial > Soil > Boreal...
CGCCGTGGGCGCCCGCCGTCACCACCGCGGTGCGGGCGCCGGCGGTCACTAGGGCGAGCGCCGCCCGGCCGGCCTCGGCGAGGCCGCGGACCGGGGTGCCGAGGACGGCCTCGGCTTCGGACTCGTTGACCACCAGCCAGTCGACGCCCTCGGCGACGAGCGCCCTGGCCTCCAGCCCCGGCGGGGCGGGAGCCAGGTTGAGCAGGCAGCGGATCCGCTGCCGCCGCGCCAGGGCCAGGGCCTCTCTCACCGCTTTGAGCGGGATCTCGGCGCTGATCACGAGGGCGCCGGGGTCGCCGATCGCGTCTAGTTCCCGGTTACCGACCTGATGGTTCGCGCCCGGGGCTACCGTGATGATGTTCTCGCCCGCCGCGTCGACGGTGATCATCGCCAGACCGGTTGGGGCGCCGGGAATCCGGGTGACGGCGGTTGCGTCGATGCCTTCGTCCTTCAGGGTGGCTGTGAGGCGAGAGCCGAAGTCATCCTCACCTACGCAGCCGGCCATGCGGACGTCCGCACCCAGCCTGGCCGCGGCGACCGCCTGGTTAGCACCCTTGCCGCCCGGAGTGAAGCTCGCGCCCCCGCCGAGCACGGTCACGCCGGGGCCGGGCAGTACCGGCACCGTGACCGAGATGTCCATATTGAGGCTGCCGAGCACGGTCACCCGAGGTCTGCTGTCCATGCTCGCACGTTAGCGCGTTCGCGCGTTCGCGCGTTCGCGCGTTCGCCGGCGACGCGGCTTTTCGCGGCGACTTTCAGGGCTGTTTTCGCGGAAGAAAGCAGCTTGGCGGAGAAAATGGAGTCATTTTTGACTCCTTTTCTTCCGCTGGGCATGGATGTTCCGGCTAAAGGGCGGCTGGGCGAGGGGGACGGGGAGTTCTTACGAGGGGGTTACGGGGAGTGAGATTGCCGAACCGGGGAGGGCGGGGGGCCGTTCTCTTAGATGAGCAGGCAGTGTGCGGTTGCCGTCGTTGATCATGTCCCGGGTCAATGGTCAGTGTCTCCCTATCCGTCTCCGTTTTGGCGGCCGGGCATTGCCTGCTCACCATGGGAGGTACCTGCAATGATGGCGACCTGGCAGTGGATAGTCTTCTGGATCCTGGTGACCATGCCCTTCGTACTCAACATCAGAAGGGTGATAGTCAACCAGCGACGGGGAACCAACAGGCGTTCTGATATTTAGGCGGGAGCGGGGCTACGGACGGGCTGGGCCGCGCGGGCCGCGTGCCAGGCCACGGCGGTCGCGAGCAGCGCGGCGAGCGTGGCCGCGAACATGGCGGCCCGGTATCCCGACACGCCGCCACCGTGGCTGACGCTCTCGGCGATCGCGGGGAGCAGCGCGGCGCCGACTGCCGCGCCGATCTGGCGGCTGGTGTTGATCATCCCGCCGACCAGGCCCTGGTCCGCGTCGGCCATACCGCGGCTCGCGATGACAATCGAGCCGAACGCGGTGCCCGCGGTGCCGAAGCCGATCAGCATCACCATCAGCAGCACCGGGCTGTAGCCGACCGCGGGCAGCCGGGTCAGCACCGCGAAGCCGAGCGCGGCGGCGGCACCGGTCACCACCAGCAGGCGGCGGACTCCCATGCGGCGGGCCATGCGTGGGCCGAGCAGGCCGAACGTGAACCCGACGATGCCTTGCGGGGCAATGACCAGGCCGGTGATCAGCGGCGACTCGTGCAGCACCTGCTGCAGGTACAGGGACATGACCAGCATCTCGCCGCCGTTCCACAGGCCGAGCAGGAACGCCAGCGCGGTGCCGTTCCGCAGGCCCTGCTTGTGCATCAGGCCGGGGCGGACCAGCGGTTCTGGGTGGCGAGTCTCCGCCCGGGTGAAGGCTACGGCAGTGACCGTCGCGACGATGGCGGCGGCGATGACCACGGGGGATGTCCAGCCGAACTGGGTGCCCTGGGATACCGCGAACACGGCCAGGGCCACCGTGGCGGTAATCAGCAGCGCGCCGCGGATGTCCAGCTTGTGCGAGCCTGTCGTTCGCGGGGTGTCATGGATCAGCATAGGGGCGATCGCCGCCGCGACGAGGCCGACGGGGACGTTGACCAGGAAGACGGCGCGCCAGCTGGTCAGCTGGACCAGGACGCCGCCGAGGACCTGGCCCGCGACGAAGCCGACCGAGGAAATGGCGCCGTAGAGGCCGATCGCGCGGGTTCGGGCGGGGCCTTCCGGGAAGCCGGTGGTGATGAGGGAGAGCGCGGCCGGGGCGACGATCGCGGCGCCCGCGCCCTGGATGACGCGGGCGGCGATCAGCAGGACCGGGTCCTGCGCTAGGCCGCCGGCCAGGCTGGCCAGGGAGAACACGATGAGGCCGAGGATGAACATACGCCTGCGGCCGAGCAGGTCGGCGGCGCGGCCGCCGAGGATGAGCAGGCCGCCGAAGGCTATGGCGTACCCGGTCACCACCCACTGGACCTGCGCCTGGGCCATGCTGAGCTCGCGCTCGATGCTGGGCAGGGCGACGTTCACGATGCTGAAATCGAGTACGACCATGAAGGCGGCGACGAGAATAAGGGCAAGGTTCCCCGTGCGGTTAGGGGCGGCGGCGGTGGGCATGATTCCATTCAGATACGTTACGGATCGTTTCGAAAGTCTGTGAGGTGCAACCGGGTGACTAGCGCGGATATTCCTGGGACCGCGCGGGGGCGGCCGCGGAACCCGTCTGCGGATCAGGCGATCCTCGCGGCCGCGGGATCGCTGCTCGCGGAGCGAGGGCTTGATGGCATGTCCATCGAGGAGGTGGCCGCGCGGGCCGGGGTCGGGAAGGCGACCATCTACCGGCGGTGGTCCTCGAAAGGGCTGCTGGCGCTCGATGCGTTCGTGCTGATGTTCCGGGAACAGCAGCCGCCGCCGGACACGGGATCGCTGCGCGGAGACCTGATGGCCGCCTTGCGGGCCTGGGTGCGGGCGGTGACTTCGACGCCCGCCGGCCGGCTGCTCCCCAGCCTGATCGCTGCCGCCCAGCACGACCCGGAACTGCACGCGGCCTGGCGGGACCGGGTACTCGAGCCGCTGCGCGCACAGCACCGCATCATGCTCCAGCACGCGATGGACCGCGGGGAGGTTCCGGCGGCGCTGGATGCGGAGGTGGTGCTAGACATGTTCTTCGGCGCGGCGGAGCACCGGCTCCTGCTCGGGCATCTGCCGATGACCGAATCATTCATCACATCCGTGGTAGACGTGATCCTTAACGGCATATCGGCCGGCTAGGCGTCACTTGGCGTCCTGCGGGATACGTAATATCGTGTTAGTAACGAATGGAGGCTCCGATGGAGCAGTTGCTGAGTAAGTGGTGGGCCCGGCTTACCGCCTGGATGCGCAGCCCGGAGCGATCCGAGCAGGCAACCGAGATGACGCACAAGGCCAAGGCGGCCCTGCACGACGTGCGGGAGAGCGATACCGCCCGCAAGGCCGAGTCCGCCCTCCGCGACCTGCGGGACGGCGAGGCCGGCCGTAAGGCAGAGGCCGCCCTGCGCGACCTGCGCGACAGCGACGCGGCCCGCAAGGCCAAGTCGGCGCTGCGCGACCTGCGGGACAGCGATGCTGGACGTAAGGCCAAGTCGGCGCTGCACGAGCTGCGGGACAGCGTCACCGGCCCCGACGACTCCAAGCACTGAGCTGGTTGATACCCGCGATCGGATATTTGACCGGTCCCGGAGGTGAACGCTAACGTCAGGCTCGGCGGGCTGCCGAGTTTTACGGTGCCCGAGGGGAGGCAGAGCGTGGCGCCGTCACCTGAGCAGAGGCCCCCGGTGATGGCCGACGTCGCCAAGCTGGCCGGGGTGTCGCATCAGACCGTCTCACGTGTCCTCAACGATCATCCGAACGTGCGGGAGCACACCCGCGAGAAGGTGCTGGCCGCGATCCGCCAGCTGGCCTACCGCCCGAACGCGGCCGCCCGCACCCTGGTCACCCGGCGCACCCACACGCTGGGCGTGATCAGCGTCGACACCATGCTGTACGGCCCGACGTCCATGCTGTACGGCTTCGAGCGGGCGGCGCACGACGCGTACTTCGTCTCGATCGCGAGCCTGCCCGCCCTCGACCGCAGGTCGATGCTGGATGCGGTGGACCGGTTCGTCGGCCAGGGCGTCGAGGGCATCATCGTCATCGCGACGCACGACTCGGGTGTCGCGGCCCTGGCCCATGTCCCGCCCGAGATACCTATCGTCGCGCTGGGCTGCGGTACCCACGCGTCCACCACCTCGGTCGCCGTCGACAACGAGACGGGGGCCGCCACCGCTACCCGGTACCTGCTTGGCCTGGGGCACCGGACGGTACATCATGTGGCGGGGCCTTCTGCGAACCTGGACGCGGAGGAGCGGGTCAGCGGCTGGCGGCGTGCGCTCCGCGAGGCGGGCGCGCCTGAGCCCCCCGTGCACACGGGCGACTGGTCGGCCGCTTCGGGATACGAGATGGGCCGCAAGCTCGCGGACCTTGCTGACGTGACGGCCGTCCTCTGCGCCAACGACACCATGGCCATCGGCCTGTACCGGGCACTGGCCGAGCGCGGGCTGCGGATCCCCGATGACGTGAGCATCGTCGGCTTCGACGACATCCCGGAAGCCAGGTACTACACGCCGCCGCTCACCACGGTGCGCCAGGACTTCGGCGAGGTAGGCCGCCAGGCGCTGCGCGCCCTCATCGAGCGCATGTCCGGCTCCGCCGCACCCGGCCTCCGCGTCCGCGTCCCCACCGACCTGATCATCCGCCAGTCCTGTTCCGCCCCCGCGTAACGAGGGCACTACCGGTTCGCTCCCTCCGGTCTCAGCACACAAACTCATCTTTGTATGTGAACTCGTCTTTGTATGGCAACTCGTCGCTTTATTCGGGCATATCGGACACAAAAGCGACAGGTTGCCATACAAAGACGGATTAGCATGCAAGGTCGTGCCCGGAATGTCACCGTTCGCGCCTGAACGTACCACGTCCGGGGGGCGCGGGGGGACCGCAGGGGGCGCGGGGAGATGGAGCGTCGGGCACGGGGAGGATAAGGCACCCGCCGTGGGGGACAAATCGAGCGCAGGGAGCGTATTATCGAACCGGCCAACTGGATGTTAGCGCTAACAATGGGAGTCCGCGGGCATGTACGTGGTAGGAGTGGACTTCGGCACGCTGTCGGCGCGCGCGCTCGTGGTGCGAGTCAGCGACGGTGCCGAGCTCGGCACCGCGGTACACGAGTACGCGCATGGCGTGATCGACTCCGAGCTCGCCGGCACCAGGCTGCCGCCGGACTGGGCGCTGCAGGACCCCGCCGACTGGACCGCGGCGCTCGGCGCGGCGGTGCCCGCCGCGCTCGACCAGGCAGGCGTCGATCCCGCGCAGGTCATTGGCATCGCCACCGACTTCACCGCGTCCACCTGCCTCCCTGTCACCGCCGACGGAACCCCGCTCTGTCAGCTCCCAGCGCTGGCAGGTCGCGTGCATGCCTACCCGAAGCTGTGGAAGCATCACGCCGCCCAGCCGCACGCGGACCGGATCAACGCGCTGGCACATGATCGCAAGGAGCCGTGGATCGGCCGGTACGGCGGCAAGATCTCTGCCGAGTGGCAGTTCGCCAAGGCACTCCAGCTGCTGGAAGAAGACCCCGAGCTCTACGCCAGGGCGGATCGCTGGATCGAGGCCGCGGACTGGATCGTCTGGCAGCTGTGCGGTGCCGAGACCCGCAACGCCTGCACCGCCGGCTACAAGGGCATCTACCAGGACGGCCAGTATCCGTCGCGTGAGTTCCTCGGCGAGCTCAACCCGGCGTTCGCCGGCTTCGCCGAAAGCAAGCTCGCTCATCCCGTAGTCGCTCCCCTGGGCGCCCGGGCCGGCGACCTCACCGCGGCGGCCGCCGCGCTGACCGGCCTGCCCGAAGGAATCGCGGTAGCCATCGGCAACGTGGACGCCCACGTCACCGTCCCCGCGGCCGGCCCGATCGTCCCCGGCAAGCTGGTCGCGATCATGGGCACCTCGACGTGCCACGTCATGAACGGCGAGGGCCTGCACGAGGTCCCCGGCATGTGCGGCGCCGTCGACGGCGGGATCGTCGCGGGCCTGTGGGGATACGAGGCCGGCCAGAGCGGCGTCGGCGACATCTTCGCCTGGTTCATCGCCAACTTCGTCCCCGCCTCCGTCCAGGACGAGGCAGCACAGCGTGGCGTGTCCGTCTTCGAGCTGCTCGGTGCCGAGGCAGCCGCCCAGCCGCCGGGAGCACACGGCCTGATCGCACTGGACTGGCTTGGCGGCAACCGGTCGGTGCTGGTCGACGCGAGCCTGTCCGGCGTCATCGTCGGCCTCACCCTGGCCACCCGCCCCGCCGAGATATACAAGGCGCTGCTTGAGTCCACCGCGTTCGGCACCCGGATGATCATCGATACGTTCGGCGCGGCCGGCGTCCCGGTCACCGAGTTCGTGGCCGCCGGCGGCCTGATCAAGGATCCCGTGCTCATGCAGATCTATGCCGATGTGATCAACCGCCCGCTCACCGTGATCGGCTCGGCGCAGGCTCCCGCGCTCGGCTCGGCCATCCACGCGGCCGTCGCGGCCGGGGCCTACCCCGGTGTGCCGGCCGCCGCCGCGGCCATGGGCCGCGCCCGGCCGGCCGCCTATCTCCCCGACCCCGCCCGGGCCGGGGTCTATGACCAGCTGTACGCCGAGTACGCCGGCCTGCACGACTACTTCGGGCGCGGCGGGAATGAGGTCATGCATCGTCTCCGCGCAATCATCAGAACGAACAGGGTGTTACGTGAGCATCAACGAACTGTGCGAACTGGTGTGCGCGCTGCATGCCGAACTCGTCCGCAATAGCCTTGTCACCTGGACCAGCGGCAACGTATCCGCCCGGGTTCCCGGCCAGGACCTGATGGTGATCAAGCCGAGCGGTGTCTCCTACGACGACCTGACACCATCCTCCATGGTGGTGTGCGACCTTTCTGGCGCGCAGGTCAGCGAGGGACTTTCGCCGTCCAGCGACACCGCCTCACACGCCTACATCTACCGGAACATGCCGTCAGTAGGCGGCGTCGTGCACACGCACTCCACGTATGCCACCGCGTGGGCGGCGCGCGGTGAGGCCATCCCTTGCGTGATCACCGCGATGGCCGACGAGTTCGGCGGGGAGATCCCGCTCGGGCCATACGCACCGATCGGCGGCGACGAGATCGGGCGCGGTGTGGTCGCCACTTTGGCCGGGCACCGCTCCCCCGCCGTGCTGATGCGCAGCCACGGCGTATTCACCATCGGAGGGTCCGCCACCGACGCGGTGAAGGCGGCGGTGATGTGCGAGGACGTTGCCCGGACGGTACACCTGGCCCGCGGCCTCGGCTCGCTGACGCCGCTGCCGCAGGACCAGGTCGACGCGCTGCACGCACGGTATAAGAGCCACTACGGCCAGCGCTAGGAGGAGCCTTAGTAGACCGAGAGGACCGGGCTGGTCTTGATGATGTTGCCGCCCTGGCCGATGAACGTATGCACCTTCAGGTGCGCGGTGTAGAGGATGAACATCAGCGTGCCGCAGGCGCTCTGCCCAGGCCCGGTCTGCACCACCGCACCGATCTGCTTGCTCTGGCCAGCGCTGTTGTAGGCGAACGCCTGGATCCCGACCGCGAAAGCCTTCCCGGTCTGGGTGACGCAGACGTGCACCTCCACCCGGTCCGTCCCCACCTTGGTGTACGTCCCCGTGCCGTCAGCCACGTTCTCGCCGGCGATCGCGGGCACCGTGAAGCTGCCAGAACTCGCTCCACCGGAGCCACCGGACGCGGTCTTGCTCGCCGATGCCGAAGCGCTATGCGACGGCGTGCTGGTGGCAGCGGTCGTCGGGGTGCTCCCGGCCGACGCGGTACTCTGCGGCGCGGCGGTACTCTGCGGTGAGCCAGACGAAGCGGTCGGTGATCCGGCAGACGTGGCCACCGGCGACCCGGCGGCCGATCCGGTTGCCGCAGGTGCGTTCGAGCCGCCCGAGCTGCACGCGGTCAGGCCGACCCCGGTCGCAACAACGGCTGCCAGCAGGAACGATGCACGGCGCAACTTCATTTTAAGATCCCCTAAGTAACTTACAGTGATATCGGCAGTCCAGCCGTCACCATATGCGACCCATAGCGACCCATGTCGCCGCCTTAACCAGAAAAAGTACTTTCCTGTCCGATGAGAGGACCGCGGAGCAAACGATGCCGACGGCCCAGCGCGCAACGCTACGTACCCACTATCGAATCTCGATGAACTGGCCCAGGGGTCGGCTCTTGGGGAACTTTCAGGCGGCCTTGAGTTACTGGTGAGGCGCGGTACGTAGCGTTTTTTACACCATGAAACGGCAGCTGATGAATGCGACGGCCGGGGCGCTCACGCTTTCGATCGCGCTGGGCGCGGGTGGCGCCGCCAATGCGGCGGCGGCACGCGCCCTGCCGGCACCCCGGACTGCCAGCGCCGGATACCGGCTGGCCGATGACAAGCTGGCGGCGGCCCAGCGGCTGAGGGCCAAGGGGAAGGCACGAACCGGCGGGAAGATGCCGGCCGGCCCGCGGCAAGCCACGCCCGAAGCCGACACTCCGCAAGCCACCCCCGGAGCCGACGCTCGGGAAGCCAGCACCGAGACCGATGCGGGGCCGGGCGGCGTGCGGGTTAGCGGACGGACCCAGAGCTGGGCCGGCGCCACATTTACGGCCGCCGAGGCTGGGCGGGCCGCCGTGCACGTGCTGAACGCGGCGAAGGTAGCGCTTACCGGGTGCGTGATCAGGAAGAACGGGACGGGTGCCGCGGTACTGGCGGGTGCGCCTGGCCTAGTCGCGCTTAACGGATGCGCGATCACCACGGACGGAGGCGCCCACGGCGTCGTCGCGGCCGGGCCGGGATCTGACATACGCGTCGCCAATTCCACGATCAGGGTAAAGACCGGCTCACACGCGGCGCTGGCCAGCGAAGGCGGCCGGATCGTCCTGGAGAACGTCAATGTCGTCGGCGGCGGACTGCGCGGCGGCAGGCTTGCCGTGCACGGCGGGACCATCGCCGCTGACGGGTCGGCCGTGCTCCAGTCGGACGGGCTGATCACCGCGCACGGCGTCACGGGCACCACGCTCGGCGGCCGGGAAGCGGCCGGCGGCCAGCACATGGCCGGCGGCCAGCACGCGGCCCGAGGCCAGCACATGGCCGGCGGCCAGCACGCGGCCGTGATCGACGGGGCGCACGGCATCGACGCGATCGACAGCGACCTGACCGGCTCGGCCGGGGTTCTGTTCAGCGGGGCAAGCGCCGGAACTGCCACCTACAAGATGGCCGGGGGGTCGCTCACGGCGGCGACCGGGACGGCCTTCGAGGTGCGGGGGGCGACCGCGCGGGTCAGCGTCCGGGGCGGGGCAGCCATCGCCGCCGGCGATGGGGTTCTTGCCCGGGTGAGCGACGGCGGCGTGCTCACGCTGATGGCGGCAGGGCAGGGGTTGCGCGGTGACGTGATCGCCGACCGCGACAGTACCGCGTCGCTGGTGCTGCGGCACGGGAGCACCCTGACGGGCACCGTCATCAACGGCGCGGTCGAGCTCGACACCGACAGCACCTGGTATGTCACCGGCGACTCCACGGTGACCCGGCTTACCGGGCAGATCACCTCGATCATCGGCAACGGCCACACGGTATACGCCACCGACGGGACCGTGTTGGTGCCGCAGAACGGGAACCACCTGTCGTTATGATAAGGGGGGTTTTAGCGGGGCAGGAGCGGGCATGCAGTCGCTAGAGACGGACGATCCGCGGGCGATCGGCGGGTTCCGGCTGCGCGTCCGGCTCGGGGACGGCGGCATGGGGCGCGTCTACCTGGCACTGTCGCCCGCCGGGCGGGTCGTCGCCATCAAGGTGCTGCATCCCGAACTGGCCAGGGACGCCGAGTTCCTTCGGCGGTTCCGGCGGGAGGTCGCCTCGGCACGGGCGGTCAGCGGCATGTACACGGCGCCGGTCGTCGCGACCGGGCTGGAGGCACGGCCGCCGTGGCTGGCTACCGCGTTCGTACCTGGTCCCTCGCTGGAACAGGTCGTCAGGGAGCGCGGACCGCTGCCCGGATCCGCGGTGTGGCCGCTGTTCGGCGGGCTCGTGGAGGCGCTGGCGGCGATCCATGCCTCGGGGGTCATACACCGCGACCTCAAGCCGTCCAACGTGCTGCTCGCCGCCGACGGCCCGCGGGTCATTGACTTCGGGATATCGCGGGCGGCGGACGGCAGTGCACTGACCGCCACCGGGATGGTGTTCGGCTCCCCTGCCTACATGTCACCCGAGCAGGCGGAGGGCAGGGCGACCGGGACCGCGGCTGACGTGTTCAGCCTCGGCTGCCTCATCTGCTTCGCCGGGGCCGGCGCTCCGCCGTTCGGTGAGGGCAACGCGGCCAGCGTGCTGTACCGGGTAGTGCACGAGACGCCGGTGCTGGACGCGCTGCCGCCGCAACTGCGGTCGCTGGTCGCGCTGTGCCTGGCCAAGGTGCCGGCGGCACGGCCGGGACTCACCGCGCTGGCGGCGGCTATCGCCGCGGCGATATCGGCCAGGGCGGACGGGAGCGAGGAAGGGAGACTGTCTTTCTGGCCGGCGCAGGTGGCCAGGCACATCGACGGGTACCGCGCTGGGGTCGAGGCGCAGCTGGGGCCGATCGACGGCGGCAGGCTCTCCGCGCGGGGCCGCGGCCGGGAAGGCCCGGATCGTGACGCGGCTCGCGGCGGCGACACGGGCGGCGGCGCGAGCGGCGGCGGGGGGCGGCGGAAGACGCTGGTGCTGGCCGATCCGGACGAGGTGGCGGCGGCTCGGGTCGCGGCCGCGCGGGCGGCGGCGGTGCGGGCGCGGGTACCGCGGACGGTGCTCACCGGGACACGGCTGATGTATGCGGGGGCCTGGTACGCGCTGCTCTTCGCGGCGTGTGCCCGGCTGATCGGCATCACCAACGTCAGCCACCACCTCGTGCTGTGGCCAGGGCACTGGGTCATCCACTCGGTGCAAGACCTCACCATCGTGACCGGTATTGACGCTGGCGGCCAGGTCGTGCTGTGGCTGTGGATGGCGGTGGCCTGCCGGAACGGACGCCGCTGGGCGCGGTGGGCGTGCACGGCGCTGCTCACCGTCTACACCGCGGGCTTCGGGTACGCGCTCACCCAGCACGTGCACGACGGCGTAGACCAGCTCGGCACCGCGCTGCTGGCAGGCACCTGGCTCATCGGCGCGACCGCCGTCACGCTGCTGTGGCAGCGCCGGTCCACGGCGTTCTTCCACCGCCGCTCGCAGCGCATCTCATGACGAGCATTCCGTCACTATCTGCTGCAGGGCAAGGTGCAGGCGGCGCCTGGTCTGGTCGAAGTCACGGATGGGTGGCTTGGCCGGGTACCTGCGCTGGCTGAAGTCCAGGTAGCAGCGCTGGTTCACCTCGATGGCGACGGCATCCACCCGGTCGTGGGCGGCGAAGCGCTTCACCGTCCAGCCGCCGATGTAGCGCTGGTTGAGGCGCACGTCCAGGCCGGTGGCGGCAATGATGGCCTGCTGGACGCGACATGTGGTGGCGGGATCCGCCGTCGTGCCGTGCCGGTCCCCCACGATGATGTCGCCGCCCAGGTCGATGCCGAAACTGTGCAGGTCGAGGAGCAGTATCCGCTGATGCTGGCTCAGCAGCCGGCCGATGGCATCGTCCAGGGCCCGGTGGAACGGCTCATGCGCGAGGCCTATCCGGTAGCTGATCTGCTCCGGGGTGAGCGCCTGACGATAGAGCCGGCGCCCGCTGGACAGATAGGCGGCGACGACGCTATCGCGGAACGCGCCGTGCTGGTCGCCGCCAGGATCGCGGTTCACGTCGGCGACGAACCGGCTGTAGCTCGTGGTGATCGTCGTGATGCCGAGCTCGGGGAGGAAGTCGTAAAGCTCCCTGGTCAGCATGTCTGACCGGAGCTCATCCGGGCTCATCGCCAGGTCGACGGCCAGGTCGGGCGGGTACTCCAGGCCGCCGTGCGGCAGGCAGGCAATAATCGGCACGTGCGACGCGGCCGGCTCGATCGTCCACTTCATGCCCTCATAGTGCCATCCCCACGCACTTGCGTGGATAGCCCCGGAAATGGGGTTCGTGGCACACGGACCGCCACCCGAGGGGGGTTCGCGGCACACGAACCCCCTCCGGTAGGCGACTTAGACGACCTCGGCCACGGCCTGGGCGAACTGGGCGGCGTAGAGGCGCTCGTAGGCGCCGCCGGCATGGACCAGCGACTCGTGCGTGCCCTGCTCCACGATGTCGCCGTGCTCCATCACCAGGATCAGGTCGGCGTCGCGAATGGTGGACAGCCGGTGCGCGATGATGAAGCTGGTGCGGCCCTGCCGGAGATTGCCCATCGCGCGCTGGATCAGCAGCTCGGTGCGGGTGTCCACCGAGGAGGTCGCCTCATCCAGGATCAGGATGGCCGGCTCGGCGAGGAAGGCACGCGCGATGGTGATCAGCTGCCGCTCCCCGGCACTCACGTTGCTGCCCTCATCCTCGAGCACGGTCTCGTACCCGTCGGGCAGCGTGCGGACGAAGTGGTCCACGTGCGTCGCCTTGGCCGCGGCCACGATGGCCTCGCGGGAGGCGCCGAGCGAGCCGTACGCGATGTTCTCCGCGATCGTCCCGCCGAACAGCCACGCGTCCTGCAGCACCATGCCGGTCTTGGCCCGCAGGCCCTCTCGGGTCATGTCGGCGATATTGATGCCATCCACGGTGATCCGTCCGCCGGTGACCTCGTAGAACCGCATCAGCAGGTTGACCAGGGTGGTCTTGCCGGCGCCGGTCGGGCCGACGATCGCGACGGTCTGGCCAGGCTCGACCGTCAGCGACAGGTCCTCGATCAGCGGCTTATCCGGGCTGTACGCGAACCGGACGTGCTCGAATGCGACCCGGCCGTCGATGTCGCCAGGAGTTATGGCATCGGCGGCGTCCGGCTCCTGCTCGGGCGCGTCAAGCAGGGCGAACACCCGCTCCGCGGAGGCGACGCCCGACTGGATCATGTTCGCCATCGAGGCCACCTGGTTAAGCGGCTGGGTGAACTGCCGGGAGTACTGGATGAACGCCTGCACATCACCGAGGCTGAGCTGCCCGGACGCGACCCGCAGGCCGCCGACGACCGCGACCAGCACGTAGTTGATGTTGCCGATGAACATCATCGCGGGCTGCATGATGCCGGCGATGAACTGGCCGCGGAAGCTCGCGTTGTACAGCGCGTCATTGTGCTCGCGGAACGTCTCCGCCGACTCGCTCTGCCGGCCGAAGACCTTGACCAGCGTGTGGCCGGTGTACATCTCCTCGATGTGCCCGTTCAGCTTGCCGGTGGTGGACCACTGCTTGACGAACTGCGGCTTGGACTTCTTCGCCACCACGCGGGCCAGGAAGATCGACACGGGCACGGTAACCAGCGCGATCAGCGCCAGCAGCCAGGAGATCCACAGCATCATGGCCAGCACGCCGAAGATGGTCAGGACCGAAAGGACCAGCTGGGACAGGGTCTGCTGCATGTTCTGCGCCAGGTTGTCGATGTCGTTGGTGACGCGGCTCAGCACCTCTCCGCGCGGCATGGAGTCGAAGTAGGACAACGGCAGCCGGGCCAGCTTCTCCTGGGCCCGCTGGCGCAGCCGGAACATGGTGCGCTGCACCACCCGCGCGGTCATCCGGCCCTGGATGGTGCCCATGATCAGCGCGACCAGGTAGATCAGCGCGACGATGCCGAGGGTCCGGCCGAGCGCGTCGAAGTCGATGCCGTGCCCCGGGTTCAGCTGCAGCGAGCCGATCAGGTCCGCCTGGGTACCCTTGCCATGCGACCTCAGGTACTCAATCGTGGCCTTCTGAGTCGTATTCTTCGGCAGGCCTTTACTGATAAAGCCGGCGAAGATGACGTTGGTGGCGTTGCCGAGGATCTTCGGGCCCCAGACGGAGGCGGCCACGCTGCCGGTGGCGCACAGTGCACTGATGATCATCAGGGTGCGCTCAGGGCGGAGCACGCCGAGCAGTCGCCGCAGCGACCCGCCGAAGTCCTTAGGCTTCTCCATCGACGGCCCGTTCATCCAGGACGCGGGGCCGGCCTGCCGCTGGGCCGGCGGGGCCCCAGCTGCTCTCCCCGCTGGTCCTTGGCCGTTGCCAGCGGCCGGACCCTGGTCGTTGCTAGGGGTGCTCACGCTGTGCTCCCTTGTGACTGCGTGAAGAGGCGCCTCAAGCCGGCGCCTTCCCTCATCGCTCCTTCGTCGCTCTTCAGTCCAGGCGCCGCCGCGCCTCTTCGCACAGTCACGCTGCGGCCTCCTGCTCGGTCAGCTGGGAGAGCACGATCTCCCGGTAGGTCTCGTTGCTTGCCATCAGTTCCCCGTGAGTTCCCCGGCCGGCGATGCGGCCTGCGTCGAGCACGATGATGCGGTCGGCGTTGCGGATCGTGGCGACCCGCTGCGCGACGATGACGACCGTGGCATGCCGCGTTTCCTTTGCGAGGGCCGCTCTCAGCGCGGCATCCGTCGCGTAGTCCAGCGCGGAGAACGAGTCGTCGAACAGGTAGATATCTGGCTTATGGACCAGGGCGCGGGCGATCGCCAGCCGCTGCCGCTGCCCGCCGGACACGTTGGTGCCGCCCTGGCTGATCGGCGCGTCCAGGTCCGTGACGAAGTTCGCCTGCGCGGTCTTGAGCGCGGCCCAGAGCTCCTCGTCCGTGGCATCCGGCCGCCCGTACCGCAGGTTGGACGCGATCGTCCCTGAGAACAGGTACGGCTTCTGCGGCACGAAGCCCACGGCCTTCGCCAGTACTTCCGGATCCAGCTTCCTGACGTCCACGCCGCCGACTTCGATTGTGCCGCCGGTGGCGTCCATCAGCCGCGGGATCAGGTTCAGCAGGGTCGTCTTGCCCGCCCCGGTGCTGCCGATGATCGCGGTGACCTCGCCAGGCTCCGCGGTCAGGCTTATGTCGCACAGGACCGCCTCCTCCGCGCCCGGGTACCGGAACTCGACGTGGTCCAGCTTGAGGTAGCCGCGGGACTCAAGATCTCTATGCAGAACGACTGGTGGCTCCACACTCGGGTCAGTGCTAAGTACCTCCTGGATACGGTCGGCACACACCTCGGCCCGCGGAATCATCATCAGCATGAAGGTGGACATCATCACCGACATCAGCACCTGCATCAGGTAGGACAAGAACGCGGTGAGGGAGCCGATCTGCATGGTGCCGTCGTTGATGAGGTGCCCGCCGAACCAGAGCACGGCGACGCTGGACAGGTTGATCACGCTCATGACCGCCGGGAACATCATGCCCATGATCCGGCCGGAGCGGAACGCCACGTCGTAGACCTCGCCGTTTGCCCGCTGGAACCGCTCCCGCTCCGGCTCGTCCCTGACGAAGGCACGGATGACCCTGATACCGGTGATCTGCTCGCGCAGGACGCGGTTAATCCCGTCGATGCGGACCTGCATCAGCTTGAACAGCGGCCGCATGCGCTTCACGAGGATGGTCACGATGATGCCGAGGACGGGCACGATGATCACCAGCAGGCCGGACAGGTCGACGTTCTGGCGCAGCGCCATGATGATCGCGCCGACACCGATGAACGGCGCGGACAGCATCATGGTCAGCGTCATCAGCACCAGCATCTGCACCTGCTGAACGTCGTTGGTCGTCCGGGTGATCAGGCTGGGCGTGCCGAAGTGACCGACCTCGCGGGTGGAGAAGGCCTGCACCCGGTCGAACAGGGCACCGCGCATGTCCCGGCCGACAGCCATCGCGGTCCTGGCGCCGAAGTACACCGCGAGCAGGCTCGCCGCGATCTGAACGAACGCGATGCCGAGCATGATCGCGCCGGTGCCGAAGATATAACCGGTGTCCCCCTTGATCACGCCGTAGTCGATGATGTCAGCGTTCAGCGTGGGCAGGTAGAGCGCCGCCAGCGTCTGCAGGAACTGCATGACGACGACGATCGCCAGCCATTTCCGGTACGGGCGCATGAAAGAGAGCACCAGTTTAAACAGCACTGTGTTCGATTCCCCTCGTTAAGTTTTAGGCCGCGCGGCGGGTCCGGCGCTCGTACGCCGCCGTCATCGGAGCGATCATGTCCATCGCCTCACGGAGCATGGCGAGGAAGTGGGCGTTGTCGTCCTGCAGCCACCGGTGCGTGCATACCCGCGCGGCGCTGCTGTAGGTGGCGGCCAGTACGTGCGGGTATAGGTCCGTGGATGGCCTGTCTACCCGTTCGGCGATCGCTTCGGCAAGCGAATTATCCCTGGCTACGAACGTCTTGAAGAACTCGCCGCGCAGCATCGGGGTGGTGATGATCATCCGCACCAGTTCCTTGTTGTAGGTGGAACTGTGATGCATGATCGTCATCGCCGCGCCGACCGCGTCGGCGAGCGACTCGCTGTGCGGGCGGTCGCGGACCATGTCGCCCAGGGCCATCGCGCGGGCCGCGGGCTCCGCGCAGATGGCCTCGGCAACGCTGGAGAAGTAGTTGTTGTAGGTCCGCGGCGACACGCCGACCTCGGCCGCGATGTCCGCTACCCGGACGTTCTCCGGCCCGTCAGCGAGCGCGAGCCGGACCGCCGCGCGGCAGAGCGCATCGCGGGTAGCGAGCTTCTTCCGCTCGCGCAGCCCCAGGCACTCATCCCCGTGTTCCACGCGCCGAGCATACTCCAATTTATGCGCGCCCCGCAAATTTTCTCACCACGCATGTTTTGGAGGCCGCCCTCCGCAGCATGCCGATGGCGCCAACGGGTCCGCTATGTCGCCCGAAATGTCGCAAGCCAGCGTGCCGTTGGCACCATTGGCACCCCGGCTACTGGCCGGCGAAGGCGGCCGGGGGGCACGGGCCGGCGAGGGCGGCCGGGGCGCGGGCCACCGGGGCCACTCATGCGACGGTCGTCTGCCTCGGTACGCCAGGGCAACCCCAGACGCGCTCAGCGGCTACCTCGGGCAGGCGACGCTGCCGGTGTTGCTTGCTTTCTGGCCGGGAAGAGGTAGGGCCTCCCCAAGAGACACAGCGACCCAGTGGGTGAAGGGACCGAGCTTCTCCTGGACATAGAAGTCGGTCTCCTCAGTAAAGCCGCCCTCTCATAGCAGCCCCCTGGCGAGGCGAACCGGCATCTCGACGACGATGTCCGAGTCGGGCGGCAGCGCATGCCGATGCCAGCCGGCATGCCCGCCTGAGCTCCGGTGGTCAGACCGCCAAACCCGACCGGCCGATAGTTCGCCGCCAGTGTCCACAGCGCTATCGCGGCGGCCAGCAGGAGGACCCCTGCCGCCTGTAGCGCCCAGCGCCACCACCGCCAGCGGTGCTTAACCGCAGGTAGGTCCGGCCGCACCAGTTCAGAATCGGAGATCGCCACCCGCGGCTCCCGCTGTAGAGGTTGCGACGACCGGCACGGCAGAGCTCCTCGCGGGTTGCGAGCTTCTTCCGCTCTCGTAGCCGGGTCACGGCCTGGATGAAAAATCATTTGCGGCAGGTTCGGCCGTATGACACGATGCTGGCAGTTGTGCTGGCTGATGCCAGCTGAGCGGAAGGAGGGCAGCACTGTGATTGCGATTGCGCTGACGTCTGCCCTTTCCGTCCTTCAGCTGAGGAGCATCACCCACCGTGCAAGACTTTTCGTACGCAGACGATAAGAAGTTCTCGTCTAGCCGCAAGGGCAAGTGGCGGCTGGACGAATCCGAGGAAACATTCGCCAAGCGCGGCGGACCCCGTAGGTCGCTGCCCGACGAAGACGCCTTTGATGTCCCGCCCGAGGGTGACCGCTGGTCTACCTGGGATCAGTCCACGCCGACCGAGCGCGGCCCGGAGCCGCATCCGGACTGGCTGGTCACCGAGAAGGCTGCGGTCGATACCGAGCTCGGGATACTGAAGACCGGCAAGGAAGCGGACGTCTTCCTGCTGCGGCGCGGCGTTCCCGGCACGGAGCGGGAGTGCCTGCTCGCCGCGAAGCGGTACCGCTCCGCAGAGCACCGGATGTTCCACCGGGACAGCGGTTACCTGGAGGGACGCAAGACCAGGGAGTCACGGGTCAACCGGGCCATGTCCAGCCGGAGTTCCTTCGGCCGGGAGGCCATCGCCGGCCAGTGGGCGTACGCGGAGTTCGCCGCGCTGATCCGGCTCTACCGGGCGGGCGTGCCGGTCCCGTACCCGGTGCAGATCGTTGGCACCGAGATCCTGCTGGAGTTTATCGGCGATGAGGACGGCACCGCTGCGCCGCGGCTCGCCGAGACCCGGCCAGCGCCAGATGAGCTCAGGGATCTCTGGGCACAGCTGATGCAGGCCACGGTGGCGCTGGCCAGGGACGGGCTGGCGCACGGCGACCTGTCCGCTTACAACCTGCTGGTGCACGAAGGGCGGCTGGTGATGATCGACCTGCCGCAGGTGGTCGACGTGATCGCGAACCCGCGCGGGGCTGAGTTCCTGGAGCGGGACGCGCTCAACGTCGGCCGGTGGTTCACCACGCACGGGCTGGACCATGCGGAAACCTCGCCGGAAGACCTCCCGGCACTACTGCGGCAGGAGGCAATGCTGGACCGCTAGTTGTCGGACCGGCCTCCGCTAGCCGCAGGCGCCGGTCTCCGCTAGTCGTCGGTGTCGGTCTCCGCCGTGCCGGTCTCCGCAGGGGCGGGACCGGTAACCGCCTGGCGGGTCTCGTCACCGAGCAGGCCAGTCTGCGCGGCGATCCGGCCCAGGTTCGGGGACCAGCCGACGCCGAATACCGATGGCGACCAGAAGTTGCCTGCCGGGTTCCACAGCTTGTCCCGCACGCTGTCCGCGGTCGGCTTGCGGAAGTCGTAAGGCACCACCCCGGCGACCTTCCCGGTCCAGGTGCGCTCCTCGGCCGGCTTCTTGAGCTCGGTCACGATCGCGGCGCCCAGCGCCGCGGCGGCCAGCGCGAGGCCTTTCTTATCCTTGGGAAGCATGAATCCAGGCTACTCCGCCATGCCAGGACCCTGCGCCGGCGGACCGCGACCGGCGCCACGCAGTCGATATGCCCCGTATACGCCGCTATGTCCGACCGCAGCGTCTGACATTTGACGGAAGATAACAGCCCGACGGAGAAAAAGGAGTCAAAAACGACTCTTTTTTCTCCGTCAAGCATCAAACTTCCGTCTAAATCCGCAGGCAAGTCGCGAGATCGGTGCTGCCGTGACTTACGGTGCTGTAGTGACTCGCGGTGCCAGTGCGGGGCGGGCCAGCGCCGGGCGGGGCGGGCCAGTGCGGGGCGGGGCGATGCGGGGTGCGGGCGAAAGGGTCGCGGGCCGCTGCTCTCCGGGGCGAGGCAGCGGCCCGCGACGATTCCGCGGCTAGCCGCGGAATACCCCGCTAGCCGCGGAATGCGCGGATTGACTCCTTCAGCGACCCCATCGTGGCCAGCACGGCCGAAGGCTCGTACCCGCAGTGCGCCATGCAGTTAGCGCACCGGGGGTCCTTGCCCCGCCCGTACGCGTCCCAGTCCGTGGTCTCGATCAGTTCCTTGTACGTCTTCACATAGCCGTCAGACATCAGGTAGCACGGCTTCTGCCAACCGAGCAGCGAGTAGGAAGGGATCCCCCACGCCGTGCAGCCGAAGTCGGTCTTCCCCTCAAGGAAGTCAAGGAACAGCGGCGAGTGGTTCAGCCGCCACTTCTTGCGCCGCCCGTCCGCGAACGTCTTCTTGAACAGCTCACGGGTCTCGGTGACCCCGAGGAAGTGCTCCTGGTCCGGTGCCTTCTCGTAGGCGTAGGCCGGTGAGATTTGCATCTCGTCGATGCCGAGGTCGTCGTTCAGGTAGTTCAGCACGTCGATGACCGTCTGCGGCGTATCGGTGTTGAACACCGTGGTGTTCGTGTTCACCTTGAAGCCGCGGGCCTTGGCCATCTTGATGGCGGCGACCGCCTCGTCGAACACGCCGTCCTTGCACACGGACTCGTCATGCCGCTCCTTCAGCCCGTCGATGTGCACGACGAAGGCGAAGTACGGTGACGGCTTGAACTTGTCCAGCTTCTTCGGCAGCAGCAGCGCGTTCGTGCAGAGGAAGACGAACTTCTTCCGCTTGATCAGCTCGCTGACGATCACGTCGATCTGCGGGTGCATCAACGGCTCGCCGCCGGCCAGCGACACCATCGGCGCACCCGCCTCCTCGACCGCCCCGATGGCCTGCTCCACCGGCATCCGCTGCTTGAGGATGTCGTGCGGCTGCTGGATCTTGCCGCAGCCTGCGCACGCGAGGTTGCACGCGAACAACGGCTCAAGCTCGACAAGCAGCGGGAACTTCTTGTTGCCAGACAGCTTCTGCTTCATCAGGTAGGACCCGATGCGCATGGACTGGCGCATTGAAACGGACATTACTGCCTTACCTCCTTGGGCAAGCCGAACCGGATTGACTCCGTGGTCGTCACCCGTTCTGATACCGAAACCGGGCCAAGCCCGGACAATGCGGAGACGATTTCCGACACCACCGCCGGCGGTGCCGACGCCCCCGCGGTAAGTCCGATCCGCGACGCCCCCGCCAGCCAGTCCAGCTGGATGTCGGACGCGTCGTCGATCAGGTATGCGGGCGTTCCCTCCCGCTCGCAAACTTCTACCAGCCGGACCGAGTTGGACGAGTTCTTGGAGCCCGCCACCAGCACGACGTCCGATTCCGCCGCGATGTCCCGTACCGCGGCTTGCCGGTTGGTGGTGGCGTAGCAGATGTCGTCGCTGCCCGGCGCACGCACCTGCGGGAACTTCTCTCGCAGGGCGTTCGACATCTCCGCCGCCTCGTCCACCGACAGCGTGGTCTGCATCAGGTAAGCGACCTTGTCCGCCTCCAGGTTCGCGACGTCCTCGGCGCTCTGCACGAGAACGGTCGACTCGGGCGCCTCACCCAGCGTGCCCTCGACCTCCTCGTGCCCGGCGTGCCCGATCAGCGCCACGGTGTACCCGTCGGCGGCGAACCGCCGCGCCTCCGCGTGCACCTTGGAGACCAGCGGGCAGGTCGCGTCCACCACCGAGAGGCCCCGAGCGGCCGCCTGCGATCGCACCGCCGGCGACACCCCATGCGCTGAGAACACCACGGTCGAGCCGTCCGGCACCTCGTCGAGCTCGTCGACGAACACCGCACCACGCTCCCGCAGGTCACCGACGACCCGCTTGTTGTGCACGATCTCCTTGCGGACATAGATCGGCGCGCCCTGCTTGTCGAGCATCTTCTCGACGATCTCGATGGCCCGCTCCACCCCGGCGCAGAACGACCGCGGTCCCGCGAGCAGCACTTCCCGCGCCGCACACACCGCCGCCCACCGCTCCACGACCGGTACCGCCGCCTTCAGCGACCGCAGCGCGGCCAGCCCACCGGTCACGATGCCCGCCACCGGCCGGTCCGGCGTGTCCGACACCGCCCTGATGACGACGACCGGCCGCCCCGCCGCCGCGGCGGCAAGCGGTGCCGATTCCATGTCCGCCAGGATCGCCCCGGTCGCCGCCAGCTCGGTCCGCTCCGACTTCTTCACCAGGTGATCCACTGTCACCACTGGCCCCAGATGAACCGTGAATCCCGCCCGCCGCAGCTCCCCCGCGACCAGCGGCGCGCTCGGGCAGAGCGTGCCGCCGACCTCGGTGGCCACGACCAGGTCGCCCGGGCTGAGGTCCGCGGTAAGTGCCGCGCCGACCCCCATGATCACCAACTGGCAGAACGACTCGTGTGTTACCTCCTCAGCGAACCCCGCCGCCCGCGTGGTGCCGTATCCCGTGCGGAGCACGGTCGCATGCAGCGCACCACGCCGCACCGCTCGCGCCTCGATCCGCATTGGCGAGCAGATCAGCAGCCCGTCGCTGGGATCTTCGGTCCGCGGCCGTGGAATGGTCTCGGTCACGTGACCTCCTGGAGGTATCGGCCAAGGGCGCTGACCGGGAAGGCCAGCCGGTACAGGTGGTAATTGATGTAGAAGTCACCGGGGAAGCCCGTGCCGGTGAACTGCGGCTCATCCCAGGAACCGTCCAAGTGCTGTGACTCGACCAGCCAGCCGATTCCGCGCGCGACCGCGCAACCATTCCGCTCGCCCGCGGCGAGCAAGGCCAGCAGCGCCCACGCGGTCTGCGAGGCAGTCGACGTGCCCCGGCCGGCCTGCTGCGGGTCGTCGTAGGAGCGCAGGTCCTCGCCCCAGCCACCATCCGGGTTCTGGTGCGCCTCCAGCCAGGCGACGGCGTTGCGGATGCACGGCTTACCCGGCTGCACCCCCGCGGCGATCAGGGCCGGCACGACCGCGCCGGTGCCATAGACGTAATTGGCACCCCACCGGCCGAACCAGGATCCGTCCGGCTCCTGGTTCTTCAGCAGCCAGATGACGCCGCGCTTGCAGGCATCCGAGGTGGCGTGCCCCTCGGCGGCGTACGCCTCGACGATGTGCGCGGTGACGTCGGCGGACGGCGGGTCGATGACGGCACCGAAATCGCAGAACGGCAGCTTGTTCACCAGCGCTCGCGTGTTGTCCGCGTCAAACGCACCCCAGCCACCATCTTTTGACTGCATTCCCGTCAGCCATTGCAGCCCCCGCTGGGCCGCCTCGTCACTGGGGACACTTACCCTGCGTAGCGCAAGCAATACCTCGGCGGTGTCATCAGTGTCGGGGTAGTTGTCGTTATCGAACTCAAAGGCCCAGCCGCCGGGCGCGAGGCCCGGCCGGCGCACCTGCCAGTCGCCCGGGCCGCGGATCTCCTCTCCCAGCACCCAGTTGCCCGCGCTGACCAGCGCCGGATGGTCGGCGGGCAGGCCCGCGTCGGCCAGTGCGATCATCGTCAGCACGGTGTCCCACACCGGCGACTGGCATGCCTCCAGCCTGCGGACGGGACCCTCGGCGCCTTCCTCGGTGATCGTGAAGCGCGCCAGGCCCGCGATGCCCTTGGCCATGACCGGATGCTCCAGGTCGTAGCCCAGCAGGTTGAGCGCCATCAGCGAGTACACCCACGGCGGCTGGATGCCGCCCCAGCAGCCGTCTTCCTCCTGCCGGGCGATGATCCACTCCGCGCATCGCCGCTGGGCCGCACTCCGCACCGACTTTACGGGCCGGTAAAGGTGAAGGGCCTTGTCTAGGCCGTTGAACACGCGCGCCCACGGATCGGGCGGTGCCTGCGCCGGCGTGATGCCCGTCTTCAGCTCGTCGATGCCGAACGGGAGCGGACGTGAGGGCCGGAACGACTGCACGACCGCCAGCGCGACGATCGTCTGGCGAGCCCAGCAGCCCCAGTCGTAGATGTTCAGCGGGAACCAGGACGGAAGGTAGATCAGCTCCGGCGGGATGACCGGGAGTTCATCCCATGACCACTGTCCCGACAGCGCCAGCCAGATCCGGGTGAACACCCGGCTAGCCTCGACGCCGCCCTGGCCGCGGATCCAGTCAGCGGCGCGCCGCATGTGCGGTGCGTCCGGCAGATCCCCGGCCAGCCGCAACGCCACGTAGGCCTCCACCGTGGTGGAGATGTCGCCAGGTCCCCCGTAGAAGTTGGCCCAGGTCCCGTCAGCACGCTGCTGCGACCGAATCCAGCGGCCGGCCGCTTTCTTCGTCTCCGCGTCACCGATGCCGAGGAACTCCCGCAGCAGCAGATCCTCGGCATCCATCGTCACGTTGGTCTCAAGCTCTCCCTGCCACCAGCCCCGCTCATCCCGCAGCCCGAGAAGGTAATTGGTGGCCCGCTCCAGCGTCTGCGCGGCTCCCGCAACCGGACCGGCAGCCGGCGCAGGGACGCTGGGGCGGGCCGCGACGGGTGGGGCGGCGTTGGGCCGGGCACCATGGACCGCGGGGCGCGGTCTGCTCATTACCACTGGCGGGCGGTGATGAACTCGGCGATGGCGGTCAGCTCAGCGTGCACATCCACCGGGATGTCCACGTCGGCGAGGCTCGCGTTGGCGGCGGCCAGCTGTGCGTCGGCCTCGTCTTCCGCCCACTTCCGGCCGCCGGCCATGGTGACCAGTTCCGCGGCGCGGATCAGGTCGTTCTCGCTCAGCGGCTCCGGGTCGTTGAGCATGGCACGCAGCTGGTCCCCCTCCGCTGTCCCGCTGCTCAGCGCCGCGACGACCGGGAGTGACTTCTTCCGCGCGCGCAGGTCGGCGCGTACCGGCTTGCCGGTGACCTCGGGCGCGCCCCAGATACCGAGCAGGTCGTCGGTCAGCTGGAAGGCGAGACCGACGTGGTTGCCGAACCCGGCCAGGCCCATCGCCAGCGCCGGCGGCGCGCCCAGGTGCATGGCGCCGATGCTGCAGGCGCACGCCATCAGCGCGGCAGTCTTGTCGCCGGCCATGTCCAGGCATTCCGACAGCGTCACGTCATCGCGCTTCTCGAAGGCCAGGTCGCTGCCCTGCCCGCCGATGAGCCGCTGCACGGCGGTGGACAGGCACCTCGCTGCCCAGGCGCTGTGCGGCATCTCGGACTCAAGCAGCAGTTCCTGTGCCAGCGCGAGCAGGGCGTCACCGGCCAGGATGGCGCCGCCGACGCCGAACACGGTCCAGGCGGTGGGCCGGTGACGGCGCTCGGTGTCGCCGTCCATGATGTCGTCGTGCAGGAGCGAGAAGTTATGCACAAGCTCGACAGCGACGGCCGCGGTCACACCGCGCTCCGGCGGTGACCCCGCGGCACGCGCCGACAGCAGTGCGAGGGCGGGCCGGAGCGCCTTTCCGCTGCCGCTGCGCGTCGGGTTGCCGTCGGCGTCGGCCAGGCCGAGGTGGTAAGCCGCGACAACGCGGACATCCGGGGTCAGCCTGGCGATGGCTGCCTCTATCGCCGGTCCCACCAGGTCGCGTGCGATAGCCACGCCCTCAGGCATTACAGCAGTCACGGACGTACTCCCAACGAATCGGCATTGGTACTTATCTGCGTTCTCATCCGGCGCAGTTCGATTGCGGCAGCAAGACCGCTGCGAACCGCGCCCTCCATCGTGTCCGGCCAGCCCGTGTCGGTCCACGCCCCCGCAAGGACCAGGCCAGGCAGTTTCGTTCCCGCGGGGGGCCGCAGTGCGCCACTGCCCGGCGCCTGACGGAACGTAGCCCGCCGCTCACGGGTTACGAAGAACTCGGCAACGTTAGCATCGCGCGCGGCCGGCAACAGCGCGGCAAGCGCCGGTACAAACTTCTCCCGCAGATCCGCCACCGGCATGTCCACGTACTCATCCCCCGCCGACAGCGAGACCGCCAGATACTGCGGCCCGCTCCCCGGCCCGGTCCCTGGCCCGGTCCCGCCAGCCAGCGTGCCGATGGTGCCAACGGGTGGGCTCCCGGCGCCGTTCTGGCCGTCCAGCGGGCCCGTTGGCGCCATTGGCACGCTGCGGTCGGGGTGCGGGCGGTCGGGGTCCGTGCGGTCGGGGTGGGTGCTGGAGGCCAGGCCGGAGATGGCGGTGCGGTCGAAGACCCACTGGACTGGGGAGTTCACGCCGGCGGCGAAGGGGAGGTCCATCACCTTGCGGTCGTAGATCACGTGCACGTTGACGATGGGGCTCGCGCCTAGGCCGGACCATGCGTTCACCGTCGCGGCCGGCAGCGAGTCGGCCGGGATCAGCCTTGCGGCCTGCTCCGGCGGCACCGCCAGCACCACGGCATCCGCGCCGATCACCTCCGGCAGCCCAGCAGCCCTGCCTCGGGCCAGCGCGATCCGGAAGGCAGGCGCGGACGCGAGCTCTATCCCGGCTACCTTGGTGCTCAGGTGGATCCGGGCGCCCAGGCGGGTAAGCAGCCGAGCGGCGGCGTCGCCGTGCAGCTCGCCAAGCGGGAGGGCGGGCACGCCTATGTCGGCGGCGTCCTTGTCCCCGAGCAGGCCCGTCTTCACCACCGTCGCGGCCAGCGAAAGGGACGCGTCGTCGCCCGCGATGTTCAGCGCGGAGATGGTGAACAGGTCCCACATGACGCGGCGGGCGTGCTCGGACTGGCCATGCCTGGCAAGCCAGTCACCGAACCGGATCGTGTCCGTCGCTGGATCCGCCGGGTTCACACGGCGCATCGCTAGCGCAGCAAGGGATACCTTAGCCCGTTCTGATCGCGTGAGAAGAGAGAACCCGGCAAGGCCCGGCAGCATGTGCAGCGGCGCGGGGAGCGCGGTCCTGTGCAGCCGCGCGGCCGCGCGGCCTGGGGCGAGCACCGTGACGTCGAAGCGGGGCTGCACCGGGGCGTGCGCGGTCATGCCGAGCTTGGCGAGCAGGCCCTGGTATGCGGAGCAGCAGCGCAGGAACACATGCTGGCCAGTGTCGACGATCAGGCCGTCGCGGTTAAACGAGCAGGTCGCACCGCCCAGCCGCGGCTTCGCCTCGAGCAGCGTCACCTCGGCGCCCTGCTCGGCGAGCGCGATCGCGGCGGTCAGGCCGGCCAGGCCCCCGCCGATGACCACGGCCCTCACCGGACACGCCTGGTCAGCGCGGTGAGAGCTACCAGTGCCTTCTGCCGGCCGGGGAGGCTGACGCGACCGCGCAGGACGGCCGTCGGATCCGCGGCGATGTGCTCAAGCAGCCGGCGGTAGATGCCGGCCATCGCGCCGGTGCACGCGGCGCTGCGCCAGTCCAGCAATGGCAGCAGCCGCAGGCCGATCCCGTACCAGTCGCGGGCGCGCTCGATCTCGAACTCCATCAGCTTAGTGAACTGCGGCTCGGCCGGCTGGCCCAGGTCGCAGCCGAACCTGTTCAGGTCCTCGGCCGGCAGGTAGATCCGGCCGTTGCCGTGGTCCTCGCGGATGTCGCGCAGGATGTTCGTCAGCTGGAGGGCGATGCCGAGGTCGTCGGCCAGCTGCGGTGCCTTCTCGTCGTCGTCGGAGCCGAAGATGCCAAGCGACAGGCGCCCGATGGCGCCCGCGACGCAGCGGCAGTAGTGGTGCAGGTCATCGAAGGTCTCGTAGGTGGTTCCGCTTACGTCGGCGATGCAGCCGTCGATGACCTCACCGAAGGCCGGCATGGGCACCGGGAACCTCCTCGCCACGTCGGCGAGGGCGAACAGGACCGGATCCTCGGCTCCGGGGGTGGCGGTGATCTGCTGGCGGGCCTGCTCCAGCCGGCTCAGCTTCTCCGGCGCGGGCAGGTCACCGTCGCCGATGTCGTCGATGCGGCGGGCGAACGCGTAGATAGTTGCGAGGCCCCGGCGCTTGTCCGGCGGCAGCAGCCTGATTCCGTAAGCGAAATTCCTGGCCTGTGACCAGGTAATCCGCTCGCACTCGCGGTACGCCTCTTCCAGCGTTGACCCCGCGGCTGTGCGCCCTGCCGTAACAGACACTGCGTTCACCTCCCCCTCAGGTAAGCCATGACAAGTCCGGTCACGATGGTTTTCTTCCGTGGCTTTGGTGTGCTCTTGAGCACGTCATAGTCGTGCTGCTCGATGGCGATGAGCGCGGCCCGGCCGCCGGCCACGTAGCCGGCCACCGCCAGCCGGGCGGCGCCGCGCAGCGTGCCTACCAGCGGCGCGCCCGTGCCGAGGAGCTCTTTCGCCCTAGTGACCTCGAACTCGAGCAGCTGCTTGACGGTGCCGCCGGCGCTCTGCTGAGCGAGGTCCCGCTCGGTGCAGGAGAATCGGGCCATGTCTTCCTGCGGCAGGTAGATGCGGTCGTTGCCCAGGTCTTCCGCCACGTCCTGCCAATGTTCAGCCAGCTGGAGTGCGGTGCAGATGCGGTCGGAGAGGCTGATGCGTTCCGGAGTTGCCACGCCGAAGATATACAGCACGACCTGGCCGATCGGATTGGCGGACAGCGTGCAGTATTTCTCCAGGTCGGAGTACGTGGGATACCGGCTGACCAGCTGGTCCTGGCGGTTGGCCTGGATCAGTGCGCGCAGCGGCTGATCAGGGACGCCGCACTGCCTGACCGTTTCGGCCAGCGGCTTCAGCGCCGGGGTCTGCGGGGCGTCGCCGGCGTAGATCCGGTCGATGTCGGCTTCCAGCTCGTCGAGGAGGCGCAGGCGGAGGGCGCTCGTCTGCTCTGTTGTTCCTGTGACCTGGCCGGTGGCCTGGTCGCCGATGTCGTCGGTGAGGCGGGCGAAGCAGTAGAGCGCGAACAGGTGCTCGCGGTGCCTTGCGGGCAGCATTCGGAGCGCGACCGGAAAGTTCTCTCCGTCCGCGCTGGGCAGCACATCTGCGGCGTCTGTCACTGACGGACGGACATGCTCTCGCGCATCCATCCGTTCTGCACCGCGACTTCCCCCAGTCACTCGCCTATTTTCTCTGGTAGGCGTAAACAATTGCAAACAATGACAGGCGCGTCACATGACGGACGCGTCGGTTAACTGCGTGCTTCGACGCCGTGGGCATGCCGTGCATCATCGCAGCTCAGGCTGCAAAAAAATAGATTGCACAGGCGACCGGGGTTATGGTACGTAATACACCTGACATTGGCGTCAGCTACCGCGCAGTATCGGGTGCGAATTTTTCGCCGGGCGCGCCGGCGGGTCGAGACGGGGCCAACGTGCAGCCTCCATGGCAAGGGTCCAGCGCCCGTGTAGCGACCATCGAATGCCACTTTATACAATTCTGTCCAGTTATTCACATCGGTTCCGCGTGGGTCAGGTGCGCCAGATGAGGACGAGCGCGCAGTCGTCCGCACCGCCCATCTCCCGCTGCATCGCGGCCACCAGAGCCGGAGCGCCGGTTTTGAAGCCGGTGGAGACCATGCGTTCCGCCTCGCCGAGGAGACGGTCGGTACCTGCGTCGATGTCACGGCCTGGCGACTCCACCATGCCGTCGGTGTAGAGCATGAGCGCGTCCCCGCGCTGCAGCACACCGCGCTCGGAACCTGTGGACACCGCGGACAGGTCGCCGACCACGCCGAGCACGATCCCGTGCGCCTGGGTAAGCCGCCAGCGTCCGCTCGCCCCGTCGTAATGCACCGCGGGCGGATGGCCCGCGGAGTCGATCACGTACTCGCCCGACGTCAGGTCAAGCGACAGGTGGACCGCGGTGACGAAGCCTTCGGTCGATGGACCGCGGCGCATGTAAGCGTTGCAGGCAGGCAGGAACCGCTCACGCGGTACCGAGCCGAGCAGGCCGCCGAACGCACCCGACAGCAGCAGTGCTCGCGTCCCGGCATCAATGCCCTTGCCGGAAACGTCGACCAGGGCGACTTCAAGCATCTTGCGGTCACCGTCACAGGCCGAGACCACGAAGTCACCGCCGAACGAGGAACCGCCGGCCGGCTTCAGCACAACCGAGGACGCCCAGCCCTCGCCGAGATCGGGCAGCTTGCCCTGGGCACGGATGCGATCGCGCAGATCCACCAGCATCTGATCGCCGCGCAGCCCCTGAACGCCCAGTTCCTTCCTGGTCCTGGCCAGCACGTCCGCGAACAGCGCGGTCAGCACGATCGTGGCCACGATCCCCGCGCCCGCCTTGCTGTTCGCCAGGTCGTAGCCCACCGCGGCGGCCACCACCACGAAGTAGATCCGCAGCGCCCGCGGCCACAGCAGCAGGCCGCCGGCCAGGATCGGCAAGATCATCACCCCGGGTGAGAACCACCACTCCGAGACATGCACGCCGGCCACCGCGATCGCCACGGTGACCCCGCACAGGGCGAACGCCATCCGCCTGTTACGGGTGATGAACTGCCTGCGCAACTGCGTGCGCAACGTGCGCAGCGCACGCTGCAGGCGCGGCGGGGCGGAAACCATGATGGCCGCACTGTATTCGATCCAGGCCCGGAGTGATAAAAAAGCCACCCGGCTGGGAGGATCTACCTATGACTTCTCCCGTGGACCCCTACCCGATCAGGCCCATCGCCGAAGACGAGTTTGGCGCCTTTCACCTGGTTGATGAGCATGCCTTTCACGGCTCGCCCACGCCAGCGGCCGAGCTTGAGGGTACTTTGTCCCTATTTGAGTGGTCTCGCAGCCTGGCCGCCTTTGACGGCGCTGACCCCGTAGGCATCACCGGCATTTACAGCTTTCAGCTGAGCGTTCCTGGGGCTCTGCTCCCAGCCGCCGGGGTCAGCTGGGTCGGCGTACTGCCCACGTACCGGCGCCGGGGCATCCTGCGCAGCCTGATGCGACGCCAGCTGGCGGACATCCAGGCGGCGGGCGAGCCGCTGGCCGTGCTCTGGGCGTCCGAGGCCGCGATCTACGGCCGGTACGGATACGGACAGGCAACGTCACAGCTGGCATTTACCATCCACCGGGGTGAGGGAGCGCTGCTGAGCTCGGCGGGCGGCGGCGCAGCGGGGGGCGGGAGTACGGCGGGTGGCGGTGCGGCGGGGGGCGGCTTGCGGTTGCGGCTGGTCACGCCCTCCGATGCCTGGGCCGAGCTGGCGAAGGTGTACGACATCGTGCTGCAGTCCCGGCCCGGGTTCTTCGCGCGTAGCGAGCCGTTCTGGCGCCGGGTACTGGCCGACCCGGAGAACCGGCGGAACGGCGCGAGCCCGCTGCGCTGCGTGATCGCAGAGGATGACAGTGGCCCGCGTGGCTACGCTCTGTACACCGGAACCGGACGCTGGGGGAGCGAGACGATGCTGGAGGAAGGCCGGCTGGACGTACGCGAGCTGGTCGCGGCCGATCCCGCAGCGAGCGCCCTGCTCTGGGCGGACCTGCTGAGCCGGGACCTGACCAGCGAATTCCACGCCGGGCTCCGGCCCGTCGACGACCCGCTGCTCTACCAGCTCGCCGACCCGCGCCGCACCAGGGCACACCTCAGCGACGGGCTGTGGGTACGGCTGATCGACCTGCCCAAGGCACTCGCCGGGCGGCGGTACGCCTGCCCGGTAGACGTCGTGATCGAGGTCCGCGACACCGGCCTGCCGGTAAACGAGGGACGCTGGCGCCTGCGCACCGCGGACGGGCGCACCGCCGACGGACTCGCTGCCGACGGGCTCGCCTCGGACGGGCTCGCGACCGACGAGCTGGCGGTGGACGGGCTCGCGGCCAGTTGCGAGCGGAGCACCGACCCGGCTGACCTGGTGCTCGATGTCGCCTCGCTCGGCGCGGCATACCTTGGTGGCACGCGGCTCGGGGCGCTCGCCGAGGCCGGGCTAGTCACCGACGTCCGGCCGGGGGCCGTCCGCCGCATGTCCGCAGCGATGGCCTGGGACCCGGCCCCGTGGTGCCCCAAGATCTTCTGACGCGCCGCTCCTCCTCGCGGGCACGTCCTTGTATGCGAACACGTCTTTGTATGTCAACTCGTCGCTCTATTTGGTCATATCGGACACAGTGGCGACTGATTAGCATACAAAGACGAGCTGCCATACAAAGTAGCACCATGAACACGACATTTCGGGCATGCGGCGACGGGTCAGCGGGGCGTGGAACCAGTGGCGTTCTGATTTATTGGGGTTTGGGGTGGGCGGGGACGTCGCGGAGGGGGCGGAGCGGGGAGAAGAAGACCAGGAGGCCCGCCAGCCAGCCGCAGGTGACACCGATCCAGATCGTCGGGCGGATGCCGACGGTGCCGGCGGTGACGCCTAGCAGGCCGCCGAGCGGAAGGGTGCCGGGCGTGAGAAGGGTTGTCTAATCCGGAAAGGGCGGCAGCTCGCCGGTCTTCTCGTAGTCGGCGACCTCGGCCAGTCGCCTCGCGTGCCGCGGCTCGCCAGAGAAGGCAGTGCCGACAAAGACCTTCGCGAACCCGATCGCGGCATCGATGCCGTACATCCGGGCGCCGAGGCTGAGCACGTTGGCGTCGTTGTGCAGCCGCGCCAGCTGGGCGGTCTCGTCGGTCCAGGCCAGCGCGGCCCGGATGCCGGGAATCTTGTTCGAGGCGATCTGCTCGCCGTTCCCCGAGCCGCCGATCACGATGCCGAGGCTGCCGGGGTCGTCGACGACCCCTTGGGCGGCGCGCATCACGTAGACCGGGTAATCATCATCGGGCACATACGACGGCGGACCGCAGTCCACCGGTTCGTGCCCCGCGCTGGCGAGCCATTCGACGAGGCGGGCCTTCAGCTCGAAACCCGCGTGATCAGATCCGAGGTAAACGCGCACGGAGCAAGTCTGCCAGACCACGCATCCGCGGCGGTCCCCGGGCGCCATGAGCCCCAGGGATCACCTCAGAAACGTCAATCAGTCGAAGATGGGATCCCGGGTCCGGGAGCGCTTCAGCTCGAAGAAGCCATCGGTGCCGGCGATCAGCAGCACGCCGTCCCATAGCTTGCCCGCGGCCTCCCCTCGCGGGATCGGCGATACGACCGGCCCGAAGATCGACAGCTCATTCACGGAGATGATCGGCGTGCCGACATCGAAGCCGACCCTGCCGATGCCGTCGGCGTGCGAGGCGCGCAGTGCCTCGTCGAACTCGGTGGAGTCCATCGCGTCCGCCAGGCCCGGCGGCAGGCCGGCCTCGGCCAGCGCCGCCTCGATCACGTCCCGCTCCCGGCCCAGCTTCTCGTTATGGAACCGGGTGCCAAGCGCTGTATACAATGGCCCCAGCACTTGCGCACCGTGCTCCTGCTCGGCCGCGGTGCACACCCGGACCGGCCCCCAGCCAGTCCGGAGCAATTCCCGATACCCGTCTGGCAGGCCCTCTTTGTCCTCGTTCAGTACAGACAGGCTCATGACATGCCAGCGTGTCTGGACTGGCCGTACCTGCTCGACCTCATGCATCCACCGTGAGGCGATCCACGCCCAGGGGCAGATAGGGTCGAACCAGAAGTCGACACGCGTAAGTTCCTGCTCGGTCATGCGCACTCCTCACGTCAGCTTCGCCCGCAATGCTCTGGGCTATGCCAGCGACAACCTCGCGGCGTGGTCCCTGATTCCGCGGGGAATACCGGAATTGCGAACGAAGGGGGAACCCAGCCAGTGTCAGCGAACCTGACCCGCGAGGAGGCCCAGGCCCGAGCGGCGCTCATCAAGGTGGCGTCCTACCAGGTCGACCTGGACCTGACCGGCGGCGATACGACCTTCGCCGCGGTCAGTGTGATCAGGTTCACCTGCTCAGAGCCGGGCGCGTCCAGTTTCGTCAACCTGATCGCCCCCGCTGTCCGCGCGATCACCCTGAACGGCACACCGGTCGACGTCGCCGCCTTCGACGGAACCAGGATCGCGCTGACCGGGCTGGCTGCCGACAACACGCTGACCGTCGATGCGGAGTGCGCCTATTCCCGCAGCGGCGAGGGCCTGCACCGGTTCACCGACCCGGCCGACGGCAACGTCTACCTGTACTCAGACCTGGAGACGTTCGACGCCCACCAGGTTTACTCCTGCTTTGACCAGCCGGATATGAAGGCCACCTTCGAGTTCACCGTGACTGCCCCGGCCGGCTGGCAGGTTGTCTCTAACATGGCCGCCGATACCGTCGAGGATGTCGCGGCGGGCAAGCGCTGGCGGTTCCCGTCGACACCGCAGATGCCCACCTACATCACCGCAGTGGCCGCCGGTCCATATCACGTGGTGCGGGACGAGCATGACGGCATTCCACTCGGTATTTTCTGCCGCCAGTCGCTGGCGGAATACCTGGACCCGGATGAGATTTTCACTGTTACCCGGCAAGGATTTGACTTCTTCCACAGCGCGTTCGGTATCAAGTACCCGTTCGGGAAGTATGACCAGCTGTTCGTGCCCGAATTCAAGGAGGGCGCGATGGAGAATGCCGGCGCCGTCACTCTCCTTGAGGATTACGTCTTCCGTTCGCGGGTGACCGACTTCGCCCGGGAGGCCCGCGGCGAGACGATCCTGCACGAGATGGCGCACATGTGGTTCGGCGATCTGGTCACCATGCGCTGGTGGGATGATCTGTGGCTGAACGAGTCGTTCGCCACCTGGGCGGGCACGCTCGCGCAGGCCGAAGCGACCCGCTGGACCTCAGCCTGGACCACGTTCGCCCAGCTGTACAAGGCGTGGGGCTACCGCCAGGACCAGCTGCCGACCACACACCCGATCGCCGCCGACATTCCCGATATCCACGCGGTCGAGGTGAATTTCGACGGCATTACGTACGCCAAGGGCGCTTCTGTCCTGAAACAGCTCGTCGCCTATGTCGGCCGGGAGAATTTCCTGGCCGGCGTCCGCAAGTACTTCGCCGCCCATGCCTGGGGTAATGCCACCCTGGCGGACCTGCTGTCCGCCCTGGAAGACACCTCGGGCCGCGATCTAGCATCCTGGTCCAGGGAATGGCTGGAGACCGCCGGCGTCAACACCCTCCGGCCGTTGTACTCCGTGGACGACGACGGCAATTTCACCGAGTTCGCCATTGTCCAGGAGGCGGCCGAAACACACCCTGTTCTCCGCTCGCACCGTATCGCCATCGGCCTTTACAGCAGAACGGCTAGTGGTATCACTCGTACGGCCCGCTATGAGGTCGACGTGGCCGGCGAGCGAACGGTGCTACCCGAGCTCACCGGCGTGGCACGGCCCGACCTGGTGCTCGTCAACGACGATGACCTGACCTACGCCAAGATCCGGCTCGACCCGTGGTCGCTGCGCACCCTGATCTCCTCGATCGGGTCGTTCACCGACTCGCTGCCCGCCGCGTTGTGCTGGTCCGCCGCCTGGGACATGTGCCGGGACGGCGAGATGGCGGCCCGGGACTATGTACGGCTCGTGCTGGCCGGGGTCCCGTCGGTGCCGGACATCAGCGTGGTGCAGACCCTGCTGCGGCAGGCGAGCACGGCAGTGCGCAGGTTCGCCGACCCGGCGTGGCGCGCGGATGGGCTGGCGCTGATGGCGTCGACCCTGCGGACGCTTCTCATGGAGGCTTCGCCCGGATCCGATGAGCAGCTCGCCTACCTGCGCGTGTTCACCGGAGTCGCGGTCTCCGCGCACGACCTGGCGCTGATCGCCGGGCTGCTGGATGGCTCGGTCGACCTCGAGGGCCTCAGCGTAGACACCGATCTCCGCTGGACGTTGCTGTCCCACCTGGTCAGCCGTGGTGTCCGCGGCGCCGTGGCGATCGACGCCGAGGTCGCCAGGGACGCCACTGACGCTGGTGAGCGGTACGCGGCGACCTGCCATGCCGCGATACCGACCGCGGCCGCCAAGCAGGTCGCCTGGGAGCTGCTCACCGACGGGAAACTGCCGCTCGCCACGTTCCGCGCGGTGCTCGGCGGCTTCACCGACCTGGACCAGCCTGAGCTGATCGAGCCGTACCAGTCTTCGTACTTCGAGGCGGCCGGCACGGTCTGGAAGGACTGGTCCTCTGCGATGGCGCAGGACTTCGTGTCCGGGCTGTACCTGGTGTGCCCGGTGGCTTCGTCGACAGTTTCGGCCACTGACGCGTACATCGCGTCGGCGGAGCCGCCCACCGAGCTGCGCCGCCTGCTCAACGAGGGCCGCGACGACACGCTGCGCGCGCTCCGCTGCCAGGCCCGCGACCGCCAGCAGGCGTAACCTCTTGCGTCGCTCGCGCCCCGGCCATGGCGAGCGATCGAATCAGGCCACCAGAACGTTTCCGCATCCGTTTTGACCTGAATTGCGGTAGCTCCCGCCTGTTTGGCGCGACGGTGCATCTCGAACAATTCCCGGAATCGGTTACCATGGCGACAGATTTCGGGAACAGATGCTCACATAGTCGCGGTCGGCCGGGACCGGCTTGCCTGGAGTGGCGGGTGTGTCGAGTGTTGCGCCGTCCGGTATTGTCTTCAGTGCGGCTTTTGGGCTTGATGTGCGCGTGAGGGGAACCCCTGACCGAACCGCTTCCGTTCCGGCAGGCCTTCGGCAGGGTTTATGCCCGCATTGTCCAGCGAAGGTGGCTCCGCTGGTTCCGCCTGGCGTGGTTCGCGTGTTTCCTGGGCGGAGTGGTGAGCCGGGTAGCTGGATGGCACCTGGGTAACAGCATTGCCCGGCTGGTCAATCTCATCGGGTTGGTGCCGATCCTCGCGACGGCGAGCGCCGAGTACTACTGGGCGCAGCCGGACGCGGACTGGAGTAACTCCGACAACATCGCCGGGCATGCTTGCCGCACCGCAGATGAATTAAAGAAAGGCCATGCATCCTTTGCCTTCCGCACGCGTGTTAGCTGCAGGAACGTGGAAGGGATGCGGGCTTTGCTGACTGGACTGTCGCGGCGTGGGCTGCTGATTGGCGGCGGCTGCACCGCCTTGGGAGCGGTAAGCGGTGGCGCCGCCTATGGCTTGGTGGAGCATGGCGTGCTGCCGGGTAAGTACCGCCTGGATGCGTTCCTCGGGGCGTGCGGCGGCGATCCCGGAGTGCCGCGGGTGGCCACGGGGCCTGTGGTGCGGCAGCAGTTCTACTCGCGGTACCGGAAGCGGGTCGTGAACATGATCACGATGCTGCCGCCCGGGCATGCGAGAGGGCTGCCGGTGGTGCTCGCGCTGCATGGTGCGGGCGGGGACGCGGCCGGCGAGGTCGGCCTGGGGTACTCGCAGTACCTGGCCGCGGGTGCAGAGGCGTTCGCCGTGGTAGCGGTAGATGGCGGCGGTGCCACGTACTGGCATCCGCGGGCGGACGGCGACGATCCGCAGGGGATGCTGATCTATGAGGTGCTGCCCCGACTGCAGCAGCAGGGCTACCGGGTGGGCAGGGTGGGCCTGTCGGGTCAGTCGATGGGCGGCTACGGGGCTCTGCTGCTTGCCGCCCGCCTGGGCCCGGCGGGTGTCGCCGCGGTCGCCGTGTCTTCCGCGGCGATCTTCGGCTCGTACGCAGATGCGATCACCGCGAACCCCGGCTCGTTCGACAGCCCGGCCGACTTCGCGGCTCACAATGTGCGGTCAGCAGATGAGGTTGCCGTGCTGAGGCGGATACCGGTACGGATCGACTGCGGCAGCGACGACCCGTTCGCGCCGCAGGACACCCTGCTGCGGGCCAGCCTGCGTGGGCCGAACCTGGCCGGAGCGATCAGCGGCGGCTGCCACGACGCCAGGTTCTTCCAGCGGTACCTGCCTGCCCAGCTCTCGTACCTCGGCCAGCACCTCCAGGGAGCTAGATGAGGACGCAGGGGATGTCGGTGTTCTCATCTAGCCAGTAGCTGGCGCAGACGCGGTGGTAGCCGTCCGCGACGATCAGCGGGCGGTGGCCATCGCCGCGGACCAGCAGGATCGGGGACATCGACGTGCCGGCCTTGACCTTGGCCAGGTCGTCGGCGACGTGCTTGTTGTCCTGGTCGAGCAGGGCCAGCTGGCTGGCGCGGAGGATGTCCTTGGCCTTGCGGTGTGTTATGTCGGTGGCGGCCGCTAGCTTGTCCCTGAGCGCCGCGGCGTCCTTCCCGGGCATGAGGAGGGACAGGTAATCTTCGGCGGCCTGGAAGTCGTGCTTCTCTGGCTTCGGCAGCCACTTCGCCACGGTCGTCATCGGGCCAGCGCCTCCTGTACGTGCTTTGCGATGTCGTCGAGCGGGATGGCGACGGTGCTGCCGGTGGCGCGGTCGGTCAGCTCGGCCGTACCGCCGGCCAGGCCGCGCTTTCCGATGGTGATACGGAACGGGATGCCAACCAGCTCGGCGTCGCTGAACTTGACGCCCGCCCGGACCACCCGGTCGTCGATGATGACATCGACGCCGGTGTCGAGCAGTGCCTGGTAGGCCCGCTCCCCCGCTTCGGCAACGGCCGCGTCATCCTGCTGGGCGACGACAACCACCGCCTCGAACGGGGCAACAGCGGCGGGCCAGAGAATGCCCCGCTCGTCGTTATGCACCTCGATGATCGTGGCCATGGCCCGCTCCACGCCGATGCCGTAGCACCCCATGATGGGCTTGAGCGGCTTGCCATCTGGGCCGGATACCGAGATGCCGAGGGCATTGCTGTACTTGTAGCCGAGCTTGAAGATGTGCCCGACCTCGATGCCGCGCTCGGCCTCGAGCGGGTTGCCGCAGCGGATGCACGGCTCCCCCGCCGCCGCCTCCCGCAGGTCGGCCCACTGCCCGACGGTGATGTCGCGCTCCACGTCCACGCCGCGCAGGTGGGTGTCGTCGATGTTCGCGCCCGTGAACATGCCGCGTCGGCCGCGCAGGGCCTCGTCGGCGATCACCGGGTACTGGGTGACGCCGACGGCGCCGAGGCTGCCGGGCAGCGCGCCGAGCGCGTCCTGGATCTCCTCGGGCTGCGCCGGGCGGATCGCGACCGCGCCGGTGACATCGGCCAGCTTCTGCTCGTGCAGCGCATGGTCACCGCGCACCAGGACCAGGGTGAGCTGGCCGTCCAGGACGTACACCAGCGTCTTGACCTGCCGGTCCGCCGGGGCCTGGTACTGGTTGACCAGCTCCTCGATGGTCCGGACGCCCGGGGTGGCGAACTGCTCGGGAGCCTCTCGCGCGTCCGCGTCCTTGTCGTCGACGACGACCAGGCGGGATGTCGCTTTCTCGATGTTGGCCGCGTACCCGCAGTCCGGGCAGTGGATGATCAGGTCCTCACCGCTCGGCGCCGGGCAGACGAACTCGATGGAGTCCGAGCCGCCCATGCTGCCGCTGGACGCCTGGACCGGTATGGCGGGGATGCCAAGCCGCTCGAAGATCCGCACGTACGCCCCGTGGTGGGCTCGGAAAGACACGTCCAGCTCGTCCGGGCCCAGGTCGAAGGTGTAGGAGTCCTTCATGGTGAACTCGCGGGTCCGCATCAGGCCGGCCTTGGGCCGCGGCTCGTCGCGCAGTTTGGTCTGGAACTGGTACCAGGCCTGCGGCAGCTCACGGTAAGAGCTCAGCTCGGTGGCCAGGGTGGAGACGATCTCCTCATGGGTCATGCCGAGGACCATCTCGGCGCCCTTGCGGTCACGCAGCCGGAACTGCTCCTCGCCCATCAGCTGATAGCGGCCGCTGCGCTGCCACACCTCGGCCGGGTGCATGACCGGCATCAGGATCTCCTGGGCCCCGATCCGGTTCATCTCCTCGCGGATGATGTCGATGACCTTGAGCCGCACCCGCTGGCCCAGCGGCAGCAGCGAGTAGTGCCCCGCCATCAGCTGGCGGATATAGCCGCCGCGAAGCAGCAGGCGGTGGCTGGGCGCCCCGGCATCCGCCGGGTCGTCGCGCAGCGTAGGGATGTGCATCGTGGACCAGCGCATGGGAACAGAGTGTATCGTCGCCAGAACGCCCGCTGGGTTCCCCGGCTGGCTCCCTCAGGAGTCCGGGTTGGAGTCCGGCAGGCCAGAGCAGATGTTCTGCGCGGCGCTGCGGCTCTGCACGACGTCGTAGCCGGTGCCATCCTGCTGCAGCGCGCCGACGCTGGTCTGCGGGTTGTTGGTAATCGTCAGGTTCGACTTCGCCGCCTTGACACCGCCGAAGTCCGTGCCCATGGTCAGCGTGACCGTCGGTGTTCCGCCGCTGGCCGCGGCCGGGGCGACGGCGAGCGCGTTCATCAGCGCATACGCACTGCCCGCCTCGGTAGTCCCGGTATAACTCACCGTGGTGGCGGCCTGCTCGGCCGGCGCGTCCTCGACGGAGGTGACATCGAAGCCGAGCTTGCGCAGCGCAGTCGCGGCGGTCGTGGCCAGCTCCGGCTCCCCCGTCGCGTTCTCGACGGTCAAGTCCACCGTGGCCAGGGGCGGGACCGGCAGGCTGCCGTGCCAGGTCTGGCCGGTCTTCAGCATCTGCCAGATGATGTCGTCTTCCGGGTCCTCAGGCAGCAGCCGGTTCAGGTTCTGCGGATCCTCGATCGTCGGCATCGTGATGAACTCGATGTCGCTCGTCTTGATGTTCCGCAGGCCGTATGCCTGCTCGAGCAGCGCGGAGACCGAGCCCAGGCCGCTGTCCACGGTGACGTCCTTGGTCACCGCGTCGGCCAGGCTCGCCAGCGTCAGCGGGTCGGAGAAGATGTTCTCGTGCTCGACCTTCTGCATGAGGGATGAGATGAACTCCTGCTGCAGCTCGATCCGGCCCAGGTCGCCGCCGTCGCTGACCCCGTGCCTGGTACGCACGAACTCGAGTGCCTCGTTGCCGGTGATGTAGTGCTCCCCGGCGCCAAGATTCAGGTGGCTGTACGGGTCATCGACCGGCTGGCGCAGGCAGACCTCGACACCGCCGACCGCATCGATTGTGTCGCGGAAGGAGTTGAAGGTGAACCGGATGTAGTGATCGATCCTGATGCCGGTGAGGGCCTCCACCGTCGCCACCGCGCAGGTCGCGCCGCCCTGATTCATCGCCCCGTCGATTATCGCCAGCTGGATCGCGGGCACGTTCCCGCAGGCCGGCTCGTACACCATGGTGTCCCTGGGGATAGAGACCACGGTCGCCTTGGTGTGCGAGGCGTTGACGTGGAACAAGATGATGTTGTCCGACAGGTTCGTGTCGGGGTCGGTGCCGAACTCGGCCTGGCCGCCGGTCTGCCCGTCCCGGGTCTGCGAGCCCAGGATGAGGAAGTTCTCCACGCCCTTGGCCGAGGGCGGCGGCTGGTTCTTGATGTGCCCGATGGTGACCACGTTCAGCTGCGCGTCGAGATGCTGGTAATACGCGTATCCGGTCAGCGCGACCGCGACGACCAGGCCCGTGACCACGACCGCGCCGCAACGCAGGATCAGGCTCCGGCGGCTGCGCGGCTTGCGGTTCCTGCGCCGGCGGCCAGCCGGCCGGTGGCCTGGCGATGGCGTGACGGGCGGACCATCAGCAGGCGAACTCAGCGTGGGCTCCCGTATGTCACTGCAGTACTGCTGTCACTGCCAGGACTGCAGGCCCGTAATTTCGCCCAAGGTTATCCGGATTGTTTCCCGATTATCTCAAGAATGCCACTCAAACTCGTTATATGTTCGTGACCTTCTGGAATCGGACAGTAACCATAGGGGTCGAGATGGATCGGCCGCAGCCCGGCCGCCAGCGCACCGGTCACGTCGTAGCGCAGGCTGTCACCGACATGCACAACATCCTGACCTGCCGGGACGCCGAGCACATCCAGCGCGATGCGGAAGATCTCCGGATCCGGCTTCGCGATGCCGACCACGTGCGAATCGATCACCACGCCGACCTCGACACCCTCGGTTACCGGCTGGGCCGGGTCCGCCGCATAACAGACGCCAAGGCTGCGCAGCGCGGCCTGCACCGAGCCATCGGAATTGGACACTATGCCGATCGGAATGCCGAGCCCGGCAATAGCACGCAGGCCCTCACACGCCGACGCGGCGACATGCGTCCAGCCGAAGCTGATGATCTCCTGCGACATCCGCCTCGCGACCGCCGCGCACTCGCTGGCGGCGATGCCGCACTCGGCGACGTAATCCATCAGGTAGCTGTGCCACCAGGTGTCCTTGTCCGGATCGGGCGTGCCCGGGATGTCGAGCAGGGACATCGCACGGTAGTGCGCTCGCTCCAGGGTGGCCAGGTCAGGCGAGAGGCCGGCCGCGCGCAACGGCGGCAGCATCACGTCCGGCTGCGGGAACAGGAACACCCCGCCCGCGTCCAGCAAGATCGCAGAGGTCACGTTCGCACTATATGTCCGGCCGGGCTGGTTGCCGTTGTTGCCTCACCAGAGCTGCGGGTGCCGCTCCCGCCACGGCCGGGCGGCCTCCAGCTGGGCGGAAAGCGAGATCAGGGTGGCCTCATCGCCGATACGGCCGGCCAGCATGATGCCGATCGGCAGGCCGTCGGAATTCCAGTGCAGTGGCACGTTCACGGCCGGCTGGCCGGAGATGTTGAAGATCGCGGTGAACGGGGTGAACAGCTTCTGGCGCTCGAAGTTCTCCGCCGGTTCCACCTCATCGAAATAGCCGACCGGGACGGGCGGCAGCGCGAGCGTCGGGGTGAGGATCGCGTCGTACTGGTTCATGGCGGCCAGCGCACCGCGGGTGACCGCCTGCAGGTAGGCCTCGGCGAATATGAGGTCACCCGCGCCTATGGTGCGGCCGCGTTCGCGCAGGTAGCGGGTCAGCGGGAGCAGCTTGCCCTCGTCGTCAGGGTCGATAGGCGCGAGCGTCGAGTAGGAGTACCAGAGGATCTCAAAGAACGGCACGCCATCGGGACCGAAAGGCATGCTGAACTCCTCGACGTCGTGGCCGAGGCTGGTGAGGAGCGCGCTGGCTTCGTCGTAGGCGGCGACGCAGTCAGGGTGAATCACGGCGCCCTCGACCGGACCCTGCAGGGTGCGGCCGATGCGAAGCTTTCCCGGTTGCCTGCTGGCGTAGCCGAGGAAGGTCTCGCCCGCAGGAAGCGGCGGCTGGGTGTACATGTCGCCTGGGAAATTCCCTGACATGACGTCGAGCAGCAGTGCGGCATCGGCGACAGTGCGGGCGATCGGCCCGTTCACGCTGAGCCCGGCGAGGTCCGGCATCAGCGGACCGCCGGAGATCCTGCCCCTCGTCGGCTTGATGCCGAACAGGCCGCAGACGCTGGACGGGATGCGGATGGAGCCGCCGCCGTCGCTGCCCTGCGCCGCCGGGGCCAGGCCGGCCGCCACCGCGGCAGCCGCGCCGCCGCTCGATCCGCCGGCGGACCGGGTCAGGTCCCACGGCGTGCGGGCCGGCGGGCCGATGCTCGTCTCGGTGTAGCAGGGCAGGCCGAATTCGGGGGTGGCGGTCTTGCCGAGCAGCACCGAGCCGGCGTTCTTGAGCCCGACGACGACGTAGTCATCGTCGTCAGGGATATTGTCCCTGAATACCTCGGAACCGAGGGTCATCCGGACGCCGGCATACATGTTCAGGTCCTTGACCGGGATCGGCACTCCGGTGAGTGGCGGCAGGTCACTGGGGTTACTTGCCTTGAGTACCGTTTCCTCGGCGGCGCGCGCCTGCTCGGCGGCCAGGTCCGCGGTGACGGTGTAGTAGGCGCCAACCGACGCGTTGAGTTCGTCGATACGGCTCAGGTAATGATCGGTGATCGCTACGGGCGAAACCTCGCCATTCCGGATGGCCGCTGCCTGCTCAAGCAGGGTGAGATCGTGAATCTGTGCCATGTTACTGAATGGTAGACCAGTTACGGCTGGACGTTTAGTACTGTTCTACGGTCCAATGTCCTGCATAAAACCGTTAGCTGTAGGGGACAATCGTCTTAGTGACGGTGCTAGGCGCTAAGTCCACGGAGAGTTACGCTGATGTAGTGGGTGAGAGCCGGATGGCGTGGCCGAAGCTGAGAAGTCGCAAGTCGTCAGGCCCCTTGGTGATGATTACCGAGCGCAATGGCCTGGGTCGTGAGGGCGCTTCGCGTATCAGTCCGGCGCCTGTCGTGACTCCTGAGGCTGCCGAGGCTACTGAGGCTAGTGGTACCGGACCGGCGCCGTGGCCTGGCCTGCCATCCCAGCGTGAGCCAGTGTCCGGCGCTCAGCCGGTACTTGGCGCTCAGACGGGGCCTGGGCCAGCGCAGTGGGGGCAGCCGGACCTGGGCGATCCGCAGTCGGGCACAGGGCCAAGCACCGAAGCAAGCTCGGGGGCAAGCCAGCCCGGCGAGATCCATGACGTCACCTCGGACCCCGTGTCGTTCTGGGACTGGGCACCCGCCGACGATAACGACGACACCCGGTTTTCCCTCGATGATGAACCCGGCGCCGGGGCAGGATCCGCCGTCATCCCTGGTGCCGTGATGCCTTCAGGTGCACCCGCCATACCCGTTGACATGTCCGAGGCCGGCGCGGACGGCGGGCCTGCCTTTACCGACGCGATGCCGCCACGGGAGGAGGGCATCGGTCACCGGCTGGGCCGGCTGGACCACATCTTCGGGCACAGCCGGATGGGTTTCTGGCGGCGACGTGTCGTCATCGCCGTCGTCATCTTCGTGCTGATCCGGGTGCTGCTGAACAACTGGCAGCTCGCGGTGACCTTGGCTGTCCTCGCGGTCATCGCCGACACCATCATCCAGTCCCGGACCGTCACCAACCCGCTGCCTGGCGTACCTATAACGCGTGCGCAGCGCAAGACGCTGCTGCAGCTCGGCAAGCTGGAGAAGGCGGGCTATAAGGCACTGCACGCCCGGCTGATCCCCGATAGCGAAGATCACATCGACCATCTGGTCATCGGCCCAGCCGGGGTGTTCTCGATCGACTCCGAGTACTGGGACAAGCACCTGCCCATCCGGACGAAGAACGCACGCCAGCTATGGCATGGGCCGTTCAGCATGAAGGACCGGCTTGAGCACGCGCGCTGGGAGTCCGAGCGGGCCGCCGAACTGCTGTCCGCCGCGTCCGGCACGACGGTCAGCGTCCGTCCGGCCATGGCCGTCTACGGCCCGAAGATCCCCTGGGACGTGGCGACCATCCGCGACGTCGACGTGTTCAGCGGCGGACGGCTGCGGAACTACCTGCGCCGCTATGCCCGGCATAACAACGCCCGTCCGCTCAGTGCCACCGACATCGACCGCATCTACAAGGCCGCCCACGCGGCCTTCCCGCACCTGGATCCCGGCATCCTGGCCAGCTAACGCGGTCGTCCAGGCCCGCGGTCGTCCAAGGCTGCGGTCGTCCAGGCCGCGGTCGTGCCAGCTCGCGCGGAAGTTTCGCGCCCGGCGGAAGAAAAGGAGTCCGAGCTGACTCTTTATTTTCCGGTGAGCGCGAAATTTCCGTCTAAATATTCTCGCCACGCTGTGGTAGGGCGGGTGGGGCTGGGGTGGCGTTCCGATCTGAGCAGGCCGCTGGGCCGGGCGTGGTCGGGCTGGACGGGGTGCTGAGCTGGGATAGCAGCGGTAGGCTTGGGGACTCCTGGAGTTGAACTGAGGGGAGCCGCACAATGCCGGCGCTGAGGTCTCGTACGGTTACGCATGGCCGGAACATGGCGGGCGCGCGCGCTCTGCTGCGCGCCACCGGTGTAGCCCGCGAGGACATCGGCAAGCCGATCATCGCGGTAGCCAACAGCTTCACCGAGTTCGTCCCCGGCCACGTGCACCTGCGGGAGGTCGGCCAGGTGGTCGCCGAGGCGATCACGGCGGCGGGCGCCGTGCCACGCGAGTTCAACACGATCGCGGTCGACGACGGCA
>Ga0209530_1000251_pt1 | contig 44409 bp, 37 predicted proteins | sample BlaSpr_A8_Ref_O1_FD_187987 | JGI IMG/M metagenome (GOLD analysis project Ga0209530, IMG submission 187987) | Forest soil microbial communities from Thunder Bay, Ontario, Canada - Black Spruce, Ontario site 2_A8_Ref_O1 (SPAdes) (version 2) | ecosystem: Environmental > Terrestrial > Soil > Boreal...
TGGTGAAGCGACTGGCGCGCGAAGAAGGAATCCTGGCAGGAGTCAGTTCGGGAGGCGCGCTGTGGGCGTGTCTTGAGGTAGCGCGGAATTTGCCGAACGGCCAGCCAGCGGTGATCGTGACGGTGTTCCCGGATTCCGGCGAAAAATATCTGAGCGAGAAATTCTGGAGCGAAGAGTGAGCGGCACGACGCTGCGAATCTCAGACGCGCTGATTCGCCAAATTCACGCGCACGGCGCGGAGATATATCCGTACGAATGCTGTGGCGCGCTGTTGGGAAGGGATAGCGAAACGTCTCGCGAAGTTGTCGGGCTGCTTCCGCTGGCGAATCGCCGGGATGATTCGCCGCGCAATCGTTTCGAGGTAACACCGGGTGACGTTCAGATGGCGGAGAAGAAGGCGCGAGAAATGCGGGTTGAGGTGATCGGCTGGTACCATTCCCATCCGAATGCTCCGGCGCGTCCCAGCGAATTCGATCGCGAACACGCTTGGCCGTGGTACAGCTACGTCATCGTGAGTGTGGAAGCGAGCGAGTCGCGCGATACGAAGTCGTGGCGATTGCGCGACGATCGTTCCGCGTACGACGCGGAAGTGATTGAATCCATCGCACAATCTGCAAGCATCTAATTGAAATAATGAAGAGGGAGATCACCGAATGGCAGTGAAAGTAATCATTCCTACGCCGCTACGGCCCTACGCGGGTAAGCAGGAGAGTGTCGAAATGGAAGCCGGCAACGTTCGCGAAGCCCTTAAGGGGCTTACCACTCGATTCGGGGAGCTGAAGAAGCATTTGTACTCCGACGATGGGCGCCTGCGGAGCTTCGTGAACGTTTATGTGAACGATGAAGACATTCGCTATTTGGAGAAGGAAGAGACGCAGCTTCGTGATGGAGACATCGTCAGTATCGTGCCTTCGATCGCCGGGGGCACGGGCAAGTAAATCAGGAGAATTTTCGTGGCATCAAAAATAAAAAGCCCTAATTCGCCGGAGACGGGAAATCCGAGCGCGGCGCTGTCAAAAGAGGAAATAACGCGCTACAGCCGCCATTTAATCATGCCCGAAGTTGGTATGGACGGGCAGCTCAAGCTGAAACAAGCGAAAGTTCTTTGCATCGGCACTGGCGGGCTGGGAGCGCCGCTGGGCTTGTACCTTGCGGCTGCGGGAGTGGGCAGAATCGGCTTAGTCGATTTCGACAAGGTGGACCTGAGCAATCTTCAGCGGCAGATTCTTTTCGACACGAACGACATTGGACGTCCCAAAATCGAAGCAGCGACAAATCGCCTGCGGAATCTAAACCCGGATATTCAGATCGACAATTTCGAAACGCGCCTTACGAGCGAAAATGCCCTCGATATCCTGAAAGATTACGACATCGTGGTGGACGGCACAGACAATTTTCCCACACGGTACCTGGTGAATGATGCGTGCGTGATTTTGGGCAAGCCCAATGTTTACGGTTCTATCTTCCGTTTCGAGGGGCAAATCACTATTTTCGGTTATCCGGGCGGGCCGTGCTACCGGTGTTTGTATCCTGAGCCGCCTCCGCCAGGGCTGGTGCCTTCTTGCGCTGAAGGAGGAGTGCTCGGCGTGCTTCCGGGAATTGTGGGGGCGATACAGGCCGCTGAAACTTTGAAGCTCATCATCGGGAAAGGCGAACCGCTGGTTGGGCGCTTGCTTCTTTTTGACGCTTTGGCCATGCGCTTTCGAGAATTGAAGCTGCGGAAAAATCCGGAGTGCCCGGTTTGCGGCGGACACCCGACAATTACGAAGCTAATTGATTACGAGGAATTCTGCGGAATTCGCGGAGAAGAATCTGCGAGCCCGGCTCAGGCGGTGGTACCCGAAATCTCTCCGCGCGAACTCAAAGCCCGGCTCGATCGCGGCGACGATCTTTTTATTCTTGATGTGCGCGAACCGCATGAGTTTCAAATCTGCAATCTCGGCGGACACTTGATTCCGCTGGGCGAGCTTTCGCGCCGAGTAAACGAGTTGGATAGTTCGCGCGAAATCGTGGCGCACTGCCGCAGCGGCAAGCGCTCCGCGGAAGCGGTTGAGTTTCTGCGAAGCGCAGGTTTCCGCAAGGTGTTGAACTTGAAGGGTGGTATCCTTGCATGGTCGGATGAAGTAGATGCCTCGGTTCCAAAGTATTGACGGGTTCCGAGATCATCAGACCTCACCAAAGAAACCGCGTTAAAACTTCACAAGTTTCGATCGGAGGATCGAGTGCCAGATATCAAAGTGACCGTCGTTAATAATGGACCGCTGCTTATAGATGGTGAAGTGCAGATTGTCGATCAGGAAGGCAAGTCTTATGGTCTGGGAGGGCGAACCAAGATCGGACTGTGCCGTTGCGGCGCCTCCGAGCGGAAGCCCTTCTGTGATGGTTCGCACAAAAAATCGAACTTTCAGAGCCTGGTCGAGGCCCACGAACTTCCCCCTCCGCAACCTAAGCCTTAATCCAGATTTGGGAAGCTCTCGGGTGGTATTGTAACAATCCTACCCAGGGGCGAAAATTATATACGTAGTATGTCCGGCGTCCTCAGGCGTGGTTTGTAATTAAACTACATCATTTCAGATAGTTAACTAGTACTAAAACTATGTTCCGGAACGGTACACCAGTTGCAAGTTTCTCCACGGGCAGAAGTATGTCTCTTTGGGGGAAGTGGTGGGTCGTCCGAGCAATATTTGGGGTTTTCTGCATCGTTTTCGTCTCGTCCTTCTTTGGACGATAGCCGGGACGTCGTACCTCATTCTGCTTTGGGTCGTTCGAAATTCTTCTTACATCGCGGATCCGCTTCTGGACACCTATCTTCAAATGGCGGGAAGCCTAATCGCTTTCACGTTTGCGGCGAACGCGCTGGTTCGGTTTCGCGGAACACACGATCGAATTTCCCTGATTTTGGCATTCGGCTTTGTAATGGCGGGGCTGATCGAGGCGGGGACCAGCATGACGTTCTATCGCGGCATGCTCGTCACGGCCAGCGCAGGGAATGATATTTCAATTGGGTGGCTCGCGGGGCAGACGCTTCTGGGAATTCTATTGCTGGCTGCGTTGGTGGTGGAGCGCCGAATTCCGGTGGCGCGAGAACCGGGGAAGGAAATGGCCGGCTCTACGCTGCTGGTGGGAGCCGCCGCCTATTTGACCAGTGTTTTTTATTTCATGCTGCCGGACGCTCCCAAGATTCATCCCGGCGCAATTATTCCGCGTCCTTGGGATTTGCTGCCGGCAGCAATCTTTGCTGCGGCCGCGGTGGGATACGCGTGGCGTCTGCGGCGCGGGAATTCCGAATCGTCGCTCGACCGCGCATTGTTTATCGCGGCGGCGATGAATGTGATTTGCCATATCACGATCAGCCAGTCGCAACACGCCTTCGATGCCGCTTTTACGCTCGCGCACGTGACGATGGACCTCAGTTATGTCGTAGTTCTGGGCGGCACGCTGCTGGATAACGCTCAACTATTCGATCAAGTCAGCCGGCTGGCTGCCTCTGATTCGCTTACCGGACTTGCGAATCATCGCCGGCTTCTCGAAGTTCTGGAAAATGAAATTCAGCGCTCGCGGCGCACCGGCCGCAGCTTCGCGGTGGTGTTGTTCGACCTCGACAAGTTGAAAAAGATCAACGACATGTTCGGGCATCTGACGGGCAGCCGGGCGATTAAGCGCCTGGGCGTAGCCTTGCGAAATGATTGCCGATCCATTGACACGCCTGCGCGGTACGGCGGCGACGAATTCGTGCTAATCCTGCCGGAATCGGGAGAAGAGGAAGCTCGCAAGGCCGCGCTGCGAATCTGCGAGCGGCTTGCACGCGATGGCCAGGAACCGCCGGTGACCGTTAGCGCGGGTCTCGCTGTCTATCCCAACGACGGAACGACGATTGAAAAGCTGTTGGGCGCCGCCGATCGCGCGCTCTATGGCATGAAGGGTCGCAGCGAGAAGAAATTCCGCTTGAGGCATGTAGCGGCCTGTCTGTAAGAAAAAGGAGGTCGCGATGATGCGACTTGGGATGGGGGTCCCAAAGACGATAGCGGAGCGACGCGAGTCGCGAATTCCGATGGAAGTAAGCGTTCAGATAACCGGGCATCTCGCGCTGCCAGGCACCGAAACCACGTTCACCGATAATGTTAGCGCAGGGGGAGCGCGGGTCTGGAGCACTCGCCGGTGGACGCCGGGTGACCGGCTGACCATCGCGACGCTCACCGGTTCATTCAAGTCCTTAGCGCGCGTGGCGTACTGTCAGTTGGTCCCGGAAGCCGGCTTTGCTGTCGGGGTCGAATTCCTGGAATCCAGGGACGGCTGGGTAATAGGAAATATGTCCGCCGCGTGATTACTGCACAAATCCGACGTTGGGTTCCGGACCTGGGCCGGGACCTTCCGGAAGCATTCCAAACTGCTCTTCGAAACGAGACACATTTTCCTGAAGAGCTTTTGCCAATCGCTTGGCGTGGGCGGGGCTTAGGATCAGGCTGCCGACCAATTTTCCGTGGGGGACGCTGGGAAAAAGATAAATGAAATTCAGGGTGAACTCTTCCGCATTGTGGTGAACGACTACCAGATTTGCATATTGTCCGAGTAATTCCTTCTCGTCAGCCTTAATCTGGACTTGCTGTTGCTGCGGTTTCGGTGTTTCAGCCATCACTACCCTCCTTGGAATCACTTTAACTATAGCAGAGGCGAAGAAACACTTCCTGGCGATTTTTGGAATGCGTATGGCCGGCATAGTTGACCTGAAACTTAGTTAAGCGTAGTTTATGTGGATAGTTTAGCTAGGTTAACTCATGGACAGGCACAAACCCGAGCCCAACGCTGCCCCGTTTATCCACGCGCATCCAACCACGGAATCTGCCGCCGCGTCTTCCACGGCACCTGAGCTCGCGGGTCTTTTAACTCATGAGGATGTGGATCGCGCTCTCGACCGCTGGCAAGTTTCCCAAGCCCGCCGGGAGGGTCGTGGGTCGAAAAGATTCGGGGGTTTGCGCGTACTGTGGCTCCTGATCGGGCCCGGAGTTCTGGTCTTTCTGGGCGAGAACGATGCACCGAGCATGCTTTCCTATTCGGCGGACGGCGCGCGCTTCGGAATAGGATTTTTCATACCGTTTGTCATCCTGACTTTCGTGATGGGATTCATCGTGCAGGAAATGACGGTACGCTTAGGAGCCGTCACACACCGGGGTCACGCCGAACTAATCTTCGATCGTTTCGGAAAGTTCTGGGGGTTTTTCGCGATGGGCGATTTAGTCCTCGGCAACTTTCTGACGCTGGTGACGGAGTTCATCGGGGTGCGCGCAGGCTTAGGTTTTTTCGGCATCCCGCCGGTGATCGCGGTTGTGGGAGCGCTTCTAATCGTGGCGGGTGCGATTACGACGGGCCGTTATTGGACCTGGGAACGAATCACACTGGCGCTGGCGATCTTCAATGGACTTTTCATCCCGGCGGCGATCCTGGCGCGTCCGAATTGGCATTCAGTGGGCCACGCACTATTGACGTGGATGCCGCTGCCCAGCGGAAGCCACTACGAAATTCTGCTACTGATTCTGGCAACGATTGGCGCGACCGTGACGCCGTGGATGCTTTTCTTCCAGCAAAGCGCCGTGGTGGACAAGGGCATGCAGCCGCGCGACATCAATGCGGGCCGTTTCGACACAATTCTGGGAGTTGTCCTGGCATCCGTGTGCGCCATTGCCGCAATCCTGGCCACGGCGCCGTTGTTTCACCACGGTATTGATGCTTCGAACTTTCAGGGAGCACAGTTCGCGGAAGCGCTGGAGCCTTGGATCGGACACACCGGCGCGGCGCTTTTCGCACTTGGAATTTTTGAAGCGGGGATCGTGGCGGCGATTGCGATTTCTACTTCTTCGGCTTACGCGTTCGGCGAAGTTCTGCAAACCGGGCATAGCCTGAATCGCCCGTTGCGCGACGCGTGGCCCTTTTACCTGGTTTTGTTGGGTTCGGCTGCTGCTGCCGCGGCGCTCGTGCTGATTCCGCGTTTTCCACTCGAGTTTGTCGTGCTTACCGTGAACGTGATCGCGGTCTTGGCGATGCCGCCGGCGCTGGCGTTTTTACTACTCTTGGTGAACGATCGAGAGGTAATGGGTGAGCACGTGAACGGAACGTGGGCCAACGTGGCTGGTGTGACCGTTACGGTGCTTTTGATCTGCGCGGGGATCGGGTTTGGCCTGGCGACTGTGTTCCCGAAGTTGCTGGGAGGCTAGGCTGGCGCGGACGCGCGGGTCTTATTTTTGAAACGACGGAGAATTAGTGAAGCGAGAATTGAAACCTAACGTTGAGCCGGTTGTCCTGAACGGAGAGCAGCCGCATCTCGAAGACCCCCGGGTGGTCTTGTCGCTGCTCGAAGCGGACCAAGTTGTAGCGGCCAAAGAGCGAATGCGTTTCGGCCGTCAAAAACTTTCGGGGGGAGTGCGAGCTATGCTTTGGGGCTTGCGCATTTACGTGGTGGTGATGCTGGTGATTGTCTTCATTTCGGTGTTTCACGCAATTCAGGCGGCGCACTGAGTGCCAATTTCGCGCGGGGTTCCAGCGGACTTACGGGGCGCGCTTTTCCGGGCACGTTGCATTGTCTGTTACAATCCAAAGTCCCCAGCCTGCGTGCGAAAATGTTTTTTTGCGACATTGAATTTGCACAACGGTTTGCACCCCATCCATGAATCCCGATAAAAATCGAGAAGCGCCAAAGCGGAAGTTGCTGCTAGGGGTTTCCGTTGTGTTCGTGATCGTGGCCGTGGCGGGCTCCATCATTTTGTATGCAACGCGCGATTGGAACGCCCCAGCAGCGGCGAGAAATCTTCAGAATCCCGTGCCGCCGACGGATGATTCCATCACCGCGGGAATGATGAGCTACTCAACTCATTGCCAGAGTTGCCATGGAGAGAGAGGGGATGGTAAAGGCGAGCGCGCGGAAAAACTCTCCATTGCTCCTTCGGATTTTACGGATGCACACGCGATGGGCCAAATGACGGACGGCGAGCTTTTCTGGAAAATCTCGCACGGGCGGCGTCCGATGCCCGGCTTTCAGAACAAACTCACGGAGCAGGAGCGGTGGGAATTGGTGGACTACATTCGCACGCTGTCGCAAAAAGCTGCCAGCGGCGCGGCGCCTGCCACAAATGCTCCTGTTCCACAAACAGACGCTGCGCCGAAACGGCAATAGCCGACGACCACTAGTGCGTGGCGGCTGGTGTTAATTTTTCAACTTTGCAAGCGCCTCGGAGACTTCCTTGACGTCCGGCAGAGTGGGGATGTCGTAGTTCTTGAACCAGGCGATTTTCCCCGAGCGGTCCACGATGGCGATGGCGCGTCCGGTGATCCCTTTGTCGGCCAGAAATACGCCGTATTTTTCGCCGACGGCGCCGCGGGGCTGAAAATCGGCGAGGAGCGGATATTTAATTCCCATTTTTTCGGCGAAAGCCTTGTGCGACCAAGCGCTGTCAACACTCACGCCAAGCACCTGCGCATCGAGGTCTTCGAAACGCTTCATGTCGTTCACCAGACAGATGTGCTCGTTCGTGCAGACCGGACTCCAGTCCAGAGGGTAAAACACGATGACTACATTTTTCTTGCCTTGAAATTCCGAAAGCTTTACTTCTTTCTGGCTCTGATCCTTCAACGTGAAATCCGGAGCCGCTGCACCCACTGAGATGGCCATGCAAAATCCTCCTATTCGCTCGCGCGAATCAAATAAGGACAGTTTTCATCCAGTGGACAATGATAGCCGAAGCGGCTGGAGCAGACAAACCCTGGCAGCTGAGTCCCACGCCATTCGGGTTCGCAATCTGCTAGGATACGATTTTGCCGAATTTACGAAGGGAGCGTATCCAGGAAATTGGCTCGCATTTCATATCGCGAGGCTTATCCGAGCCTTCAGATTGTGCCGCGCAGCCGCAACTGGTGGGCGCGGCTGAAGGGAGCTGCCCCCGAATGCGTTCACTTGGACGAAAATATAAGCTGGATTGCGGCGGTCTTGCCGGACACGTTGTACTTGCGCGGGAAGAGGGCGAATCGAAGAGAGCCGGTGCGGCCAGAAGTCTCGCTTTGCTTTGAATGTTTAAGCGACACGTTCGCCGCAGAACTCGAATCGTTTCCCGGACGTGTGGTAGCGTTCGAACCAGACCCGGCAATTTTCACGCAGTATTTTTTCGTGGCGACGACGGACTTCGAGGCCGCGGGATTGGCGCCGGAAACATCTGCCGCGATTAACGCGCGCCTGGAGCGAAGCAGCGAGACGTGCCGCGAATGCTCCCGGGGAGCGACTTGGTTGTGGTTTTCGCAAGAGCAGATTCCGAGTCTGGATGAGGTTGAGCTGATCTCGACCGCGCCCGGAGAAGTTTTTTGCGGAAAACACGGCGCCAGAAAGCTATTATCTGCATTCGAGAAATTCGCTGAGGCCAACATTTTTTACATGAATCTTCCGTACGGGGACGCGGGCACGTACGTTTGGATCTAACGATGAGCTTGAAAGAGCTGGTTGAAAAATATGTGGCAGCAGCGGGCGGCTACGGGAAGCCGGTTTCGATTGCTGCTCTGGGAATTTCACGCGAAGAAACGGAGCGGGTTTTCGACTTTCTGGACGAGGACTACCACATCAGCCGGTTCTTTCATTTTCAAAATGCGGCCGGGGCCGGCTCCGGCACGAGTTTTCAGATTAACGGATTTCCTCAGACTCACATTTCGATCGACGCTGAGATCCGCGACATTCTTTAGTGGCGTGAGCTTTCGCGGGCGGCGTCACCTACCAGACGTGGCAGACCTTTTCGGGCGGCTTCACCATAGGCTGTCCCGCTTTGCAGGAGAAGGCGGCGCCGAACTCCGGCATGTTCACCACCACGCCGTTGATGCGGTACTTTCCCGGGGAGTGTGGATCGGTTATCGCGTTCACCCGCTCATTCTCGGGGCGATTATTTTCGCAAGCCCATTGCGCCAAGCCGACGAAAAAACGCTGATCGGGCGTGAGTCCATCGCGGTCTTTCAGCGTCATATCCTTGGTGGCATCCTTCCAGGCGATGTAGGCCAGAATTGTTCCGCCGAGGTCGGCAACGTCCTCGCCTTCGGTCAGCTTCGAATTGATGTGGATGTCGTCCACGACGATGTACTGCGCATACTGGTCCACGACGCAGTCGGCGTGTTTCACGAATTGATCGGCGTCTTCCTTGGTCCACCAGTCTTTCAAATTCCCCTTGGCATCGAACTGGCGGCCTTCGTCGTCGAAGCCGTGGGTCAACTCGTGGCCGATGGTGGAGCCGGTATTGCCGTAGTTTGGAGCGTCGTCCAATTTGGCGTCGTAGAGAGGAGGCTGCAAAACGCCGGCGGGGAAATTGATGTCGTTCATTTGAGGATCGAAGTAGGCATTGACGGTGGGAGGCGTCATGCCCCATTCGCCGCGGTCCACGGGCTTCCCGACTTTGTTTAGCTCGCGATGAGTTTCGAACTCGGTGGCGCGCAGGTTGTTACCATAAAAATCATTGGGCACAATTCTCACCGAGCTGTAGTCGCGCCAATTGTCGGGATAGCCGATTTTGTTACGTATGGCGTGCAGCTTGGCCAGCGCCTGCTGCTTGGTTTCGGGGCTCATCCAATCCAGCTGCTGAATACGCAGCGCCATAGCGTCTTCGATGCGCCTGGTCATGTCCACGGTGGCAGCCTTCAGTTCGGGCGAAAACGTTTTGCGCACGTATGCCTGTCCCAAGGCTTCTCCGAGATCGCGGTCAATATTGCGCACGCAACGTTTCCAGCGAGGCTGAAGCTCTTTGGCGCCGCGGAGATATTTGCGGTAGAAGTCGAAGTCTTCGTTTACGAAGGCAGCGGACAAATATGGCGAGCGGGAATTGGCGACATGAAACCGAAGATAGGTCTTCCAGTCCTGGAGTGACTCGGATTTCAGTTGGGCATCGACGTCCTTAAAGAAATCCGGCCAGCCCACATTCAGGATTTGAAATTTGGGGACGCCGCCGGCAGCGAAGTAGGCGTTCCAGTCGAAGTCCGGCGCGATTTTATAGAGGTCCGGAACGGTCATCTTGTGCTTCTCTTTGTAGGGATCGCGGCGCTCGACGCGGGTAAGGGAGGCCTTGGCAAGACTGGTCTCCATGCGCATCACGACGGCGGCATTGTTCTTGGCGGTATCCGGTGGATCACCCATCAATTCAAAGAGCATCTGAACGTGCAGCAAATAACGCTGGCGAGTTTCTTTCGATTTGGCGTCGTCTGTAAGGTAGTAATCGCGGTCGGGAAGCCCGAGGCCGCCCTGGGAAACGTTGACGATGACTTCATCAGAGTTGTCAGGGTCCTGGGTGGGCCCGGCGCGGAAAAGAACTGAGTCGCCTTTAAGCTGGAGAGTTGCGATCAAGGCAGCGAGGTCTTTCGTGCTCTTGAGGTCTTGAATCGCCGACAGGTCCGGCTTCATGGGGCCGGCGCCGAGCTTTTCGATTTCCGTTTCGTCCATGCAAGAGGCGTAATAGTCGCCAATTTTCTGGGTAACCGCGTCGCGGTTCTTGGCTGTGGAGGCTTCTTCGAGAATGCCGCGAAGATAATTCAGATTATCTTCGTAGAGTTTGCCGTAAACGCTCCAGGAAGTTTGGTCGGAGGGAATGGGATTCATTTTTCTCCACCCGCCGCAGGAATACTCGTAGAAGTCCACGCAAGGATCAGCGGTGCGGTTCATGGCCGCGGGATCGAGACTGGGCGTGTACGGAAGCACTGGTTCCGCATGCTGCTGTGCGGTTGCGACGGCCGCGCCCGCGGCGGGAGCTGCGGGTTTTGTCTGCTGAGCGCAAGTTGTGATGGCAAAGAAGGCAGTTATCCATACGGCTTTCTTGAATGCCAAGGGAATCCTCCGAAGAACGGCTGAGCATAACAGCAGCAAGCCTAGCGCGCTAGCTTATGAGGGCGACCCGAACCGGAAGCCGTCAGCAGATCTAGCCGATGAAGACACAACAACAGGAGCAATGGAGTTTTACTTGGTAACAACGCTGGAGCGCTGGAGGCGATCGGCCAGAGCTTTGTGCTCGGTGCGAATTTCGTCCGGCAGGCGGTTGCCAAATTTCTCAAAGAACTTTCCGGTAGCAGCTACTTCTTCGGTCCAATCGCCGGGATCCACGCGAAGCAATTCATCAAGGGACTCGCGCGGGATTGCAAGGCCGTCGAGATCGAGCGAACCAGGAGCCGGAACATCGCCGATAGGTGTTTCGGTGGCATCCGCGCGCTCTTCAATGCGGTCGAGCATCCATTTCAGGACGCGTACATTTTCGCCGTAGCCGGGCCAGAGCAATTTCCCGCTCCGATCCCTGCGGAACCAGTTCACATGGAAAATTTTGGGAGCGTTTTCCAAACGGGAACCCATCTCCAACCAGTGCCTGAAATAATCGCCCATGTTGTAACCGCAGAACGGAATCATGGCCATGGGATCGCGCCGCGTGACGCCAACGGCGCCGGTGGCGGCGGCGGTGGTTTCAGAAGCCATAGTAGCGCCGACGAAGACACCGTGTTGCCAATCGCGAGATTGATATACGAGCGGAGCGACGCGCGCGCGACGGCCACCGAATATGATCGCGGAGATGGGGATGCCCTCGGGATCTTCCCAGTGGGCAGAAATCGACGGAGATTGGTTCGCCGAAACGGTATATCGCGAATTCGGATGCGCAGCCGGGCCCATACCGGGTTTCCAGGCTTCGCCCTTCCAATTGATGAGTTCTTCCTGCGGGAGACCATTGATTCCTTCCCACCAAGGTTCCCGCGAAGTGGCAGTCATGGCGACGTTGGTGAAGATGGCATCGTGTTGCAGCGCAGTTCTGACGTTCGGATTTGTTTTTGCATTGGTGCCGGGCGCCACACCGAAGAATCCGGCTTCCGGATTAATGGCGCGCAGGGAGCCGTCTGAGGCGATATGCATCCAGGCGATGTCGTCGCCAACAGTCCACACGCGGTAGCCGCTGTTTTCCAGCGCGGAAACCATCATGGCTAAGTTTGTTTTTCCACATGCGCTGGGGAATGCCGCCGCCATGTAGGTTACCTTGCCGGAAGGATCTTCCAGGCCGAGGATGAGCATGTGTTCGGCCATCCAACCCTGCTCGCGGGCCATATAACTGGCGATACGAAGGGCGAAACACTTCTTGCCCAGCAGGGCATTGCCGCCGTAGCCGGAGCCGACGCTCCAGATCAGTTTCTCTTCAGGAAAATGGAGAACGAAGCGGCGATCGGGATTCAGATCGCCGAGTGAATGCAGGCCGGGAACAAAATCGTCGGAGCCGCCCAGGCGGTCAAGCGCAGCCTGGCCCATTCGAGACATAATGCGCATGCTGGCGACGACGTACGGCGAGTCCGTGATCTCCACGCCGACTTTACTGAAGGGGGAGTTCACGGGACCCAGGATGTAAGGCACCACGTACATGGTGCGGCCCTTCATCGCGCCGTCAAATAGCGGACGCACTTTTTCTTTGGCTTCGAGCGGGGACATCCAGTTATTGGTTGGACCGGCGTCGTCTTTCTGGCGAGTGCATATGTAGGTTATGCCCTCGGTCCGCGCGACATCATTCGGATTGCTGCGATGCAGGTAACAGCCCGGGCGGGTTTTCTGGTTCAGCTCGATGTAGGTGCCGTCGCGCAGCATTTCATCCGCCAGACGGTCGTTCTCCGCCTTCGAACCGTCGCACCAGACAATTTTTGAGGGCTTGGTGAGGCGAGCGGATTCATCGACCCATCTTTCAAGCGGTGTAGACACCGAACCTCCGAGGATTTCGAGCGCGAAAATGCAAAGCTCGCGGGAGCCGCAGGTCGCGTTTATTTCTGCGTTTGGCTACCTAAAAATTCTAGGTCACAGAGCGAGGAAAAGCAAGGCAGCGGCCTCGGGCAGATGGCCTTAGAGTGCCCGATGTTATACTTTCCACAGAATGTTTGCGCAAAAGCTTCAGGTGGATGTCCTGATCGGCGGCGAGAAAATGCCGGCGCCACTGGAGTGGCTGGACAGCTTTTGCATGAGGAATTTCACGGGCTCGGCAGAGTTCGACGATACGCTGCCAACTGGCGAGGGCAAGCTGGAAGCGGGGCTGAACGTCGAACGCGGCCGGTTGGCTACGGCACTGGGCGAATGGCTCACAAAACGGGGCAAAGGGAATGGCAAAGCGGTGATCGTGGAGATTACGACGGCAAGTTGAAAGAGGACGTTAGAAATCTTCCGAAATTCGGAATCACCAGATATGAATCAACGAATATTGTTAGCGAAAGAAGAGCCGAACTCTTCTTGCGTATGATTGGGGCGTTGCAGCGGTCATCGCAGGAGAAGTTCGGCCCTTCACAATTCATTCGACGCGGAATCCATTGGATAGTTAGCAACGCAGGTACTCGAACGGCGAGCGCTCCACGGTAAAATCAAGGCGTGTTCTTACTAGCGGAAGGGCAAGCCGACAGGGTTCAAATTTCCTCGGAGGCTTGGGAAGCCTGTCGGGCCTCCTCTATCTGTTGAGGGTCGCGATCCAGTACTGCTTTGATTTGGGGCATGGCGGCATTCGTTGCGTCCTCCCCTGCGGCAATGAGTTGCGGGGTCTTCACGAATTCATCCCAGAGTATGTGGTGCACTCCGGGTTCGATGAGTACGTCGGTCTCTCCACGCCAGGGCTGATTCGCAGCCGTTTGGATAATTGAGAAAGCCCGGCTGATCACTTCGATGGTATTGCGCGGCTTCGAATCCAGAATTCCCGGCTCCAAGTGAACCGAAATGATCACCTCAGCGCCCATTTCGCGGAGGGCGGGTGCAGGCACTTGTTCGGTGAGAAATCCGTCCACGAGAAAATGGCCGTCATGTTCAACGGGCAGGAAAAGACCGGGGTAAGCGCAAGAAGCTCGAAGCGCGGGGCTGATCTCTCCCTTAGTGAAATGGACGGACTCGCCCGAAAGCAGGTCGGTGGCAACGATAGCCAAAGGAATTTTCATCTGGGCGAAACTTCTCGCGGTAGTGAAACGATGGAGGAATTCATCGAGGCGCTCGTTGGAAGCCATGCCCATGCGCGAAAGCGTCCAGCGTCCAAAATCACGGAAGCGAGTCAGACTTCCTTGCCGAGCCATTTCGTCGAGGGTTGTTCCGCTGGCATAGGCGGCGGCGATCAAAGCGCCAACGCTGGTGCCGGCGATGAAATCAACGGGAATCTCGTATTGTTCCAGAACCCGCAGTACGCCAATGTGGGCGATGCCCCGCGCGAAGCCGCCGCCGAGCGCGACACCGACTTTGGGCCGCGGGCCGCCGGAGTTATAGGCGAATGAACGCAGACCGCGAATGGCTTTCCCAAGCCAATTGGAAGTAGTTCCCATTTGTAGCGCCCCTAGTTCTATAGGACACTGTAACGCACTTAGCGGCTGCAAGGGCTTTGGGTTGACCGCGGGTTTCCGCTTCTGTAACCTCGACGCGCACGCTTGGGCCTCTGCGAGGCATTGATGAAGCATCGAATCGAAAAAGCGGCTGTGCTGGGCGCTGGAACGATGGGCGCGCGTATTGCGGCTCACCTGGCCAACGCTGGAATTCCGTGTTACTTGCTCGACATGGTTCCACGCGAGCTGAATGCCGAAGAAAAACGCAAAGGCATGACTTTGGAAACTCCTGCGGTGCGAAATCGGATCGTGCTCGCGGGGCTGGAAGGCGCCAAGAAATCGCGCCCAGCGGCGTTTTTCACGCCAGAGACAGCGCGATTGGTGACACCAGGCAACTTTGAAGACAACCTGACGTGGTGTGGGGAAGTGGATTGGATTATCGAAGCTGTTGCGGAAAATCTAGAGATCAAGCGGGGCCTTTTCTCGCGTGTTGATGCAATTCGGAAGCCGGGAACTATCGTTACCTCGAACACATCAGGGCTTCCTATCAAACTGATCGCCGAAGGGCGCTCGGAAGACTTCCAACAACATTGGGCGGGCACTCATTTTTTTAATCCGCCGCGCTACATGAAGTTGGTCGAGTTGATTTCCGGACCAAAGACGAAACCCGAGGTGCTGGAATCGCTGAGCGAAATTTGCGATTTGCGGCTGGGCAAGGGTGTGGTGCCGGCAAAGGACACACCGAATTTCATCGCCAACCGCATCGGTACTTTCTCGATGTTAAATGCGTTGCGGCAGATGCAGGCGATGGACATGACGATTGAGGAAGTGGACGTGTGCACGGGGCAGGCGGTGGGCTGGCCGAAGTCAGCGACATTTCGGACGGCGGATTTGGTGGGACTGGACGTGCTCGTTAATGTGGTGCGAAACATTTATGAAAACGCGCCTGACGATGAATCGCGCGAGTTGTATCGCGTACCCAAATTTGTGGAAGAGATGATCGCGCGCGGATGGCTTGGCGATAAGACTGGCGGCGGTTTTTACAAACGCGTGAAGAAGGGCGGGGAATCGGAAATTCTGACGCTGGACTGGAAGAAGATGGAATACCGGCCACGCCAGAAAGCGAAGTTCGGTTCGATCGAAGCGGGTAAGGGAATTGAAGACACACGCGAGCGATTGCGCGCGCTGGCAGGGCCGGCACTGGAAGGCAAAAGTGGCGACAAGGCAAATCAATTTTTGTGGAGCGGAATTAGCGCAATGTGCCTTTACGCCGCGCGGCGCCTGCCGGAAATTGCAAACAGTATCGTGGACGTGGATCGCGCGATGCGCTGGGGATTTGCCTGGGAGCTTGGCCCGTTCGAAATGTGGAACGCGATTGGGGTTGAGCGGATGGCCCAAGCTCTAGAACGCGACGGCAAAGAGCTACCGCCATTAGCCGAGAAAGTGCTCGCCACGCCAAAGAAAGTTTTCTACGAAACGGAAAAGGGCAGCACGAGCTATTTCGACGTCGCGACCGCAACGCTCAAACCGGTGGAGGAGCCGGCGGGAGTGATTCTCTTGAAGTCGCTGAAGGATCGCACAGCGGTAGTGCAGAGCAACGCCGGTGCGAGCCTGATCGATCTCGGCGACGGAGTGATTTGCTGCGAATTTCATTCGAAGATGAATTCGATTGGCGGAGATATCGGGGCCATGATCCATGCCGGCATTGCGCGCCTGAGTTCGGATTTTGACGCCATGGTGATCGCGAACCAGGCGCCCAATTTTTCCGTGGGCGCGAATTTAATGCTCCTGCTGATCGGCGCGCAAGAGGGCGAGTGGGACGAAATTCACATGGCCGTACGCCAATTCCAACGTGTGAACATGGCCATAAAATATGCGCCGGGTCCGGTAGTTGCGGCTCCCCAAGGCATGGCGCTTGGCGGCGGATGCGAGATCAGTATGCACTCAGCGCGGATTCAGGCGACGGGCGAGTCCTACATCGGACTGGTCGAGACGGGCGTGGGTTTGGTCCCCGGCGGGGGCGGGACGAAAGAAATGCTCATCCGCGCGAACGAGCATTCGGCCGGGGGCGAAAACCTGGATTTATTTCACGCGCTCAAGCCCATTTTTGAAACGATTGCGATGGCGAAAGTATCCACCAGCGGAGAAGAAGCGCGCTCGCTCGGTTTCCTGCGGCCTTCAGACCTAATCTCCATGAATCGTGATCGGCAAGTGGCCGACGCAAAGCGGACCGCGCTGGCGATGGTTCGCGCCGGATATCATCCACCGGCGCCCGCGGAAATCCGCGTGCTTGGCGATGAGTTCCTGGCAGCAGCGAAACTCGCAATTCATATGCTCGTCCGCGGCGAGTTCGCGACGGAATACGACGGCGTGGTCGGCCGCAAGCTTGCGAACATACTGGCTGGTGGCGCGCTTAGCGCACCCCAAATGGTTTCAGAACAATATATTCTCGATCTGGAGCGCGAAGCTTTCGTCAGTTTGTGCGGCGAGCGCAAGACCCAGGAGCGCGTGGCGCACACGCTGAAAACCGGCAAACCGTTGCGGAATTGAGTTTGCTGAGGAAATCGAATCGCCTGACAAGAATTGCGCGGCCTCCCAGTTGGTCTGAGTTTGCGGCAACGCCGGGAAACCCGTGTGTCATGGATTGAATCTAAGCAGTCCGGGGTACACTTAGAACCCGCAATAGTGGAATTCGGCGCATACCCGGAACTTTCCGCGGCAAAAAAAGAAATAGCCCTATTAGGTTTAAGGAGAAATGATGATGCGGTATCGATTGTTCGATGCAATTTTCCTCGCCGGATTGGCAACGGCGTTTGTTTCCGCTCCGCTCGCGAGCGCGCAGGCACCAACTGCGGGAGCCGTTTCTGCGGTCAGCCGACCGCTGCCCGAACGAACTTATCGCGTGGCGAAGGAAATTAAAATTCAGGGCACGATTCAAAGTATCGAACAGAGCAGCAGTGGAGAGCTGCGAGGCATGCACGCCCAGATCGTGACGGCGCAGGGCACAGTAAATGCACACCTGGGAGTCAGTCCGAATGTGAACGCCAAGACTCTAGACCTTTCAACTGGCGACGCCGTTGAGATTACCGGAATGATGGCGAAAGAAGGTGGCAGCAGCGTGCTGCTGGCGCGAATCCTCACGACCCCAGACCGCATATTCATACTTCGGAGCGAGCAAGGCGTCCCAATTCTTGGCGTCGTTTCGCGCGGGAACTTTATCCCCGCGAAGGCGACAATGAAGGGGGGCAACTAGTGCCCGGGAAATTTGGACGCTGCTCAGTTTTTGTGGCCGTAATCGCGGGCGCTTTACTTCTCTCTGCATGCGGCTCGAATAGCGGCGGGGGCGGAGGCGGCAAGCCGGTAGTCGGAGGCTTGGTGGTCTATCCGGGATCGGCGACCATTCCAGAATCTGCGAATGGCGGCCAACCGTCGATTGCACAATTCACGGCGTATTCGGGGGCGACGATCACTTCCGCTACGTGGTCTGTGCTCAGCGGCACAGGGACCATCACCGCCGGCGGCGTGTTCACGGCTCCCGGCGCGCCAGAGACCGATACGATCCAGGCTGTGTCTGGTTCAAACGCGAGCCCACCGATTACCATCAATGTTGTGGCGTCGCAGCCTATAGCTGTGAGTCCTGCGGCGGTTGCGTTGCCTGCGGGCGCAACCCTGCAATTCACGACTGCTGCAGGATGCGCGGCGACAATTTGGCAAGCAAATCTAAACGGCAACTCGGGCAGTCCCGGATTCATTACGAACGGAGCGACCTGCGGGTTATATACAGCTCCGATTACGCCCCCGGCTAGCGGAACGGTGACGATTAGTGCCTCTTCAGGCGGGAATTCCGGCACCGCCACGGTGACGATCCTCTTCTCGAACGCTTCCTTGAACTCGCTTGTGAACCAAGCGAATCCCCGGCCGTACGCGTTTTCTTATTTGGGAGACGACAAATCAGGTTTCTTGTCCGTGGCCGGAACTTTTGCGGCAGATGGGAATGGAAATATTACGGGGGGAACCGAGGATATCAACAGCGGCTTTGCTGCGCCCACGATGTCGGTATTTGCGGCAGGGAGTACGTACATCGTAGGGCCGGATGGGCGCGCAACCGCAAATCTGAATGTTGGCACTTCCACTGACGTTTTGCAGTTTGCGCTTATTTCAAATCAGCATGCACTGGTAATCCGTTTCGACACAACCGCGACGGGCAGTGGGACCATTGATATGCAGGATCCTTCACAGTTCGGCGCGCCATTTTCGCTGGGGGCTTATGCCTTCAGTGTCTCCGGACTCGAAAAGAACGGGGCTCACCTAGGCATGGACGGAAGAGTGGTGGCAAACAACGAGAATACTTTCCCACTGAATAATGGGATTCTGGATTTGAACAACGCTGGAGTCTCTGTGACGGATTTACAAGTTCAGGGAGGTTTCGGCCCCGCAGATCCGGCGACCGGGCGCGGGACTCTTTTTCTGGATTGTCCGACATTCGACTCAGATTTCGGGAATAACGGCGGCGTTTCATCCGGCACTCTCACTTTTGTATATTACATTGTGGATGCTACGCACTTGAAAGTGCTTGAAGGTGGTTCGAACACGCTTTTAGCCGGCGATTTCTATGGAGCGCCATCCGCAACGACCAACATGAGTGGGTCGCAAGTTTTTGTTGTGAGGGGTTCGGACAATAGCGGTAATCCATATGGAATGGGGGGAGCTTTCCTGACAGGCGCCGGCGGTGTGCTTGACCTCAACGATGACGGGAGCCTGACTAGTCCAACGACCAGTTCGACTAACATCACAACGCCAAACATTACGTCGGCGACTGCTTCGTTGCCTGACACCAATACGGGCCGAATTGGACTGGGCATCTCGTCGACGAACAGCAAGAACTTGACGTTCGCCGTCTACCTGTTCAACTACATCGCAGCGGACGGTTCACCTTCCACCGGCGCGGTGCTGTTGGAAACGGATACCAACGTCGGAGTGGGAACTGGAGTGGCCTACACGCAAAACGGCGCGACGACACCGCAAGGAAGCTTCGCATTGAACTTGGCAGGAGTGGAACTTACCTCCGCAGGCGAGCAGGATATCGAAGGCCAGATGAGCGCCGGAAGCGCCGGGGCGGTGAGCGGCACGCTGGACATCAATAACATTGCCACCAACGGAAAAGTGGTTTCCGGTCAAGCGTTGGCAAGCATCAGCACGATGCCCACCGTCGGCTTAAATGGCCGCGGAAATCCGTTGGTGCTCAGCGAACCGTTGCAGAGCAATACTCTCTCCTACTTCGTCGTTGACGACAATACTGCATTGCTGCTGGAAATGGACAGCTCTCGTGTGATGACGGGCACGATAGCGCGTCAGTTTTAAGTCTTTTCCCGGAAGACTCTCCGAACTTCCTCGGGCCCGCGCCCACGGGCCGAGGGTTTCTCATTTGAACTGACTCGATCTCCGATACTTTTTCGAATGCTGCCGCGTCTATGCATCAGTGTTCCTGCCTGTAAGAAATCGCCGACTGCAATCTGCAATCGGAACTGGCTGGTGAGCACGCGACCTTTTTCATCGCGATTCCATCGCTGAAGCGCAGCGCAAGTTTCCTTGATTTTGGGTTGACTGGCGGCTAGTATCAGTCGCTTTCGTAAGCACCGATTACGCATGGTGGTGCAGTGTCGCTGTCGGGGAGGGTGAAGTGAGGAACCGATTCGAGTTTCGACACGTGCTTCTAATGCTTATCGTGGCGTGCATCGTGAGCTTGATCAACTGGACCCACTCGGCGCGAGCAGCCGGGGGCGCACCCCGATACTTCGCAATTACGAACGCGCGTATCGTGACCGGATCGGGTGCGCCGATAAATAACGGAACCGTGGTGGTGGCAAAAGGGTTGATTCAAGCGGTAGGAGAAAGTGTCGCGATTCCGCCGGAAGCGTGGGTGATCGACGGCAAAGGCTTGACCGTTTATCCCGGGCTCATCGATGCAGGCACCGACCTTGGTCTGCCGAAGGAAGAACCTGCTGAAAGTGCGCCGGCGGGACGAGGACGAAGACGCGCGGCACCGTCCGGAGAAATTGCGAAGGGTCCGGAGGATCGGCCGGGCACGAGTCCGTGGCGAGTGGCGGCGGACGAGTTCAAGACGGACGACAAACGAATTGAAACCTGGCGCAACGCGGGTTTTACAACGGCTCTTACGATGCCCGATGGCGGAATTTTCCCCGGGCAGGCGTCTGTGGTTGACCTCGCCGGCGATCGCCGTGGCGACTACATCGTGAAAGCAGTGGCCACGCTTCCGATTTCGTTCACACCTGTCGGCAATTTCTGGGCGTTTCCGGATTCATTGATGGGCTCGATCGCTTATATTCGCCAGGTGTTTGACGATAGCAACTGGTACGCGCAGGCGGAGCCTATCTACGAAGCAAACGAAACCAAGTTTGAGCGTTTGCCGTATGACCGCACCGAGCAAGTTATCGGCCGCGAACTACGCGACAAAGAAATCGTTCTGCTGCCGGCCAACAATTCAGTCCAAATTTTGCGCGCGTTGCGCCTTGCGGATGAATGGAAAATCAATGCGGTGATCTACGGCGGCCAGCATGGATACGAAGTCGCGGACGCGATCGCGGCTAAAAAAGTTCCAGTCCTGGTAAACCTGAAATGGCCGGAGCGCGCAAAGGATGCTGACCCGGAGGGCGAGGAAACATTGCGGGAGTTGCGCTTCCGCGACCGCGCGCCTTCGACACCGGCGGCACTGTCTAAATCCGGCGTGAAGTTCGCGTTTTATTCCGGCGGTTTATCGGGACCGAAGGACATTTTCAAGAATGCCAGGAAAGCGATCGCTGCCGGCCTCGCGCCGGATGCGGCTTTGCGCGCCTTTACATCCGACTCGGCCGAGATTCTCGGCGTGAGCGGCCGCATGGGAAGCATCGCTCCGGGAAAGATCGCAAACTTAGTTGTGACGGATGGCGAGATCTTCGACGAGAAGACGAAAGTGAAGCACGTTTTTGTGGACGGACGGTGGTTCGAAATTCATGAAGAGCCGCCCGCAGAAAAGGCGGGCGACCATAAAACAGATGAACCGCCCGGCGCGCCTGCCAAAGACATGGTTGGCGGCGAGGGGGTAGGCCGATGAAACGCGCCCTGCTGCTAGCGACAGTTGCATTTGCTGCGCTCGCTCCGTTTTCCGTTTGCGCCCAGGATTCGAACACTCAGAAAGACAACGCGATACTGATAAAGAACGCCACGATCCTGACTATTACGCACGGGAATATCGAGCACGGTTCGATCCTGATTCGTGACGGGAAGATAGCGGCGGTGGGCACCGACTTGAAAGTTCCCGACGGCGCGACGGTGATTGACGCAAACGGCCAATACGTGATGCCCGGGATCATCGATTGCCATTCGCATATCGCTATAGACGGTGGTGTGAATGAAGGCAGCGTTTCCGTTTCGTCGATGGCAAACATCGCCGATGTTTTAGATCCTGAGGACATGAGTATTTACGATGACCTCGCCGGCGGAGTGACCGCGGCGAACATTCTGCACGGAAGCGCGAACGCGATCGGCGGGCAAACGGTGGTGATCAAGCTACGATGGGGCAAACCCGCCAGCCAGTTGCCGTTTGAAGGGGCGCTGCCTGGAATTAAATTTGCGCTGGGCGAGAATCCCAAGCGCTCGAATTTCTCGCCGCCGCCCGGAGTGGAACCTCGATATCCCGCGACCCGGCTGGGCGTGGAAGAAACGATTCGCGAGGCTCTCATCGAAGCTCGTCAATACAAAAAGGAGTGGGACGACTACAACCAGAAGAAAGCAGCGGGGAACCAGAATCTAATTCCGCCGCGGCGGGATGAGAAGCTCGAGCCGCTGGTGGAAGTGCTCGAAGGAAAACGGTACGTGCACTCGCACTGCTACCGCGCGGACGAAATTCTGATGCTCATCCGGGTGGCAAATGAATTTGGATTCAAGATCCGTACCTTCCAGCACGTGCTGGAAGGCTACAAAATCGCAGATGAAATCGCGGCGTCCGGCGCCGGAGGCTCCACGTTTTCCGATTGGTGGGGTTACAAGATGGAAGCCTATGACGCGATTCCGTACAACGCTGCGCTGATGACGGACCGCGGGGTAATTGTTTCGATCAACTCGGACGACGCCGAAGAAGCGCGTCACTTGAATCAGGAAGCGGCCAAGAGCATGAAATATGGCGGCCTGTCAGCCAACGATGCTCTGAAGTTGGTCACCTTGAATCCTGCAATCCAGCTGGGAATCGACAATCGCGTGGGTTCGATTGACGTAGGCAAGGACGCGGACCTGGCTATCTTCAATCATGATCCTTTGAGCGTGTACGCGGTGGTGCAAAAAACGCTGATCGACGGCCGGGTTTATTTTGACCGGCAACGCGATATTGATGCGCGTCCGGCGCTTGAAAAGGAAAAGCAAGACCTGCTGGCAAAGGAAAAGAAAGCAGCCGAAGAGAAAAAAGCAGAAGGGAAAACAGAAGGTAAGCCGGAGAAGAAGCCAGTCGCAAAAAAGAAACAACCGCCGACCAGCCCTAGCAATGCAGGCAACGTCGCCGGAGGTGGCCTGTGAGCAGAGCTATCAGCGCGAAGTCCTTGAGCTTCCAGCTAATTTCATTTTGTTTGGCGCTGTCGCTGGCGTTTCCTCTGTGGTCGCAACCGGCCGCGAATGTTTACGCTATCAAGGGCGCCAAGGTTTATACGTTGGCCGGGCCTGCGATTGAAAATGGCACGGTGGTGCTTCGTGACGGGAAAATTGCGGCAGTCGGTGCAAATATTGCAGTTCCCGAAGATGCGCAAGTGATCGATGCGGCAGGGCTGGAAGTCTATCCCGGAATGTTCGATCCGATCACTCAAATCGGTTTGAACGAGGTCGGTGCGGTTTCAGCGACCGTGGATACTCGTGAGCTCGGCGCGTTCAATCCCGAACTGGTCGCTTCGACGGCGGTAAATCCGGCGACTGCACACATTCCGGTGACACGCGCAAGCGGGATAACGGAAGTGCTCGCGGTGCCGGGCATCGGCGGGTTCGATTCGGAAGGCGGCGGAGTCATCACGGGCCAGGCCTCGGCGTTCAATTTGGCCGGCTGGACAATGGACGAGATGCAAATCAAGCGTTCGGTGGCAATGGTGGTTAATTGGCCTTCGATCCAGGCGCGTTCGTTCGATTTTTCAACGTTCAGCTTCAAGGAAAAACCCTACACCGAGGCGAAAAAGGAATACGACAAGTCGGTGAATGAACTGAGCGACTGGCTTGTACGCGCGCGGCACTACGCGCAGGCGAAAGAGAAAGGTTCGCCGGATCTTTTTGTGCGCGATTTGAAGCTGGAAGCGCTCGTACCGGTGGTGGAGGGAAAACTTCCTGTGCTGGTGGTGGCCGATGATGCGCGAGACATTCGCAACGCGGTGGATTTCTGCACGAAGCAAAATCTGAAAATGATTCTGGGGTCCGGCGCAGAGAGTTGGAAAGTGAAAGACCTGCTGAAGGAAAAGAAAATCCCGGTGATTCTGGGTCCTACCGAACGGCTCCCCGAACGAGAGGACGCTCCGTACGACAAGCCGATGACCCAGCCGGCCGAATTAAACGCAGCCGGAGTTCCTTTTGCGTTTTCGAGTTTTGGCACATCTTTTTCGCGCAGGCTTCCGCAGTATGCTGGAACGGCGGTGGGGTATGGTTTACCGCATGACGAAGCTCTAAAAGCCGTAATGTTGAATGCCGCGCAAATCTTGGGACTTGCAGATCAAGTGGGCACTCTGGAGCCAGGAAAGCTGGCAAACATTATTGTGACAACCGGCGATCCGCTCGAAATTCAAACTCAAGTGCGCTACCTCTTCATCAAAGGACAACTCACCAGCACGGATAATCGCCATCGCGATCTCTACGAAGAGTACCGCAAACGTCCTGTGCCACCTCGCTAGCCCCACCGGTAATGTTTTTTTTTGGCGCAACCCCCGGGGCGAAATGAAGGTACATGTCTGCCAGATCTAGGGCCTTCCAGCGTAGTTCCGGCAATTTCATTGGCCCAAATCTTCGCCGATCACCTGGGCCCGGCGTGTCCAAAAAGTTCACCCTGAGTACTTTCGTACCATTGCCGCACCTAACGACACGCCTAAAAAATGGATATATCAGAAGAATCATACCTTCTGGGGGGACGGCGTACCGCCGGTACAACAATGGCACCACTAACGAAGGACACTTCAGAAGTAACAAATTCAGCTGCGGAGGCCGGCGGCTCAAATCGCGCTCCGGCGAAGGCGAGCCCGGCTGGGCATTTGCGGTCCGATGCTGTGTCCCTGGAAGTTCCGGTCAAGGTGCACGGCTCTCGCGTGACTGAAGTGGCGCGCGAAATCACGCCGCACACCGAACCGTTCGAGGAACAAACCAGCACGATGATCGTGTTCCCTCAGGGCGCGGTGATTCGAATGTCCACGTCCGTGAACGTGGGTCAAATGCTGGTCGTGACCAACTTGAAATCGCGTCAAGATGCGATTTGCCGCGTGGTGAAGGTTCGCACATTTTCGAACTTGCAGGGCTACGTCGAAGTTGAATTCACGCACAAACAGCCCGGGTACTGGAGCGTTTACTTTCCTTCCGAAGGACCTGCAACTGCAAACAAGCCAGCGCAACCGGCCGCACCAGCACCGGGGGTGCCCATCGTCAAGCAGGCGCCCGCAGCGTCGGCGTCGGATATTTCCTGGGCGCCGGCACCTGCTCCCGCGGTCACGGAAAAGCCGGCCGAAGCAACGTCGTTTTCGCCAGCCATCAAACCAGCAGTTGCTGATCCGCAGATTGATTCGCCAATCAAACCGGAACCGTCTTTCATTTCGATTGGTCTGCAGGAACAAGTGCAGCCTGCAGCGTCCACGATCACGGCCGCGCCGCCAGCGCCCATCACACCGAGTTTTGAAACTCTGAAGAAAGCGCCAGCTCCGGAAAAAGCCAATGAGGGCAATGTAATTAATTTTCCGTCCGCTTCCGTTGTGGCGCCTCCCTCGGCCATTTCACACCCGGAATCGCATGCGCCGGCGCCGGCAGTATCGTCCGTGCTGGAAGTCCATGCCGGCTCCGCCGGCTCTGCTGAAACTGGGGAGCTCGCAGCCACGACGTCCGACGAAAATATGCGCAGTACATTCGGAAGTCTCTCCGGCGGCGCAACTCTTAGCGCCCAGCGCGCGGCGTCCGCTGTAGCCTCTGACGAAGCATTGGAACCCTACACCGGGGCTTCCGCCAAATCAAAAACGCGAGCAGGGCAGAACTGGATTTTGATAGCCGCTGTGATAACCCTGCTGTTTGTTGCGGTAGGCGCCGGCGTTTTCTACATTCGAATGCAGTCTGCGAACGGAAACAGCGCAAAGTCAAACTCGCCGGCACTCACTCAACCGCCGTCTGCGGCCAATTTGAACGCGCCCAAAACACCAGAAGTGAGCACGGCGCCTTCGCAGGTCTCCAATCCGACTCGTGCCACGATAGCAAACCCAGCTCCTTCTATAATCGTCAATGGAAATGCTCCGGCTGAAAAACACGATTCACCGGTTTCTGCAAACCGGCCCGGAACCCCCGCAAAGCAGGACGCACCGCATGTGACGTCCGATATGATGAACGCGACTTTGAATTCTCATCCAGTGAGTTCGCAACGGACCGGCGGCGAAGAAGCGGATGCCGCGCCGTCGCTCGACGCAGCAGCAGAGCCGCCTGCGTCCGCGAGCGGCGCACTACCTGGAGTTATCGGTTCATCCGATGTTGCGTCACCTCCCGCGCCGGAGATCAAGCCGGATGGCCCGGTGAAAGTCGGCGGACTCGTGAAGGAACCCAAGCTCATTTTCTCCACTCTTCCGATTTATCCTTCCGCTGCCAAGAATTCCAATGTGCAAGGTGACGTTGTCATCCGGGCAACGATTGACAAGAATGGACACGTAACGCACACGGAGGTGGTTTCGGGGCCTGTGATGTTGCGGCAGTCCGCGCTCGACGCTCTCAGCCGATGGCGGTATGAGCCGTCGAAACTCGATGGACAGCCGGTATCCGTACAGATGCTTGTGACAATCAGGTTCCACCGTTAGTTTCGATCCTCAGCATTCCTGCCTACAGAGTAAACCGGAGCGGGATCGCCCTGAACGCCGCTTCTTTTCGATCGTCCACGCATCGAATATAGTATCGTTGTGCTTGCAATCGGATTAGTGCATGCCGAGGTGATAGATGCGCGAAGCGGTAATTGTCAGCTCCGTGAGAACTCCAGTGGGAAAAGCTTCCAAGGGAGTGCTGCGTGCCACGCGTCCTGATGATCTGGCGGCGGTGGTGATCAGAGAAGCAGTCGCGCGGGCCGGCGGGCTGGACCCGAAAGAGATTGAAGACGTCATCCTGGGCTGCGCGATGCCCGAAGCTGAGCAAGGAATGAATGTGGCGCGGATCGCGGCCTTGCGCGCCGGCTTGCCTGTGGAAACTTCCGCCATGACGATTAATCGCTTTTGTTCGTCCGGACTTCAGGCGATTGCACTGGCTGCGGAGCGCATCATGGCAGGGCAGGGAGATGTAGCGGTGGCCGGCGGCACTGAATCCATGAGCATGGTTCCCATGGGTGGAAACAAAATTTCGCCGAATCCTTCGCTGATGGACAGTTATCCGGATGCTTATCTGGGCATGGGGCTCACTGCCGAAAATCTCGCCAAGAAATACGGCATCACGCGGGAACAGTCTGATGAGTTTTCATTCGCTAGCCATCAGAAAGCGCTTGCTGCCATCGCCGCAGGGAAATTCAAGGACGAAATCGTGCCGGTGGAAGTGAATTACGCCAGTTTCGAGAGTAACGGAAACGGGAACTCGAAGGCGAAAAACGTAAAGATCAATTTCGATACAGATGAAGGTCCTCGGAGCGATACCTCCGTTGAGGTGCTCGGAAAGCTGAAGCCTGCGTTCCACGCACGCGGAGTCGTGACTGCGGGGAACAGCTCGCAGATGAGTGACGGCGCAGCAGCGGCCGTGGTCATGAGCGCCGAGCGAGCACGAGCGCTTGGATTGAAACCCCTCGCGCGGTTCCTCGCGTTTGCCACGGCGGGATGCCTTCCGGAAGAGATGGGCGTCGGCCCCGTGTATGCAATTCCGAAAGCGCTGAAGATTGCAGGTCTGACGATCGATCAAATTGATGTGATTGAATTAAACGAGGCGTTCGCCGCACAGTCGTTGGCGGTGATCAAACTTGCCGGTTTAGATCCCGCGCGCGTCAACGTGAACGGCGGCGCGATAGCGCTGGGCCATCCGCTAGGCTGCACCGGTGCGAAGCTGACGGCCACGATTCTGCGTGAACTCGATCGGCGCAAGGGACGCTATGGGATGGTAACCATGTGCGTGGGCGGCGGCATGGGCGCGGCTGGAATTTTCGAGCGCCTTTCGTAAGGATACCGGCTCACTCGCGCTTTGCCGGTTTGAAAAGGCCAACCGTATTTCCTTCGGGATCCTGCATCCAGGCAAACTTCCCTGTGGGTATATCTACGGGGGGCACGAGCATTTTTCCGCCCAGCGCTTTTGCCTTGTCCAGGCAGGCTTGTACATCGTCCACTTTGACGTAGAAAATTGTGTAGTGATGGGGTTCGTGGCCGAGCGCGGTGATGTGGCCGGCAACCGCTTCTCCGGTATTGATCATCACAGCCGGACCCATGGCCTCGAGCTTCCAGTCGAACAAGTTGGAGTAAAATTCCTGAGTTTTTTTACTGTCGCGGCATCCGATTTCAAAGTGAACGACTGGATTTCCCATGTGTCTCCTTCGCCATACAGAATTCTCTTCGACGCTTTTGTTTTGCCCCGTCGCTAAATCGCGCTGCACGCGAGCGAGCTTGAATAATGCGCACCACTATAACTGCGGAAAGCCCCGTTCCGCAACGCGACATTTGTCCATGGCGATCGAGGGTCACAAAGCTTCAATTTTGTCGTAGAATCAAGGAATCGTTCGGTCATTCTACGGAGGACAGCATCATGGCCACTACATCGGTTTCGGCGGCGTTGAATCGCGGCGGCGCATTCTTGATTACATCCTGCCTGCCCGAAGATATTTTCACTCCTGCGGACGTCTCTGACGACCAGCGACTGGTGGGCCAAACCGCGGAAGAATTCGTACAAAAAGAAGTGGTGCCGGAAATCGCGGCGCTGGAACAGCACAAAGAAGGGCTTATGGCCCGGATGCTGAAGAAGTCCGGAGAAATCGGCCTGTTAGGCGGCGCGATTCCCGAAGAGTTCGGGGGTTCAGGCCTGGACAAAGTATCCTCGACGGTCCTCGCAGAAAAACTTTCCGCTTATGGGTCCTTTGCGGTTTCGCACGGAGGCCACTCTAGTATCGGAACGATTCCGATCGTGTACTTCGGTACGGAGGAGCAGAAGAAGAAATATCTCCCGAAAATCGCGACCGGCGAGCTGCTCTCCTGCTATTGCCTCTCCGAGCCGCAGGCCGGTTCGGATTCGCTCGCCGCGCGCACCCGCGCGGTGCTTTCGCCGGATGGAAAGAACTGGATTCTGAACGGCCAAAAGATGTGGATTACGAATGGCGGCTTCGCCGATGTCTATATCGTCTTCGCAAAGATTGATGGGGAAAAGTTTTCGTGCTTCATCGTGGAGCGCGGCGCCCCCGGTTTCTCGGTGGGCGCGGAAGAAAAGAAAATGGGCATCCGCGGTAGCTCTACCGTGCCGATATTTTTCGAAAACACTCCGGTTCCCAAAGAGAATCTTCTGCACGAAGCGGGACGCGGCCATATCGTTGCATTCAACACACTGAACGTCGGCCGTTTTTCGCTGGGCGCCTCTTGCCTCGGCGGATCGAAGAAAGTGCTGGAAGCTTCTTCGAAATATTCCAAGGAACGAACAGCGTTTGGCAAACGGCTCTGCGACTTCGGACTGATCAAGGCGAAGCTCGGCGAAATGGCCATTCGGATATATGCCGTGGAGTCCATGATTTATCGTTCCGCGGGAATGGTTGAAGCCGCCGTGGCAAATCCGAAGGCTGGCGTAGACAAAACGCAACAAGCTATGCAAGTTCTCGAGGAATACGCGATCGAAAGTTCCATAAGCAAAGTGGTCGGCAGCGAGACGCTGGACTTCTGCGTTGATGAGGGCGTTCAAATCTTCGGGGGCTATGGCTTTCACGAAGACTACCCGGTGGCACGCGCTTACCGTGACAGCCGCGTGAACCGAATCTTCGAAGGGACGAACGAAATCAATCGCATGCTGATCATTCAAATGCTGATGAAGCGTTCGATGGCGGGCATTTTGCCTTTGATTCCCGCGGCGATGAAGCTGGCGGACGAAGTGCTGGCAGGTCCGTCGTATGAGGAGTCTGAAAGCGGAGCTTTTGCTGAAGAAGAGCGCTCCCTGACGCAGGCCAAGAAAATTTTCCTACTTGCAGCGGGAACCGCCGTGCAGAAATTCCGCGAAAAACTTGCCGACGAGCAGGAAGTGATGGCGGCGCTGGCCAATGTGGTGATGGATGTGTATGCCATGGAATCTTCGCTGCGCAGGGCGCAGAAGGCGTCTGCAACGCGAGGAGAATCCGCGAGCGTTATGTGCGACGCAGCCCGAGCGTTTATATATGACGCGATGGACCGCGTCGAGAAACAGGCCCGCACAGCATTAGCCGCGACGGTCGCCGGTGACACGCTGATAACACAGCTCGCGGTGCTGCGGCGTTTCGCAAAGCATGCTCCTATCGACACGATCGCGTTAAGAGCGCGTGTTGCGAGCGCGGTGCTGGCCCAGGATCGCTATCCGTTTGAAGGGCGTTAAGCCTGAAAAACTGATTCGCTTCAGGCGAAACAAAACGCAAGTGAATAGCCTGTAGCCGAAAAGGGGCAACAAAAAACGGCAGCGTAGGCAACCTTGTATCAAATCGGTACTTGTTCGCGTTACGGAAACCCTTTTCTCTTTTCCCTCGATTTGGCCTCCTGATTCCCCGACACTGGCGAGTTTTCAACGAGTTATGGGGCATTCGTTTTGGTCTTCTGCTTGCTTCTACACGAATGAGGCAAACGAGGGCTAATGAAAATCATCCTGGAAAGGCTGAATGCATTTGCAGTCGGGGTTATCGAAAAGGCGAAACTGCGCAAGTGGATGCTAGTTGCGATCGGAATTTTCTTCTTCTTGCAAATCTATTTTGTGCGCGAATTGCTCGCTGCTGAACTGTTGTTCGGTGTTGCGTTTGGCGCACTGCTGGTTATTGGCGGAACCGCTTATCTTCTGGGAGCAATCGGTGAGCGGGGGTTGGATTTGACGGAAACAGGGATTCGCGTGGTCGCGCGTTCGGCGCGCCGGGGATACAACATGGTGGACGAGCTCAGTAGAAAGTCGTTCCGCCATCCACGATCAGAGTCTGCCCAGTAATCGCGCTCGATTAGTTCGACAGTAGAAACAGGGCCGCGGATGCAATTTCATCCACCGTATGCGGCCCTGTCCTGCGGATGACCTTGCAACATCTGCTTAAATAGCCGTTGGCCGCCGGAGTGAAAACACCCGGCTAGTCCTCGTCCCGATTCTTGCGACATTTTAATCTCCGGCACCGGCCCTGCGCTATGAGCGTTTCATCCTTTCCAAATATATGGATTGATTGGACATTTCGGCATTGGAGGCCTGGCCGGGCTTCGACCGTCCAAAAGGAACTCGGCGAAGGAACGAAGTGGTAGGGAAGCGCCAGTTCAGGTAAAATAAGACTCTTTGCGGAGAGTTAATTGACCTTAACGAATATACAAGGCACGACAAACGGTGGCAAAACGCTGGTGCGCGTCCGGCCGCGCGGATTCTGTGCGGGCGTGGTTCGAGCGGTGGACATCGTAGAGCTCGCGCTCGAAGCTTACGGCCGCCCGGTTTACGTCCATCATGAAATCGTTCATAACCGCTATGTAGTGGATCAGCTGCGGCGCCGCGGCGCAATCTTCGTGGAATCGATCGAAGAGGTTCCGGTAGGCGCTGTGCTTGTTTTCAGCGCTCACGGCGTGCCGCCGCGGGTCCGCACAGAAGCGCAGGAACGGCAGTTGCGCGTCATTGATGCCACTTGTCCGCTGGTGACGAAAGTGCACTTGGAAGCTCTTAAATTTGCGCGCGAAGGGCGCACGCTGATTCTGATCGGCCATCGCGATCATCAGGAAATCGTCGGAACGTCGGGAGAAGCCCCGGAGCAGACCCTGGTTGTGGGCAGCGTCGAGGAAGTGGACCGACTCGAAGTGCAGGACCCGAATCGCCTCGCATTCCTGACGCAGACGACCCTGTCGCTCTACGACACGCAGGAAATAGTGGCGCGCCTGCGCCAGCGGTTCCCGACTATCGTCGGACCGGCTTCGGACGACATCTGCTACGCGACGCAAAATCGTCAAGAAGCAGTAGAAGCGTTGACGCGCGAAGTGGAATTGATTTTCGTGGTCGGTTCGGCGAACAGCTCGAATTCGAACCGGCTTGTGGAAGTGGCGAAGCGCGCGGGCGTGGCGGCGCGTTTGATTGAAGATTCGAACGATATAGACGCTTCCTGGCTCACAGGAGTGACCACTCTGGGATTGACGGCCGGCGCGTCGGCTCCGGAGATTCTGGTGGAGCAAGTGAGCCAGCGGCTCTCGAATTTCGGATTTACGAATCACCGCGATCTCGACCTAATTCGCGAAGACGTGCGCTTTACTTTACCGCCGGAACTTGCAGCGCGGCAGAATCCGGTGGCGCAGTAATCCGTCGACGGTCGGATGCCGGCAAGAAAAGTTTAAGGAGCTCTTGAGTGGCGGTTAAAGTAGTCCGCCAGGCGAATAAGATCGCACTCCTCGGCGCGCCCACAAGCGCGGCCGCAATGTCGCTCGGGCACGAGGAAGGGCCTGCTGCATTGCGTGCAGCGGGATTAACCGAGAGACTAAACTCGATTGGTTACGTGGTAAGTGATCTTGGCGATGATCCTCCCCAGCAATACAAACCCGACAACGACAGTCCCCGTGCACGTAATCTTCCGAGAGTACTTGCCGCAATCGAGGCGCTGAAGCCGCGCGTCGAGCTGGCCGTTAAATCCGGCGCGCTTCCACTGATTCTAGGAGGGGATTGCTCTGTCGCGCTGGCCGCAGTAGCAGGCGTGCGCCGCTATTTCCGCCATGTGGGTATGATTTATATGGACCGCGATGCCGATTTGAACACGCCGGCAACGACGCCATCGGGCTGCCTAGATGGCATGGTTGTTTCGCATTTAACTGCCCGCGGCGCTCCGGAGCTTGTGCGATTTTGGGGTGAGCCGCCTCTCGTGCGCGAGCCAGACCTCGCGCTGTTTGGAGTGGAGCGTCTCGATCCTGCTGAAGAGCAATTGCTGAAGCAATCACCGCTCCGGCGATACCTGGCGAAAGACGTGAAGCGCATGGGCGCAAAAGCGGCGGCACAAGAAGCGGTCGATCGAATTCGCGGAAATGGCTACGAATTCTTGTTGCACTTCGATGTGGACGTGATCGCAGACTTTCAGGCGACAAATTATCCCGGCGGCGGCGGTTTGACAATCGAAGAGGTTCGCGAGGCTCTTCTGGTTTTCCTGCAACAAAAGCATCTTGCGGCCATGGAAGTGACTGCTTACAACCCGGCAAAAGATTCGGACGGGCGCGGCGCGAAATTGATTATCGATTTGTTGGCTGAAGTGCTTGGCGCGAGGCTGGACGCATTGAATGCGGCGGCAGCGTCAACACTCGTTCCTGAGCTTTCCAGCACGCCCGCAGCAAAATCTTCCGCGGAAAGTGCCGCACCCGCCCACGGAATCGACGAGCCGGTCTTGACCTCTGCGAAGGCAGGAGAGGCCTGGTCCTCTGATTCGCTCGACACTGAGAACGAGTCGGATTCCGGCGAATCCGATTCCGCCGGTCACGACGTTGGGCGAGCGGCATCCTCCAGCGAATCGGATGGATCGGCTTCCTGAACGTATCGCATACCAGTAAATCGAACTTGATATTCCACACTCCCAGTTCATGACATTCCAGGCCGCTGTGATTATTTTCGACGTGGACGGCGTTTTGGTGGACACGCGAGGCTCGTTTCAACGCACAACGCTTGAAACTGTGAAATTCTTTGTGGGCAAGAGGGTCACTCGCCGGGAACTCCATCGCTGGAAAAATCGACCGGGGTTCAATGACGACTGGAAACTGTCCACAGCTTGGGTAAATGCGCTCGGAAAGAAGATCGAATACGACGAAGTGAAAGGCAAGTTTGTCGAACTTTACTGGGGTAAGAACGGCAAAGGAAATGTGACGCGAGAAAAATGGCTGTTGCCGGCTGCGAATTTGCGGCGCCTTTCAAAACTTGCGGAGCTCTATATCTTCACCGGCCGGATCCGACGGGAGCTTGATTACACTTTGGATCGCTGCAGATGCCGGGTTTTTTTCCACGGGATCGTCAGCGTAGAAAATGTGAAGAGGCCAAAGCCGGCTCCAGATGGTCTGTTGCAGATTTTGAGTGGCCGCGATCCGGGCAACGCGCTGTACGTGGGAGACAATGTGGATGATGCTCTTGCCGCTCAGGCTGCGAAAATGCCGTTTGTGGGTATTCTGCCTCGCCGGAGCGAAGAACGCCGCCAGCGTGGTACTCGCCTGCGTGAGCTGGGAGCCCTAACTATCTTGAGTGATATCAAAGAGTTAGAAGGATGGTTGAAAAGACGGCGCAGGCACTAGATTCTTCCTATTACCTCTCACCTACGATATTTATAGCCCAACGGTTAGTACCAATCACGACACCCGTACCATTGCAGCGCCAGTCCCTAACCTACATACTTTGCTGTAGAGGCGGGGTTCTAGCCCCATATCTATGGCCACAAATTCCAACACTCGGCCGGCAGCGGCCCGCGCTTTCGTGCGCAGCCTCAACATTTTGTTGAAATTCGCGCGGATGTACGATTTTGGTCACCCCCGCACTGTAAAGCAATTCGAAACCGGCTGGAGCGAGCTGCGCACCGCGCTCGGCTCGGGCTCGGAGAACGAAGCCGGGGTCCTGCTGGGTGTGTCAGGGGACCAACTTCTGCTCGATGGCACGCCGTTGGAATCGGCAGCGGCCGAGAAGAGTTTTGCAAAGATGCTTTCATCCGCGGGCATCGCCAGCATTCACTTTTCCCCAAAAGTAACACAAGCAAGTCTGGCGCGGTTCGTGCGTGCTTTCCCCACTGGCACTGGCGCAAAGCCGGTGCAACTAGCCGAACAATTAAAAACTGCGTTGCAAGGCGATCCGCACATCCACGTGAACGAAGTGTGTTTTGTGCCGGCTGACTCCGCAGTCGCCAAATCCACAATTGCGGCGCAACTTGCTGCGCGCACGCTGGGTTTAAACTCCGAAAAATCCGACGAACTCTTCAACGATCCTGAGAGACTTTTGCAATTGATCATTGCCGCGGAAGGAACAAAAGGGTCTGGGAGTGGGCCGAGGGCTGGCGGCCTGGGCGGGGACGGTTCCGGCGACGGCAATGGCGGTAGCGGATCAGGCGGAGACGGCAGTGGCGGCAGTGGTTCCGGCAATGGCGGTGGAAGCGGAGATGGGAACGGCGGCGGCTCCGGAAATGGTTTCGAGGGGTCAGGTTCCGGTCGCGGCGGTGGTTTCGAGTCGCGAGGAGGAGACGGGCGAGGCACGGGCGGACATGGCGGCGGTCCCGGATATTACGCGGGCGACTCATCGGAAATAATTCGAGGGATTCCTGCAGGTCACGGTGAGCCCGGTGCGGGTGCTGATGGTGTTCGCATGTCAGGTCCGGTCAGTTCCGTGGGCGGTTCGGAAGGCGGAACCGGGAGCGGCGGATCGTCTGGCCCCGGAACGTGGAATATTGTCGGCGGCGATGGCGGTGGAGCAGCTTTGGAACCGGACGCTGGCGGCTTTTGGTTCAACAAGGACGGCTCGAAGCAGTCGTCAGGCGAGGGACATGGATCGGGAGCGCGGATCAGCGGCGGAGTTCCTGTTCACGGATCAAATTTAGCAAGCGAAAGCCGCTCCAGCGACTTCGGCACATGGAATATTGTTGGAGGCAGCGAAGAGGGCGCTCCTCTTGATCCCAATGCCGGCGGGTTTTGGCTCAACAAAGAAAATTCGACGGAATCCGGACCGAACGCGCGTGGCCTCAGCGGGGAAGCGGTTCCGGTAGCTCCGGGACATGCTGCGAGGGGCGGAAGTGATATCGGTTCGACGCGTGGCGCAGGTTCTGGCGGAGCAGGCTCCGGGCCCGGTGGTCCAGGCCGAAGCGATAGAAGCGGTGGATTGGGTACTTCGCCTTCCGGTTCTGTTGGCAGCATTCCAGCGGGACAGGGCGGAGGCGGGAGCCGTGGCGCGGGTGCCCGAAACACAGGTGGATCCGGCCCGAACATTTGGAAAGTGCCCGAATCAAGCAGCTCGGAACCCGGCGAGGTGAGCCGTTGGGGAAACGCTACGGCTGGAATTCGCGGCAGCCGTTCCGCGCGCGGCGCCGCCGGTTCAATGGCCGTAGAAACCGGGCTCATGACTTTGCATGAAGATGAATTAAAAGGAATTTTGCAGGTTCTGGCTCAGATTGCCCGGACGACGGATTCATCCAAAGACAGAATTGATCCGGCTTCTTTTCAATCGCGACTATCCACGCTGCCACGGCGCGCTCGCTTTACGGTGAGCCAAGCATTGTCGGCGCTGGCTGCGCAAGCGCCATCGGAAACGTCGGACAAACCGACGCTCATGAAGCTTGCGGAACACATCGCCGTCCGTTTCGCGCTGGAAAGTTACGAGAAAGGGGACATCGAAGTAAACGCGGTGCGCCAAGTGTTAGACGAAATGAGCCTGGAGCTGGACGGCTTGCGCAAGATTCTGGGCGTGTATGAAGAGAAGATGAGTCGCCATGGAATCGAAGTGCAGTCTCACGTGGACCTTTTGGCCCAGCAGTTTTGGGCTCAGGTGGGAGATGAGAAGAAGAAAGCCGTGCTCGACTCTCCCGAGGCCTGGTGCGTTCCTCCTGCGAAGATCCGGGAATACGTGGAAGGATTGACAGCACGCGGTGAAAAGGAAGAGGCAGAGAATACGCTGCGCAATTACGCGAATTGCATCACGAACAAATCGCCCGAGCAGCGGCGCCAAACCTCCATGGGTATTTCCGAACTGGCGGGACTTTACGCGAAGAGTGATGAACGCTTGCTGGTGGAAACAATCCGCAAGGTGGGCGTTCAGCTTGCCGAAGAGCGGGATTCCGAACTGCAAAGCCTTGTAGGCGCGGCATTCGTTCGCCTGTCACAGGAAGCGGCCAATAAGCGATCGTACCCGGCGATCCAGCGCGCTGTTGAATTAGTGGAGTACGTGGAAACCGAGCGGCCTGGTCTGGGGAACAATCTGCGTCCGAGGATTGCAGTTGAGAACCGCTTGCCGGAGTTCATCGAAGAAGCGCTGAAAGCGGGCAACGTACCGAACGGATTGGCGGATCTTCTGCGACGCATGCCTGCTCCCGCATCCGAGCACTTGGCCGGCCGATTCAGCCGTTCCGGTTTTCGCGAAGATTGCGATTTATTGATTTCAATGATGGAAGTGCTGGGGCCGGAAGGACTGCAGCATTTACGTGAACAACTTCGCAGGGGCGGCGCCGTAGAAGTGACAGAAGCGATCGGCATCCTGACGCGTTTGGACGCGGACCTAGTAGTGGAAGTGCTTCCAGGACGAATGTCCGAATGGAAACGCACGACTCACGACAGAGTGGTGCGGCAGATTTCTTCCAGCGGCGGGTCCGAGAGGGGCCGATTGCTCCTGACGATATTTGACAGCCTTGACGCCCTGATCCGCCCGCTTGCGATTGATGAGATCGGAATGAGCGGAGAGCAGGGGTCGGACATGCGCTTATTGCGCCTGGCTGAAGGCGATTTGCCAAAAGACGGCACAGGATATTTGCGGTTAAAAGCGATTGAAGCGCTCGGCCGCCTTCGCACCGGGGGCGCGGAAGTTGTGCTGCGAAAAATCGCCGAAGCACGCAAGGCATTTCGCTGGGCCAATCCGAGCGAATTGAGACTCGTGGCGGCGCAGGCAATGGAGAAAATTGACCCTGAATGGATCCGCAATTTCATTCCGCGAAGCGGTCTAAGTGTTGCGGAACTTTCGATTGAGCCGCTCGACGCGGATCCAAATTCTTCGGCAATACGGCAACGACGCTACCCGCGCTTGCGGCTGGAACACGCCGTGTCGGGCATGACCACAAATCTGAAGGAAAATTGCAGGTTGGATATTCCGGAGCTGACTTTGGGCGGCGGTGTGGCAATTTGCGACCAGAGTTTGCATCCCGGCAGCCTGGTAAACATGAAACTGAACACCGGACAAAAGCCGGTGAAAGCGCAAACCATCGTTCGCGATGCGAACACGCAGGCGCGCGCGTTCGAGGTGGTGGAAATGGACCTCGAGGAGCGAGCCAAGCTGCGCAGGTTACTCGTTGCGTTGGGAAACATTCAAAAACAGTCCACGCCGAAGGATCGCAGCCGGCGCGGTACGCGTGCGATCATCATTAGTCAGACCTAAGAATATTTCGCAAACTCCTGCCGCCATCTCCCGTGTTGCGCTGATCGAAGTGAGGGCGTGACTTTTCGTTCGTTCGAAGAGATCCGAGCCGCAGAGCGGCGAACACTAACGCACCGATACCGGCGGCGCACAGCAAAAAGGCGTGTATGAAATCGCATTGAAGAACAAGCCACGCAACGATGCACATGCCCGCGGTCAGTCCATAGGTTGTCAGAGCTACATTTCGAGGCGACCAGTTCAACCCCAACAATAAATCGTAGTAATGACGGCGATCACCGTGTGAGAGCGAGCGCCCTCCATACAGCCGGCGGAGGACGGTCAGAATTCCATCGAGCAACGGCAGCGCGGCCGTCAGCAACGGGAAAGCAAGCGTAAGGCGATGCTCGCCCAGTGAGGTCATGCGATAGAAATCAAATGCAAGAAACGCGATGCCAAATCCCAGGACGGTACTCCCCGAGTCCCCCATGAAAATACCCGCGGGAGGGAAGTTGAAAACCAAGAATCCAAAGCAGACGCCCAGTAAACTCCACGCCACAGTTGTCCCTAGCGAGCTGAGCGTGAAGCCGGGGAATACGAGAAATGCAGCGGCGATGATTCCTGTGACCCCGGCGCATAGACCGTCGGACCCATCAAGGAAATTAAACGAGTTGATAAAGACCACCATCAACACGCAAGACGCGGCTAGATTGACGGGCCCGGCGAGCCAGGGCAATCGCCAATCTCCGGACCACAGCAAGATGGCACCGCCGACTTGGGCTGCGAGCCGCAAGGTTGGCGACAGGCCCCGAATGTCGTCTATGAGCCCGGCAGCCCAGATCAAGATCAGCGCCGCAAAGAAAGGCCAGACATGCATTCGAGAAAGATGGCCTGAAAAGCTTGTCCCCGCGGCAAATGCTAGAGTGATCGCGACGCCGCCCAAGCGCGGGATCGGTTTTGAATGAATTTTCAGCGGGCCAATGGAATCGTACAAATTCCAATGAACGCACAGTCGCCGCGCAAATGGAGTGAGAATTAATGTCGAGATGAACGCGATTGCTTCGGGGCGTAGCAACTTGATTTATCCAGTAGCTTTGCGCACCAGCCGTCGCACGTGGCGAAGGCGAATACGACTCATCTTAATCGCCAGGCCGCGAACGCCCCGGTGTCGAAATGCGGCGTGCGCGTCCCTCATATAAAGCCGTAACAGTCCCGGAGACAGATCTCGGTAGAACATTTTCTCGTAGGAGCCGTCTGCGATTTCTTCGGAGAGCTCCCGAAACCGGTTCAGGATTCTGTCGCGCATGGATGCGTCGGGTATTGCGCCGAAGCCGTTTTCGCCCAGAAGTACTGGTCGGATTTCCAGCCGAATGAACTTACCGTCGCGATTGAACCCTACGACGACGATCAGGCCCTCGCGTTCGAGCGGAGAGGCGACATAACCGGAGACCAGGCTTCCCAGACCGTAAAAGCTGAATGATGGAGTGTCTTGCGCCAAGCCCATCCGGCTATAGCCGCTGATGCGGTGACTGTGCGAGGCGGCGACAAGCCTGAAACCGCATTTTGCGATTAGTTCCATCAGGTGGACATCTTCTGGGTCCGGGCGGTTGGTTCTCAAAACGCCAGCGTGTAGTAAGGCGATACAGAAAGTTGCGCCACGGCGTTTCATTTCTTGGGCGGCTTCCAACGCGCGCTTGGGAGTAGCGGATTCGACTCCCGGAGTTTGGGCGGTGGCGACATCGTGCGTGGCTTTCGCTGCAGCCCAGAATCCCACGCGGAGTTTATTTGGGCCTTGCCAGATGAAAAGCTCAGGCGATTCTCTTGCCGTGCGGCCGGCACCAAGCGGAATCATTCCATGTTTCGAGATCGCCTGCCGCGTCTGTGTCACGCCCTCATCGCCGAAATCATAGCTATGATTATTTGCGATCCCTACGGCATGGGCGCGAATTGATTGCAGATAATTGAGTGAATCCGAACATGCGAGAACGGTTTGGCCAATTCCTACAAGAGGGCGTGCGGGAAGCGTTTCGTCAGCGACCGTACATTCCAGATTTACGAAAGTTGCGGCGACGTCGTCAAAGTGGCAGGCAAGGCTCTGCGCCATCTCGGACCATCCGGCGCCGGCAGGGAACATCAGATTGCCGGACGGAAGAAAATCGCCGGCGATGGCAACCTTCGTGACGATTTGTTCAGAGTCGCCGGAATTCCACAGGACTAAGTTTCGATCTGTCATTTAGGTTTCAATTCTCTGCTCTCTGTTTGGTTCAGACAGCCGGCGACTGCTTTCGGACCGGCTTCCACCTGCCTGATTTGCGGCCGATCAGGGACTTTGCGGTTCCGATAAGCGCTGCAAAATTCACAATGCAAAAAGACATCGGAATGGAGAAGGGAAACGGGAGCGCATGACTGCGGCGGCACAGCCCGACTAACGCTGTTCCGTAAAACATTAACTGCAACAGAAGAACGACGCGATAAAAGGGAACGTGGCGGAGGAAAGTGTTTGATGCGAATAGGGTCAAGAGAAAGTACGGAACAAGCCATCGCAGAAGTTTGTGCGACCACAGGCTGATCGCGACTGAACCGTAACGAAAGGGATTTAGTATTCTGGGGTTTGCCATAAGAGCGCGAAAATCTTTGCTGATAATTCGGACTTTCAAGTTGTACATGGAGTCGGGCCGATTCTGCGTCAATCGAGTGAAAACGAAAGCGCGGGAATCCAAGACGATTCTCATGCCCATCAGCGCAACCTGTAACGGCAGAGCGAAATCGTCGCCCACATTTGGGTCGAGTGGCTTCCATAGGGAGCGGCGCATGGCAAACAGCGAGCCGGAAGCCATCGTCAGCAATCCACACTTGCTTTCCTCCACTCGCAACCATGTTTCGTAGCGGAGATAAACGCTTTCGTTCTTCGCCACGCTGGTCTCCGGATCATTCTGATACCGAGGGATTCCCGTGACGAGACCGATTCGCTCGTCGGCAAAATTCTCGACGAGACAGGACAGCGCATATACCGGCACAATGCAATCCGCATCAGTAAAAACCAGAATAGAGCCCGAGGCTTTCGCGACAAGCCCGTTTTGTATCGCACTCTTACCCTGGTGCTGTGGAAACGAGATCAGGCCTACGCCGTCAGCGACGAATTTGCGAACGATGTCCTCGGTGCTGTCCGAAGAGCCATCACTGCCGATCAAAACTTCGACGCGTTCGCGCGGATAGCCGGACGAAAGGAGATTCTTGATTTTCGATTCGATGACCGACTCTTCATTGTGAGCGGCGACGATCACGCTGATCAACGGCTGGTCGTGACCTCGATGCCAGGGTTTGGAACCTCCAAGAAAGTGAAGTTTAAGCAAGAGGGGATAGCCAAAATAGACGTAGATGACAACGGCCGCAGAAAACCAGAACAGCTGCGTCATGGTCTAAGCGACTCGCGTTACTGCGTGGTTGTCTTCCGCCCGAGCGGCGATATTGCCGGCAGACAGTTGACGATACGAAATCAAGTGAATTCCGCTTCGCTGAATCACCGCGCGCATTTCCGGATTCGTTAACCAGTCCAGTTCATCTTCGCGCTGGCGATGAATTGCATCGGACTCAGAGAAGCCGCGCTCAGAGAATCCCGGATGGCATGCCAGTTCGAATGTTCCGGTCGGCAGGTTTTCGAACGTGATTTTCCAAAGCGCGCCGAGATTTGTGGAATCCCGTCTGGCTTCGCAAGGAAATGAAATGCGGCTGTCCGCCGAATGAAACCCGCGAAAAAGCGTACGTTGTAACACACCGCGGTAGCTTTGCACCAGCAGCCGACGGACGATTCCTCCTTCGTGAGGTCCACCCAAAATGCGATTTGTCGGCCAACAACTGAAGCGCGAAGCACGAACGCATGAGATGCCTTCGGCCATAGCAGAACGCGCAAACGCGACCGTGGCCGCTGGATAAATATGCGTGTGATGGTGGGAATCGGCGTGAGTGGGATGGATGCCTCTGCATTTCATCCAGCGAATTTGCGCACGGAATTCCGCCTCTAGTTCCTGTGTGGATATTTGCCAGAGCCAGAGTTTGCGAATCATGACGGGCGGTGGGTGAAAATCGCCGCTGGCATCCACCAGACTGGGAACATCATGTGCGGGCGAGATCGGTTTGCCTTGGCAAATATTCAGATGGACTCCGATGCTGAGGGCGGGCGCCGATGCAAGGTGTTCGACGGCATAATCAGTTGCAGGCATGTTGACCATTAAGGACGCGCTGGTAAGAAACCCAAAGCGATGCGCGAGAAGAATACCGTCGGATATCCCGCGGCTCATGCCGAAATCGTCGGCGTTGACGATCAAGCGTTTTTCGTTCATTGCGCGACCCGATTGACGATGAGAGGAATCTTCCCGCCCGGAAAAACCAACGGCTCTGTGGCGATCTCAGCCGTGACGCGCATGGATGCGCCCAGCAGGTGTTGCAGCTCTTCGCGAATGTTCATCATTTCCTGGGCAGCACGGCCGTTGCCGGCGACGGCTCGAACGACCACGCGTTCCGAACGGTCGTGGACGAACTGACAGAATCGCAGCGATGTAGCTCCCTTGAGATATTGGTTTAGCGCACGGGGCGAAAATATTCGACCGTCCGCGCAACGAAGAATTTCGCTTTCGCGCGTAATGGTGGGAGTTACCCGGGGGAATGCCCGGCCACATTGGCAACGAGGTCCCAGTTTCCATCGTCCCCGGTCGCCAATTCGATATCGCACCAAGGGCATGGCGCGATTTAAAAAACCGGTCCAAACAAAATATCCTTCCGCATCTCCCGCGACGGGATCGTTGTTCTCGTCGAGTATTTCCAAAAAACCGTACTCCGGTGCCAGGTGCATCTCACCTTCTTCGCATTGTTGGATCAGGCCGCAATATTCCGTCATGCCGTAGCTATCAAATGTGTGTGCCAGAAACGCGGATTCAATTTTGTCGCGGGCCGCCGGATAAAGAGGTTCGCCCGTAGTGAAAATAGCGCGCATGGGAATTGTCTGGCCACGGCTCAAGACGAAGTCCGCCAGGATGCTGAGCACTGACGGGAAACCCTCAAGCACTGCACCTTGGTGCTCGCGCAGGCACTTTATGTAATGGGGAGCAGTGTTTTGGGAAAGGTGAAAAATGCTGAAGAGGAGCTGACGCTCGGGAAGATTATAAATCCAATAAGGAGGTGTGGTCCGGGTGGTGGGAACCACGCGCGCCCCAAAAAATGTTATTCGCGGTTGTCGCGGGTTCACTCCGGCCCAGGCTCGTTGTCGAAGTAAGAAGGCCCAGTTTTCTCTAGCGAGTTTTTCTGTGTAGGCGACTTTCAGGTTGCCGCCGGTTGTGCCGGTAGTCCCGGCGACGATGCGTTGATGCGGCAGTATGTCGCGCGAGAGAAAGTGTTCGCGGTTCTCGCGAACGCGTTCGCGGGTGATAACGGGCAGAAGCCGCAAACTTTCAAAGTCGCAAATCTGGCTTCGCGGATAATCGGCGTAGTAAGGCACGGTTGCACGCGCGTGCGAGATGGTTTTCTGGAGGGCGTGAATTTGAAGTGAAGCAATGTCTTCAGGCGTCCACGCCTCGTGCGCGCGAAGCTGTTCAAGGAACGAAAAAGTTTCTGGCGCGTAGCGAATGCGCGAAAGGAACCAGCCGCGCGCGCTGGTTACGAGGGTGCGTGCAGGGGAAGGCAGCCGGTCATAAACCGTTTGCAGCCGTCCAATGTTTGCCCGCATGAGAGGTTCGAGCACAGGTATACACTCCTGACCAACCAGATCTACGGCGTTGCAGTTACGCGCGAGAAAAACTCACGAAGCTTGTGAATTTCGTTGTGATTGTTAAACCGCTGCACGATTGCCGATCGTCCGTTCCGGCCCATGCGGGTAGCGGCGTCAGGATGGTCGAGCAACCAGCTGATGGATTGAGCAAGCTCAGCGGCATCGGTGGGCTTGTAGAGGAACCCGCCGCCGACGTTTTTGAAGAACGGCCGGATCGGCGGCAGGTCGCTCGCAACTACCGGCAAACCACAAGCCCAATACTCGAAGATTTTGACGGGAATATTCAGCCGAAATTTTGGGATGTCCTGCAGCGGGCTGACGCCGACGCGGGCTTGGCTCAGCGCTTCAGCCATGTCTTCGTGCTCCATGCGTCCCCGCAGTTCAACATTTGGCGACAGACCGAGGTCGTGAATGCGTTTGCGCAACTCGCTTTCGAATACGGCGTCGTCGAAATACCCGATCAACAAAAGCTTCGCCGGGTTTCCGCGATCCGCGAGCAACCGCATCGCTTCCAGAAGCACCAAAACGCCCGTGCGCGCTGAGAGTCCGCCACGATAAACAACGTCGAATTGTTTGGTTTTGGGTCGAGGGGGCGGAAATAGATCGAGATTTGGGAAATTAAAGAAAACGAGCTTACGGCTCTTTCCGGTGTGCGCGAAACGGCGCAACGTGAGCGGGTCTGCAGTCGTCACGCCATCGAAGCAGTGCGCTGCCAAGCATTCCAGAATAGCGACTGCCTTGGCCGCGAGCGATCTAAGGACAGGAGGGAACGAACTTTTGTTCAGCGCCATTGACGGGAAATCTTCATAAGCATCATAGACAATGCGTTTATGAAAAATTAATTTCAGCGCCAGAGCTAGCGGGAGCAGTTCCGGATCTTGAAAATGATAGAGATTTGCCTTTTGTCC
>Ga0209530_1000252_pt1 | contig 44208 bp, 34 predicted proteins | sample BlaSpr_A8_Ref_O1_FD_187987 | JGI IMG/M metagenome (GOLD analysis project Ga0209530, IMG submission 187987) | Forest soil microbial communities from Thunder Bay, Ontario, Canada - Black Spruce, Ontario site 2_A8_Ref_O1 (SPAdes) (version 2) | ecosystem: Environmental > Terrestrial > Soil > Boreal...
ATAGAGCAGGCGCGGGCCAAACAGCGTCGAGACCATCGACAGCACAAGCAGTGCAACCGAGAAAATCAGCGCGAGCACGGTCGCGACCGCGCCCATCATTGCCGACAGGATCGCGCGCGCGTCGTCGATGCTGCCCATCGTCAACCACGATGGGATGTGAATAACGCCATATTTGTCGAGGATGTCCGGAATCAGGGTGATCCCGAAGAGCGCGACCGCGACGAGGGAGAGCTGCAGCGGGATCCGCCACATGTTGATGTCGCGTTGCGAACGGAGCTTGGTAGGGCGCGGGGCGAGCATGCGATTAGAATTTCAAACGCTCTATCTTCCCGAGAGCATTATTCCAGTGCTGTGCCGAGGGTTAAGGCAGGAAGATAGCTCAAGGCTACCACTGTTATCAAGCGGGTTGTGAGTAGAAACAGCAACGAAAAAAATGGGTCCGCCAGAGTTACCGACGAAAAAGAGGTGCGCCTCTGACCACCAATAAAACTGAAACTCACGATCGAATGCGCATCCGCGGAAACCGAAGGGGCGATGAGTGGGCCCGGATTTTTTATCGAGAGGTGTCACTTTCCCTAGATGGGCGAATCGAGTCTATTCGGCTAAGACGGCCTCAACGGGCACTATAAAGTGGACTAGCCCCGCCCCAAGCTTAGGTACTTGCGGAGGTTCTCCCTTTCCCGAGTACTCAAACGCCAGATGTGGTCAGCAGAACTGTCGTCTTGGTCCACGAAGGCGTGCACTGATGTCCTCGCCGAGATCCAGAGACCGCCGAACATCATCGTCGCTCAAAATCGTGTGGGCCGACACTTTGCTTTGGCAGATGCTGCAGAAGGCCTGAGGGGTAGCCATCGAGTTCGCTCTCCTCGTAAGCTTTTTCGAATCATTCAAACGCTCTATCTTCCCAAGAGCAACCGTTCCAGTACGGGACCGAGGGCCAAGGCAGGAAGATAGCTCAGGGCCACCATCACTATCAAACAGGTCGTGAGCAGGACGCCAAACACCAAAGAATGGGTCGGCAGAGTTCCAGACGTAGAAGGGGTGTTTCTCTGGCGACCAAACAGAGCTGCAAACGACAATGCAGGAATCGCCAAGCCGAATCTACCCACCATCATCGCCAACGCCGTGGTGAAGTTGTAGAACGGAGTGTTCGCACTCAGACTGGCAAAGCTTTGGCCATTATTGGCGAAGCAGGAGGTAAAGGCGAAGAGAATTCCCGTAAAACCATGCGGGCCCGTGTTCACCGTCAATCCGGACATTCCTAGCCTGGTGCTCACGGCAATCGCAGTGAGTGGAAGAACGACCAGCGGCGCGGCCAGCGCGTAGAGCATGATCATTTTATTCTCCGCGGGCCCTATCTTCTTCCCCAGATATTCAGGCGTGCGCCCAACCATGAGTCCTGCCAGAAACACGGCAATCGCGGCCGCCATGACCATACTGTAAAGACCAGTTCCCAGTCCTCCGAATACCAGTTCTCCCAGCAGCATATTCACGAGCAACACCATGCCGCCGAGCGAGGTGTAGCTGTCGTCCACTGAGTTGTTTGATCCTGTGGCTGTGTTGGAGGTAACGACAGCCGTAAGGGTGGAGCCTCCAATGCCGAAGCGCACCTCCTTGCCTTCCATGTTCCCGCCAGACTGGAGGAGACTGTGTTGGGAATTCACCATTCCGATGTGGGGGAGCCCCCGTTGTTCAAAATGATGGACGGAGATCAGTCCGCAGACGAACAGAAGCATCATCACGCCGTAGAGAAGCCATCCTTGTCGAGGCTCGCCAACCATCCTGCCAAAGGTGTTGGTAAAGGCCGCAGGAAGCAGTACGATCGCCAACATTTCGAAAAAGTTTGTAAGCGGCGTAGGGTTCTCATAAGGATGGGCCCCATTCGCATTGAAGAAACCGCCGCCGTTCGTTCCGAGATTCTTGATGATCTCCAGTGCGGCTACTGGACCCTGCGGTATGACCTGCTGCGTACCTTCGACGGTAGTGACGACGTCATAGGGGTGAAAGTTCATCGGAACGCCCTGCCAGACCAGCAGCACGGCACCGATCAATGCTCCCGGCAGTAGGATCCAGAGTAGGGAGCGCGTCAAATCAACCCAAAAGTTTCCCAGCGTGTCGGAGAGTTGCCGGGCAAGGCCGCGGATGAAGGCAACACCCACGGCTAACCCCGCAGCGCCAGCCAAAAAGTTCTGCGCACAGAGTCCCACCATCTGACTGAAATAGCTCATCGTGTTTTCCCCGGCATAGGCCTGCCAGGTCGTGGTCGTCGAGAAGCTGATCGCCGTATTCAGGGCCAGGTCAGGAGATAGTGGCGTCGTGTGGTATTGCGGAAAGAACCAGGGAAGAAATTGCTGCAGTCGGAGAATTGCGTACAGCAGGAGCGTGCCGGCAACGCCAAAGAGCACAAAACACGTTGCATATTCCTTGCCGGTCATCTCCGCATCGGGAGCGACGAAGGTGATGCGATAGATCAACCTTTCAACTGGAACACAGAAACGATCAAGAACCGTCCGCTGCCGGGAAAAAACCCGTTCCATGTACCCGCCCAAGGGCTTCACCAGGACGGTGACGATGACCACAAACAACACGTATTGAATTGCGCTGTAGAAATCCACGATCTATTTCAGGAGCAGCCCGACCCGAAACCTATTAAAACAATTACGGAGTCTCGAAACGAGCTATTGCGCCCTGTCACCCTTCCTTGAAGCATTCTAGTGTCGCGTCAGCGTGTTTAAAAAAGAAAACAAGTCTTACCTGGACGCTCGCCTAGCGACGCACCGCCTGAAAGCGGAATGAATACCCGATCCCGACGAGATGATCCACCGCGGCCGACGACAGGCCCACGCCGACGTGGAAATCAATCTGTTGATGCTGGGTGATCTTTAGGGCTGTTCCAAAATGCAGCAAGTGCCGCGGACCGCCAACTTCCGGAAAGTCGCCCGCATACTCAACAAACGCATCCCAAGGTTTGGTCAACTGTCGATCGAACAAGAACGTGGACTCGCCGGTTACGTTTCGCGTGCCGTTTTGAGTGGGCCAGTAAACTGAGAACATTCCAGCCGCCGTCCAGTTAGCGGACAGCGCACGTGACCATGGCACCTGCACGCCCGGATCGTACCCACCGCTCGACACGGTATCAGCGCCCGTCGGGAAACTAAGGAATACGATCACAGATACGTCGAATTTACCGGGGATCGGGCCAAGCTGTTGTTTCACGCCCAAGGCCAAGTCACCGAATCCCGAGCCGGGGCCAGCGTTGAGGTTGTAGTAATAGTCCGGCACCGTGAGACGCAGCTCAGTCCTTTTGGCGATGCCGAAGCGTACTAAGCTTTCGGGGCCGTCGACGATGCTCTGGCCCTGGCTGCGAGTTTCGAGGAAACCATTCTCCACCTGAAGGCTACCGGCCGGAACGACCACGCTGGAGTTCGTAACCGCAGGCCGATCCGTGGCAATCGGTCCGGCTGTGTCCGCGCTTGAAGATTGATCTTGACTATGCAAAGGAAGCCTTCCGGCCAAGATGAATACAAGCACAGCAGTGGAAATGCGGGCGAGCGTTGGCCGAGGGCGGCGATCGAAAGATTTACCAAGTTCTATCACTTAGATCAGAGTCTGTTTTGTAATTGGTTCGAGCCGCCGGAATCACAACACGACATCAGCCGTCAATTCGCCTTATCAGAATTCCGATGCGAGCCAGCGTTTCTTTGGGGCACGACTTTACGATTCCTTTATCGGCAATAGGGATCGCCGTTACGCCGCTATGACGATAGTCCTCAGCTTTTCGAAAGCCATTTGGCGCGAATCCTAGTGTCTTTTTGACAAGCGGCGAGCCATCATTTGGCGACCTTTACATTGAAGGTCACCGTGTTGGCCCCGCCGGCGTTCTTGATGACGAACTTGTACTGCCCGTCCTTCTCCGGCGTGACCTTAACCGAACACTTCGGTCCGGGCGAGTCGTCCTTAGCGACTTCCGCGCCGGAGGAGTCGTAGACGAAAAGGTGCACGTCGGTATTCTTCACGCCGTCCGTGGTGCCCTCGAACTCTTTCCCCGCCGTGAAAGACAGGAGGTAAGCGACTTCTCCCTTGTCCTTCATCTCGATCTTCTTGCCATTGAACGCCGCCCCCTTGCCCAGGTCGGTCGGCTTGACGTCCTGCGCGGGACACAGGGCGGTGACCGCGAACATAACTACCACCGCTGCTGTGACTAACCGAGTGATCGATTTCATTGGTGTTTTCTCCAGAGTCGGATCAGATCTGCAGCATGATGATAGTGGCTACTGCATTCCTTGTCACGCTGCTTCCAAGTGCCTACGTGACGCGCGCTTGGACGTGGACTTTCCATCGCACGTGGACCCGCCACCCCACGCAAGAGCTGTTCGAGAAGCCCGTTCGAGAATACCGATCTTCCATCATGTGGAACCGTGTTGCACCGCATCCACAGAAGTGTCTTTGTAGAATAGAAATGTCTGTGCACCACCGCTCAATATCAAATGAAAAGAGGTTGTCCTGAATGCAACTTGGCCAACTCGTGTCATCCCCCGTCGGAGCTTTTGTAGTCCTGGTGATCGCCGCCTACCTTGAGGTACAGGGAGACGCTTGTTTTCAATCCGGTCTCTATCATTCGGAGGGTGTCAAACGAATCGGCTGGTTCACCGCCGGAACTGTTGTGCTGGTTTGCTACAGCCTTTTCTTGAACTCGTCCAAGGTCGATTTCGGCAAACTGCTGGGCACGTATGTGGTGCTCTTTTTTCTCGTCGCCCAAGTCGTAGCAAAGCTCCAATTTCACCAGGTACCGAGCAAACCGGTTTATGTCGGCGGAGCCTTCGTAGTGGTCGGAGGGTTAATCATGTCCCTATGGAAAGCTTAAGCGTTGCGAATCTTCTCTATGTTTCGTAGGTACATGTGCTCTCCAAAGAGGGGGAGGCCCAATGAGCGACGCTCGAATAGACGAAAGAGCACCGTCGAGGTTAGCGTCGCCATTGCGAATCGGGTCGCGAAAACGGCAGTCTGACCCGCGTCGGTCTTTTGGTTAGGGTTTACGTGCGGACTTCGTTTTGGATGGTTTCACTATAATGCGCCGGGCGCGTCCCAGGTTGGAAACTCGCGAGGAATTCTCGGCTTTCGCCTGCGCAGCCACAGAGGCGCGCAAGTCTTTCAAGAGATCGGAGCCCGGTGTAGCAACCTGAACGCTGGCGGCCTCTCCTGATGTCAGCTGCAGCCATCGATTCAACTCTTCCGGACTCGCAACCACGTTTCGCCCTTCGCGACGGACCGGCATTCCCTCTTTCGCCCAGCGGTGAACCGTGGAGTCAGGCATGCCGAGGAATTGCGCGATCGCTGGCCAACCACGAAGTCCGGAGGCTTGGCTCGACAATGCCTTCGGTGAATTCGGCGCGCTTTTGCCTTTACGTTTCGCCTTCACAGATTTCACGATAAGAGGCTCCTTTCGAGCTTAAATGATCTCCACGGGTGCCGAGCAATCCGGGTCATCATCGTCCGCTCGATGAATCCGCGAACCGACGGGAAGCAGCTCATCAGCCGAGCGTCGAACGGCTTCAAGAATTCTGCGACGGCAGAAGTATCTGCTGTACCCGGATCGAGCCATCGAGCGTAATAATGCGAAGCAAGAATCGCGGGCATTCTTTCATGCATCGGAGTGGTAACTTCGTTCGCTGTCGTGGTTCGAATCGAGCACGTTTCGATAGGCCTTCGGTACAGATCGTACCAAGTCTCCCACAATCCGGCGAATGCGAAAAGTCCGCCTCGATTGACTTCAAAATAACAGAGGTCTGGCCCGGAATTTTTCCCGGACCAGACGTTCTCAGTTTGCCCATCCGTTCGCCGGGGACTCCAACATGCGGATGTATTCGATGACCGAATCGGACCAGCCATCGATGTGCGTCCACTTGCCGTAGCCGACGCCGTTGCTGTACGAGGCCACGTTGATCACGTACCCCTTGCCTTTCGGCGCGGGAACGCGATCGTGCGCCTGTTCGTCGGTGATGACGATCAGGCGATCGTAGCGCTCGCTCTTGTTCAGCCACTCGACGGCGTTGCCGAGCAACGTACCGCTGTGCGGCTGCGAGGCATCAATCGCGTCGCGCAGCGCGAAGCCGCGACGCGCCGGAACCTCGACCACGCGATCGGAGAAAGAATAAACCGCAACCTGCTCACAGATCTCGCGGACCAGTACCGCGAGGCCGTATGCTGTGTCGGTACGCTGCATCTCCGAACGACGCGAGAGCGGCGCAGTCATCGAGCCGGAAATGTCGACCAGCACGATGGTGCGGCCCTTCAGCTTCGCCTGATCCACGAGCGACTTAAGCATTGCCTGCTCAAGCGCCTCCTCCCACTGCGGCGCGTAACGAGCCGCGGTGAGAAAACGGAACGGTAGCACGCGCGAGGTGTTCATCGCCCCGAGGGCGGCCAGCACCAGAGACTCATCCACTCCGGCCTCGCGCATGTTGCGAAGGTTGCGGAGCAGCGCAAGCGCGCCCAGTTTCTGCTCGCGAAGCAGGCGCTCCCAAGCCTTGGCCTTGTCAGCGCCGGACGAAAGAGCGACCTCCCACGTATCGGGCGTCGCGAGCCGTCCCCAGACAAGCTTCTTCCAGACACTCGCCTGGGCCGCGTCGCGCGGCTTGGCGTGCGAAAGAAAAAGCACATCGCGCAACTTGATCGGCCCGCCGCGATCGTACTTCGCGAGCTGATACTCGTCGAACTTCGGGAAAGCCGCCGCCAGCCCTTTCTTGACCTGCGCCGAGAGCGGCACACGTCCGTCCTTCCAGTAAATGGCGACAAACTCGGCCAATTCATCGGCCCGCTGAATGACACGCTCGAGCATCTCCGCGACCAGGCGGCGATGTGTCGCGTGACGCGCCATCTCGCGAACCAAAAGCAACGGAGCATGGCGGAGCTTCATCTGCTCGCGAGCCTCAACGGCGAGCGCGGAAACCTTATCGGCGTCGACCTTCGGGACGAGTTCGGCGATGCGGCCCGCAATCTCAACTCCGTCTTCGTAGAACTGCGACTCCCAGAGCAGGCAGGCAAGTACGGAGCGACGAAGCTGAAGCTCCGGTGCAAGGTTGCGTGTTGGTGCGCCCTCATGCGTGCGCGGGCCAAAGCCCAGATTGAGTATGTTGAGGCGTGCCATATCGGCGTTCCTTTCAGCGAGGGGTTATCAGTCGATGGGAAGTGGCTCCCATCTCTGACCAGTTGTTACACTTCCGCTGTTACACCGCCGGGGAATATGTTGACGACGGTTTTTGGTTTCCGAGTTTCCGATGCTCTATCCAGCTGAGCTACGCGGCTTTGGCCGCGGCGGGATTCGAACCCGCGACTTTCGGATTAATCGAAGGAACCGTAGTCTTCGCCACCGGCGAAAAGTGAGTAAGAGTTATTCCGTAGCCGAGATCAGTTCCCCGTCTTCGGCCTCTTCGGTTTGCCTTTCTCGAGCGAACCCGATGCCAGCGGAGCCTATGCGCTTGCGGGCAGGCGGAGTCGGAATGATCAGCGCGAGTCGCTCCATTTGCTCGCGCGTAGGCACGTTCTTGCTGCTAAAGTTGGTACAGTCGGCGACTTTGAAGGGCACGGCTCGAAACCTGCTGAAGCAGCAATAAACTGCTTCTTCGCTCTCGCGAAACCCCTTCTGGATGTGTGCCCAGAAGCATGAACGGCAAAGCGACTCTTCGTCTCGCAATGCTGCTTTCTTCATGATGATCGTCTGCATAAGTCACTCTCCTACCGGCGCCAAGCCGGAGTTAGGTCCAGGTCGATCAGTACCTATAAGTCCGGTCGGGGTACATGTGGACACGGATGTGCTGCCGCACGAAGGGGTTTCGAACCCCGGCGTCCCGCAGGGCGCCTGCTTCCGAAGTATCCGTGGCCCTCGCCACCGACCCTGTGAAGTTAGGGCTGGGGGGAAACAGCTAATCTGCCCACGGCACGAGCCGAGGCGGAAGGCAAGCGGCAGCGGATCTTAGTCGAGCCAAAGTCGAAGGGACCGCGGCCTGCGCCACCCAGCAATTAGTGTTGGTTTTAGGGCTGCTTCGTCGCAGACTTAGTAACTGACGAAGTCGAACGACGCCCTTAGCCAAATGCGACCCGGTTCGAGTCGCCGTGGCATATGCAGCACGTTATGGGTTGTGCTTTTATTCGCCATTTCTGGGGCGTCCTTTCCAGTGAGGATGTAAGAATATGCCATGACACTCTGTCTTCCGTCAAGAGAAAATCATAAACTTTTTTCAAGCGAGTTATAATTCCCATCTCACATTTGTCCGTTAAGAACGACCAGTCTTCTAAAGCTTTCCGGCTCCAATCTCTCCGCGCTTCCATAACCCGCCGCCCATGAGGTTGTTCCGGACGCACTCTCCCATGACCGCTCTCGTCGAAATCAACAGTGTTAGCAAAAGCTACGGCGGCTTTGTCGCCGTCGATAACTTGACCTTGTCCGTGCCGGGGTTTGTGATCATCGTCACTGTGCCCGCAGCCATGCCGCGATAGCTTTCGGATCAAACCGGCCACAACCCAACCCCAAAGATGGAATATGATTCTTCTTCGCGAGCTTATGAATGATGATCCTCGAAACGCACAGGATTGCGGCCAGTTCGGTTGCAGTCATCGCGCGCCCAAAATGCTCGATGTGATCGCAAGCGCCGGCTGCGGGCCAGCACGCATCCTCCTTAACTTTTATGAATTTGAGATCGATATTCATGAAACGGTATAGTGAGGCGATGATTAGGAGACTCCCCGTTCTGTGTTTGGCCCTGTTGGGCTTCAACTGTGCCCTTGCGGCGGAGACGCCGGCGGAAGCTGTTCAGCAATACACGACTGCGAATCAGGCGAAGTTGACGAAAGAGTTCGGCGCATTCCTGTCGATACCGAATGTCGCAGCTGATCCTGCGAATCTCGAGCGCAACGCCGACCTGCTGGTTGAGGAGCTTAAAAAGCGAAGCGTCGAATCTCGTCTGCTATCGATCACGGGGGCGCCGCCTGTTGTTTACGGACAAATTACCGTTCCAGGCGCGCAACATACTATCGTGTTCTATGCGCATTACGACGGCCAGCCCGTTACTCCGTCAGAGTGGGAGGGCGGTTCTCCATTCACTCCGGTGATTCGAGAAGTTGATGGCGAGCCGCGCATCTTTGCCAGGTCAGCGGGGGATGACAAGGCGGCTATCTTTGCCCAGCTAACGGCGCTCGATGCACTGCGAGCAGCCCAAATCCCTTTGCGGGCCAATGTTCGCTTCCTGTGGGAGGGCGAGGAAGAGGCTGGGTCCCCGCATTTGGAACAGATCCTCGATGCCAACCCGGATTTGGTCCACGGCGACGTCTGGCTGGTATGCGATGGGCCGGTGGATCAGAGCGGGAGACAGACCATTGTCTTCGGAGCGCGAGGCGATGCCCACCTCGAGGTCACTGTCTACGGTCCACATCACGGTTTGCATAGTGGTCATTATGGGAATTGGGCTCCGAATCCTGCGATGATGCTGGCGCAATTGCTCGCTGGGATGAAGGATGAAGATGGACAGGTACTGGTACCGCATTTTTATGACGGAATTGCGCCGCTTACGAAAACCGAAAGGGAAGCGCTGGCGCGAGCTCCGGTCAATGATCAAATGCTCATGGGCTCTTTTTGGCTTGGACACGTCGATGGCTCCGGAAAACACCTTCTCGACCTCATCAACCAGCCCTCTTTGAACATCAACGGACTCTCTTCTGGCCAAACCGGAGCCCGTGCCACGAACGTAATTCCGCCAACCGCCACGGCCGATTTGGACCTCCGACTCGTAGTGGGCATCGATTGGCGCGAGCAGCAAGAGCGAGTGATCGACTACATTCGGTCCCGCGGCTATTTCATTGTCGAAACTGAACCCACACGAGAAATCCTGATGGGGCACTCCAAGGTTGCATTCGTGGTGCGCGATCTTGCCAGCTACAACGCCGTGCGCACTCCCATGGACTTACCAATTGCGCAGGAAGTCATTCGAGCGGTGGAGAGTGCTCGTGGCGCGGTGGTGCTTTTGCCCACCATGGGAGGGAGTGTTCCTTTGGGAGCGATGGAGCGTGCCGCGCAAACACGCACTATCACGGTACCGATCGCCAACTACGATGACAATCAACACGCCGCCAATGAGAACCTTCGGCTGCAGAATCTGTGGAATGGCGTGGGGACTATGGCCGCCTTGCTGGAGATGGAGTAAGTAAGAGAAAACGACCTCGATCGGGCGCCTTTCTCTCTAGAGGAGCAGTCCGGTTTCAACGACTCGGTCAGGCGAACGCCATGCGATCAATCAATCGATAGCACCTTCGACCTTGTCAGCGCCGAACGGCGAGGTATCGAATGTCGACCCGACATCCCAACATAGGGTGCCATCTCCGAGCGTCTGGTGAATGGCTGCATCGATCCCTGCCGGGCGCGGAGCAGTGCGTAACTTGCAACATACAACAATGCCGCCACCGCGGTTTCGTCGGAGGACGTTTCGCAGATATTCGCTCAGCCCCTCGGCAATCCTTGGGTGATCTTCTCGACGGAATTAGGTCCTCATCCTCATCCTCATCTCATCGCTTTCGCATATGGATTCTTGAGCTGAGTATTCGCTTCACTGAGGTTTACCCTATGAAGTAGTATGCGGTGACGATCATGCACACATAGGGAGATACCTGCCGTGCCGAACAGAATCCGAAGAACCGTTTTCAGTGTTGGACTCGCAATTACCGCTGGCGTACTGCTGGTCGCACTGCCGTGTGCGGGCCAGCAGCTGACGAACGACAAACTGTCCCTGACGGTCAACGCGCCGGATGGATCGTACCAACTGTCTTTGCACGATGGTCAGCCCGTGCTTAGGTCCCGAGTGGCCGCCGAGGTTGACCATCAGTGGCTTCGCTCGAGCGATTACCCGCGGCATCAGGTTTCGGAGTCTGCCTTCGAGGATGATCTCGGCCCCGGCCAACAGGCCACGGTCACCTACAGCGGACTGGATGGCAAACCCGATCTTATCTATGTCATTCAGCTCTACAAACAACGCCCTTACGGCACCGTCCAAGTAAAGGTGCAAAACGGCGCGGGTAGAGAAGTAACCGTGCAGGCCATTCGGAGTGTGGAGGCAATCGGTGAGCCGATCATAAATCTGGGTGGTGGTCCATCCGCCGACCGGGTTCTTTCCGACAGTTTCAGTGAAGATTGGCCGGACCTGGTGCTTTACGATCTCGGGGGAGTGCCCGGCGGGATGCATCGTGGTGCGGGGAGTCAACTCATCTACAACCAGGAGAGTAAACAGAGTTTATTTCTTGGCGCCCTTACCTCAGACCGACTTCTGACCCTCATGCATCTGCACGCGGAGGGTGTCGGTGCGAAGGCCAAGATAGCGTCCTATACCGTCGAATCCACCGGGACCACGGAAGTCCAGAAGGATTTTGATCTGAAGGGTTCTCCTGCGGACGACCAGGTCGAATTGAGTCTTGCTGTTAAACCCGGGGAAGGCTTGGTTTCAGAGCGATTGATGTTCGAGGCGGGACCCGATTACCACAATCAACTTCTCGCCTACGGGGATGCGGTTCGTCGACTGCACCATGCGCGCGTCTCGAGTGAGACACCTATCGGTTGGTGGAGTTGGACCGTCTATTATGGCGCCATCAACGAAGGCGAGGTTTTGGCCAATGGTGGCTGGCAAGCCGAACATCTGAAGTCGTTAGGCTATAAGTATTTCCAAATTGACGAAGGGTATCAGTATGCTCGCGGGGAATTTGCAACCCCGAATGCGACGCAATTTCCGGATGGTTTGCGATTTGTCGGGCATCAGCTGACCGGGGAAGGCCTGACATTCGGCGTATGGACGGCGCCGTTTGAGGTGACAACCCGGGCCTGGATCTACGAACACCACAAGGATTGGCTGGTGCACAACGCCAAGGGCGAGCCGATTCCCGTTGGCTTTGTATGGGGCCAGAAGTCGGATGTACTTTACGCGCTCGACACAACTCATCCCGGAGCCCAGGCGTACATGCGGGACACTTACAGGACGCTCGTGCGCGAATGGGGGGTCCGATTCATCAAACTCGACTTCATGGATAGCACCGCGATTGAAGGTTACCATTACCGCCCCAACACCACTGCTCTTGAAGCGCAACGCATTGGCCTCCAGGTTATCCGCGATGCCGTGGGCGATGAGGTGATCCTAGATAAAGATGGAAGCCCCATGCTCAACCCGGTGGGGCTGGTCGATACGGGCCGGATTTCCGCAGATACGGGCCACAGTTTCGAGAGAACCAAGAACGCCGCCTCCGGCATCGCTGCGCGCTTCTACATGCAGCGCAATTTCTTCGTGAATGATCCGGACGCTTTCAACGTCACCGCAACGCATCTCATGGAGCGTGCGAACGAAAAGTCTTCGATTTCCCTGGATGCGGCCGAGGCGTCGATCGCGCTCTCCGCAGTATCCGGCGGCATGTATGAGATTGGCGATGACATGCTGGTCCTCGGCTCCGAGAAGGATCGGCTGGCGCTGGTTGAAAACCGAGAGTTGCTGAATATTGCCAAAGTCGGCCAAGCTTCCACGCCGTTCGACCTGATGACCTACGAACCGGAGGACGAACAGCCGAGTATTTTCTTCCTCCGGGAAAGTCAGCGCCAGGTCATACTGACGGTCTTCAATTGGACGAACGCGGCGCGCTCGCACACGCTAAGACTGGCGGACCTTGGCCTGCCAGCCGGCCACGCGTTTGCGGCGACCGATGTGCTGAACCAGAACGATACGGTTACCCTCGAGGGTAATGCAGTGCGGCTGGAGAACCAGCCGCCCCAGTCCGTAAGAGTGATCAAACTCATCGACACGAGCGTTGCCGCGACCGCCCCGAGCGTGACGGCGCAAGTGCCCGCAGCGACAAACGCGGGTGAGACGATGACTTTTTCCGCGCTTTCGGCGCCGGCCGACGCTGGCGCTGTGCCCGCCGTCTCGTATCACTGGGACTTCGGCGACGGCACGAGCGCGGACAGCTCCAAGGTATCTCATGCCTACACCAGAGCGGGGAATTTCACGATCCGTCTTACAGTCGACGGAGTCGACGGGGTACCGGAACAAAAGGATTTCTCGGTCAAAGTAACCGGCAACTTGAGAGCGCACTCTAACCTTACCGACAATCGACGCTTCATCGAGCCAGCCGACCGCTGAGCGTCCGCAGAGGAAATGCAGTGATAACGACCATGCGCAATCGATTCGCCTGCGTCAAGAACTCGGCGATCCCGCCGCAGCTGTGGATGTTCCTGTGCAAAAATGGAAAGAAATTAATCTTCCATTCATTAAACAACAACGATTCAATGGCTTGAATCTCCGGTTTTTGATCGATCCCAACAGGCCGATTGCACTGAAAATGGGCGTTGACAATCTTCGAGCAAATCTCTAAGGTTGCTCCCGTCGACGGCTGAAAGGGTTGGCTTAAATAAAATTTTGCCAGTCCGAAGTAGGCTGAGTGATCGGCTCAGAAGGGCAACCGGAAGAGCAGCCAGACCTGAAAAAACCGACGGCTCTGCGAGGGGTAGTTGGGGTTTGGGACCGCGAAAGCGGTGATCGCATCAAGGGCTGTGACGGTGCATGGCTCCACGCTATTGGCTCCCTCGCAGGAGCTGGCAGCTAGAGCATAACCAATGTCACAGCCTTTACCTTTTCCAGTGCTCCCTCTTCCGCAAGATCATTCCAGCTGGGACAAACCTTGAACAGTTCGATCTAGTCGCTTCCTGGCGTGATGATCAGCTTCGGTAGCTGAATCGTAATTTTCTGCTGGATGTTTGCCGACGAGTCGCCCAGCATCAAGTTGTAGGAGCCGGCGTTTGCGTGCCAGACGGCCGCCTTGACATCATAAAAACTAAAGCTCCGCGGACCAAGCTCGACGCTGACATGCTTGGTCTCTCCGGGCTGCAACGTGACCCGTTCGAACTGTTTCAATTCCTTGCCTGGGCGCGGTACCGTCGGGGATGATTCGCCGACATAAAGCTGAGCGACGGTCGCTCCGGCACGATCGCCCGTATTCGCAACGTCGAAAGTGACGGAGAAGCGGCCGTCGCCCGCCGGAGTGCTCTTCAGATTCGTGAATGAGAAGGTCGTGTAAGAGAGTCCGAAGCCGAAGGGGAAAAGTGGCTCGACATGAGCGTGCTCGTAACCGCGATAGCCCATGAAGATGCCATCCCGGTAGACGATCTTATTAGTTCCCGCGTCGGGGTAGTAGCTATCAAAACTGGGATTGTCAGTCACCTTTTTTTCCCAGCTGATGGGCAGATGGCCTGAGGGGTTACTCTCTCCGAAGAGCAGACGGGCGACAGCGTTGCCGCCTTCTTCGCCCGCATACCAGGACGCCAAAATACCCTGAACTTTGTCTTTCCAAGGCGAGACATCGACGCTGCCACCCGACGTAATCACGACGATAGTCTTCTTGCCCAGCGCGGTCACCTGATCGATCAATTGTTGTTGCCCTACGGGAAGCTCAAAGCTTCGATCCCCGCCCTCGGATTCGGAGGCGGAATTGAAGCCCACTGCCAGCACGACGGTGTCGGCATGAGACGCTATCTCTAGAGCATCGTTTTCGACAATGGTGCCGAGCGGCACGATGCCAACCCGCATTCCGGACACGGAGGCGAACTGTGTGGCCAACTGTTCCAACACGACCTTGTGCGGACCGGCGGAAAGCTCAAGGGTCGTTTGATTGAGGATAGCCTTCGGCACGATAGAACTGTCGAAGACGACGGCATCGTCGACGAGCAGCCGGTACCGTCCATCGGTCTGAACAAAGACTTCGAACTTGCCCCCGCCTTCGACCGTGTAGTAACCGGTCCACCTGCCGCTCGTCGTCGTCCGCAGATAGGGGCTGGAGTTCTTGTGGGATGTAAGTGCGTTCAGCTCCTGCTCTTCTGGTTCGCGCCGCGTCGAGCCCGGAACTATCATTGCTTTCTCGACCGTCGTACCGGTCTCTCCGCCTTGCAGATCGGCCTGGGCAAATGTGGTGTGTAGGACCCCGCTGGTCGCGCCTTGGGCATCGGTGGTGAATTGCGTGAGGCGGGCCATTTGATTGGTGCTGCGAATGCCGCGTGCGTAGAGGACTTTGGCCCCGTCGCCCAGGTAGTTGCTGATACCGACGAGCAGGTTCGTGTTTGCGAAGCTCACGACCTCGCCGCTGCCTCCGCCTGTCGTGACGGTCTGGGTCGCAGTGGGTCCGATCACTGCGATCGTCTTGAGTGTTGTTCTGTCGAGCGGGAGCGCGTGGTTGTCGTTTTGCAAAAGTACCGCACCCTCAAGCGCGGCCCGCAATGAGGCAGCTCGACCTCGCAGGTTGTAGCGCGGGATGCTGGTGTCGAGAGCCGGATGATCGAGCCAGCCAAAGTCGACAGCCACGCGCAGGATGCGACGCACCTTGTCATCCAGTTCAGCCTGCGTGATGGTTCCATCTTGAAGCAGCGGAAGCAAGGTTTGTTGATTGTAGTAGGCGCCGAAAGGCATTTCGAGATCGAGCCCACCCTTCACCGCTGCGGCCGTGTCATAGGTTGCGACCCAGTCGGACATGATGATGCCAGGAAAGTGCCACTGCTCTTTCGCCACCTCGACATTGAGGCGCCGATTTTGCGTCATATGTTCGCCGTTGGTGAGATTGTAAGAGTCCATGATGGCCCCGACTTTGCCGACCTTGACGGCCGCTTCAAAGACTGGCATGTAAATCTCGCGCAGAGCGCGCTCGTCGATGATGGAGTCGGTATCATGCCGGAGGTACTCGGAATTGTTGCCGAGATAGTGCTTGACGGTGGCGGAGACACCCTCCTTCTGCACGCCCTGGATATAGCCGACGGCGATCTGGCTGGCGAGAAATGGGTCCTCGCCGAAGTATTCAAAGTTGCGTCCGTTTATCGGGGCGCGGTAGATGTTGACCCCGGGGCCAAGGAGAAAGAGGGCTCCGCGGGACCGGCAGTCTCGCCCCAGTTCTTCACCGATGCGAACCGCGAGTTGTCTATCCCACGAGGCCGCCAGCCCAATGCCGCCAGCGTAGGCAATGGTCGGCGCCGGAATGTGAGCTCCCACCGGACCGTCCGCCATCTGGAAGAAAGGAATATTGAGGCGCGGAACCGGGTGAGTGCGGAAAGGTGTGTCACCGCTGATGAGATCAATCTTCTCATCGAGGGTCATTTCGCCGATTAGTTGATTGACACGTTTGTCCACAGCCACGGAGTCGTTGCCGACGAACTGGCCGGAGGCCTGAATGCTGGTCGCGAGCAGCGTGCAGCCGAGAACGCTACAGCAGAAAAAAGAGATCGCGTTGATCCGCATCGTGATCTTCCTCGACGAAGATCATACGACAAAAGGCTGGACATAAGGCGAACACCGTGCGATCACAAATCGATAGCGTCTTGACTTTGTCAGCGCTCGAAACATGGCAGTGGAACCGATCGAACGGCAAGATCTCGGTTATCAACTTCGACAGGTTCACGTCGCATCTCGCTATCATCGGAGGCGATATTGTGCGCGCGCCGCAATATCAACGCCCCAAAAATAAGGTTGTCGGCTAGAAAGCCTGTAAGGCAATAGGGCAACACCTAATTAGACAAAGTCCTGACAGACAGGCCCAGTCAGAAGCATTAGTGTTGGGCCTTGGGTTCGACCTTAGTTTCATCACATTTGTGAGCAGTTTCGCGGACCAGAAACCACTTCTCACTTACGCCGTCGGTCGTCATTGGTCGTCTCACCATTGCTCATAATTAGTGGCACCTCCAGACGACTGTTTTCTTGAGTTTCCTGCCCGGGCTACGGCGGTTCGAACTCGCCGTCGGTTTAATCGGTTACGGGCGAACGCGCGACGCCGCAAGTGCGCAGACCCGACGGGGTCTTTGCCGCACTGCCAGTGCCCACGTGAAAAAAAGGCCCATCGCGGGTGAGCGGCGTGCTGGTGACCGTTCGCAGCTCGAGCGACGGGAGTGAGCGGAACCTTAACGCAAAATTCGACCGCTATGGAGACGGACACAATCGATGCCAGCCGGGTCGCTACTTGACGCCGCTCACCGTGAATGGACCCTCGGCGGACCTTACACGGTGATGGCCTCGGTTCCAGGGATGACCACAGCCGCAGCTTCACTGCCGAGAGGAAAGAAGGATGATGGTCATGCGTAGATACTACACTCACACGATTTGCTTCATAGCATTCCTACTACTCATCTTCAGCATCGGATGCTGCAACCCCGGCACGAACCCGGCCTTAGTCCCGCCTACGGTGGCTCCCGTGACTCCTCCGAGTGGCGCGGCCGGTGTCTGTCCCAACACGGTCGTGACCGCCGCCTTTAGTGTGGCTATGAATGCTTCTACGATCAATACCAACACGTTTACTTTGACAACGGGAACTCCACCTGTGGCAGTGGCAGGAGTCGTCACCTACGCTACGTCAAGTAACACCGCGACCTTTACTCCATCAAGCGCTCTCGCACTGAATACCGCCTATACCGCCACGATTACGACCGGAGCCACGGATACCTATGGCATTACTCTCGCGACTAATTTTGTATGGAGCTTCACAACTGGCGCCACGACATGTTTGTCAGGCCCGCCGACCGTAATTTCCGTAACCCCTCCTATCGGTGCGAGCGGTATATGTCCGAACACCGTCGTCGTTGCCACCTTCAGCGAGGCGATGAATCCTTCGACGATCAGTACCACAACCTTTACTTTGACGGCGCCAGGCACGCCACCCGTGGCAGTGGCAGGAACAGTTACCTACGATGTAGCGAGCCATGTCGCGACTTTCACACCGACCAACCCTCTTGCGCTGATCACCCTCTATACCGCCACTATTACCACGGGGGCCCAGGATCTCAATGGCGATCCACTCAGCACCAACTATGTGTGGACCTTCACTACATCCGCCACGCCATGTCAAGCCACCGTACCGTTGGGATCGGCGTGCAGTTTTGGAATTCTCGGCGGCTCGACGGTAACTAGCGCCGGTCCATCCACCGTCACAGGGGATGTTGGCGTCTGGCCAGGTAGTGCAGTCACTGGATTTCCACCGGCAACACTAACGGGCACGATTTACGCGGACGATGCGGTTGCCCAGACAGCCCAGAGTGACTTGACGACGGCGTATGACTACGCCGCCGCAGCGCCTGGAGGGGCCGTGCTCCCTGCAGATATAGGAGGGGAAACACTCGTTCCTGGCGTTTATAAGACGACGAGCGCCCAGCCCTCGCTCGGAATAACCGGGAATCTTACCCTCAACGGCAATGGTATCTACATCTTCCAGATTGTGTCGACACTTACGACGGCCGCGAACAACAGCCAAGTCATTCTAAGTGGCGGCGCCACGTCGGGAGACGTGTTCTGGCAGGTCGGCAGTTCGGCGACGCTTGGAACCACCACAATATTCGCAGGAACCGTCATGGCGCAGGCGTCCGTTTCGCTGAACACCGGCGCGACGCTGAATGGCAGAGCGCTAGCGCGGACGGGCGCAGTCACCTTGCTAAGCAATCCGGTGTATGTACCTACCTGTCCATGAGGTATCCGGCAGTGCGATTGGCGTGAGGCGGGTCCGCTGCCGGGCAGGCTGGAAAAGCATGATTTCACGTTGTTGAAGTTCGGAGGAATTGGTACATGTCATCTCACTCTGATCACCATTGTGACCGCGTTGCAATTATGCTGTTGGCAGTCGTTGCTGCCCTGTGCAGCCTTGACACGCTCGCGGCGGCGCAAGATCCGCCGGGCCCCAAATGGGAGCTTTACGGCGGATACTCCGTTTTTTATCCAGGCTGTGATATGCACGGACTGCTTCCAGGGGGAACGGTCCCGGTGAGCAGTTGCTTAAAATGGGATCCGCGCGGAGTCGGCGCCAGCGTGACCTACGATTTTACCCGCTGGCTGGGTTTGACCTTGGACAGCAGTGGTCAATGGGGCAGCGGGAACACCGGGGTGGCTGCCCGAATTGACCAGGTAGAGTTCTTCAATATCTCGGCTGGGCCTAAGATAACTTTTCGTCACCATTATTTTTCCCCGTTTCTCGAAGCTCTCGTGGGCGAGCATCGCCTGGGGTCCGAAGTCTTCGGGCACGATGACGCAGTCGGGTTCATGGCAGGTGGAGGTCTCGATCTGAACTTCACCAGACACTTCGCTTGGCGTTTGTTGAGAGCCGATTTCGTGTACTCCAACCATCAGTTTGGCCCGTCGTCAGTGGTTCCTGCCACTGATGTGAGGGGTGTAAGACTGCAGAGCGGCTTGGTATTTATGTTTGGCGGCGGACAGCCTAGCCCGCCTGTTTCAGCAAGTTGCACCATCAATCCCAGTGAAATCCTAGCCGGCGAGCCCGCGACGGCGACTGCCGTCGCAAACAACTTCCATCCCAACCATACCCTGCATTACACATGGAGCAGCAGCGGCGGTGAAATTACGGGCAGCGGTGACACCGCGAGCGTCCGAAGCAACGGCGTCGCGGGAGGCAATTACACCGTTACCGCCCACATCTCCGACCCCAATGTGAAGAGCGGTGGTGAGACAAGCTGCACGGCGAGCTTCATCGTGAGGGAACCGCCGAAGCATCCACCGGTCGTGGCGTGTTCGGCTGACCCGGCGGCAGTGCAGGCCGGCTCGTCTTCTACGATCAGTTGCCCCTGCACCAGTCCTGACAATGTCCCGGTTACGGTCGGCAACTGGACTGCGAGCGGCGGAAATGTTTCTGCTGGCAGCGCCAATACTGCGACTCTGAATACGACGGGTGTTTCACCCGGCCCAATCACAGTGAGTGCGAATTGCACCGACGCGCGCGGCCTGAGCACTCCGGTCACCGCCCAGGTCGCGGTTGAGAACCCACCCCCGCCATCGCCCGAGTTCGTCCAACTGGAACAGAGACTTGCGCTGCACAGCATTTACTTCCCGACGGATCAGCCGAGAATCGAGAACCCGAGCGGCGGCCTGCTGGTCAGCCAGGAGCAAACCCTCAAGTCGCTGGCGGACGATTTCAAGAAGTATCTCGAGACCAAGCCCGAGGCGCACTTGATTCTCGGAGGCCATGCCGACCCACGAGGCAGCGTGGAATACAATCAGGCCCTGTCCGAACGGCGTGTCGAGCGTGCCAAACGTTTCTTGATCGAACACGGCGTTCCCGAAGCTAACCTCGAAACCAAGGCGCACGGCGTGGAACAAAATCTAACCGAGGACCAGGTGAAGGATGCGGTTGAGAAAAACCCCGAGTTGACACCCGCGCAGCGGCAGAAGGTACTCGGAAACCTGCGGACCATCCTCTTGGCGAGCAATCGCCGCGTCGACATCACTCTGAGTACGACCGGACAACATTCCATCCGAGAATACCCGTTTAACGCCGCGGATTCTTTAACCCTGCTACAACAAGAAGGAACGAGGAAAAGAGGGGGGCCAGCAACCAGGAAGAAGGTATCACCCACGGCTCAGCAATGAGCAAACGCGGGCGGCATCATCACACTCGCTCATTTCGCGCAGATCGGCATAGTCTGGGACGGGAACCATCGCGAATTGTAGACGTCGCCATCGGGGTCGGTGCTGCTACGCCGGTCCCCATAGCGCCGGGCTGAGTTCTGGACAACAGCTATGGTGCTTAAGTTTACGAGGCTTGCGGGGGCAACTTCAGTCTCTCAACCATCTTCACGAGCTCAGCCAGAGATTGCGCCTGCATCTTTTCCATAGCCCGGCTCCGATGGACCTTTACCGTGTTTTCGGTAGTTCCAAGTTCAGCCGCAGTCTGTTTATTGAGCATGCCGGAGACGACCATGGCGACGACTTCGTGCTCTCGTGGCGAGAGCGATTCGAAGCGCTCTCGCAGGGTTGCAATTTCGCCTTCTCTCTCGCGTCTCGCGCGATCTCGGTCCAATGCGACCTGAACCGCATCCAACAGGTCCTGGTCGCGGAACGGCTTGGTAAGGAACTCGACGGCTCCAGCCTTCATCGCCCGCACGGCCATCGGGACGTCACCGTGGGCGCTAATAAAGATAATCGGGATATTGTTCTTAGCCTCAGCCAATTCGCGCTGAAAGTCGAGTCCGCTTATTCCCGGCAACCGAATGTCGAGGACAAGGCAACTGGGTACATCCTGGCGCTGGCTCTGCAGAAACTCCTGGGCAGCTCCGAACAGCTCCACTTGCAATCCTACAGACTCGACGAGCCGCTTAATCGCCCGGCGAATCGACGGATCGTCATCCACTACAAAAATAACAGAGGCCGGTTCTGTCATGAAAAACCTCAGCTATTGCTCTGGCAAAGTAAACTGAAAAAGCGATCCCTTGAGATCGGACTCCGCCCACAAACGGCCTCCGTGGGACTCTACGATTGACCGGCTGATGGACAAACCCATTCCGACGCCCTCTGGCTTGGTGGTAAAGAATGGTTCGAAAATATGCTTTGCTTGCTGCGGGTCGAGCCCCTCTCCAGAATCCTGGATCTGAATGAGCACTTCGTTGCGGTTATGGTTCCTGCCTGACTTGATCAGAAGGTCGCGCGTTTGCACAGGCGAACGCATGGCTTCAATGCCATTCATGACCAGGTTGATGACAACCTGCTGCAGTTGCACACGGTCGCCACTTACGCGCGGAAGATCAAGGCCGAGATCAGTCCGCAAGGATACACGGTTCCGAGTCAGTTCACCGCGCAAAAGCAGCGTGACCTCCTCGATAATTTGATTGATGTCGAGCTTAGTTCGCTCGGGAGCACCCTTCTGCAACAGTGCGCGAATTCGCGAAGTGACGGCGCTCGCGCGGGCTCCGTCGCTCACAATCTCTCCCATCGCTTCCCGCAACTTCTCAACCTTCGGCGTTCCGCCAGCTAATTCCCGTAAACAGAAATTTGCGTTTGTGACGATCGCAGTAAGAGGCTGGTTGACCTCGTGCGCGATTGCGGCCGCCAGTTCTCCCATCGCAATCACACGGGTAACGCGAACAAGATTCTCCTGCGATTTCTGTAAGGCCGCCTCCGTGTGCTTTCGCTCCGTGATGTCTTTTCCGATGCCCAGTCTCGACCCGTCGGAAAGATGTACGACATCAGCAGCCATATCGATCACCCGCCCGTCCCTCACTCTTACTTTGAAGTCGGTGTGTTCACTCGTGGACGCGGCAGCATATTCCCGGGCCATTTGGCGATAGTGCGGATCAGGGAAAAGCTCGGCATAGATGTCCAGATTTTGTTCACGTATTTCTTCCAGCGTCCAACCTATCGTGCGCTCCCATTCCGGATTGACCAGTTCGATTTGGCCGTCCGTGCCGAAGAAAGCTATCATCACGGGAATATTCTCGAATATCTTCTGGAAAACCTCCTTTTGCTTTCTTAATTCACCTTCCGCCTGCTTTCGATCCTCGACATCGGTACTCGTACCGTACCATCGGAGAATACGTCCTGCAGAGTCTCTCAGCGTCACACCACGCACTAGAAACCAGCGATACTTCCCGTTCGCTCCGCGATTACGCACTTCTTCCTCGAAGGGCGTCCCATTCATCACCGACTCGCGCCAGGATGTCAGTACTCGTTCCCGATCATCGGGATGAAGCACACGCTGCCAGCCCTCGCCTTGTAGCCCTTCCTGTGTGAGGCCAACGTAGGAGAGCAATTGCGCGTTGAAGAAATCCAAATAGCCATCGGGCGGGCCGCTCCAGATCTGTTGGGGGATGGTGTCGATCACGAGGCGCAAGTGATCTTCGCTGTGGCGCAATGCCTCTTCGGTCTGCTCGCGCTCGACTATTTCCCTCCTCAGCGCTTGGTTGACCGCTTCCAGTTGTCGAGTCCGCTCGGCGACGCGACCCTCCAGTTCTTGGTTGAGTTGCCGGACTTCCTCACCCCTGCGCCTGTCCACGGACGATGTCGTGATGGCGGCAGCAAGCACGATCCAGGCTATGGTGAAAACTCCGAAATTGGCAATGGGAGAAATGCTCACGGCATGAGAGAGGTCCGGAGGAGAGGCAGAGATGAAACTTGCGGCTGCCATGCCGATGTAATGCATCGCCGAGATAGCGGCTCCCATCACTGCGGCGCTGCCAAGCTTTCGCAGAATGGACCATCGGGTCTCCTCTCGCAGACCGAACGCCATCAGCAGCGCAATGAGAGAGAACAAGATTGCGAGCAAAATGGAAATGGTTACGAGAATGGGGGAGTATCGGGTGATGGCAGGCAATCTCATTGCCGCCATGTGGAGGTAGTGCTGCCCGACGATACCGCCGCCCATAATGACGCTGCCAATCAAGGCATCCGCCGGACCCATTCTGCGGCGGCTTGCCACATGGAGCGCGACGGCGGAGGCGAGGATGGCAACCACAAGTGCTGCCAGAACGGTCGGCCAGTAGTATTCGACGGGAACGGGCAAGTGGAAGGCCAGCATCCCCTTGAGGTCCATCTCCCAGATGCCGATCCCCATCACACAGGCGCCACCGGTCAACCATGCGGCGCGAGCCCGGCCCCTCGCGGCGGTCACACGCCCCGCAAGATCGAGCGCGGCATAGGAGGCGGCGATAGCGATCAATATTGAGCGAGCTACCTCGCCGTAGTTGTAGGAGCCGGTGATTACCGCATTCGCGGAGATCATCGGGAGACCTCCTTGGCTGGCAGAACTACTGAACTCCACCACGTGAATCGCAGTATCGGCTGCAGAGGAGGGCGCAAACACCGCCACTGCGGACCGGCAACGCGTGGGAGCACCCCAATCGTACACCATAAGGTCTATCCGGGATGTCGCTATGAATCCGAATGAAGCAGCGATCATCGCCGCAATCGTCAGCGCGTCGCGAAAAATCTAAGTCTGAAGGTAATTTGCCGAAGACGTGGAAAACGAAGAATAAACGCCGCTTCTGAAAGCGCATCATCGTGACGCTCCGACAGTTTCCGTTGCGCCTGACCCATGTTCGAAACAGCGCCTCGAAGCCGACTTCCGGCATTAATCCGACCGCTTTAAGATATCCGCGGCCGTTTCGGGTTTGCGGGTCGTAGTTCAGTTGGATAGAACTCCCGCCTCGTGGCTCGGGATTCCTTTGGGGCTTATGATCAGGCATCAGCATCTAATTTTGGGACGCCGTCTTGTCCCTGGACGCAGCTCGGCAATCGAGAAGGTGTTCGAGATCGGCCTTGGAGTATTATCTTTCGACGCTGAGAAAATTGGAGGCGTAAGGATCGTATGCGCGCACAAATCGAGAGGAGCCCAACCGAAACGACAACCGACGGCCTCCCGGCAGGAAGGCACGCTGTTACATCGACCGCCGCGACCCGGCGACAGTTCCTGGAGTTTGCTGCGGCTGGCATTGTGGCCGGAACGATTCGCCAAGAAGCGCGGGGCGATCAGCCGAAGCAGGACGTTCCCTACCGCACTTTGGGCCGCACGGGTGAAAAAGTTTCGGTGATTGGCATTGGCGGCTATCACTTGGGCAGGCCGGGGGTCACAGAAGACCAAAGCCTTCATATCGTCCGGAAGGCTCTCGACGAAGGGATCAACTTCCTGGACAACTGTTGGGACTACAACGGTGGCGAAAGCGAAGTCAGAGTGGGACGCGCCCTGCGGGACGGCTACCGCAAGAAAGCGTTTCTCATGACGAAGATCGATGGCCGCGACAAAAACACTGCCGAAAAACAGCTCAATGAATCATTGCAGCGGCTGCAAACCGATCGGATCGATCTCCTCCAGTTTCACGAAGTCATCCGCGACACCGATCCCGACCGTATATTCGCTCCGGGCGGTGCGCTCGAAGCCGTGCTCCGAGCACAAAAAGATGGGAAGGTTCGCTACATCGGATTCACCGGCCACAAGAGCCCGAATATCCACTTGAAGATGCTGAACACAGCCTCCGCCCATCAATTCACCTTTGATACCGTGCAGATGCCCCTCAATGTGATGGATGCCCACTTCAACAGCTTCGAAGCAAGCGTGCTTCCGGTTCTTCTGAAAGAAAACATCGGCGTACTCGGAATGAAGCCGATGGGAGACCCGTTCATCCTTCACAGCAAGACCGTGACGGCTATCGAGTGCTTGCACTATTCGATGAACCTGCCAACCAGTGTCGTCATTACCGGTTGTGACTCGCTTGCCATACTGCAGCAGGCCATCGACGCGGCCCGTAGTTTTCAGCCCCTGAGCGAGGACGCGCTTTCAAAGCTGCTGGCAAGGACTGCTCAAGCCGCCCAATCGGGAGAGTATGAACAGTACAAGACAAGCCACCATTTCGACGGGACTTACCAGAATCCGCAATGGCTGGGGTGACTGGGATTGAACGTCGTACGAACATAAGCTGTTCGCGGAGCCGACAATCAGCAAAAAGCGCGCCTTGACGCGGTAAAGACTTGACTCAACATTCACAATTAGACGTCGAGAAATCTCTCCTGGCGCGGCACGAGGCCCTTTTTCGTGTCTCCCGCGCCATCAACGTCTACCGCGATCCCCGGGAGTTATTTAAGGTTCTTGCTCACGAATTGCGGCAGGTTGTGGACTTCGACTTCGTGGCGTTATTTTTGTACGACCCAGCGACAAATAAGATTCGGAATGCCGTTCTCGAAACGCTGCAAGGGCCAGGAATCTTAGTCCCCTCTGATTTTCCTGCAGAAGAAACCATCACCTGGTGGGTGTACCACCACCAGGAACCCGTGCTTATATCCTCGCGTGATAAAGAGGAACGGTTTCCCCGGATGATGGAACTCTACAAACATTACGGTCTGGAGTCCGCCTGCGTCCTGCCCTTAACGACAGCCTATCGGCGTTTGGGCAGTTTGAGTTTCGGCGCCCGACGCCCCAATGCTTATTCCTCCGATGAAAGTCGTTATCTCTGTCTGGTGGCGGAGCAGGTGGCACTGGCGGTGGACAATGCACTGCGCGAGGACGAATTGCGGAGGCAAAAGGCTCATTTCGAAAAACTATTTGAGCTTGCGCCGGAAGCCATTGTTGTTCGGGATATCAACAACTGTGTATTACGGGCGAATCAGGAATTCACCAAGCTGTTTGGTTTCACGGTTGAGGAGGCAGTCGGCCGCAATATCAACGACCTGATTCTCCCCGAGGGATCGCTAGAAGAATCGGAAGCGCTGCGCCTGGCGCTGCGGTCCGGCAAACGTGTAGATGCAGAACTAATCCGCAGGCGAAAAGACGGGTCCCACCTCGATGTCTCTTTCGTCGCAGCCCCTGTGTCGATTGACGGCAGCACGCCAGAGATCTACGGAATCTACCGCGATATAACGGAGCGGAAGCAGGCTGAGGAAGCGCTACGCCGAAACGAAGCTTACTTGTCAGAGGGGCAGCGCCTCAGCCACACGGGAAGCTGGGCCCGCAGCGTTTCGACCGGGGACGTTTACATGAGCCAGGAGAGCTTCCGTATTTTCGGTCTGGACCCGACGACGAAGATGACCTTGGAGACGATATTGAGCAGAGTGCATCCCGAAGATCGATCTTCGTTTGCGGAAAAGGTTGAGAAGGGAATCCGCCACGCCAGCGACTATGAGGACGACTACCGAATCATTCGAGAGGATGGAACCATCCGGTACCTTCACGTGCTCGCCCACCCGGTGAAGAACGCGGCAGGCAATCTAGTCGAGTTTGTGGGAACGCACATGGACGTAACCGAGCAGCATCTTTCGCGACAGGCGCTGGAGGATGCGCTGGCGGAAATCAACTCGCTGAAAGAGCAGTTATTTCACGAAAATGTCGCGCTGCGGCAGGAGATTGAAGAGACCTCGATGTTTGAGGAGATCGTGGGGAAAAGCAGCGCGCTGCAGAAAGTGCTGAAGGAGCTTGAGACCGTAGGGCCGACAGATTCTACGGTTCTCATCTGCGGAGAAACCGGCACAGGCAAGGAATTGATTGCGCGTGCGATTCACAATCTGAGTTCGCGTCGCTCGAACGCATTCGTCAAAGTGAATTGCGCCGCGATTCCGACGGGATTGCTGGAGAGTGAACTCTTCGGGCATGAGAAAGGCGCGTTCACGGGGGCGATCTCACAGCGCATTGGCCGATTCGAGCTGGCTCATCATGGAACAGTGTTTCTGGATGAGATTGGAGAAGCTCCGCTCGAACTGCAGCCAAAACTGTTGCGCGTGCTGCAAGAAAGAGAATTCGAGCGGCTGGGCAGTTCGCGAACACAGCGCACGGACGCGCGGTTGATCGCGGCGACGAACCGCGATCTTTCGGAAATGGTAGCGGAGCAGAAATTTCGTTCTGATCTTTTCTATCGCTTGAATGTTTTCCCCATTTATGTCCCGGCGTTACGCGAGCGTCCTGAGGATGTCCCTTTGCTGGTGCGTCACTTTGCCGAACTCTTCAGCAGGCGCATCGGCAAAGCGATTCATACGATTCGTCCGGAAACGATGAACGCGGTAATGCGGTATGACTGGCCAGGAAATGTTCGCGAGCTGCAAAATGTCATCGAGCGCGCAGTGATTCTTTCGACGCACGGCGTACTGCGGGTCACGACCGCGGAGCTGAACGGGAAAGCGGCCGCAACTCCGCGAAGCAAGGAGCCGGCGGTACCAGCCCGTAAACGGATGCGGACAAATGTCCCCACGCTGAACCGGGAGCAAGTCGTGCAAGCCCTTCGGGAAGCCGATGGCCGAGTCGGTGGCTCTGACGGAGCAGCGGCGCGCCTCGGTTTGAAACGGACCACGCTCATCGCGCACATGAAGAAGCTCGGCATTGATCCTCGGTCTGTCACACAGGAGTCATAACTTTTATGACAGTGTCATTGCTGCTATGACAGCGTGACCGTGTGTTGCCAGTTCCTGTCTTCGCTTCCTTCAATCCTCTCTTAATCAATCGGATGCGGTGATTTCAAGAATCCTGTCCGCTTTGGTATGCCCGTTGCTTTTTCTATTTGCAAATAAGGTAAATCACCATGCTAAGGACCATGATCACCGAGACACCGTTTGAACAGAAATGGGTCTTGCAAGGTCGCCTGTCTGATCAGTGGGCAGCCGACCTCAAGGAAAGATGGGAGAGCGCTCGGAGCACGCGAAACGGGCGAAAGTGCACCGTCGATCTCGAAGATGTGATTTCGGTCGACACCCAGGGCGAGCGAGTATTGCTCGAAATGCTTACGGAAGGGGCAGCGCTCTTCGCCACGCGGGCTTACATGAAACACATATTGGAATCGTTGCAAGCATCACCGAAGTTGGCATCGACAGGCGAGTAGTCAAATCTAGACCGCGCTAATGCGGTGTGTGCCGGGAGAATCGTCATGTGGATTGTTCGCGTTGCTTTGGATCGTCCGTACACGTTCGTTGTTCTAGCCCTGTTGATCCTTATCTTGAGCCCGGTCGTGATCTTGCGGACGCCGACTGATATCTTCCCCAATATCGACATTCCCGTGATCGCCGTCGCCTGGCAGTACACAGGCCTGAACCCGGAAGAGTTGGAGGGCAGACTTACCAGCGTCTACGAGCGGAGCCTGACAACCACGGTCGACAACATCGAGCACATCGAATCCACAACCGTCAATGGCCAGGCCATCGTCAAGATTTTTCTGCAGCCTGGTGCGAGCCTGGAGACTGCCAATGCCCAAGTCACTGCGATCTCACAGGCACTTTTGCGTCAACTGCCACCGGGAACCCTGCCGCCGCTGATCATTAATTACAGCGCTTCGAGCGTGCCGATTCTGCAACTCGGCCTTAGCGGCGAGGGACTCTCGGAGCAGCAATTGAATGATATGGGCCAGAACTTCGTACGACCGCAATTGGTGACGGTTCCAGGCGCCGTCATTCCTTGGCCGTATGGAGGAAAACAGCGTCAAGTGATGATCGACCTGAACCAGAACCTGCTCCAGTCGAAGGGGCTTTCTCCGCAAGATGTCCTCAATGCGCTGACGGACCAGAATCTGGTTTTGCCCGGAGGCACGGCGAAGATCGACGAGTTCGAGTATGACGTACGCATGAATACCAGTCCCAGGACAGTAGCCGAGCTCAACGACCTTCCGATCAAGCAAGTGGGCAATTCAACTGTCTATTTGCGCGACGTCGCCAACCTGCGCGACGGCTTTGCTCCCCAGACCAACATTGTGCGCCAGGACGGACATCGCGGGGTGTTGCTGAGCATCATGAAAGCGGGGACAGCTTCCACCATCAGCGTTGTGAAGGGGGTGCGAGAACTTCTGCCGCGTGTCGCACAGACGCTTCCTCCGCAGCTGAAAATTCAGCCGCTCGCCGATCAGTCGATCTTTGTCAGCGCTGCGGTTAGCGGAGTCATCCGCGAAGCCATCATTGCGGCCTGTTTGACCGCCTTGATGATCTTGCTTTTTCTGGGAAGCTGGCGCAGCACTCTTATCATCGGAATTTCCATTCCCTTGTCGATCTTAACGTCGGTAATTGTGCTCAGCCTGTTGGGACAAACCATCAATATTATGACCCTGGGCGGCCTCGCCCTTGCAGTCGGCATTCTCGTAGACGATGCTACGGTCACGATTGAAAACATCGAGCGCTATTTCGAAGAGGGGCATCCGCAACGGGAAGCGATTCTCGAAGGCGCCGCGCAAATCGCCGTTCCCGCCCTGGTTTCCACGCTCTGCATCTGCATCGTCTTTCTGCCGATGTTTTTTCTCGCCGGCGTTTCGAAGTTTCTGTTTGTACCGCTTGCGGAAGCAGTTGTGTTTGCAATGCTGGCGTCTTACATCCTTTCCCGGACGCTAGTACCGACGCTGGCAATGTATCTGCTCAAGGCGAAGCAACAAAGCAATGGCAGGCCTGGGTTTCTCACACGCTTCCAGCGCGGATTCGAGAAAGGGTTTGAGAGACTCAGGCTGTCTTATCAACTGTTTTTAACGACAGTGGTACATCGCAGAGTCGTTTTTATTCCTGCTTTTCTCGGTGTCTGCCTGTCGATGTTCCTCCTGGTGCCCTGGCTCGGTCAGAATTTCTTCCCGGCCAGCGATAACGGTCAATTCATTCTGCATATGCGGGTGAAGAGCGGGACGCGGATTGAAGAGACCGCCAGGGTCGCCGATCTGGTCGAGACGTCCATTCGCCAGCAAATTCCAGCGCAAGAGATGGACAACATCCTCGACAACATAGGATTGCCGTACAGCACGATCAACTATATGCACGCTACCTCTGGACTCATTGGAGCCGGAGATGCAGACATCATGGTGTCTCTCAAAGAAAAGCATCACCCCACGGCAGACTATGTTCGTAAACTGCGGCGCACTTTGCCTCGAGACTATCCCGGGATCACCTTTTATTTTCTTCCCGCAGACATGGTGACGCAGGTCTTGAACTTCGGATTGCCGGCCCCGATTGATATTCAGATCGACGGGGCTGACACCGAGGGCAACCGGCAAGTCGCCGAGAAAATGCTCGCCGAACTTCAGCGCGTTCCAGGACTTACGGATTTACGCATCCAGCAACCATTCGATTATCCGACGTACGACATTAACGTCGATCGCACAAAGGCGTCTCAGGGCGGCCTCACGGAACGCAACGTTGCGAACAGCGTGTTGAACTCGCTCAGTGGAAGCTTTCAGATCACCCCCATGTTCTTCCTCAACTGGAAGAACGGTGTGAATTACAACCTGGTTGCCCAGACTCCGCAGTACAGGGTCGAGTCCCTGCAGGATCTCGAGAACACGCCCGTTACGGCACCTTCGACATCGCGGACTGGAATCCTGGCCGACGTAGCTTCGATCCAACGCGGTACCGAAATGGAAGCCGTGAGCCACTACAACATTCGTCGCATTGTGGAAATTTACGGCGCGGTTCAGGATCGCGATCTGGGATCGGCTGGGCGTGACATCAACCGTATCGTCGATGCCAATCGAAAATCGTTGCCGCGGGGAAGTTTTGTCACGATTCGTGGACAGATTCAAACCATGCGTAGCTCTTACATCGGGTTGTTAGGCGGTCTGGTGTTCTCGGTGGTGTTGGTTTATCTGCTGATCGTGGTGAATTTTCAATCGTGGCTGGATCCCTTCATCATTATTACCGCGTTGCCGGCTGCGCTCGGAGGTATCGTTCTGTTTCTGTTTGTCACCCATACCACACTCAGCGTGCCTGCGTTGATGGGCGCGATCATGTGCATGGGGGTCGCCACTGCGAACAGCATTCTGGTGATCGCTTTCGCCAAGGACCGCCTGCTGCATCACGGGGATCCGATCCAAGCGGCCATTGAGGCGGGGTTCACGCGCTTTCGGCCCGTGCTGATGACGGCTCTGGCCATGATCATCGGCATGGTCCCCATGGCGCTCGGCCTCGGGGACGGAGGGGAGCAGAACGCACCACTTGGGCGCGCCGTGATCGGAGGCCTGCTATGCGCCACGGTGGCCACGCTGGTCTTTGTTCCCGCAGTGTTCAGCCTATTGCATAAAAAACGTTCGGAAACGGATGAGCCCCCCGTAGAGATTGCGAGGGAAGGAGAACCAACCCATGCTTAAGCAAGGAGAGACAGCAATGAATTCTGATGAAACCAACGCGATCGCGATCGATACGACAAAGGTAGCCGAAACGAGTCCAGCAGAGATCCCCGAAACGGGATCTCCGCAAAGGAAGTTTCCGAAAAGCGGCCTCGTTGTTCTTGCCGCCACGGCGCTTGTGGTCGCGATGGTAATTGTCTTTGGGATTCATTCTCGAGTCGCGGCAGAGACTCGCCTGCAGCAAGCTACTTTTCAAGCCGCAATTCCGAGTGTGAACGTCATGCATCCGCAACCTGGAGATCGCGCTCAGGAACTGGTGTTGCCCGGCAACACCCAGGCCTTCATCGACTCTCCTATCTATGCCAGGACAAACGGGTATCTCAAGCGGTGGTATGTCGACATCGGCGCCCGTGTCAGTAATGGGCAGTTGCTGGCGGAAATCGAAACCCCAGAACTCGATCAGCAATTGCGCCAAGCGCGAGCTGAACTGGCCACCGCGGAGGCGAACCTTAACCTTTCGCAAATCACCTCGGCGCGAGACGAGAGTCTGCTGAAGACACACTCGGTCTCTACTCAGGAGCGGGACAATGCGGTCAACGGCAACGCCGCCAACCAGGCGACGGTTCAGTCGAATCAGGCGAATGTGGCGCGGCTCGAACAATTGCAGTCTTTTGAGAAAGTGTACGCACCGTTTGATGGAATCATCACGGCCCGCGACACGGACATAGGGGCGCTGATCGATGCCGGAGCGAACGCACCCAAAGAGCTGTTCCATATCGCTTCCATTAGCAAACTGCGCGTCTACGTCGCAGTTCCCGAAGTCTATTCGGTCGCCGCGCGCTCGGGCGCGCCGGCAGATCTGACGCTCGATGAATATCCCGGGGAGACATTCCACGGCACTTTGGTTCGCAACTCGGATTCAATTGATCCCGCCTCGCGTACCTTGCTGGTCGAAGTGGACGTCGACAACACTGGTGGCCGTCTCAAGCCGGGTGCATACGTTCAGGTTCATCTGAAAATGCCCGACGGCGCACGTTCGCTGGTAGTTCCTGCGAATGCGCTGCTTTTCCGCAGGGAAGGTTTACAGGTCGGCATAGTGCGCGATGGAAAAGCAGAGTTGGTTCGGGTCACGCCCGGTCATGACTATGGCGACAGCATGGAGATACTCTCCGGCCTGCAACCAACCGACGATGTAATTCTCAGTCCCTCGGACTCGCTGACAACTGGCACGCCAGTTCAGATCGGCGCTTCGAAGATGGGAGGAACAGGCAAATGAAGCACCTCACGCCAATGGTTCTCTTATTTGTAACAATGCTGCTCGGGGGCTGCACTGTGGGTCCCAAATATGCTCGGCCCACCGTCCCGACCGCGCCGGTAGACGCGTTCAAAGAAACGGACGGCTGGAAACCGGCGCAGCCGAGCGATCAGCTGCATCGCGGAAACTGGTGGGAAATTTTCGGCGATCCGCAGTTAAACACACTGGAAGGTGAGCTCACAGTATCGAACCAGGACTTGAAGGTGGCGAACGCACGATTCGTCGAAGCACGGGCGATGGTGCACTACAATCGCGCTGCGCAATTTCCGACTATTTCCACGTCGCCGGGCATCGAATCACTTCGTGATTCGGCCAACACACCCTACCTCCCGGCTACCAGTACCACTGGCGATTTTGCGCTGCCTTTCGATCTCTCTTACGAATTAGACGTTTGGGGGCGCGTGCGCCGAACTGTCTCTGCATCGCGCGAAGAAGCCCAGGCAACCGCGGGAGATCTGGCGACTGTAAACCTGAGTCTGCATGCCGAACTGGCCTACGATTATTTCGAATTGCGAAGCGCGGACGCTCAGAAAAGGCTTCTCGACGACACTGTGAAAACCTATCAGGATGCTTTGCAGCTCACCGTGAATCGCTTCGAGGGCGGTGCCGCTCCGAAGTCCGATGTGGCCCAGGCGCAGACGCAACTCCAAACCACCATGGTGCAGGATACGGATGTTGCCGTGCAGCGGGCGCAGTTCGAGCATGCGATCGCGATTTTGATCGGCAAGCCGCCGGCGGCGTTCAGCCTGTCTGCATTGCCGCTCAACCTGGCGCCTCCGGATATCTCCGCCGGGTTGCCTTCCCAACTGCTCGAGCGCCGGCCCGACATCGCCGCGGCTGAGCGTCGAGTCGCCGAGGCCAACGATCAGATCGGAATTGCTCGCGCCGCATATTACCCAACCATCATATTGGGTGCCTCGGCTGGATTCGAAGGTGATTCGATCACCAACTGGCTTACTTGGCCGAGCCGCTTCTGGGCCGTGGGGCCGTCGTTGGCGGAAACTCTCTTTGACGGCGGCCGCCGCCGTGCGACTTCAACCTCCGCACGCGCCAATTATGACGCAACCGTCGCCAATTACCGCGAGAGCACACTCACGGCGTTTCAGCAGGTAGAGGATAATCTGGCCGCCCTGCGGATCCTCACCCAGGAAGCGCAGCAACAAAAAGAAGCGACGGCCTCCGCGGAAGAATCAGTGCAGATCTTCACAAATCGTTACATCGGAGGAAGAGACCCTTATCTCCAGGTTCTCACGGCACAAACGATCGCGCTGCAAAATGAACGAAACGACGTCGACATCCTGAGGCGGCGCATGGATGCCAGTGTATTGCTGATCAAGGCTCTGGGAGGAGGATGGACGGTATCCGAACTGCCGAAAACCGCGGAACTGCGTTGATCTCCGGTTGCAAAGTAGCGGCTTGGGAGAGAAGAATGGTTTGGATAAAACCAAGTCCCTCGAAAAGCCTGATATTTTGCAAATTGGAGACTTGTGAGAATCAACCTGATGAAAGCGTTACGGTTTTCTGAGTTTGGAACGCCCTCGGTGTTGCGCATCGAAGAAGTCGCAATTCCAGACCCGGGCGAGGGGGAAGCGCTCGTTCGCGTGAAGGCGGCAGGGATCAACCCCAGCGACATCGGGGATGTGGCGGGACGATTCAAGAAAACAATTCTGCCGCGAACCCCCGGCCGGGACTTTGCCGGCGTTGTTGCGAAGGGGGCGCGGTACGAAGGCGAAGAGGTCTGGGGAAGTGCCCCGAATCTCGGTATCATTCGTGATGGATCTCACGCCGAGTATGTCGTTGTCCCAGTGGAGACGCTGGCGCTCAAACCAAAGTCGCTGAATATGGCGCAAGCGGCGTCGATCGGGGTTCCCTACATTACGGCCTGGGCATCGGTAGTGAAGGCAGCGCAAATCCAGGCGGGCGAAACCATTCTGATTGTTGGTGCCGCGGGTGCTGTGGGACATGCAGCCACGCAGATTGCGAATTGGAAAAAGGCGCGGGTGATTGGCGCGGATATAACCTCCGATCCCATTGCCGGTACCGAGGCCGTCATCAATACCGAGAGCGAAGATCTTCGCCAGAGAGTTTTGGAACTAACCGCTGGAAAAGGCGTCCATGCTGTCTTTAATACCGTGGGAGGCCCACTGTTTGAGCCGGCGATGCAATCGCTCGCGTTCGGGGGACGACAGGTGGCTATCGCAAGCGCGGGAAATCCCCGCGTCAGTTTCAACCTCGTCAACTTCTATCACAATTTCTCGCGGCTGCTGGGAGTGGACAGCTATGGTCTGACGGCGCAACAGGTAGCGGAGATTGCCAGCGAGCTCCAAGCCGGTTTCGAGACAGGGGCTTTGAAACCTTCGGCGATTGAGATCGTTCCGTTTGAGAAAGCTGTGGACGCCTACAGCCGGATGGCTGCCGGACAGACGAAAGCGAAACAAGTACTCTGTTTCGACGGATGGAAGCAACAATAAGGAATCTCGACTGAGGACAGGAGTCTGGAAATGAAAGCACTGCTCATCTCATTCGTGGTCGGCCTGCTTGTGGGGGTTGCGTATGGGGTGATTCGGGTGAAGAGTCCTGCGCCGCCCATCATTGCTCTACTTGGACTGTTGGGAATGGTATTAGGCGAGCAAGCCGGAGGATGGCTACTTGCAAAGAAGATCGAAGCGACAAACGTAGCCTCAGCTTACGTTCTCGGTGAGCCGAAAGATCAGCAACAACGTCCTCACACGGAATCGCTAATTTCAGCCGTGCGCCGTAGCACTCACTAATGAATTTTCTCAGCGTCGAGGCTCATGGCCATCGAATTATGAAGTCCCGGACGTGCTCTCGATGACGGCTTGCCGGCGCGACCTTGTACTTGAGACCTGATCGTTGAACATCTGGCGCTTCTCAGCTACGTTGACCAGTCTCGCCAGATGAGGCCGGCACATGGGTTGACGAGCAGACGACGCGGATTAGCACCGCAGCGCTGCGTCGCGTCCTTGAAGGTTGGCCAGCGGTGCCACTTCACGCTCGATGATTGCGCCCCGGCCGTCACCGGATCGCCCGTTAGCGGCCCTCCGGCGCTTTCGATTTTTCCAACGTGATGTCATGTCGGGCTTGGCACTCGGTTGACGGATCGAACAGCCCGATACCCGTGAAATCATCCTTCGAAGCGTGAAATTCCAGTGGAGGTCGCTGTACCCGGTCGGGCAGTCCGGCAAACTTCACCTTCCCCTCTGAGTTGGTTCCAGCCTCAAGATCGAGCCTCCGCATTCCGCCAAAGCCATATTTGATATGTACCTTGACCGTCGCCGCGTAAATCGGTTTTCTGTCAGCGCCCCTAACCGTAAGTTCGAGGGAACAGGGACCTGCACCGCCTTGAATGACGGGAACTTGTTCACTGGATGTTTGCGCTTGAGCTTCCGAAAGAAGAAGGACTGCGACAAGCATGGAGCACAGAACACGAAGCATTCTGTTCATATCCTCACAATTATACGGGGCCGCAGAATCCTGTCACCGTAAACTACCGGAGGGCAGGCGACCGAAGACCGACGCTCGGGCTAAGATCTGCTCCACCAAGACTCCATCTTGAACGAACGGTGCGAGCGCAATGGCTATCTCGGACTCAAATTTTTCCAGTCCTGCGGCGACGACTTCAGGTGACGTATTGGACCTAGAGAGCGCACGCCCGATTAGGTCGGCAACGGTCACTTGACGACGTTCGGTAACCGATGTCTCGCCGACCGCGCTGAAGCACGAGTCCGCGAACCATTCGCTCGGATGAATCCGATAGCGCTTCTCCGCGGCGCCCGAAGCCCAAGCACTGCGCACTTTTCGATAGGGTTTCACCCACGGGGTTTCCGGCGTCTCAACGCTCGAGGCTCTGCAAATCAGAATGCGACCGGAGTCCGGGGTGAGAATCCGCTCAAGGACTGCCAACGCCGGAGTGCGGTCCAACCAATGCTGGGCACGGCCAATGGTTATGACATCGTAGGTTTGAGTAATTGGAAATTCCTCGATGCGACCGTGGATCAGGGGGAGTACAAGCCCTGCTTCCGCCGCGGCATCCTGCGCCGCTTTGATCATTCCGGGTTCGGGATCGAGTCCAGTGCAGCTTCCGACAAAGGGCGCGAAACCAACGGCGAGCATTCCGGGGCCGCAGCCGATGTCGAGCAAGGCTTCATCGCCACGCAGACCGATCTGCCCCGCAACCTTCTGGAAAAACTCTGGCGGGTAAGGCTCTCGGTACCGGGCATAGAATTCAACAGTAGACGCGAAGCGACCCATTGATTCTAGTCTTGCAGGTGGCGCTCGGAAGTTCAACTAGGATGGGAAGGATGAGATGCTTCGAAAATCGGCGATGTGCCGTTGCTCGGGAGCACGCGGGCTCACCGATAGCAGCCCTGAAATGCGCTTTCGCAATCTGGTGCACGCAGTAGGACTGCTCCATGCCTAAACAGCAAGGAAGCGTTCTCGCTAAACAGCTCACACACCTGCCCGGAAAAAGAAGCGAACCGGGTGAGGTTCAGCGACCGATCTTTCGCGCGACTCATCGAAGAGGGCAGCGATTAGCTATTGGAGCCTAGAAGGAGAAGCTAAGTAGACCCATAGGAGTTATCACCGCCATCTGCTCCTCCCTGATGTGTTAAGAACTTGACTCTGACTCTTCCCAAGAAGCTATAAAGTAAGGGACCCTTGGTCGTTTGTTCAGCAGTGCGTTCCTCCAGGTGTCCGCTTTTTGTCTTACAGACAACCGATCCTACCCTTGCTACGGTTAACCCGATCACTGATTCGAGGGTGCTGCCCGAGTAAGTGTTGAGTGGTGACTGCTCTTGCTCTGGCAGCATGCTTACTGGAACGGCTCCCCTAGGTCATTGCACTGCAGCGTCTGTTTGCGTCTCTCTAGGAAAGGATGCGATCCGATGGATATAAGGGATGTTGTGAATCACATCCGGGAAGAGCTTCGAGAACAGCCCGACATCAACTTCTCCGAGATTTACTTTAGAACAGTTGAGCATGGAGTCAGTAGCGCCGACGTGCGCGCTGCCCTCGTCGAGATGTTGAATCAGGATGCGATCCGGATCAAAGACGGTAAGTGGAGATTGGCGACACGTCTGGAGCGGCGAAAGTCGGCCTGAGCTAGGGACCTCTAAACATCGCTGCCCTGGTCATCGGGGCGGGCATTTCATGTTGATAGAAGAATTCTTCAACGCGGTTGATCGTGCGTTTACCAGAGAAGCGGATAGAATCCCGTCGCCACCGTTTCGTCTCGAACTAAAGAGTTCCTTGGAGTTACCGCTATCTGCGCCGGAAGATCCGCCAGTGGCCCGCTCGTCAGAGCGGCGTCGGGCATCGCAGGACAATCCTTTACGAGAGCGCCGTATTCGGAAGAAAACAGGCTAATACGCTAATACATGGTGGCCGGGATCTGGCTCTCAAAAGGGGTGGACGATTTGGTTACTGGCTAGAGTTCTTCAGCCATGGTTGGCGTATTTTCATACGACCGTCATTGTCCCATTTGACAACCGCGTCATCCTCATTCGCTCGCTCCACTGTGCCCAACTCCCGAGTCGGTATTCTGAAGTTGCTCAAACCCTCGACGCGATCTCCGGGATTCAGTTCCGCGCCTGTGGCAGACGATTCCGCGCGCGGTGGCCAGAAATGTCCCCTCTTTCGTAGGTTATGGAAAATCGGTTTTTCGGTTACTCTCCCGTAGTGGTCGGGGTAGGGCTAAACAGGTTGGCGTAAGCCCCAACCGATAGCAACCGGAGCAGCGGGAGTCCCCAGGCATGAAAACTCATTTCCGTATCGTTCTTCCCGGAGGTAGCGGGCAGATTGGCAACATCCTCTCCCGACATTTTCACGCTCAGGGATATGAGGTCGTCGTCCTTGCTCGCAGGGTTATACCCTCCCCGTGGCGCGTCGTCAATTGGGATGGAGAAAATCTGGGTAGCTGGACATCCGAACTGGAACATGCAGATGTGGTGATGAACCTTGCGGGCAAAAGCGTGGATTGCCGATACACTGCGGCAAATCGCAGGGCAATCAAAGAATCCCGAGTGCAGACGACGCACTTACTAGGCCAAGCAATTGCTCAGTCTAGGCATCCGCCCCGCTTGTGGATGAATGCAAGCACCGCCACGATCTATCGTCATGCCCTTGACCGAGCAATGGATGAGCAGACGGGGGAAATCGGCGGCAACGAGCCGGATGCACCTGCCAAATGGCGTTTCAGCATCGAGGTTGCCACCAACTGGGAGAGGGCCTTCTTCGACGCTCCGACACCCAACACTCGCAAGATTGCGCTTCGCAGCGCCGTGATCATGAGCCCGGATCGTGGCGGCGTATTTGATAGGTTGCTTCGTCTGGTTCGGTTTGGGCTCGGAGGCACTGCAGCCAGCGGCCGGCAATTTGTCTCCTGGATTCACGACGCCGATTTCGTGCGGAGTATTGATTACCTGATCGCCCGAGACGAGATTGATGGCATTGTCAATCTCGCATCTCCAAATCCTTTACCGAATCGGGAGTTCATGAAGGCTCTACGACAAGCGTGGGGCACATCCGTCGGGCTGCCTGCCACAAGCTGGATGCTGGAGATAGGCACATTCTTTCTGCGCACCGAAACTGAACTGGTGCTCAAGAGCCGCCGCGTCATTCCCGGTCGTCTTGTCGAAGACGGTTTCCAATTTCAATTCCCTGAGTGGGGCGCCGCCGTACAAAATCTGGTTGACCGCCGGGTCGCGCCAGCAGGCCGGTAGGACGGAGGTTCTCTCTACAATGCAAGAAGTTCCGGTAATACGGTGATGTTCGAGCCGGGTCAACAGCAGTGAGAACGCAGCCAGGCTTTGTCAATCTAGGATCTGTCAATCTAGGATCTTGAACACACCCGAGGTGCGAGAGATGCTGCGAGGTTCGGTGCTGTTTGGCTCGCGCGGACTGCGGCTGAGCAACCATCGCAGGGTATTTTCGCTACGTGCTACATGACGCCCAATGGCGGCGGATGTCGAGAAGATGTGCCCGGCGGTGATCGGGCCCAAAAGTCGTTGATGTCCAACCGCGGCCAACCCCATCGACGCGACGCACCCGCAGCGCGAGCAATCGGGATCCCCGCCAAACTGGCAAGGCTCAACCTGCGTCGTGAAATCAGCGGAGAGCGTGCGTGTCGTCTGAGCGAAGATGCAAGCATGGGGGGATGCCGGAGGAGAAAGAAATTCGTTGATTACCCGTTCGGACATGTCGAGCTTGGGTTGACCGAGGCGCGTCAGAAGCAGGAGTTCTACCACTTTCTTGCGCTCATCGTTGGTGACGCATTCGACATTAGCGGCACCATGCTGAGGGGTGAAGATGCTCATCCAGATTTTCTCCACCGCCGGATTCGCCGACCAGAAATCGACGAACTCCGGAAGGTAGGTGTCACGCTTCACCATCGCGCTGGTGATAGTGCAGTGGACCGCAATGCGTTGACCATCTATATTGCGCAGGATGCGCTCGTAGGTGGCTGGCTTGCGGCGCTCGTCGTGGTCTGGTTGCAGTCCGTCGACCGAGACGACGACTTGCAAGTTCGGCAGCATTCGCCACGACGATGGCAGCCGACGAAACGCGCTCGTCACCACCTGAACGTGAGTGCGTTGGACCAACTGTGGAAGAAGAATATCGAGTTCCCGATAGCGAACCAACGGATCGCCTCCCACAATCGACAGATGGAGAGGTTTGTATTGATCCACCAGACCTAAAACGCGAGTGATCAGTTCCTCTCCCTTGAAATCGGAGAGACTGCGCAGGTTCGTCGTTCCAAGGTGAGCCTGCTCATAGGCATAACAACCGGGACATCGAAGCGGGCATTCGCGGGTAATCTCAATCGAAAGCGACGGGACTTGACCGCGCAGAATACGGCCCCACGTTTGCAATACAGGAATAATTCTCAATCGCATGATTTAAGTGGTTAGATGCGCCGCGGCGAATGCTGAGTTGGAGGATTAATTGTGAAACATTCGTTAATGCGATGAGTGAATCGCAATGCGCCTCTTCTGCGTCCAGTACGGCGGCAAAATGCAAGCGCAAGCCGTGCTCTGCCAATCCAGTTTCTATTCTTGTAACGATTCCCGTCTGCACTTCGGGCTGGGTGCATTCAGTTCCGTTGATCTCGATATCGACTGGCCCAACGGGCTGCGCGGAACAATACAAGCGCCTTGCGGTGAATCAGCTCATCACGCTGCGCGAAGGATCGGGAATTGTCAAGAACCAAGGTTGGAACCAAGGCTGGAGCCGAATCTGAGCGGCTCTAACTAAGACTTCAGCAACACGTAAGTGCTGTAGCTTTCCTTATCGATGTTCATGAACGGACGCAGCGCGACGCGGCTTCCGTCGGCCGAATTCGCCAGCCAATCCCCCGCGGGATTATTTGCGGGTTCAGCTTTCAACAACGCGCTTTGGGTGAAGCTGGGCTGCGAGTCGGCAATAGCGAATAGCACCAGCGGGCCGCGCTTCAAGGCCACCAGGTTGGGATGATTCGCGTCGACAGGTTCCAACCGCAAGCTCATGGGGAGTTCGAGCTCGACACGATCGCCGTCTTTCCAGGTGCGCCGGACGCTCGCAAACGTACCGGGCTGCGCTGGTTCGGAAATGCGCTTACCATTGACGGAGAGTATCGGATCATGCGTCCACGCCGGAATCCGCACATACAATGCGCAGTCCAGAGGCGCCGAACACGACACGCGAATTTGGACTGTGTTCTCAAAGGGATATTTCGTTTCTTGCGTAAATGCGTAGCTGCCGGATGCGTCCTTCCATTTCACGGAAGACGGTGTAAACAGATTCACATAGACGCCATCGGTAGAACGCAGATAGGTGCTGACGTGGTAATCAGCGGCTAGCTGGGGGAAAGTTCCCGAGCAGCATGGCCATTTCTGACCGAACCAAACTTTCTTGCCGACGGTCGCGTAGTCTGAGTAATAGAACGACGTGCCGTCGGCTTGAACGGGCCAAGCTCCGAGAATGGTGTTGTAGAGTACGCGTTCCATGCTGTCGCCGTATTGAGCATCTTTGGTGACGCGCAGCAAGTAGCGCGTGATCTTGAAGTGGCCGTATGCACCGCACGGGGTTTCGAAACTGGCATGAGTCTGCGCCAGACTGTCGCCGAGCTGACCGCGGCCCGGTTCTCCAAACGCTTCATTCGGTCCCCAACCGCCGGTGGCAAAACTCTGCGTCGTCGCCAACATCTCGAACCCGTTCTGGGCGGCTCGGAGATGCTTTTCGCTTCCCAGCGTGATGTAGGCCTGCATGGCTGAGCTGAAGGCATTCACATGGCTGTATGCGTGTTCAGAGGGCAGCACGTTGTTGCCCTGCGAAAGGGGATCGAAATAGGTATCGTCTTCGAGATATCTTTTGGCCATATCGCGATAGAAGGTGTCCCCGCTTCGCTGATAAGCGAGAAAGAGATTCTCTGGTAGGGTGTAGGTCTCGTCCCAGGTGTAGGCAATGGTTTTGTGTGGACGAGATCGTTGTTCTTGCCTTGAAAGCGCCTTTTCCGGCAGATAGGCGACGATGGCGTGAGTCAGTTTTTCGTGGACATCCATCGCCAAGGGATCGTGCGCAAACTCGTGCGCGTCGATCAAACCGCAGGAGAGTTTGTCGTAGGTGTATGCCGGCAAACGATAATCAATAAAAAATTTAGCTTTAGGATCGAGCGTTTCCGCATATCCGCGGACGAGGCGATTAATTTTTGCACGGGTCGGCTCTGATCCGGTGACCGCATAAGCCCGCGCCAGGCCAGAAACATATTGCCCAAAACTATGGCCTGCAATAAAGCCATGAAAGTCATTCCGTTCCAGGCTGAAGCCGGTGAGGTCGTACCAGCCTCCCATATCCTCGCCCGGCGCCGGCAACCCGGCAACCTGTCGAAACACCTTGAGCAGGCGATCGTCATCGAGATTAAGGAAGCGAGCATGGTTTTCGTCAAACTGCCGCTTCATCGGACTGTCGAATAGCTCTACCTCGGAATATGCGAAGGTCGAGAGTGGGGTTTGGATGGCAATGCTCCCTCGGGCGCTATCGGCGGCCCACGCAGGAAGCAGCCGAACGGCGCAGGTAGCGGCCGTGGTAGCGGTAGCGGCTTTGATAAAAGTTCGGCGGCTGACGCGAGACGCCATACCAATCTCCTGGTCGCGAAAGGGCTTCGGGAGCAAACGTTTACTGAAACCAGCTTGGTCTCCTCGCCCGACTTTTGTCAACTGCTTTCTCGATCTCCTCGTGCCAGTCGTCGCGTGGCTGACTTGGCCACTAACTCGCCGAGCGCCGGAAAAGATTCGGGCGCAATCAAGGTGCGGTCCGGTGGCCGGACTCCCCCCGTTACGGCCGCAACCAAAGCTTCAAGGGCGTGGGCAGCGATCGCGGGCACGACAATCGTTGCCGCCAGAATGTCCTGACGGACCCAGGCCTGCCCGGTTTTGGGCAGACCATCTACGCCCAGAAAGAGCAGGCGGGGTCGATGGCCTCGACCGGGTCGAGCCGTCGGCTGCTCCAGGGCTCGGCGCGCGCCCACCGCGAGGAAGTCGTTTTGCGCCTGCACCACATCGATTTCGTCCTGGTGCGCTGTCGAGAGCCGCAACCAGGAGCCAACCGCATGAAAGCCGGCTTCTTCGGTCCACTGCGCGCTCTTCAAAACTCGGACATTGATGTGGGCAGGTTTGGTTTCCATCATGCCCGCGCTACGCTTCTCGGTCACCAGACTCTGCGAGGGGCCCCGAAGGTAGAGAACCGTGCCGCCTTCCGGCAGAAGAGCGCCCAGCTGGCGCCCTTGAATCCGACCGACTTCATGATTATCCGCACTCACGGCAAACACTGGGACCGTGCTGCCAGAACGGAGTTTGCTTAGGTAGCTGGGTTCGCAATTAAGGATTACCCACGCCGTGCCCGCCGATACCGCAGCCTGAGCGACCTGCGGGAAGCCGGTTTGACCGGCAGGTTCGACGAGAATGCCGTCGACGCGCTCGACAGCGTGGATCGCGTCGATGAGTTGCTGACTCTGATCGATGACGTTGTTGTTGGCAAATATGATCCGTATATCCACTCCCAGTCGGGCCGCAGCTTCCTGAGCAGCGGAAGCCTGTCGCCGCTGGTAGTCGTTATCGCCGGTGATCAGAGAGAGAGCAAAACGGAGTCTTTTCATGGCCTGTGGCTTTCTTTTATGAATGGAATGCATGGTATCGCACAACGATCGGCGACGCTGTCGACGGCCACTAACAGGAAGCGCCGCACCTGGGAAGAGGTCTACAACCTGGAAGACGGGCTTCTGGTTGGGGGTCCCATTAATTCGTTGACGCCCACAGAGTTTCCCCACAATGCGGTTTCACCTGTTGCCTAACGGGCGGAGAAGCTGTAAACCGTGATCGTGTGGTAGCGCCCGCCGGGCTTCAACTCGGTCGTTGGAAAATCGGGATGATTCGGAGAATCGGGAAAATGCTGCGTCTCCAGGCAAAGCGCCGAACGCAACTGCTCCGGCTTCCCACCCTTGCCCTGAATGGTGCCGTTCAAAAAATTGCCGGTATAAAACTGGATTCCCGGCTGATCCGTCAGCACCTTCAGCACCCGCCCG
>Ga0209530_1000253_pt1 | contig 44109 bp, 40 predicted proteins | sample BlaSpr_A8_Ref_O1_FD_187987 | JGI IMG/M metagenome (GOLD analysis project Ga0209530, IMG submission 187987) | Forest soil microbial communities from Thunder Bay, Ontario, Canada - Black Spruce, Ontario site 2_A8_Ref_O1 (SPAdes) (version 2) | ecosystem: Environmental > Terrestrial > Soil > Boreal...
TCGAGTGGCTGGGTGGTTCGGGTGGGGTGGACAGTTCGGGTGGGGTGGACAGTTCGGGTGGGGTGGACGGTTCGGCGGGCTGGGTGGGGTGAGCGGTTCGGGTGGGTGGGGTTTCGGAGGGCTGGGGCTCCGGGTGGGCTGGGGTGGGGGCTGGTGGCTTGACGTATGAAATGAACGGTCTTTTAATTCTTTCATGGGCCGGATCGCTGGGGTCACCGCCGCCGAGACCCGTGCGCGGCTGCTGAGCGCGGCTGCGGATGCGTTCGCGGAGCGTGGCTACGACGGAACCCGGGTGGCCGACATCGCCGCGATGGCGGGGGTGAGCAACGGGGCGCTGTACGCGCATTTCGGGTCGAAGGCCGAGCTGCTGACGGGAGCGCTGCACGCGCACGGACGGCGGGTCCTGGCTGAGGCGCTCGCCGCCGACCCGGACCGGTCGGTCACCGAGCTGCTGCTTGACATCGGCCGGTGGCTGCCTCGCCGCCGGGATGCCCGCGGCTATCTCATCGTCGAGGCGCTGGTCGCGGCCAGGCGCGACGACGCCGTGGCCGGGCCGATGCGTGACTACGTCGGGGAGCGCGCCGGCGGCCTCGCCGCCCTGCTGCAGGTCGCCCAGCGCGACGGCGAGCTTGACCCGGTCCTGTCGCCCGATGCGCTCGCGCACTTCTGCCTGCTGCTGGCGATGGGCAGCGCGCTCATCAGCCCGGACCTGCACGCCGTCGACGAGCAGGACTGGACCGAGCTGCTGACCAGGGTGGTAGCCGGCCTCGCTCCGGCCCGGACGCAACGACCGGACCCGGACGGACCACCGGACCCGGACGGACCACCAGACCCGGACCCGCAGACTAGAGAGGAAGCAGTTCATTGAAGGTGCAGATCGATCCCGAACGCTGCCAGGGGCACGGCCGCTGCTATGACCTCGCCCCTGGGCTGTTCGGCGATGACGACGAGGGTTACGGTCAGGTCCTCGGCGATGGCGTGGTCGGGCCGGACCAGGAGCAGGCCGCCCGCCTCGCCATCCTGAACTGCCCCGAGCATGCCGTCGACCTTGTCGAAGGGGCCTGACGTGACTGGCGATGACCGCTTTACCGAGGAGTCCCGCGGCGCGAGCGAGGAGCCGCCGCTGGGTGTCCGCAGCGAGATCATCACCGGCCCGGTCGCGGACTGGGCGACCGACTTCTCCCATCTGGAGCCGGAGTGGGCCGCCGATCCCTACCCCATCCAGGACGACCTGCGGCAGCGGTGCCCGGTGGCCCGCACCGAGCGATTCGGCGGCGGGTGGCTGCCGACGCGGTACGAGGATGTCGCGGCGATCGCCCACGACACCGAGCGGTTCTCCTCGCGGTCGATCATCATGGGCAACTACCGCCCGCCGCTTGACCTCGCGCCGCTCGGCGGCTCGCCGCCGATCTCCTCCGACCCGCCCATTCACCACGAGGTCCGCAAGCTGCTGCTGCCGGCGTTCACCAAGGCCGCGGTGGCCAGGCAGGAACCGGGGACGCGGGCGATGTGCCACGCGCTGATCGACGCGTTCGGGCAGCTGGACGTGGTCGATGCCGCCGCGGACTATGCGCAGCACATCCCGATGCGGGTCATCGCGGCGATGCTCGGTTTCCCGGCCGAGGACGGGCCCAGGTTCCGCGAGTTCGTCGAGAACACCCTCGAGGGCATCAACCTGCCCCCCGAGGAGCGCCTCGTGCGGATGGAGGCGCTGTTCGACTACCTCTACGCGCAGGTTCACGACCACCTGGCCAGCCCCAGGGACGACCTGACGACGTACCTGATCAACGCGGAGATATTCGGCAGCAAGCTCGAACCCGGGCACGTGGTGGGGGCGATGGCTCTGCTGCTCATCGCGGGCATCGACACCAGCTGGAGCGCGATCGGCTCGTCGCTGTGGCACCTCGCGAAGACCCCGGCCGACCGGCGGCGGCTCGTCGCCGAGCCGGGCCTGGTGCCAACCGCGGCCGAGGAATTCCTGCGGGCCTACGCCCCGGTCACCATGGCCCGGCTGGTGAAATCCGACATGTGCTGGCGCGGCGCCGACATGAAGGCCGAGGACTGGATCCTGCTCTCCTTCCCCGCGGCGAACCGTGACCCGGCGCAGTTCGACCGGGCGGATGAGGTCATCATCGACCGCGAGGTCAACCGGCATGCGGCGTTCGGCCTCGGCATTCACCGCTGTGTCGGCTCGCACCTGGCGCGGATGGAGCTGCGGATCGCGCTGGAGGTATGGCTGGAGCGCGTCCCGGAGTTCAGCCTCGCCGACCCGGCCGCGGTGACCTGGTCCGCTGGCCAGATCCGCGGGCCGCGGGCGCTGCCGCTCCGCATCGGCTGATCATGGAGAGGCTGATCATGGAGAGCATGTCGCCCTTGCAGGCGGTACTCGGACTGGACGCGCTGGACGGCGACCGGTTCCTCGCCGTCCCGGTCCCGACGCCGCTGAGGCGCCTGTTCGGCGGCCAGGTCGCGGCCCAGGCGCTGCGGGCGGCGAGCATGACCGTGGACACGTCGCGCCCCCCGCACTCCCTGCATGGCTATTTCATCAGGCCTGGCCGGCCGTCGGAGGGCGTGTACTTCGAGGTGGAACGGACACGCGACGGGCGGGCCTTCTCCACCCGCCGCGTGACGGCGAGCCAGGAAGGCAAGCCGGTCTTCGAGATGCTCGCCTCCTTTCACGACCCCGAACCCGGGGCGGACTGGCAGGAGGCGACCCTTCCGCCGGTGCCGTCGCCGCAGGAGCTGCGCACGGTGTCATTCACCGGGCTGTTCGGGAAGAGTCATCCCGTCGAGATCCGGCCGGTCACCCCGCCCGAGCCAGGCACCTTCCCGAAGATCCACCCGTTCTGGGTCCGGGTTACGGCGCCCGTCGGCCCGGATGAGGCATCGCACGCGTGCCTGCTTACCTACCTGTCGGACATCGCCACGGTGCGGGCCGCCTGCGCGCCAGGCATAGCGGCCTGGCCAGGCCTGACCGTGAGCCTGGATCATTCGGTCTGGTTCCACCGGCCGGCCCGGGTGGACCAGTGGCTGCTGATCTCGATGGACCCGGCCGCCCACATCGGCACCCGGGGCCTGGCCCGCGGCTCGATCCAGACCACCGACGGGACCCTCATCGCCTCCGTCGCCCAGGAGGCGCTGCTGCGGCCGGACACCGGCGATGGCCACGATCAGCGCGGCGGCGGTCCGCGCAGGACGTAACACACAGCCCGTTCTGAGGAGATCTTCCAGGAGGGGGATCGCGGCGATCTTCTCCTGCGTCAGGTCGGGCCAGTGGATCGCGGCGGGCTGGCGGGCCGGATGGCAGGCGATGAGACGATCCGGGGTGACGATGAAGTCGACCGGGATATCGTGGCTGGTCAGCGGGATCGTGCCGGGCGGGCGGAGCTGGAGCTCATGCACGGTGGTGACGCAGACGGTGTGCGGGCCGATCAGGCCCGCCGCGGTGGCCAGGGCGAACTCCAGGTCGGCGAAACCGCCGCCCTTGCCGAGGCGGGCGCCGTCAGCGCTGGCCGCGACGCTGCCCATCACCACGAGGTCGACGGCGGATAGCTCGGCCAGGGTGACCCGGCGGGCATCGCGGGTCGCGCCGGCGATCGAGGCGGCCTTGCGCGGGGACTCGATGAGGTGATCGGGGTCGAGCGCGAAGAACGGCTCGGGCTCGGCGAGGCGGGGGACCGCCATGTAGACGGTCTTGCCGTCCTGCAGCGCGCGCTGGCGGACCGGGAGCTGGGGGGAGTCGGGGTTGGCCTTGAGCGTCCGCGCTGACTGCCACTGCGGCAGGGAGCGGAGGCGCTCGGCGGCCGCTTCCGCGCCGGTGAAGTTCGGGATGCGGCCGGCCGCGCCAGGAAAGCGGGCCACCTTCGCGGCGCGCATGGTGTCCCATACCTCGTCGCGGACCGCGGCCTTGGCGGCGAGGACTCCGGCGGGACCGCCGGCGTCGTGATCATGACGGGGTGCGGGTCGTGGCATGGCGCTCATCTTGCCGGGGAGAACAGCAGCTCGTCCAGGGCGGCGGGGAGATCCAGGGTGGTCAGGTGATCGCTGAGCGCGGGGTCGGCGGCTATGGCGCGGCCCAGGCCGGCCGCGTCGGGCGCGTGCTCGGCGCGGAGGGTGACCGTAGCGGCGTCGGCGTTACCGCGGCCTATCTGGTAGGCGACCGACAGCGCGGTCTGCCAGAAGGCCGGCCAGCCAGGTTCCGGGCCCTCGAAGCGAGGCCAGCGGGCCGCTACCGACTCGTTCAGCTCCGGGAGGTGCTCGGCACCGTCCCACATCGGGTCCGCCGCCAGGTAGCGGACCTGGCCGCACCGGGTGCTCATCGCCGCGGCTGAGCAGAGCGGGCACGGCTGCAGCGTGGTCCACAGCGTGACGTGGTCGTGCTGGCCGGTGCGCAGCTGGGCCAGGGCGTTCACCTCGGCGTGCGCCAGGTCTGTCCCGGCCAGCTGGCCGGGTGGCGCGGTACTGTCGTGCCGCCGGCTGCGGGCGGTTGCCAGGATGTTCCCGGCGGCACCGGTGACCACCGCGCCCACCGGCGGATTGGCTGACCGGAACGCCGCCCAGCCTTCCGCCAGGGCCAGCTGCCATGGCCTGGCAAGCGACAGCAGCTGGTCGTTACCCTTCGTGGTCACACCATGATCATGCCACCCACGGCGTGGCGCGCCGTGCTCAGGGATGGCGGGTACGCCGCGGCTGGCGGGCACGCCTAGAAGCCGGGCACCGCCGAGTTGATGTCGTAGTCCGGGCCCCAGTACCACTGAGTGGCCTGCGAGCCAGGCACGATGTGCGGCTGACCGGTCGGGTCGGCGATCCACCAGCGGACCTGGGCGCGCATCGAGGCGGGCAGCGTCGCCACGGACGCCTTGGCCGCCGCCCATTCCGAGCGCATGGTGTAGACGATGGCGAGTGCCCCGGGGTGGGCGGTGAGCCTGTCCCTGACCCAGCCCGCCACCTCGGCCGGGGTGGCGTCGCCGGGCTCGACGTCCAGGGCCGTGGCGTTGGTGTCGCCCCCGCTGACGTCGATCCAGATCACCTGGGCCGGGTCGCTGACTGAGGACCGTTCGACCGCGTACTCGCCGTCGGCGTAGGCGGCGATCGGCTGATTCGCGGGGATCTCGGACGGGGTGGTCGAATCGTAGAACGTGTAATCCTGCTGGGCCGGGGCTGCACTCGGGGCGGTAGCCGGGGCGGCGGTGACGTGGCGGGCGGACGCGACGGACCACCAGTGCCGGCCGGCCTGCGGGGTCGCCGCGCTCGCCGGGAGCGCGGATGCCAGGATCGCGGAGGCCGCCAGGCCGGCGGCGAGCAGGCCGGTGCTGAGGCGCGGCCGGACCGCATAGAAATGGATAACAGGGCGGAAACCAGACACTGAGGTGCGGACTGATGACAACAGATGCCTCGGGGGTGGAACGGAGGGTCACCCGTTTGCGGCTGCCGGGGGGTGCCCCGTCATCGGGGCGGGCAGCGGGCGCGCGATTTAACGCGGGTCAAGGCGAAGTGTTGCCGATGGGCAACCAGTCCGCGCCTGGGTGCTATGAGAACTCAGAACGCGAGAGTGACGAAAGAAATGCCCACAATCAGGAATATGTGAAACAGATCACCACACTTAACGCACGATTATGATCACTCTGAGTAGTGGATGTGACTAGCGGCCCCTAGCATGCCAATGGCGCCAACGGGCCTGCTCAAGCCGTCACTGGGGGCGGTTCAGGCATGCCGCTGGCGCCAATGGCATGCTGCTGAGGGTTGAGAGACCTCTGGGCGGTGCGGCTAGCCGGCCCGCTCATCCGGGCCGTCCGCGCTGTCCGCGCGGGGACGGCCCCGAGGGCGCATCCGGCCGACCTGGCCGGGGAGCCGGCCGGCCTCGGACAGCGCGCGGCGGAGCAGGAACTCGATCTGGGCGTTGGTGCTGCGCAGCTCGTCGCTGGCCCACTTGGCCAGGGCGTCGTGGACGGCCGGGTCGAGCCGCAGCAGGAAGTTCTTACGTTCAGCCATATCGCCGGTTACTGGTAGAGCGTGCCCGTGTTGACCACCGGCTGGGTTGACTGCTCGCTGCACAGGACCACCAGCAGGTTGGACACCATGCTCGCCTTCCGCTCCTCATCCAGCTCGACGACATCATCCTCCTGCAGGCGCTGCAGTGCCAGCTTGACCATGCCGACCGCGCCCTCGACGATCCGCTGCCGGGCGCCGATCACCGCGCTCGCCTGCTGCTGGCGCAGCATGGTCTGCGCGATCTCCGGCGCGTAGGACAGCCGGGTGAGCCGGGACTCGATGATCGTGACGCCGGCCGACGCTACCCGGTCCGCGATCTCCGCGGACAGGCGCTGGGTGATCTCGTCCGCGTTGTCCCGCAGCGACAGGTCGCCGCTGCCGCGGTTATCGTAGGGATAGCTGGACGCGATGTGCCGGACCGCGGTCTCGGTCTGGATGGCGACGAACCTGGCGAAGTCATCGACGGCGTAGATCGCCTTCGCGGTGTCCTGCACCTGCCACACGACCACGGCGGCGATCTCGATCGGGTTGCCATCGGCGTCGTTGACCTTGGCGACCGCGGTCTCGTGGTTGCGGATCCTGGTGGATATCTTCCGCTTCTGCGCGAACGGGTTCACCCAGCGCATGCCCTGGCTGCGGAGGGTGCCGTGGTAGCTGCCGAACAGCTGGATGACCCGGGCCTCACCCGGGACGACCGCGGTCAGGCCGTGGAAGCTCAGCTCCGCCGGGAAGCAGAGCAGGACGGCTACGACGATCGGTACGGCCTTGACAGCGCCGTGGACATACGCCTGCAGGACGAACAGGCCGGCCACGACCAGGGTCAGCACCAGGCCGAGCACGAGCACCCGGATGCCGGGCGCCGCCCAGGCGTCCCGCTCCGTCACCTGCCTGGCCGCCGGGGCCGGCTCGGCGGTGGCCGCGGGCTGCGTGGTGGCGGCGCTCATCGGGTTCTCCTCGCGCTTGACTCTCGTGATTTCATGTGTCTAGCATAATGATATCTATTTTTCTTGGCAATAGCCGCTGGATATGCGGCGAGTCCGCTCGAAGGGCGGCGTCGGAGATGGCACAGACAACCTCGGACCGGCGAGCATCCGCATGGGCACTGGCCGTGCCCGCGCGGACGCCCGGGCTGCTGCGCACAGCGCTTGAGCCGGTGCTGGAACCGGTGCTGGAACCGGTCAGGGCACGGGCCGCCCAGGCGCGCTGCACCGGGAACCGGCTGCTGGCCTCGGCGGCGTCGTATGTGCTCGTGCACACCGCGGTCTCGCCTCCTGCGATCTCGTCTCCCGTGGCGCCGGACGCGGCGCGGCTCAGCGCGCGGGAGCGGGAGCTGGTCGGGCTGGTCGCCCGCGGCTACACCGACGCGCAGATAGCCGGGCAGATGTTCATCAGCGTGCGGACGGTCAGCTCGCACCTGGACCGGATCAGGAACAAGACGGGCTGCCGGCGGCGCGCCGACCTCACCCGCCTAGCGCACAGCGCGGGCCTGGTCTGATGTCCGGGCCTGCGGTTGAAGTGAGCCACCTGACCAAGCGGTTCGGCGGCCGGACCGCCGTTGACGACGTGTCGTTCACCGTCGCCCGCGGCGAGGTGTTCGGTTTCCTCGGACCGAACGGCGCAGGCAAGACGACCACCGTGCGGATGCTCGGCACGCTGGTCGCGCCGACCTCCGGGTCGGCGGTGGTGGCCGGCCTGCCGGTGAACCCGGAGAATGCCGGGGAGATCCGGCAGCGGATCGCGGTCATGCCGGAGATGCCCGGCCTGTACCAGCGGCTGACGGTGACCGAGAACCTGGAGTTCTTCGCCCGGCTGTACGGCCTGCCGGACCGGGCGGCGCGGATCCGCGCCGCCCTGGACGCGGTGCGGCTGAGCGACCGGGCGGGTGATCGCTGCGGGAGCCTGTCCAAGGGATTGCGGCAGCGGGTAGCGCTGGCCAGGACGCTGCTCAATGAGCCAGAGGTCATGTTCCTTGACGAGCCGACCTCGGGCCTGGACCCGTCGGCGTCACACGAGGTACTGGGCCTGATCGGCTCGCTGCGGGACCGCGGCGTCACCGTTTTCATTACCACGCACCGGCTGGACGAGGCGGAGCGGCTGTGCGATCGGGTCGCTTTCATGAACACCACGCTGCGCACCGTCGGCCGCCCGGCGGAGCTGCGCGGCACGCTGTTCAGCAAGTCGCTGACGGTCATTACCGCCGCCCCGCTGGCGGACCCCGGCGCGGTCTTCACCGGCCTGTCGGCCGTCGAGAGCTGGGCCGCGGACGGGGACGGCTACCTGGTGACGGTGTCCGACCCGAAGCTGGCGACGCCCGCGGTTACTCGCGCACTGGTCAGCGCCGGGGCGGACGTGCTGTCGGTCACCGAGTCGCGGCACAGCCTCGAGGACGTCTACCTCGCGCTGATACAGGAGTCATGATGAAGAACATGAACGCCAGCCGCATCAGTGTCAGCCGCATCGGTGCGGTCGTCCGCAAGGAGCTCGCCGACATGCGGCGCAGCCGGCTCACGGTGGCCACGATGGCCGTCATCCCCCTCATCTACGTCTGCATCCCGGTCCTCCTCCTGCTCACCGCGGGACAGTCCGCGACAAGCGCGCAGCTGACGCAGATCGCCAGCGGGGTGCTCACCGACCTGATGCTGATCCCGCTCCTCATCCCGGCCATCGTCGCCGCGTCCTCGGTGGTCGGTGAGCGTGAGCAGGGCACCCTGGAGCCGGTGCTGACCACGCCGGTCCGCCGCGAGGAGTTCCTCATCGGCAAGGCGGTGGCGGCCGGTATCCCCGCGATCTGCGTCGCATACGTGATGATGGGCGCTGTCCTGGTGGTCGTCCAGGCATTCGCCCTGCCGGCGGCGGCCTCGGCCGTGTGGCACGCACCGGCGCTGCCGGCCGATCTCGTCTTCGTCCCGCTGCTGGCCGGCTGGGCCATCTGGGCTGGGGTGGCGATCTCGTCGAAGGCCAGCGACAGCCGGGTCGCGACACAGCTCAGCGCGCTCGGCAGCCTGCCGCCGCTCGCACTCATCATCGCGGTCGACGTCAAGGTGATCAGCTCGACGCTCCTGCTCGTCATCGTGCTGGGCGCCGTGCTCCTGGTGTTCGACGTCGGCGCCTACCGGATCGTGTCACGGCTGTTCGACACGGAGCGCCTGGTTACCGGGACTAAGCCGATCCGGGCGGGCAAGTCGAGGTTCAGTTAGGGAACACTGTATTCAGTTAGGCAACACTGTATGAAGCACCAGTGCAGAAGGGGGACGTCATGAGCGAGCCGGCCATCGTCGTGCGCGGCCTGCGCAAGAGCTTCGGGCCGAAGGAAGCGGTCGCCGGGATCGACCTGGAGATCGCCGCGGGGTCCTTCGCCGGGCTGGTCGGGCCGAACGGGGCGGGGAAGACCACCTCACTGTCCATGATGACCGGCATGCTCCGGCCCGACATGGGCCAGGTCCTGATCAACGGCATCGACGTGTGGGCCGACCCGGTGGCCGCGAAGGCGGTCATCGGGGTGGTGCCGGCCGAGTCCCGGCTGTTCGAGCGGCTCAGCGGCGAAGAGCTGCTCGAGTACGCCGGGCGGCTGCGCGGCCTGCCGGCCGGGGAGGCCCGGTCCCGGTCCGCGCAGCTGCTGGACGTGCTGGACCTGACCGCGGACGCCAAGCGGCTGGTCGCCGACTACTCCACCGGCATGCGCCGCAAGGCCGCACTGGGCTGCGCCATCATCCACAACCCCGCCGTGCTGTTCCTTGACGAGCCGCTCGAGGGCGTCGATCCGGTCTCCGCCGACGTCATCCGCAGGCTGCTCACCCGGTATGTGAGCTCCGGGTCGACCGTGCTGTTCTCCAGCCACGTCATGGAACTGGTCGAGCAGGTCTGTGACCACGTCTCCATCATCGACAAGGGCCGGATCGTGGCCACTGGCACGACCGACGAGGTGCGGGGCGGCAAGACCCTGCACCAGGCGTTCATCGACCTGGTCGGCTCGCGTGCCAACGACGGGGAGGGACTGTCATGGCTTGGCTCCTCGTCCAGCTGAAGCTGCGGCTGCTGCGCAACGGGCTGCGCTCATCCGCCCAGGCCAAGGCCGGCTTCATCATCAGCTCGGTCATCGCGGGGATCCTGGCTATCGGCACCTTCGCAGGGCTGGCCGCGCTCCGCGGCAACGACGCGTCGGTGGACCTGACCACCGTCGTGTACACGGTGTTGGCGCTCGGGTGGCTGGTCCTGCCGCTGATGACCTTCGGCCTGGATGGCACCCTCGACCCCGCCACGCTGGCCCTGTACCCGCTGCGTACCCGGCCGCTTGCGGTGGGGCTGCTGGCCGCGTCCGCCACTGGTGCCTGGCCGCTGGCCAACGTGATCGGCCTGCTCGGGGTGACCATCGGCCTGGCGCGCGGTCCGCTCGGTCTCCTGATCGCGGTGCTGGCGGTGCTGATTGAGGTGATGTTCTGCATCACGCTGACCCGGTTCGTGACCACCTGGCTGGCCGGGCTGCTCCGCTCGCGCCGCGGCAAGGACCTCGCCGCGTTCATGATCATCCCGATCTTCATCCTGTACGAGACCTTCGTCCAGGTGGTGCCGAAGCTCACCGCCTCCGGCAAGCTGACCGCGCACAGCTTCACGGGCATTGACTCCTGGCTGCGCTGGATACCGCCTGGCCTCGCCGCGCACGCGATCCAGGACGCCTCGACGGGCCGCGCGGGCACGGCACTGCTCCGCCTCGCCCTGCTCGCCGCCGTCACCGTCGTACTCGGCTGGCTGTGGATCACCTCCCTGGACCGTGCCCTGGTCACGGCGGACGACAGTACGCGGACCTCCGCGGTGCACGGTACCGCCCTGCGTTTCGGCAGGTACGGGCTGCGCGGCACCGTGGCCGCCCGGTTCTGGCTGTACCAGCGGCGCGACCCCACCGGGCTCATCACCTGGGTCCTGACCGCGGTCATCATGGTCGTCGCCGCCGTCTCCACCATCACGAAGCCTCATTACATGGTCGGGCTGATGATCAGCGCGATATTCGGCTCCGCGTTCGCCGGGGTCTACCGCGCTAACTCGATCGGCAATACCGGGCCGGCCTTCGGCCTCGAGGCGGCGGCGCTCGCCGGACGGCGCGCGCTGCGTGCCTACTTCACCGGCCAGGACATCGTGGTCGGGGGAATGGCGGTCACGCTGCTGACCGTGATCTCCTTCGCCCTCGCGGCGGTCGCTAAGCATCCGGTGGACGGGTTCCTGGCCATGGCGGTCGATGTGGCCGGTACGGGCGCCGCCCTGGCGCTGGCCAACATGTTCGCCGTCGCCGCGCCCTATCCGGCGGAAAGGCGGGTGGGCAGTCCGACGCTCAGGCCGGCGGAAGGCTACCGCGGCCCGGCGATGGGGAGCGCTCTCGGTACCCTGGCCGGGACGGCGATCGCGGTCATCCCGGTCCTGGTCGGCGTGCTGCTTACCAGCGGGGATCCGGCTGCGATCCGGATGCCGGTGCTCGTGCTGTGCGCGGGCGCGTACGGCATCGGGCTGGCCTGGGCCGGCGTGTCCATCGCCGCCGGGATCGGGGCGCAGAGGCTGCCGGAGATCACCGAGATCGCGGTGCGCAGCAAGCTGTAGGTTATGCCTGGCTGTGCTGGGTGTGCCGGGTGTGCTATCGCTGGGGCGGAAGGGCGGCGACGACCGGGTGGTCCCGGCCGATCCTGCCGGTCCTGGACGCGCCGCCGGGTGAGCCGAGGTTCTCGAAGAACTCGACGTTGACCGAGTAGAAGCCCTTCCACTGGGCCGGCACGTCGGCCTCGATTGAGATCGCCTGCACCGGGCAGACCGGCTCGCACGCGCCGCAGTCGACGCACTCGTCCGGGTGGATGTAGAGCATGCGGTCGCCCTCGTAGATGCAGTCGACCGGGCACTCATCGATGCAGGTCTTGTCGAGCAGGTCCACGCAGGGCAGTGCGATGACGTAGGTCATGGCCGTGGGCACTTTCTGTGAGTCCGTCGTTGCGGTCCAGCATCCCGGCAGCGGGACGCGCGCACCACGAACTGCGTGCCTGCTGTAACAAGGCCTTAAGATCTGCCAGTCCTGCGCGGTCAGCTCTACTCGGGCACCGCGAGCTCGCCAGTCAAACCACAGGCACCCGGGCTCGCCGCGGGTGGCCTTGGTGAACTCCGCGGCGATCTCCGGCCACCGCTCGGCGTCCTCGGGCCTGACCTGGAACTTAGCCGTTATGAAGATCACCGCGCCTCCCTGTTCAGCCGTTCTCTCCAGCATCCATCCTGCCGCGCCCCCGAGCGATGTCAATGTGAGACAGGCAGCTGCTGGCCTACGACGCGGTTCTGGTGTGGAAGGCGTCGCGGTAGGTCTGGGGGCCTACCCCGACGGCGCGGCGGAAATGGGGACGGAGGGCGATCCCGCTGGTAAAGCAGGGGGCACCTTCCGGCGATGACGCGTTCCTAGCGAAGGACAGGCACGGGCTCCGGTGCCAGCGAGGCGAGCGCCTCCCCGACCTGCTCCGCTGTCGTGCCCCGCAACGGGGCCCGCTAGCGGGATGGGTTGTCCAGCGGCGTGAGCAGCGGCGGCTTAAGGAACCAGAACGACCCAGGGATGGCGGCGGCCAGGATCTCTGCCTTCGGCGAGAGGCGCGGCGGAGTCACCGCGGCTGACGCTGCCAGCACGATATCCACCAGCACTTCGTCAGCAGCTGGCGAGATCCGGATCTCCTGGATGTCACGCCACGGGATCCGCATCTGGTGCCGCGAGGTGCCGAGCACGATGCCCAGGGAGTCGCCGCCGAATGTCCTCGTCTTCCCTCTCTGCAGCACGGGGACCATCATCACGCCGCCGCTGAAGATCACGACCGCGCCCGCTATCTCGAGCCAGGAGCGGGCTATGAAGATAGCGAAGAACGCGACGACCACCGCGTACTGCCCCAGCAGCACCCATGGGTAGCCTCGCGGCAGCGACCCGTACGTACCCTTCACAAGCGCGCGAAAGCTCTGCTCCACCGTAAGACCCCGTCCACCCGTAAGACCCGCCAGAAAAACCCCTGCCCGAATGATGGCGGTACGGCGAGGTTTGCGTCAACCCGCCGGCGAGCAGGCCTGGCGACCGCCTGGATCATGGCCGGGAGAAATGCGTGACCGGGCGGTCCAGCCGCTGCCCGTCGACGATCACGTCGAGCTTCTCGTTGTAGAAGGCGATCAGGCCGGCGATCGGCAGCAGCTGCCTGGTCGGGAAGTCATAGCACCACGCCAGGTCCTGATGCACGGTCCCGCCGATCGCAACGGACCAGTAGCCGCTGGTCCTGCCCTTATAGGGGCAGGCCGTCACCGTAGGCGCCGGCAGCAGGTGCGTGAAGTCCACCTCGGTCCGGTTCAGGTAGTACCGGGTCGGCAGCCCGGTCTCGAAGACCATCACCGGAGAAGAGGACTCGGCAAGCACCACCCCGTCGAGCTCGATCCGCACGGTGCGGGTGGACCGCAGGGCGTCGACCCGGGTGTACGGACTGCGGGGATGAACGAAGACTTCCTCGTCTTCCTCGAACCAGGCGTCGAGTGCGTCCCAGTCGAGCCGCACGGTGCCGGCCAGCCCGTCCGCCGCGTCGTCACCGTAGACCCGCGCGGCACCGGGGCGGTGCACGTCGCCGGCCCGCAGGCCATGCCGCCGTGCGGTGCCGAACAGCAGCCTGCTGGCATGTTCCTCGTCGGCCAGGACGCCGGGCTTCACGTCGGCGACCGGGATGTAGTACTGCGGATACCCCGGCCATTCCCACACGTACCTGGCATTCGTCGTATCGAGCACGACGTCCCCGCCGAGCATGGCACGGATCCGCCGGGGAACCGGCTCGGTGTGGCCCTGGGGCACGATCATGCTCGGGTAGTCAGGCACGTTCCGAGCCTACGGGGGAGCGACGCGCTCAGCTACGCCAGCCATGCGATTTGCCAAGCCGGCAACAGGATTTGTCACGTCACGCCCTCCGGTCGCATAGTGCCAGTGACCACCTGCCAGGGAGCGGCGAGAGGGGACCATCGTGACCGAGGAGTTCGGCAGGGAGTTCTGGGAGGAGCGCTACCGCGGCCACGCGGCCATGGGGGAGCGGGGTCCCAGCCCGTACCTGGTGGCAGAGACCGCGGACCTCGAGCCCGGCACCGCGCTGGACGCCGGCTGCGGCGAAGGCGCCAGCGCGATCTGGCTCGCCTCGCGCGGCTGGCAGGTGACGGCGGTCGACATCGCCGCCGCGGCGCTCGACCTCGCCCGCGAGCACGCACGCGGCACCGGCGCCCAGGTTGACTGGATCCAGGCCGACCTGACCACCTGGACGCCGCCGGAGGGTCATTTCGGCCTGGTCTGTGCCCATTACGTGCATCCGGCCGGGTCCCGCCAGGCCCTGCTCGGCAAGCTCGCCGCGGCAACCGCGCCCGGCGGGACCCTGCTCATCGTCGGCCACTCAGCCGGTCACGACGCGTCCGCACCCGCGGTGCACGTCAGCCCCGCCGAGCTGGCGGCCGCCCTGGACCCGGCGCGGTGGCACGTCTGCGTAACCGAGCCACCCGCCCGTCACGCCAGCGCTCACGACGGCCACGAGGTCCCGCTCCACGACGTAGTCCTCCGCGCCCGCAAGCCGCGCTAATGCCACGGCTGTCACGACGACCGCCGTGGCGAGCAGCAGCGCACCCGCGATCCCGGTGATGCTGAGCCGGTTGCCGAGCAGCAGCACGGCCAGGACGGTGCCGGTAAGCGGCTCGAGCAGCGACAGGAGCGCCGCCGTGCCGGCCGGACTGGTGCGCAGCCCGCGCAGGTAGAGCGTGTACGCGACCGCCGTGGGCCCGGTGCCGAGCGCGACGAGCAGCCCGATCGCCGCCGGACGTGGCGTGAAGCCCAGGCCGCAGCCGGCCATCGCGGCGACGGCCATGAGGACCGTGCCGCCGCCCAGGAACCCGTAGCCGATCGTGGTGAGCTCATCCAGCCCGTCGACCGTTACCTCGCCGAGCAGGGTCAGCGCGGCGAACCCGCCGGCCGCGACGACGGCCAGCCCGGCGCTGGCGAGTACCGCGCTCTCCCCGAAGCCGCCGGAAGGCAAGCCGACCAGCAGTGCCAGGCCGACCAGCGCGAGGCAGGTGGTCACCGGCCGCCCGCGCGACGGCCGCCGCAGCACGCGGCTGGCGGCCTGCACGATCACCGGCGCGCAGCCGATGGTGAGGAGCGTGGCCAGGCTCACCGATGTGAGCGACACGGCGGCGAAGTAGCAGCTCTGGAAGACCGCGGCCAGCAGGCCGACGGCGGCGATCCGCTGCCAGGCCGCCCGCCCGGCGGGCCGCCGCGCGCCGGTCACGGTCAGGAAGGCGACGATCAGCCCGCCGCCAGCGGTGAGCCGGTAGGCGGCGACGGATACCGGGGCCAGGCCGGCGGCGTGGCCGAACAGGCTGCCGGTGAGGCCGCCCGTTCCCCACAGCAGGCCGGCCAGGACGAGGAACAGCACACTCGGCTGACGAACAGACATAGGTTGACGAACAGACATGATGAGAATCGCTCCTGCGACAAGAGGGGGAAATGGTCGCGGAAGCGGGGCGCACCAGGCACACAAGAAACAGCGCGCCGGCCGGGATCGGCCCAGGCGCACTCGGGTCAGCGCCCCGCTAGGAGCGCGGTGGCGGGGTGATCGGGAACAGCCGGTGCATGAGCGAGATCATAGCCCGCTTTTGCGCCGAACCTGCCGTTCCGGTAGCTTCGGGGACGTGGATCGGCTGGCCAGAAGGCTGTTCCCGGTGATCGCCGCGGCCGGCCTGGTCATCGCGGGAATGCTGCTGACGCTGCTCGGACCCATCACGTTCGGCAAGACCGCGTGGGCGCTGCCCGACGACCTGTGGGGGACTCTCACCGCGGCCCAGCGCCTGCTGCACCTCAACCCCGGCGGCCTGTACACCCAGCCGACCGGCCTGATCGCGTTCCCCGGTGCCGCGCTGATCCTGGTCCCCGCCGTGGCGCTCATGGACGTGACCGGGCTGCCGCTCGCGGTGCAGGCCGTCCACAACCCGCACCCCGTTTCCTGGCTGATCGCCGGGCCGTATGAGATCGCGCTGTCCGCGGTGGTGCTGTTCGCAACCGACGCAATCGCAGAACGGCAGTGTGTGCCCCGCCAACGACGTTTCCTGCTCGCGGTGGCCGGCGCGGTAGCGGTGTGGAGTGTCTCGATCCGCTGGGGCCATCCGGAGGACGCGGTGGCGGTCGGCCTGCTCCTCTACGGGATCGAGGCGCTGGCAGATGACCGGCTCGGCCGGGCCGGCTGGCTGGCCGGCGCGGCGATCGCGGTCCAGCCGCTGGTCCTGCTCGCGCTGCCGGTGATCGCCGTCGCCGTCTGGCGGCAGGGCCCGGACGGCGGCGTGCGGCGGCTCACCGGATTTACTGTCCGGGCCGCCATCCCGGCCGTGGTGACGGTCGGCGCCGCGGCGGCGGCGAACTGGCACGCGACGGTCACCGCGCTCACCAGCCAGCCGAACTTCCCCGCCATCGACCATCCCACCCCGTGGACGTCCCTGGCCCCGCACCTGGCCGGTGGCGGTGTCGCGGCCGGCCCGGGCCGGATCCTGGCGATCGTATTCGCCTGCGGCTGCGCGGCGGTGTTCGCGTTCTCGCGGGGTTCGGGCGAGGACCCGCTGACGGACCTGCTGTGGTGGGTTGCCGTCGCGCTGGCCATCCGCTGCGTGTTCGAGTCGGTGATGGTCGCGTACTACGTGTGGCCGGCGCTGGCGGTCGCCCTGGTCGCCGCGTCGGTGTCCTGGTCGCGTTTCCTGCCGGTCAGCATCGCGGTGGTCGCCGTGACGCTCGCCGCGCAGCTGGACTGGCGGGGCGCGTGGGGCTGGTGGGCACTGATGGTGGCCGGCCTTGCCGTCACCCTGTATCTGGCCCGCAGAAGCAAGCCCGTTCTGGTTCCCCGTCCGCTCGCCTCGGGCACGCCGTTACGAGCCGGTGCACTGCGGGCTGGTGACCACCAGGTCCTCCCCGAAGCTGAAGCTGGACATCGACGCTGCGTCCACGCCGATCGATAGGCCGATGCCGGCCGGGATTGCGGGCGGGTAGATATAGAGGGCGAAACGACCGGACGCGTCCTGTTCCTCTTTTTCCTGCAGCTTCTGCAGCGGCCCGGGCAACGGGGAGGTGTCACCGGCCGTGTTCACGATGACGTCCGTCGCGTGTTCTTCGCGCAGCTTGGCCAGCCAGTCGGAACCATTGCGCACCGTCTCGTGATTTACCTGCCCGTTCACCGTGTATGTGATGTGCAGTGGCTCGTGCGCGGCCCGCTGCCACTCCTGCTGGAGGTACGCCTCGATCGCCGGCGGCGTGAGGATCCTGCTCTGCAGCTGGGCATTCGCGCGGCCTGACATGCTCGGGGCCGTGCACCCGGCCGGAAGCGGCTGTGTCATCCAGCGCAGGGGATCGAACGTGACCCGGACGGGTATCCCGTCGGCCCGCAGCGTGGCCTGCAGTCCGGCCGGGTCTCTCATCTGGCTGACGGTGACCGTGATCCCGCCATCCGGATCCTTGGTGACGGTCCACGCCGCCAGCTGCGCCGTGACCGGATGGCCGCCAGGTGCTGCCGGATGGCCACCCGGGACCAGCAGCGCCGCGGCCGTTATCGCGCTGGCCGCCAGCACGGCCGCCCCTGTGAGGCCGTGCTGCCGGTGCCGGCGGGTCCGTACCGCTCGGCCGCGGCGGGTCACCTGGTCCAGCGGCAGCGTCATGTGCACGCCGTCAAGCGGCTGCTTCATCAGCGTGATCAGGTCATCGTCGTTCACGGGTTCTCCTGCTCCTGTAGCGCTGGAAGTTCGTTTCGCAGGGTGGCAAGGCCCCGGGACAGGTGCGCCTTCACGGTGCCTGGCGCGATGCCTAGCACCCTCGCGGTGCCCGCCGTATCGAGGTCGAGGAAGATGCGGAAGGCGATGACCTGACGCTGCCGCTCGGGGAGGCCCTGGAGCGCCGTTATCAGGTCGCGCCCCATCGGGGCGAGCGGGCCGTCCGCGGTGGCGGGCATGCGGTCCTCGCCCAGCAGCGGCCGGTCCCGCCTGCGTTTACGCCAGGACGACACGCCGGCGTTCAGCGCGGTACGTACCACCCAGGCCCGCGGTGCCGGATGCCTGCTGACCTTCCGCCATGACGCCCAAGCGCGCGCGAAGGCCTCGGCGACCAGGTCCTGCGCCGTGTCGGCGTCCCCGACGGCGGCCAGCACGGTGCGCAGGCAGTCATCGCGGGACGCCTCGTAGAACGACGCGAAATCCAGCTCCTCGTGACTCACACCCCTGCAACGCGACGGGCACCGGAATGGTTTACTCCGGCGGCCCGGCCGGTAATGTCGGTCGCGCGGCCTCCTTGAGGAGTCGTGCGGCCTTCTTGAGGATGAGAGCCCCCTGACGTGCGGTATCCGCATTCCGGGCGCGGTCCGGTCATCGAGATGCTGCACGGCGTCGAGGTCGCCGATCCCTATCGCTGGCTGGAGGATCCGGACTCCGTCCAGACCAGGCAGTGGGGAGCCGCCCAGAACGCCGTCACAGAGGAGTACCTGGCCGGCCTGGCGTCCCGTCGCTGGTTCCACGAGCAGGTCAGCGCGATCCTCGGCGTACCCAGGGCCGGCGTGCCGCGAGCCTGCGGCGGGCGCTACCTGCTCGACCGCAACGACGGCAGCCAGGATCAGGATCTCGTCACCGTGGCGGATGACCTGACGGCCCTGGCCGCCGGCGGGCGCGTGCTGATCGATCCGGCGGAATTCTCCGCGGATGGGACGGCGTCGGTGCCGGCCGTGACGCCCAGCCCGGACGGCAGGTGGGTGGCGTACCAGGTCAGCGAGGCAGGCAGCGACTGGACACGCGTGCGGGTCCGCTCGGTGGATTCCGGGGCGGACACCGCGGATGTCGTGTCATACACGAAGTTCGTGGATCCGGAGTGGCTGCCTGACTCCTCGGGTTTCCTGTACCGGACCTACCGCGAGCGCGGCCGCGCCGCCGGCGACGACCCGACCGCGCTCGGCACCGCATCTTCGCGGACGGGTGGCTGATCGTGGTCATCACGACCGGAACCGAGCACAGGTGCCTGGTGCAGGCCAGGAGGCTGCACGGTGACACCGCGGGACCCGTCGTGCACGTGGTCACGGAACCGCGGGCCTTCTGCGAGCCGATCGGCATGACGGACGACGTGCTCTGCCTGCACACCGACCAGGACGCTCCGCGCGGCAAGGTGGTCAGCGCCGACCTGGCGAGCATCGAGTCCGGCGGCACCGCCGGCTGGGCGGAGGTGATCCCGGAACGCGGCGATGCTCTCGAGCAGGCTCACCGGGCCGGCCGCGGCTTCCTCGGGGTCTACCTGCACGATGCCCGGAACCGCGTCCTGCTGTTCGACGCCGCCGGCGCCGAGCTCGGCGAGCTGGCTCTCGGCGACGGGATCTCGGTCAGCGAGGTGCACGTCGCCGAGGGCAGCGGGGAGCGCTTCCTCGGCGTCCAGTCGTTCGTCCGCGGCAGCCGGGCCTACCGGGTCGATCTCTCCGCTGTCCGGGCCTCTCCGCTGACCCTCACCGGCTGGCCGGCTCCGGTGCCAGCGGTCACCATGGAGCGCCGGCTGGCGGCCAGCGCCGACGGGACCGCGGTGCCGTACTTCCTGCTGCGCCTCGCCGGCGCCGGGCCGGCGCTGCCCGCCCTGCTCTGCGGCTACGGCGGGTTCAGCATTGCCATCACGCCGAGGTTCAACCCGGCCTGGCTGGCCTGGCTGGCAGCCGGCGGCGCCCTGGCCGTGGCGAACCTGCGCGGCGGCGGGGAGTACGGCAGGGAGTGGCACGAGGCCGGCAGGCGGGAGCGCAAGCAGAACGTCTACGACGACTTCATCGCCGTCGGCGAGCACCTCATCTCGACCGGGGTCACCACGCAGGGCCAGCTGGTGCTGCACGGCGCCAGCGGCGGCGGCCTGCTCGTCGGGGCGGTGATGACGCAGCGGCCGGATCTGGCGGCCGTGGCGCTGCCGATGGTCGCCGTGATGGACATGCTGCGCTTCCACCCTGCACGCACTCCGCGCGGGCACCGCCTACCCGGCGACGCTGATCCTCACCGGTGACCACGACGACCGGGTGACACCGGCCCACAGCTACAAGTTCGGTGCCGAGCTGCAGCACGACCAGGCAGGCGATGCGCCCGTCTTGCTCCGCATCGAGGCCGCGACGGGCACGGTCCCGGCAAGCCGAAGCGGATGCTCGCCGCTGAATATGCCGACATGCTCGCGTTCGCGGCACACCACACCGTCTCACGCCAGGCTGAGTCTCCGGTTCCGGCCGGCTCATTCCATTACCATCAGCCGGATGCGGATCCTGATCGTTGGCGGCTCCGGTTATGTCGGCTCCCTCATCCTGCCCGGCCTGGCTGATGCCGGGCATGAGGTGCGTGTCCTGGATCTCGCCGGCCCCCGCAGCGATGTCGATTGGGTCCAGGGAAGCGCGACCGATCCGTCCGCGCTGGGCGTCGCCCTCAGGGGCGCGGATGCCGTCGTCCACGCCGCGATGGCACCGCCTGGGCCCGACGGTGCGCCAGACCCAGTCGGCTCGTTTTCCGTCCTCGTCACATCTGTCTTCACGACCCTGGATGCCGCCAGTCGTGCCGGGGTGACCCGAGCCGTGCTGATCAGCAGCATGTCCGTGTTCGCCAGCGAGCCCGTCCCCCTCACCGACCGGGACATAGATGAGACAACGCCGCCAGATGCCCTCGACGTGTATGGCCTAACTAAGCGGCTAGCCGAACTCGTCGGCCAGGCTGCGGCCCAGGCCCACGGTATGACGATCACGGCGTTGCGGCTCGGGTGGCCCACCAGCGAATCGGCCTGGCCCGCGTGGGCGCTGCCGGCCTTCTCGCAGCCCGCCATCATCCGCTGCGCCGACGGCACCCCGGTTCCGGCGCTGGCCGCCTCCGACCTGACCGCCGCGGTGCTCGCCGCGTTGGATCGTGATGGCGGTTTCGACGTATTCCATATCCTCGGTGAGGGCCCTCCACTCGGGTAGCCGTCACCAGCCGCAATGTAGCTCTGCGTAGTCTCCATAGGGTGTCCTGGTCGCGGACTCCCCGCTTTGGGCTGACCGCAAAGTAGCTGAGTGTTATATCTCAAGTTCGCCACGTGGTGATCACGAGTCTGTCGTACCGATTGGTAGTCAAGTGATTACTGATCATGTTTCTCCCGGCCTTCGTTATGGATCGGGAGAAAGGGTGCGGGCGTGAAGCGTGAATGGGAACTGGAAGAGCTGATCGAGTGCTGGACGCTGGACAAGGAGGAGCTCGCCCTGCTGGCGAACAAGTCCGGGGCGACGCGGCTGGGGTTCGGGCTGATGCTGAAGTTCTTCGAGCTGGAGGCGCGGTTCCCGCGCCGGGAGGACGTGCCGCGGGCTGCGGTGGAGTTCATGGCAGGGCAGGTCAAGGTCGACGCGGCCTTCTTCGCGTCCTACGACTGGTCGGGGCGCACGATCGAGTACCACCGGGCGCAGGTCCGGAAGTTCCACGGGTTCAGTGAGCCGACCGTGGTCGATGAGGACAGGCTCGCAGACTGGCTGGCGGCCGATATCTGCCCGATGGAGATGTCGCGGGACCGGCTGCGGAGCGCACTGCTGGCCCGCTGCCGCGAGGTGAGGATCGAGCCGCCGAAGACGACCCGGATCGAACGGGTCCTGGGCGCAGCGGAGGCGATGTTCGAGCGGCAGCTCACCGAGACGACCATGGGGCGCCTGTCAGCCGAGTCGGTCGGCAAGCTGGAGGAGCTGATCGTCGCCGATGACCCTGTCTCCGTTCATGGCGCCGCGAGCACGGGCACCCCTGAGAGCGATGACGAGGGGCAGGCCGGCAAGGCCGCCAGCCGTGCGTTCCTGCAGGAGCTGAAAGAGGACCCGGGGGCGTTCCAGCTGGACACGCTGCTGGCGGAGATCGTGAAGCTGGAGCGGGTGAAGGCGATCGGCCTCCCCGTCGCCCTGTTCGAGGGTGCGTCGGAGAAGGTCGTGGCGGGATGGCGGGCCCGGGCGATGAAGATGTACCCCTCGGATTTCGAGTCGGCGCCGCTGCCGATCCGGATCACGCTGCTGGCGGCACTGTGCCAGGTGCGGCAGGCGGAGCTCACCGACGGTCTTGTGGAGCTGCTGGTCCAGCTGGTCCACAAGATCAGCGTGCGGGCGGAGAAGAAGGTCGAGGGGGAGATCAGCGCGGAGTTCCGGCGGGTGCACGGCAAGAACGGGATCCTGGTGAAGCTCGCGACGGCGGCGCTGGCGCTGCCGGAGGAAATCGTCCGCAAGGCCCTGTACCCGGTGGTGGGCAGGCGGACGCTGGAGGACATCATCGCCGAGGCCAAGGCTAGCGAGAAGGAGTTCAACACCCGGGTCCGCACGAAACTGCGCGGCTCCTACTCCCACCACTACCGGCGCGGACTGCCCAAGCTGCTGCGGGCGGTGACGTTCGGCTGCGGCAACGAGGTGTTCCGGCCGGTCATGGACGCCCTGGCCCTGCTGCAGCGGTACGCGGACTCCGAGGAGGACTTCTACGCCGCCTCGGACGTGATGCCGCTGGAGAACGTGGTGCCCGAGGACTGGAGGGAAGCGGTCGTCGACCCCGACACCGGGCTGGTCGAGCGGATCCCGTATGAGCTGTGCGTCCTGGTGGCGCTGCGCAAGGCGATCCGGCGGCGGGAGATCTGGGTGGAGGGCGGCAACACCTGGCGTAACCCCGACCACGACCTGCCGGCCGACTTCGAGGACAACCGGGACGTGCACTACGAGGCGCTGTCCAAGCCCCGCGACCCGGCCGACTTCGTCGCCGACCTCAAGAAACGGCACGTCGCCGCTTTGGACCGGCTGAACACGGGGCTGAGGAAGGGCGGCGCCGGCGGCGTGAGGATCACGAAGAAGAAGGGCGAGCCGTGGATCAGTGTCCCGCCAGTGCTCAAGCAGGCCGAGCCGGAGAACCTGGAGAAGCTGAAGGATGAGATCGCCAGGCGGTGGGGTGTCATCGACCTCCTGGACCTGATCAAGAACGTCGACCACGCCACCGGTTTCACTGGCGAGTTCGCCTCGGTGGCCTCCCGCACCGTCACCGATCCTGAGGTGCTGCGGCGCAGGCTGCTGCTGTGCACGTTCGGGCTCGGCACGAACATGGGCATCAAGCGGGTCGCCGACGGCACCGCGACGGTCCCGGGGATGGAGGCCGACACCGAGGCCGCGCTGCGCCGGACCCGCCGGCTGTTCGTCAACCGCGACAACCTGCGGGCCGCGATCCGCACCGTGGTCAACGCGACCCTGGACGCCCGCGACACCTCGCTGTGGGGACCAGGCACAGCGTGCGCGTCGGACTCCCGCAAGTTCGGGTCGTGGTCGGCGAACCACATGACCGAGTGGCACCAGCGCTACGGAGGCGCCGGGATCATGGTGTACTGGCACGTCGAACGCAGGAACGTCTGCATCTACAGCCAGGTGCGGTCGACCACGGACTCCGAGGTCGCCTCGATGATCGAGGGCCTGCTCCGCCACCTGACCTCGGCGGAGATCGACCGCCAGTACACCGACACCCACGGTGCCTCAATCGTCGGGTTCGCGTTCTCCCACCTCCTGGACTTCAAGCTGCTGCCCCGGCTGAAGAACATCGGGTCCGCGCGCCTGTACCGGCCGGGCCTGACCGGAGGCGAGGCATGGCCGGAGCTCGACGGGGTCCTGTCAGGCAAGACCATCGACTGGGAGCTGATCGCCAACCAGTACGACCAGATGATCAAGTACGCGACCGCGCTGCGCCTGGGAACGGCCGAGGCGCACCAGATGCTGCGCCGCTTCACCCGCGGCGGCCCCAAGCACCCCGCCTACCAGGCGATCGAGGAACTCGGCCGGGTCATCCGCACAATCTTCATCTGCGACTACCTGGCAGAGGAGGACCTGCGCAGGGAGATCCACGAGGGCCTGAACGTGGTCGAGAACTGGAACTCGGCAAATAAGGACATCTTCTACGGCAAGGCCGGTGACCTGACCGGTGACGACAAAGAGCACGTGGAGGTCTCCGCGCTGGCCCTGCACCTAGTCCAGGCCGCGATCGTCTACCTCAACACCCGCATGGTCCAGCTCGTCCTGGCCGAGCCGAAATGGCAGAAGAAACTCACCGACGCCGACCGGCGAGCCCTCTCCGCCCTGTTCTGGACCCACCTCAACCTGTACGGGCGGTTCGAGCTGGACATGAGCAAACAGCTCGACCTCGGCCCAGCGCCAGCCTCCAGCCCCGAACTCTGATCGGCCGACGGCCCGTCAGCACCGCAGGCCCGGCGGTGGTGCGTCACAGCCTTACGAGTAGACCAGCTCGCTGGTTCCTCAACTTCGGTCCACTCCTCGACGATGATGCGACGCCATTAGTGCTCGGTCCAGCGGTACTCCATCTTCCGCCAATCACTCAGGCAAGAGTTCATCGGTGGCGCTGGCAGTCACTCAGGCAGCGTGCTCTGTCGCGCCTCCTCATCAAGATCAGCGCGCAGGTCCTTAATCAGCTTGTTCCTGGCCGCAGCATCGAAGTGCCGATCGGTGAGGCTTTCCAAGGCCTGGTAAGCAAGCGCTCCGACCGGGAGCGGTGCAATTAGCTGCAGTTCACTTACGGCCAAGGTGGCGGTCTCGTATGCAGCTTTCCATTCAGCCGAGGCTTCGTTCAGCCTAGCGGCGGCTTCGAACGAGGCTTTTTGGGCCGCTGCGGCGGCCGCTGTGGTGGCCTCGCCGGCCGCTTTGGCCGCTGCGGTGAGGGCGTGGGCCGCTTCGGCGACTTTGGGGGTGGCCTCGCCGGCCACTGCGATGAGGGCGTCGGATGCTGCGGATGCTGCGGTGGCCCCTGCGGATGCTGCGTCGGCCGTTGCGGATGCTGCGTCGCCCGTTGCGGATGCTGCGGTGGAGGCGGATTCCGTCCACCGCCCAGCCAGAATTCCGGCATCCAGCGCGGTGATGGCGCGTGCGTAGATGCGCCGCTTCTCAGCCAGCCGTGCGCGGTCAGACTCGCCGGCGATGCTAAGCCGGGCGGCCTTCGTAGTTGAACTTCCCGAGATCTTGGCGGCGATAAGCGCGCCGCCAACGCCAGCGATGCCCACTGCGCCGGTGATGGCGGTCGAGGCCACCGTTGCCCAGTCCATAACGCGACATGCTGCCAGGCCCGCTGAGGCACGCGCAAGTACAAAGCCCGCCGACGGCCAGGCCGCTGGTCATGCCTTTACTCCTCGGTTCGGCGGGGCGGACGGTGAGCTGCGGCGCGCGGCCGGGTAGCGGTTCCAGGTGCCGCCCGCTGCGATGGCGGTGCCGTAGTCGTAGCCGAGGGCGCGGGCGGCGACTGGCGGAACGACGGCGGGCAGGGTGCGCCAAGCTTGACCCCGCCGGATGGCGGCCCCTGCGCCCCGCCGCAGCGGACCAGAGCCCGTTCCCGTGACGGGTGCTGGGGGGCGCCTCCCCTACGGTAACGGTAGGGGCCAGTCAGCCTCCGTATCTGGGGCTACGCCTTTCTCCAGCGACTTCTTCTTCGGCTGCCGGGAGACGGTCGTCTCCTTGTTGAGGTGCCCGTACACCGTGGAGCGAGGCACTCCGAACAGGTCGGCGATCTGCTGGACCGTCTTGACCCGGGCGTCGTAGAGCTCCTGGGCCAGCGTCGCCTGGCCCTCGCTCAGGCGAGGCCGGCGACCGCCGACCCGGCCGCGGGCCCGCGCTGAGGCCAGGCCGTCCATCGTGTTCGCCACGATCAGCTCGCGCTGCAGCTCGGCCAGCACCGACAGCATCCCGAACATCGCCCGGCCCTCGATCGTGTCGGTGTCGATGCCCTGCTCGATCACATGCAGGCCGATCTTCCGCGTCCGCAGGTCCGCCCCGAGCGTCACCAGATGCAGCACCGACCGGGACAGCCGATCGAGGCGGGTGACCTTCAGCGTGTCGCCCTCGCGCAGCAGCTGCAAGACGAGGTCGAGCTTAGGCCGTGAGGCCTTCGCCCCGGACGCCGTGTCGAGATGGATGCTGGTCCGGTTGACTCCGGCTCGCAGGAGTGCATCGATCTGATGATCGGGATTCTGGTCCGCAGTCGACACCCGCGCGTAGCCAAAGTTCATGCGTCGGAATCTACTCCGTGAACCGTTCACCGACATTGAAAATCGGCACGGGTTGTCGACACATCTCACCTGGGGCTCCGTGATCAGTCCTCACAGTGTCGGCAGACGATCGTCTGCCGACACCCGCGGAGACGCGAACCGAAGCCAGGAATCACTGAGAGCAATGATCGTTACACAGGGCTACTTTGCGGCTGCTGACAGCTACCCGAGTGGGGGGCCGTGAGGACAGCTCGGGCCGCTGCCTGAGCACCGCCAAGGCCCGTGGCCTACTCGGCTGGCAGCCGCGACGACGCTAGCGAGCGCCCGTGAGCCCTAAACGGGTGGCGTGTGGCCTCTGGGGCACCCGATACTTGGGTGGGGAGGGTCCCTGACATGACCAGTAAGTTCACCGAGCTCGCGATCGACTGTGCCGATCCCGGCGGTCTCGCGCGGTTCTGGTGCGCGGTCCTTGACTACGAAGTGCAGGACGAAGACGACGAGCTGGTCACCATCGGCTCACCTGTGGTGCCTGAAGGCCGGAGCCGCGTTGGCCCGGTGCCGCCGACGCTGACATTCGCGCGCGTGCCCGAGGGCAAGACCGTCAAGAACAGGGTCCACCTCGACGTCAACCCAACCGACAGGGAGCAGGACGACGAGGTCCGTCGCCTGCTCGGCCTAGGTGCAAGGTACGCCGACGTCGGTCAGGGCGACGTGAGCTGGGTCACGCTTGCCGATCCAGAGGGGAACGAGTTCTGCGTTCTCGCAGGCCGCTACCCCTGATCGGAGGACGCGTACCGCCGAAGCCGGGCGGGCGAGCTATGAGCTTGGCGTCAGCCAATGGCGCCTCTGCACCTGCCTGTGCGGACGCTGGTGGTCAGTCCGTGGGCCACATTCCGTCCGGCGCTGCGGAGCGCGGGTGCGTCGGCGATGCCCGTCCCATGCTCTCGCAGAGGCGTCCTACCCCATGCTGCTGATCGTGCTGGCCTCGATGGTTATCAGCAGGCGGGTCTGGTCGCGGCCTCCGTACCAGGGATACGGGCCACGCAGGTAACGCTGAGCCAGCGTCTCGATGTGTTCGGCCGCACCGTCAGCGGTCACGTCGATGACGCGTCCCCGGACCTGGAAATACCGTGACGGCTTGTCCGGGTCGGAGACAGCGACGGCCACTCGTGGATCCCGCTCGATATTCCTGACCTTCACGTGGCCCTGCACGGTGTTGATCAGTATGTGCTCGCCGTCGGTGTCGACCCAGGTCTGGGTCAGCTGCGGCGAGCTGTCGGCCATCGACGTGGCGAGGTAGCAGGTGCTGGGCTCTCTCAGGAGCGCGAGCAGGTCTTCGGGGAGCTTCACGATGGTCTCCTGGGGGAGTCAGTGTGTGTTGTTCCGGCCGCGTACAGCGGTGCGGAATGCAAGCACCATGGTATCTGCGGACTGCGTGCCAGGAGGGATCAGCGGCACGGAAGCACAGCGGCGGCGGTCAGCTCGGCGGTCAGCACCTTCCTGCCGTCGCGCTGCTGACGTCGGGCCCGCCGGGCACGCTGAGTTAGCCAGTGGCGCGGCCCTCAACTGCCCCGCCGGATCCTTGGCGCAGGTTAGCGGTGGCGGACGTGAGCCTGCCACCACTGGGAAAGATAGGATCCCTTGGCGACGAGGGGCGGAGTGCCCTCTGCTGTCTGCCTGCCGGGGAACATCGCCCGGCCGATCCGGTCGAGCACAGCTGACACCAGGATGTCTGGCGCGGTAGCCGGATGCGAGGCGGCGGCGGCGTTCCGCATGGCCGCGAGGATCGTGATGTTCACCGGAACCTGCAACTGCAGGGCTCGCCAGGCGGAATCACGGGTCGCGAGGTCCAGGACCGCGCGCACCGCCGCCGCATCGGCGTCTGCCGACAGCCGGGTGCGCTCGAGGATCGCGACGGTGACGCCGTCCAGGCCTGTGGCCGGGTCAGTTCCGAAGTCGCGTGCCAGCCACGCGGCAGGCTCGAGCGGCATGCTCACGCCGGGATCCGGATTAGCTCGGTACTACGCAGGCGGCGCACACCGTGCATGCGGGCTCCCTCGTGCGAAACGTGAATCGAATCCTAGCTCGGCCAAGTTTAGCTAAAGTGAGCTGTTCCCCGCATTCGTGACCGGACGTCCTCCCCGGACAGGGGCCGGCCTGCCGGTCGACAGCGGGCAGCACCAGGTGGCCTGCCGTGGTCCCGGTGGGGTGGCGGCTGGTCTCCTGGTGCTGCCTGGTCGTGGGGGGTGGTTACCCGGGCCAGGTCGGGGGCCCGTTGGGCAGGATCGTGCCGTCGGGCCTGCGCAGGACAGGGGTCCCGTCCCCGGTGAGGCGGGCGGTCCAGCCCATCTGGTGGATCAGGATGTGGTGGTGCCACCAACAGTAGGTATCGCAGTTGCTCAGGCTGGTGGGGCCGCCGTCCTCCCGGTGGATGAGATGGTGGGCCTCGCAGCCGGAGGCGGGCTGGGTACAGCCCGGGGCCTGGCACTGCCGGGACCGGATCCCGGCCGCGAGCCGGATCTGGGCCGGGATCGTCTTCGACCGCCCCACGTCGAGGGGCAGGGACTTCCCGGCGAGGGCGAGGCTGAGGGGGCCGGTGCCGGGGGCGCCGAGCAGTCCCTGGCGCAGCCAGGACGCTACCGCGTCGGGTCCGGTGACCAGGGCCATGGCTTCCCCGGCCAGCTGACGGCGCAGGTCCATCATCCGCTCCTCCCGCTCCGCCCGTGCCGCCCGTGCCGCCTCGTCGGTGGCGGCATCGGCGGCGGACTGGGCGCCGGTGGCGGTGGGGCCGGCCTGGGCTTCGTCGGCGGCTTCGTCGGCTGTCTGCTCGGCGGCGAGGCGGTGGAGCTCAGCGCCGATGGCGATGATGGTCTCCATGTGCTCCGCAGCCAGGCGGGTCGTCACGACGGGGACGATGATGGCGTCGGGGAGGAGGGCCAGGGCCCGGTCCCCGGCCAGCCATGTCCCGCCGTCCCCGCCGCCGGTCACCTGGTCCGCGGCCCGGTGCCCGGCCCACCGGCCGTGCGCGTCCCGGGCCCGGGCAGCAGCGCGGGCAGCAGCGCGGGCGGCCAGGGTGTCGGCGACCTGCCCGGTATAGGCCGCCAGCATCGCCGACGCGCCTGGCAGGGTGCAGAGGTCCTCGAAGGGGATGTGGATGATGGCCTTGTACGGCTTGCCCCTCTTCCCGGCCAGGACCAGCTTGAGTGCTTCCTCCAGCGCGTCGTGGTTCCGCTCGTGGGGGGTGCGGAGGTCACCGGGGCCGGTCTTGTCACCGAACGCGGTCAGGACGGCCTGGAGCAGGGCCGCGCAGCCGGGGGTGAGGTCCCCGTCGACCCGCCCGGCCCCGTCCAGGGTGGTCTCCAGGCGCAGGCCCCGGTCCGGCAGGGCGCCGTCGTCGTCGGGGTCGGGGCCGCAGACCTGCGCCCGGATCTGCGCGGCGAGGTCAGCGAGCTGGGCTTCGGTGAGGCCGGCGCGGCATCCCTCGATCAGGATCCCGTCCGCCGCGGGAACGCAGTCCTCGGGGAGCTGGTTGGTCCAGGTGGCGATCTGGACCGCGATGGACTCCGATACGACATCGGTCTCGGCGAGGGCGGCGGCGAGGAGTGGATGCTGGCGGTACAGGCTGCCCAGCTTCGCTACCTGGCTCGCTTTCCCGGTCTTGACCCGGGTGCAGTGCACCAGGAACGAGGTGGCGGTGCGGTGCCCGTACCCGTGGTACAGGTGCTGGTCACTCAGGACGCTGATGGCCTTCCCGCGGACCGCGGCCTGCCCGGCGTCTACCTGCTCCATGACGGTCAGCAGCTCGGCTATGCAGTCTCCGGGCAGCAGGGTCATGTCCACGCCGGCCAGGAAATGCATCGCGGACTTCACCGACCCCAGCACCTCCCGCACGCTCCCGGATCCCGGCTTCCCGGACTCCGGTTCCCCTGCGGCTGCTGTTGTCTCCATATGTCAATCACCCCCCTTCCTGCGCGCGGGCCTGCTGCGTTCCTTGCGGCCGTCCTTCTCTGGCGGCCCTCGGGCGCCCTGGCCTGTCCGTTGTCGGTGCTGCGCTGCCGGTCGGCATCCGGCGTCTGCCGGGATGCCCTGGAATCGAATTCTCTTTCATCTTAACAACCCATCCGGTATGCGTCAACGTGTTCGAGTCGATGGATATACCGGGATATTTTGAAATATTGGCTGGTAGGTACCTATTTTCGCTGGACGGCTCAGCTAGGCGTTCTGAAAAAGTTTTTGTTTTGCTGTGCGGGCTTGACTCCGGGGCGGAACGGGAGTGGAGTCGTGCCGTGAGTATGCCTACTGATGCGGTGGACTCGCGGGCTCGCGGTGGCCGGGCGTGGGGGGCCTTGCTCTCCGCGCAGGAGTTCGCTGGCCTCGCGGGTGCCGGCTTCGAGCCCGTCGGGGCCGTCATGGGGACCGCGGTGGTGCACCTCGGCTACGTCAGCCAGGGGGGCCGGTGCTCAGCCTCCACGGTATATGCGCGGACCGATCTTGCCTCGGCCATGACCGGGCCGGTCAACCAGCTGCTGCGCAAGCGGAACGGGATGCGGCGGATGGCGTTGTCGCGGGCGGTTGAGCAATGCGAGGAGCTGGGCGGCGACGGGATCGTCGGGATCTCGCTGAGCATCACGCCGTTCCCGGCCGGGGGAACGGAGTTCACCATCCGGGGGACAGCGGTTCGCGCGCGCGGCCCGGTCCGGCCGGCCGTGCCGTTCACCACGCACGTGTCCGGGCAGGAGCTCGCCAGCTTGCTGCGGGCCGGCTGGGCGCCCTGCGCGCTGGTCTTCGGCATCGCGATCGGCACCCGCCATGACGACTCGAAGACCAGCTCCCGCACGCCGCCGAAACAGTACAACTATGAGCTGCGGACATATACAGAGCTGATCGGGGACACCCGCAGGGACGCGAGGGTCCAGCTGGAAGGCGAGCTCGCGAAGACGGGCGCGGACGGGGTCGTCGTCAGCGGACTGACGCTGGAACTGGGCGAGCGGGAGTGCCCGGGTCTCGAGGGCACACGCGATTTTCTCGCCGAGGCTACGATCCTGGGCACGTCGATCGTCTCATTCGGCCAGGGAGCCGGCGAGCAGGCGCCGCTGAGCATCATGCGGCTCGACTCCCGGACGGTGCGGCCCCTCGTCAGCCCGCCGGCCGCCAGGCCGGAGCCCGAGGGAGAGCCAGACGGCGGGGCGGAGCCGGAAAAGGGGACATTCTTCGACCGGTACCTGTCGGCGCGGGCGGCCAGGCGGGCATCGCGGGGCGGCTTCGCGTCAAGTGACTCCTCGGGCATCTCGAGGAAGGGCGACTAGGCCTCCACGGGCTGGGCCTGCGTGGCGTGCTCAGTGTCGCGGCGGGGGAGGCGGCGGTCCAGCCAGCCGGGCAGCCACCAGTTGGCGCTGCCGAGCAGCTCCATGACCGAGGGGACAAGGCACATCCGGACCAGGGTGGCATCGACGAGGATCGCCACCGCCAGGCCGAGGCCGAACACGTTCAGGATGTGCAGCGGGTCGCCGATGACGAACGAGCCGAACACGCACACCATGATCCCTCCGGCGGCGGTGATGACCCGGCCGGTGGCGGCCAGCCCGTCCGCCACGGCCAGGCTGGTATTCCCCGTGCGGTGCCATTCCTCCTGGATCCGGGACAGCAGGAACACCTCGTAGTCCATGGACAGGCCGAAGGTGATCGTGAACATCATCAGCGGTATCCACGGGTCGATGGGCCCGGTCCTGCTGACCGCGAACACCGAGCCGAGCCAGCCCCACTGGTAGACGGCGACGATGACGCCGTAGGCCGCACCGATGGAGAGCAGGTTCATGACCGCGGCCTTCAGCGGGATGAGGACCGACCGGAACACGACGGTGAGGATGATGAACGCCAGCACGATGACCAGGGCGATCACCCAGGGGAGCCGGGCCGACAGCGCGGCCGACGCGTCGATGCCGGCCGCGGTCTCCCCGCCGACCAGGATGTGCACGCCACTGCCGGCGGTGGCCGCGGGGATCACCGTGTCGCGCAGGGCCTGCACCAGGGACGAGGTGGCGGCATCCTGCGGAGCGGCGGCCGGGTAGACGATGATCACCGCGGCGTCACCGGCCTGGTTGTACTCGGGCGGCAGGGCGCGGGCCACGCCGGGCACGGACGCCAGGCGCCGGCCGAACGCGGTGAGAATGTCCTGAGCCGCCAGGTGGGTGGCGGGCAGCGTGCGGGCGGGCAGCTCGGCGGCGAGGACGAGAGGGCCGTTGAAGCCGGGGCCGAAGCCTTCCGCGAGCATGTCGTAGGACTGCCTGGTGGTCAGGCTCACCGGGTCGTTGCCGGAATCGGTGAAGGCCAGCCGCATCGAGAACACCGGCAGCGCTATCACGACCAGCACCGCGAGCGAGGCCGTGCCGCATAGCAGCGGGCGGCGCTGCACCGTGCGGCTCCATCGCCACCACAGTCCGTGCCCGGGCCTGGGCACCGTGGTCTGCAGCAGGCCGGGAACATGCAGCCGGTCGATGGCGGGCCCGGCGAAGCCGAGCAGGGCGGGCAGCAGCGTGAGGGTGGCCGCCATCACCAGCAGGACGGCGAGGATGGTGCCTACCGCCAGGCCGTCCAGGTAGGCCTGGCCGACCAGGAACAGGCCGAGCAGGGAGACGACCACTGTGGAGCCGGCGAAGAGCACCGCACGTCCCGCGGTCGCGTGCGCCACCGCCATCGCCTCACGCGGGGTGCGGCCCTCGGCCAGGCCCTGACGGTAGCGGGTGACGATGAACAGGGCATAGTCGATGCCGACGCCGAGCCCGATCATGGCCATCAGGTCCGGCGCGAAGCTGGGGTCGGTCAGCACATGGCTGATCAGGTCCACCAGGCCGAACCCGGCACCCACGCCGAGCAGGGCGGTCAGGATCGGCAGGCCCATCGCCACCACCGAGCCGAACGCCAGCAGCATGATGATGATCGCCGCGGTGATGCCGAAGCCCTCACTCGAACCGGGCGACGGAGACACCACATTGCTGACCGGCGTGCCGCCCAGCGCCACCGCGAAACCGGGGCGCGCGTAGGACCGGGCCGCGCTGATCACGCGGCTTACATCGGCATCGGGCAGGTTCGCCCCTGAGGCGTCGAAGCCGATGGTGGCGAAGCCGATGTGGCCATCCGGCGCGGAAACCAGCGACGTTACCGAGGTCACCGCGGGCAGCCTCCGCACGGCCTGGAGCACCTGCTGGACATCGCTCTGCGATGCCGGGCTCGCCAGCGGTGCCGCCGAGTCGAAGACCACCTGGGCGCTGTCGCCGGCCTGGGCGGGGAAACGCTGGTCCAGCAGGTCCTGCGCTTGCTGGGACTGGCCGTTCCCGCCGAAGCTGTCCTGGAAGCTGCTGCCGGACACGGTGGCGATCGCGATGACCGCGATGACCGCGAGGATCCAGCCCGCCAGCACCCGCCACCGGTGGTCGAAGCACCAGACACCTACCCAGGAGAGGGGATAGGTAGTGTCGCTACTCATTGCTCAAGGGTAGCGACACTACCTATGCGAGCGGAGGCACTCAAGGGCCACCTCGATGGCATGCTGCTCCGGACTGGCAGCGGCGGCCGGTTCGACCTGCCGACCGGCACCATCTACCCGGCCCTGCACCGGCTTGAACGGGCCGGCCTGGTGCAGACGAGCTGGGCCGAGGCAGGCGGCCGCAGGCGCCGCATGTACGAGCTCACCCCGGCCGGTCTCCGCTCGCTGGACACCGAGCGGAGCACCTGGCGCGAGTTCTCCGCCGCGGTCACCGCGCTGCTCAAGCCGCAGCTGGGGCGCGCCGCGACATGAGCACCGCCGAGTCCTACCTCGCCCTCGGTCGCCGGCGGGCCACTGCGGGCGGTCGCGAGCCTGACCAGGCTCACCCTGGCCCGCCGCGCTGCCCGCCGGTGCCTCGCCGTTCTTTCCTGACCGCGGGGTGGTCTTTATATATCGCGGCGGATAGGAAAATCTGGCGCCCAAGGGAAGAAAATGTCACCGCAATCGAGCCTAAGATAACGGCGTGACGGCCACCGATTCTGCTCCAGCGCCCGGGCGCATGCCAGCCGTCTGGGGGATTGTCCCTCAGCGGAACAAGAATTTCACCGGACGCGATGAGATACTCGGGTCACTCCGGGCTGGGCTGGCCAGCTCGGTGACCGTTGTCCTGCCGCATGCGCTGCAGGGGATGGGCGGCGTCGGCAAGACGCAGGTGGCGATCGAGTACGCCTACCGGTACCGCTCGGAGTACGACGTCGTCTGGTGGATCCCGGCCGACCAGCCGCCGCTGGTCAGGTCGTCGCTGGCCGCGCTCGCGCCGCACCTGGGCCTGCCGCCCGCCACCGCCACCGGCATCGAGGATGCGGCCGCCGCGGTACTGGACGCGCTGCGGCGCGGCAATCCCTATGATCGCTGGCTGCTTATCTTCGACAACGCCGATCAGCCGGAGGACCTCAACGAGGTGATCCCGCGCGGACCGGGCGATGTCCTGGTCACGTCGCGGAACCATCGCTGGGAATCGGTGGTGGATACGCTTCCCGTCGATGTCTTCACCCGGGCGGAAAGCGTCGCGTTCCTGACCAGGCGGGTCCGCGGCACGCTGACGGAGGAAGAGGCGGGTGCGCTGGCGACCGAGCTCGGGGACCTCCCGCTGGCGCTGGAGCAGGCGGGCGCGCTGCAGGCCGAGACCGGCATGTCCGTCGAGGAGTACCTGCGGCTGCTGAAGGAGCAGACCGTCGGCATCATGGCGGAGGGGAAGTCCCCGGACTACCCGCTGTCGATGACCGCCGCCTGGCGGCTGTCGGTATCGACGCTCGAGCACTACCAGCCCGAAGCGGTGGCGCTGCTGCGGTGCTGTGCTTTCCTCGGGCCGGAGCCGATCCCGCGGGACCTGTTCCCGCGTGGCGCGCAGGCGCTCGCCTCGCCACTCGGCGACCTGCTGGCCGACCCCATCCGGCTCGCCCGGGCGATCAGGGAACTCGGCCGGTTCGCGCTTGTCCGGCTCGACGGGCGCACGATGGTCATCCACCGGCTGATCCAGGCCCTGCTGCGGAGCGACCTGAGTCCGCATGAGCAGGAGACGTACCGGGAAGACGCGCTGCTCATCCTCGCCATGGGCGCGCCCAAGGAGCCCAACGACAACCGGCTCTGGCCCAGGTACGCGGAGCTTGTCGCCCACGTGGGCGCCCCTGCCACCTTGATCGAGCAGTCCCGGAACGAGACCGTGCGGCTGTTCACCATCGACATGGTCCGCTACCTCTACAACTCCGGTGACCTGGAATCAGCCCGGGTCTTCGCCGAGCGGTTCCTCAAGGAATGGGCGACGAACACCGACCCCAGCGACCGCCTCGTGCTCCGCATGCAGCGCCAGCAGGCCAACGTGCTGCGCAGCCTGGGCAGGTACGAGGCCGCCTACGCGGTCGATGAGGAGGCGATGAACCTGGCCATCGCGGCCTTCGGCGAGCGGGAGGCGTTCACCCTGTCAGTGACGAACTCCTTCGGCGGGGATCTGCGGGCCAGGGGAGACTTCGCGGCCGCGCTTGAGCTGGACACCAGGGCGCTGACGCTGCACCAGGAGGTACTCGGCGAGGAGCATCCGCAGACCCTGCGCTCCTCGCACAACCTGGCGGTGGACCTCGGGCTCAACAGCCGGTACCCCGAGGCGAGGGACCTGCACAGGGAGACCTACCGGATGCGCAGCGAGGGAGCCGACATCCCGGCGACCGAGCTGCTGTCGTCCCTTGGCGGCCTGGCCCGCGCGCTGCGGCTGTGCGGCCTGTACGGCGAGGCACGCGACGTCGGCCAGGATGCCTACGACTACGGCGTCTCCGAGCTGGGACCGCTGCACCCGCGGACGCTGGAGACCGCGATCGACCTGTCCATCGCGCTGCGGCGCATCGCCGTCTCCTACGCCGACGCGGCGGAACTGGCCAGCACGGTCTTCGAGCAGGCGGCGCGGCGCTTTGGCCCGTCGGCACCGCTGACGCTCGCGGCGATCGCCAGCCTCACCAACATCCAGCGGACGAGCAGCGCGATCCCCGAGGCGCTGCAGCGCAGCCAGGAAGCCGCTGATGAGTTCCGCAAGCTCTACGGCTCCGATCATCCCTACTACAACGGCTGCATCGGCAACGTCGCCCTGATGCACCGGGTGAGCGGGAACCCGGCACGGGGGAGGGAGCTCGACGAGCAGGCGATCGCCGGCCTCCAGGCCAGGCTCGGCCGCGACCATCACTACACCCTGACCGTGGCGGTGAACCTTGCCAGCGACCTCGCCACGCTCGGCGATAACGCCGGGGCACGTGCCCTCGGCGAGGACACGCTGCCGCGGCTGCGCGCGCTGCTCGGCGAGGATCACCCGCTGACGCTCGGCTGCGCCGCGAACCTGGTCTCGGACCGGCGCGCCGGCCACGCCACGGCGGAGGCCGACGAGCTGTTCACCGATACGATCGAGCGCTACCGGCGGACGCTCGGCGACGACCACCCCGACACGATCGTGGCGGCGGAAGGCAGGCGGCTCGACTTCGACTTCGACTCGCCGCAGATCTAGCGCGCCGCGGGGATCGGGCCGTGTGCTGACTGCCACCGCGCCAGGTGGCGGTCGCGTTCGGCCGCTGCCACCCGCTGCGCGGCGTCGGGCACCGGCTCGCGCAGGCACGCCCGCAGCGCGGCCGCCATGCCGCGGGCGAACCGCTCGCCGTGGCTGGTGAGACCGCCGCTGGTGAGCAGCACCTCGGTGACGCCGGCGGTGGCCGAACGCCAGCGGGCGAACTCCGAGTCGGCGAGCAGTTCCGCGTCCCGGCTGGTGCCTTCCTCGCTGGCCGCCCGCTGCCGGTGCCAGAAGCTGGTGACGCCGAGGTAGGCGTAGGCGCCCTGGAGCAGGCCGCTGACCGGCCGCGGGTCCTCCCGCCACGGCGCATAGTAACGACGGCCGTCATCGGGCCGGGTAAGCGGCAGCACGTCGAGCAGCGCGGACAGCTTGACGTGCTGCACCTCGTGCGTGAGCGTCACGGCGAGGCTGCACGTGTCCACCGGTGCCGACAGCGCGATCGCGCCGAAGGTCTCAGGCGAGCTGGAGCTGACCTGCCCGTGCGGTGGCCGGCCTAGCGGGACGACCACCTTCACCAGCGCCGCCACCTCCGCCGCGACCGCCTGGTGCCTGCGCTCGAGCAGCGCCACGGCGTCCTGGAAGAGCGGCCGCCAGGCGGCCAGGTCAGGGACCGCGATCAGGTCCGGGGCCGCAGGCATGCGGTACGGGTCGCCGTCGTCGATGAGCAGCTCGAACGGCGCGGTCAGCAGCGGGCGCAGCGGCTGCCAGCCGGGGGCGCTGGCGTGGCGGTCGGCGGGAATCAGTACCCGCGTGCCGGCCAGGGCGATCTCGGCGCCCGCGGAGGTGCTGCGCAGGGTGGCGCTCTGGGCGGGGGAGGCCGGGGCGTGGGTGAGGGAGGCGGGGGGCTGGGGGAGAGAGGCTATGCCGAGCGAGGGCAGCACCACCCGGCCATCCCGCACCGGGACCTCGATCTGTGCTGCCAGGCCGGCCCTGATGGCCGCGGCGCCGGCGACGGCGGCGAGCCCGTCCAGGTCCGGTCCGGCCTGGGCGGCATCAGCGGGTACCGGCTCGCCGCGCAGCGCGCGCATGGTGCGATGGGCCCAGGCGCCGACCGACGGGTGCGCGACCGTGCTTGCGGCCGCCTCGGGTGCCTGCCGCTGCGCTCGCGCGAGCAGGTCATAGGCGGCCGCGTGGCTCGGTGCGCCGCTGGCGTCAGCCACGCCGCGCAGCAGCAGCATGTGCTTGCTGTACTGCGCGCGCTTGAGGGCGGCGATGGCGGCGGGTCCGTTCCCGCCCGCTGCCAGCAGGTCGAATTCCCGCGCTGGCAGCTCGTGGAAATCAAGGCTCATCTGTCTTCCCGCTCCGCGAGCCGCTGCCTGATATCGGCTTCCATAGTCTGGCTTATGTGATCGATGAGGCGCATCAGATCAGGACAGTACACAGAGGGATTGGCAAATCCGGTACCGGCCCGGTACCGGTGCGCGTAAAGGCCGCCGCCGCATACCTGGCGGATGCGGCAGTCCTGGCAGGTGCTGCACAGTGCGCTGATGCCGGCCTGCCGTGCCTTCATCTGCGGCAGGCGCAGGGCGGCGTCGAGCGGATCACGCAGCACATGCAGACCGGTATCCGCGGCGCCGTGAAATGCCGCCTTCAGCGTGTCGACCTGCTCGATCGCCCCGCTGGTCTCGATGACCACGCACCCGGCCGGCGCGACGCCGATGCTCTCCACCCCCGATGTCCCGCCGAGCAGGGCGCGCATGATCTCGGTGAACAGCCGGATCTGGGTGCGCGGATTCAGGTACCAGTCGTCGAATACCGCGATCAGCCAGTCCGCGTAGGGAGTAGCGGTCCCGCCAGGCACCCGGCCGGGCGGGGGAGCGTCCCAGGTTCCGTGCGGCAGCAGGAAGTCGATCCGCGGCGGGGCCGTGGCGAGCAGCGCCTCGTACGTCGCCAGCGGGTCATTGCGGAGATCGATGACGCTCAGCAGCCCGCTGAACAGGTGCCGGTAGCGGTCGGAGCCGAGCAGGCCGAGGGACGCGCTGACCTCCTGGTGGCTGCCGCGCCCGCCTGGGTGCCTGCGGTGCCGGTCCTGCGCGTCCGCGTCGCCGTCGAGGCTCACTCCCACGCGGACGCCGAGATCGCTGAACAGCGTGAGGAAGCGCTCGTCGAGCCGGACGCCGTTTGTCTGCACGCACGCGTCCACCCGCACCCCGGTGCCGGCGGCGGTGCGCACCGCGCCGACCACATCGGCGATGAGATCAGGCCCGGCGAGCAGCGGCTCGCCGCCGTGCAGCACGACGCTGATCTGGGTCAGGCCGTGGCCGCGTGCGTGCTCGCCGATCCGCAGGGCGCTCTGCCGGGCGATGGCCGGTGACATGCGCCTGGGCTGCGCCCGCCAGGACTGGTCGGCCATCGTGTACATGTAGCAGTAGTCACAGGCCAGGTCGCACCGGCTGTGTACCTTCAGGATGAACTCGCGGAACGGGAACGACCGCCAGCCGGCCCGCGCCTGCGCTGGTGTCTGTGCTGATACCTGTGCTCGTGTCTGTGTCGTGTCGTCGAGTGCTGCCGACCATTCACGCGATGGCTCTGCTCGCATATCCGGAATTGAACCACGGTAAGGCATCGTCTGACGTGAAGTACCGCGGACATTCCGGAGGTGACATGCCGCGCCCCCGCCAGGCTACCGGAGTGCTGGTGCTGGTCCTGGCTTGCGCTGGCCTGACCGTGCTGGCCGCGGTCCTCGGCCAGAGCGGGGCCAGGGACTGGCCGATCCCCGCGAGCGGCGCGGTCGCCGCCGCGGTCGTGGCGCTGGCCACCGCGTTCGGCGGCATCGTGCGGGACCGCCTGACGGACGCGCTCAGCCGTCAGGAGGCGGGCCGCGCGGAGCTGGCGAGAAGCATCTTCATGCCTGGAGACGAGCCGCCGCTGGTCGCCGCCATCAGCGACCCGATCGCGGTCGGGGTGCATCCCGCGCCGCCGCGCGGCACGGCCAGCAGGGTGCCCGCCTACGTGCGGCGTGACTTCGACTCCGAGCTGCGCGAGGCGCTCACCGCGACCGGCTTCGTGCTGCTGGCCGGCGATGCGGCGGCCGGCAAGACGCGTACCGCCTACGAGGCGATGCGCGACGTGCTGCCAGGGCACGTGTTCATCGCGCCGGCCGGTCCCGGCGGCGTCGAGGCCGCCGTGGCGGAGGCCCGCACGCGGCGGGACTGCGTGCTGTGGCTTGACGGCCTGGAACTGTTCCTGGGGCCGGAGAGCGGCCTTACCAGCAAGGCCGTCGCGGAACTGCTCGCGGAGGAAGGCAGGCACCGGGTGGTGCTCGCCACGTTGCGGGCCGCCGAGGAGAGCCGGATCGCGGTGGCCGCGGGCGGCCAGTTAATGCATGGCGGCCAGGCCGTGCTCGACCAGGTGAGCCACCGCATCCCGGTCAGCCGGATGTTCAGTGCCGCGGAGCTGGTGCGTGCCAGGCGGCTGGCCGGAGGTGACCCCCGGCTGGCCGAGGCGCTCGGCCACGCCGGCCAGTACGGGATAGCCGAGTACCTGTCCAGCGGACCGCAGCTGCGCATCGAGTGGGAGGACGCGTGGGCGAGCGGCCATCACCCGGGTGCGGCCGCGCTGATCGCCGCCGCCGTCGACTGCCGCCGCGCTGGTTTCGCGGCTCCGCTGCCCAGGGCGCTGCTCGGCGAGCTGCAGCAGGCGTACCTGGACGGGCATGGCGGGATGCGGCTGCGGCCGGAACCCCTGGACAGGGCATGGGAATGGGCCACCAAGCCCAGGGAGTCGGGCAGCTCGCCGCTGTGGCCGGCCGGCGGGGACACCGTCGACGTGTTCGACTACCTCGTCGACGAGCGGGCTCGCGAGCCCGCGGTGCCGCCGGTACCGGAAGGCACGGTCCGCGCCGCGCTCGCCCGCGCGGGCCCGGCCGACGCCGCGATCATCGGGGCGACCGCCTGGCACCAGGGGCGGGCCGGACTGGCGGAGACCGCCTTCCGGCAGTCCTACGGCGCGCTGCTGCGGTCGGCGGGGCCGGATGATCCGGCCACGCTGGCCAGCCGCAGCGACCTCGCGGTCACCCTGCACGCGATGGGCAGGCTGCCGGACGCCGAGGCCGAGTACCGGGCGATCCTCGCCAAGCGGGCCGCGACGCTAGGCGCCGGGCACAACGACACCCTGGCCAGCCGCAATAACCTGGCCGCGGTGCTGCACACCCAGGGCAGGTCCCAGGAGGCCGTGACCGAGTACCGCGCCATCGTGGCAGCCAGGACCGCGGATCTCGGCGGCGACCATCCCAGCACCCTGATCAGCCGCAACAACCTCGCCGTGGCCCTGGATGACCTTGGCCTGCACGCGGAGGCGGCGGCGGAGCACGCCGAGGTGCTCAGGATCCGCGAGCGGGAGCTGGGCCCGGAGCACCCGCACACGGTGATCAGCCGCGGCAACCTCAGTGCCCTGCTGCGCAAGCACGGTCACCCGGGTGAGACGACCGGTCCCTGACCGCCGCCCAGCCGCCAGGAAAGCTGCTCGATGGCGGTGGACAGCTCGGTCTGGATGGTGGCGTCGGCTGGCATCCGCTGGACGGCGGAGGAGAGCAGCGACACAGCGTCCGCCAGCCGTCCGCGCGCGGACAGGGTCCGGCTAGCGGCCGCGAGCAGCCGCGCCACCGCGTCAGGATCACGGGCGGCCTCGAACAGGCCGGCCGCCTCCCGGTAGCACGCCTCAGCCCTGGCGAGGTCATCGCGCTCATAGGCGAGGTTCCCGAGCAGCGACACGGCTTCCGCGTGCAGCCGCAGTGCGGTGTCCGGCGCGGTCACCCGCACCTTCGCCGCGTACTGCCCGGCGAGGTCGAGCTCGCCAGCGACCAGCGCCCGCTCGGCTGCCCGCAGGTAGCCGGCCGGATCCTCCGGTGCGGACACGTCATCGGGGGCCAGCCGCAACGGCTCGATCAGGCGATCGCTGATCAGGTGATACAGCCGCGAGCTGCCGGACGGATCGGTCCTGGCGCGCAGCAGGTGCCGGTCCTCCAGCGCCCGCGCCACCGGGGTTGGCATCCCGGCGGTCTGCGCCTCGCCCTCCGCCGCCGTACCCAGCTCGCCTATCTCGGTCACGAACGTGCTGATCAGCCAGCGCCGCAGCCAGCGCACCGGGATGCCATGCAAGTCCGCCACCGCGGCGATCGCCGCGCCGCAGTATCCGGACAGCACGCCGTTGACGTCGCCGCGGCGCCGCAGCTCACGCAGCGAGATCTCGCCGGACCGGGCGCGCAGTGACTCCTGCAGGCGGGTGCGGGCGGCCTCGAGCAGGGCAGGCTCGATCTGGTCAGTGACGATGAGCCGCTCCCGGCCGTCGGGGCCGAGGACGCGGCTGGTCCGTACCGCGCGGACCAGCTCGCCGGCCGCGTCCGCAGCGAAGCCGCCCGGACCCTCCACCACCCGGTAGGCGTCGTCGGGGTCCAGTGCGCCGAGGTGGAACTGGACTCCCTCGCCGATCGCCGCCGTGAACCGCGGCAGCGCGTCATCCCGCACCGAGATCAGCAGGTGCACCGTTGGCTCGGCCAGCGCGTCCTCAAGCTCGCGCAGGAAGCGCAGGCGGTCGCGGTCGCGTGACCCTGGCCCGGCGAACAGGTCGTCGGCGTGGTCGATGGCGGCGAGCACCGGCCGGCTGCGGATCTCCGCGCGCCGGGCGAGGAAGTCGTCAACGGTCAGCCGCCGCAGCCGCGAGACCATGCCCGGCGGTGACCACGAGCGCAGCAGGGCGAGCGAGTAGGGGGTGTGCGCACCCGGCGCGGGACTCGGGGAACTCGATCCCCGCGCGAGCTCGCCGACCGGCAGCAGCTCGCTGCGATTGTCCTCGACCAGGGGGAGGATGCCGGCCGCGAGCAGTGAGGTCTTGCCGATGCCGGCTGGCCCGCACAGGAAGGTGAGCCGGTTCTGCCGCCAGATCTCGCCGACGTAAGCCGCCTCGGCGGTACGCCCGAAGAACCTCGCGTTGTCAGCCCGCTGGAAAGGGCGGCTGCCCGGATGCACCGGCCTGGCGGTCATATCCTCATCCGGCCGCTCCCGCGCGCTGCATGCTGGTCAGATCCGGGAATTAAACCCATGATAGCCACTGCTATTGTCGCCGGAAGCGAGGACATAGTCCAGCGCATGCCCTAGGTCGGCGGCTCCGACCATGGCGGAAAGCTCGTCAAAGGTCAGGCCGCTCACATCGAGCAGCCCGGCATGACCCTCACCGGTGCTAGTGCCGGCTGCGGTCCTGCCCGTGCCATCCTCGCTCATGGTGCTCCTTGCGGGTCGCGGGCGGGCCCGCCACGTATCACCGTGGCGGCCCGCTGCGAACATTTGTACCCCTGGTAACACGGGAATCACGTATCAGGCACTGCGCCGCCGCGTGAGGTGCCAGTCTTTCACGGCTGGCACGTGAGACGGCCCGGCAGTAACTGATTCGCAATAGAGCGGCTGATCAGCCGGTGACCGTGACGAGGGTGCCGTAGGTCAGGTAGGGCCAGGCCTCCTCGGCCGCGGTGTAGGGGAGCTCGACGCAGCCCAGGCTCTGCTGCCAGCCGTAGCTGTAGCGCGGGAAGTAGTGCACCGCCTCGCCGTTGTGGAAGTACGAGACCCATGAGACCGGGTCGGCGTAGTGGCTGCCGTCCGGGTTGAAGCCCTGCATGACCTGGAAACGGTACTTCAGGTAGACCGGGTAGGTGCCGTCTGCCGTCGGGTCGATCGGGATGCCGGTGTTCGCGAGGCTGCGGAACACCCTGCGGCCGTCATGCCAGATGGTGAGGGTCTCCGGGTCGCCCTTGCTGGCGATCGCGTAGCTGTAGCCCGCCGGGTTGGCGTCGTCCGTGGCCGCGGCGTGCAGGAGCGCGGACCACACCGCCGGGGTGGCCAGGCCGTCCAGCTGCATGCCGTGCTCGGATTCGAACGCCATGATGGCACCGGTGGTGACCAGGTTCATCCGGCCGGGCTCCCAGAAGCCGGCCAGCGACGACGGGTAGCCAGGCCGGAAGCTGAAGGTTCCGGCCGGCGGCTCGTAGGCGGCCGACAGCTGGGCGCTCGCATCGCCGGCGGGCGCGGGACTGGCGGGCGCGGGACTGGCGGGCGCGGCCGGGCTGGCCGTGGCGTCGGCGGCAGCAGCGCCGGCGGCCGGGGCTGGGCTGGCGGCCCAGCTCATGGGCAGGTAGCCGAGCTGGCCGAGCAGCTGCTGCAGGCGGAGCAGCGAGTAGGTGCCCGTGGTGTAGCTGGCGGTCCAGGTCTGGCCGGGCACCGTGATCGTGACATGCGTCTGCGGCTTGAAGCCGGACGCGGGAGTGAACACGAGCGAGGTACCGTTCCGCTGCCAGCTGCCGGGAATCGCCGGCGTGATGTGCGGCAGGGGCGCGTCGGGCGCCACGTCCGCGGCCAGCGTCAGCCGGATCGGCGCCGCGCCGTTCACGCCCTCGGTGCCGGCTGAGGGGGATGCCGCGACTACGTGCAGCACCGACACGGTACGGGCGCTGCCGGTGCTCCCCTCCGCGGCCCCCGCATGGCTGTGCGG
>Ga0209530_1000254_pt1 | contig 44052 bp, 43 predicted proteins | sample BlaSpr_A8_Ref_O1_FD_187987 | JGI IMG/M metagenome (GOLD analysis project Ga0209530, IMG submission 187987) | Forest soil microbial communities from Thunder Bay, Ontario, Canada - Black Spruce, Ontario site 2_A8_Ref_O1 (SPAdes) (version 2) | ecosystem: Environmental > Terrestrial > Soil > Boreal...
GCCGTGCTTCAGGCCGTCCCACGCTTCCGCAGTCTGACGAGTGAGAAACAGGTAGCGGGGATCGGGATTAACGTTGAAAGGGTTTTCGCGCAGTCCGAAGAATTGGTTATACATTTTGGGGTCGCCTGGCCCGGTGTTTATTGATCGCCTAAATTCCAGAATCTTTGCACGCGTTAAGTCAGTTGAATCAAGTGCATCAATTGATGAATGGCGGCTTTTCGAGAGGGCCGAACTGCTTGGCCTTCGGTTTGGGTGCGAGTGGCTCGGCGCGTTCTCCTGGTTCGGGCCGTTGCAGGGCCAGCGCCGCGAGATAGGTGACGCGATCGATCAGGTGATATTCGAGCATGGTGGGGCGGCGTTGATCGCAGCCGAAAATTTCCAGCATGCCCAGGAAAATCCTGTCTGGCGAGAGAATCGCGCTGGAGGAAAAAATCTCGAGGCCGACTTGCAGGGCGCTGTGGGTCATGGAGCAGAAATGATTTTGGGCCTGCTCCGGCAAGGAGACGATGGAGACTACGTTGCCGATGCGAACATCTATCATCATGCAGAGTTTGTTGAGGATGCCGGGCAGCGGAGCGCCGAGGGAAATCAATTCGAGGATTTGGCTCTCGCCGACGAGCTGGCAGCGGCGATTATCGGTGGACTGGCGATGAGGCTGGAAGTCAAGGTGCGGCCGCTTGGTGCGCGATTGTTCGGTCATGCTGGCCCCCTCAGTTCGATCATGCTCTGGGCGATTGCTGGTGTCGCTGCGGCGCCTGGACGCGCGCGTCGATTTCTTCCCGGCGAATTTTCATATCTTCTTCGATGATGGCTCGGACGACTCCATTGCTGAAATCGGTGCACTTCTGTTTGAGCTTGACGACTTGGCAATTCAAGTGAGTGAAAACCTGGTCCAGGTGCTTCATTATTTTCAGCTCCTTGAAGTGTGTTGGGTTGCCGGGAACGCCATTTTTTTCCGGGACGGCTGCAGCATGAAGAATGTCGTGAGTTGGCCCCTAGCCCTGGCCTGAACGGTGATTCGCGATCAGGAGGCTGCGATGTTAGAAGGTGTTACTGCGGGAGGCTGTTCAATTTTGCACACTTTGGAGATTCGCTCGGGTTTCCGGATGACTGTTGGTGCGCCGCGCGTGTTATTGTTCCGCCGATGGCGTAGTTTCGCCGGCCGGGTGTGGATGCCCTGAGATCCGGCACCGCGGGATCCCAGGATGAATCGCGCTGCAGCGCGATTCACGGGATGGAGGAGAAAAATGGCTTGGTATGTTTATGTGGCTTACTTTTTTGGGGGAATGTTTTTGGTGAACGCGGTGCCGCATTTTGTTGCCGGAGTGATGGGGAGGCGGTTTCCGTCGCCGTTTGCTTCGCCGCCGGGGAAGGGAGAGTCTTCGGCGATGGTGAATGTTTTGTGGGGGGCATTTAATTTGGTGATTGGGTATTTATTGGTGTTTCGCGTGGGGGATTTTTTGATTCGGGACATTTGGGGTGTGCTGGCGTTGGGAATTGGAGGGTTGGTGATGGCGGTGATGTTGGCTTGGAATTTTGGGAAGATTTATGGGGGAAAGTAGGGATGCCGCCTACGGCGTGGCGAGTGCTGGGGTGAAGGCTTGGCGGACGCGCGCGCTGACCAGGTAGGCCAGGGTGCCGACGTAAGCTGCTAGCAGGAGGAGTTGCGCGGCGATCATTGCGGCTGGCGGGTGCAGGACGAGCAGGAAGAGGGCGGCGAGAGTTAACGCGACACCGAGAGAGATGGACGCCATGCACAGACGGCGAGCGGTTTCGCGCAACTGCAGAACGCCGATGCCGAGTGTGATGTTAATGACGGCTAGGAGCAGCAGCGAAAATCCGGCGGCAAGAGTCATGCCGATGATCGCTGCGGTGACTGGGTCGTGGGAATCGGCGGCGGTGACGTTCATCATGCCTACGAAAAAGCAGGCGGCGGAGGCGAGGACTAGGAGCACGGCGACTAGGAACATCAGAATCGCGATGACAGTGACGCCGATGGGACGATTCATAGTGCCGCCTTTGCACCATGGCAGCGCGGACGGCGCTAGTGAGAGACCGGCTGTTTCTGGCTGGGGAGATGCTAGCGCGGTTGAGCGCGGATAGCTGTTCGATTTGGCACAGTGTTGAATCAGGCGGGAGTGCGTGAAAATAATGGGAGCGTAGAGGAAGGTCAGAAACCGCGGGGCTGACGCCTCGACAAGCTGGGGCGCAGCAAGCAGCGCCCCTACCTTGGCCCCGCGTGAGGGTGGTGCGAAGATTTTGCGTCCGCGCGGTGGTACTGGACGTTGGTACAGGTTACCGCGAGGATATTTTTGGAGTACGTACCGTTGACCGCTTGCGGCAGCGCGGCATACCGTGGATTGAAGATCGTGTTCACTGTTTAGCCGGAGGTTTGCCGTGAGCGATTCACTCGAGATGGATTTGCTGCTGAATTCCCTGCCCCTGCGTGGAGAAGCGCCACTTGTTAGTGCGGCCGTTCATGGTGTCGAGCCGCGGCGGGGAAAATTAGCTGGAGCGGGAGTTGGAGTTTCGTGCAGTTTGCTGCTGCTGGCGTTGAGCGCGGGGGCTTTTGCGCCTGCGGCTTTTGGCCAAGGGCAGGCGGGAGCGGCGACGCAGGGGCAGAATACGCCTGCTGCAAATTCATCGGCAAATTCTGCGGCGAAACCGCAGGCGGGCACTGCTACGCAGACGGCGGCTGCTAGCGCGCCGGACCCGGCACAGAGACCGGCGGGCGCTGCTGCACAGAACGAACCGCAGATGCAGGATCAGTCTGCTCCGGTGGCTGAATCGCTGGGTGATGCGGCGCGGCGGGCGCGGACGCAGAAGGCCGTGGCGGCCAAGCCGAAAGTTTACACGGATGATTCGGTGACGACTTTGTCGGGACACGGGGTGTCGGTGGTGGGCGACGGGAGTGGCGGAGGCGGCGGGACCTCCTCTTCAGGAAATGTGGACAGCGGAGGCAGCGGTGGTGGCGCGCAGGGCGCGGCGGGAAGTCAGGAATCGTATTGGCGCGGCCGAGCCAATGATATCCGGAAGCAGATGGCGGCGTGCGATCAGAAAATCAGCGAAATTCAGGAGGAGATCGCCAAGCATGGCGGGGTGAGCGTGGACCCGATGAGCGGAGCGCAGGCTGGGGTGATTTTTGTTGAAGACCGCAACGCGCAGATCAAGCAGGTGGAAAAGCAGAAGGACGAGTTGCAGAATCAGCTGGACGCGTTAGCAGAGGAAGGACGGAAGGCCGGGGCGGATTCGGGGTGGTTTCGTTAGGGCGTCAAAAAAGAAAACGGAAAATAGAAAAGAGAAAATGGGAAGCTGAAGTGGTCGCTAACACGGTGGGGAAAAGACACCGGGCATGAACACGGACTAACGCAGATAAAGCCTTGCTGCGATAAAGACGAACAATTCGATCGCGGATTTGTTGGGACTGATCTGCCGGGACTGCGCTGCCGGGGCCCGGTCCCGCTTTGCGGGACCAGGCCCTTTTAGCGCTGAGGTATGGTGCGACTGCGAGTGCCGGGGTTAGCGGCGGACTACCTCGAAGGTTAGGGTTGTGGTGTGGGTTATGCCGCCGCCTGTGCCGGTAATCGTTATGGGATAGGTGCCGGTCTTGGCGGTGCGGGATACGGTTAGGAGCATGCTGGAGGTGCCGGAGCCTGGGGCGGCGATGCTGGCTGGCGTGAAGGTAATGGTTACGCCAGTTGGTTCGCCGGTGGCGGAGAGGGCGACGGCTGAGTCAAAACCGCCGGAAACGGCGGTGGTGACTGTGGCTGTGCCGCTCTGTCCTTGCCGCAGGGAGCCGGACGTCGGCGAGACAGAAATCGTGAAAGCGCCGGCTGTTGGCGCGGTCACGGTGAGTGCAACCGTCGCGGTATGCGTAATTCCACCGCCGGTGGCGGATACGGTGATCGTATAAGTACCGGCTGCGGTGGTGGAAGCTACGGCCATGGTTAGTGTGGAGCTACCGGAACCGGGTGCGGCGATGCTCGCGCTACTGAGAGTGAGCGTGACGCCTGTCGGTTGGCCGCTCGCCGTCAGCGCGATTGCGGAATCGAAGCCGCCGGAGACCGTTGTTGTGATTGTCGAACCGCCGCTACTGCCCTGCACTACCGAGACTGCTGCGGGCGAAGCGGTGATGGAGAACGCAGGAGACGTGCTGGTTGGAGCTAGCGCGTTGATCAGTCCGACGCCGTTCGGGCTGCCCCAGCCAGTCACCAGGTCGTAGCCTACCTCAGCTGAAAAACTGCCGGATGTGCCGCTGGTGATGTCGTGGAAATCCGTCGCGTAGCTGGACGTAATATTTTGCGCGTAGATCGTGGGGTTGATGAAACCGATCGTGGGATCGCCTTCATTCGCGAGTTGCTGATTGACTAGCGCGACGTAGCCGGCCCACATCGGGGTGGCGAAGCTGGTGCCGCCGAACTCATTGGCGGTGCAAGTGGTTTGATCGGCGCAAACGTAGAACGTGAAATTTGCGTTGGCGGCGACGTCTGGGCCATTGCGCAACGTGGTGGAGCCCTTGTTGGTGGAATTGATCACGCCGGAGAGTTGCTGCCACGACGGGATTGGAATGGAATCGGGGGAGATGCCGCCGCCGCTGTCCACCCAGGCAGTTTCTGATTTCCAGGCGCCGCCGGCGCTGGCGGTGACGAGATCGGTGCCGCCGACAGAGACGATGAAGGCGTTATCAGCGGGCCAGGCTTCATTGCTCGCGGACCAGGTGGAAGAATCGCCGGAAGCCGCGAAGAAGTTCTGGCCTTGCGCGGCCATTTTCTGGAAGTAGGGATTGAGCGTTGACGGATCCGCAGGAGTCCAGCCCCAGGAGCAGCCGATGGTCGTGGGGAGCGGATTGTGGGTGGTCATGGCGCTGATGATGGCGGTGTCAACGGAGCCGATGTACATGACCAGGCTCGAGAGGCCGGGGGCCATGCCGAGGGCTTGAGTCATGTCGAGAGTTTGTTCGGTGTCGTCGCAATCGCCGCCGGCGCGGGTGTCAACGCAAGAGGTGCTGGTACCGTCGGTAGAGAGCAGAGTGATGGGGACATTATTAGTTTGGCCGACGTTTTTGTAATAGGTGGTGAGGTCGGCGAGGTCGGTGCCGAGGAATTCGAACAGGCCGAGGTTCTGTCCTGCGCCGGTGAGGGCGGTGCCGCCGTAGTAGGCCGCGCGCATGTCGCTGCCGAGGAAGGAAGCGGACGGGCCGGAGCCGGTGGTGGCGTGAGAGACGACGTCTTCTGCATTGATGCCGTGAGCTTGGGCGTAATCACTTCGTTTCACGTACAGGGGATGCGGGATGGAGTAGTTGTCTAGACCGGAAACGTGCCAGAGGGCGAAAGACAGGCCGGTGGTGGGTTCGCGATCAGGCGCATAAAACGTGCGATCTTCGGTGGGATGTTGATAGGTGCGCATGCTTACGCGGAAGGCAGCTTCAACGGCGGAGACGGGACCTTTAATTAGGACGTCCATGCCATCGCGCGTGCCGCCGGTGACTTCGAAGCCGTAGGATTTCAAGTAACGGACGACGGCGTCGTAGTTTTCTTCGGTGGGCCCAAACCTTGCGGTGAATTCCGGCACGCTGAGGAATTGCCGGTAAGAAGGGCTGGAGGGATCGTAGAGTACTTTCAGGAATGCATTCAGTCCTGCGGGATCGCGTAACGGGAGAACTACGTCGAGGGTCATGGTCTGGTCCGGGGGCAGTTGGCCGATGGGCTTGGCTGCGCCGGTGCGGGTGACTTCGCGGACGTGATGAGTGGACATGGACTGTGCTTGGGCATTGATTGCCGCTACGGTTACGAGCGACAACAGCACAGCGATGGATAGCAGAAACCGATTGATTCTAGGAACCATCGTTTCTCCTTTGTGCGGAATTGTTGCTGAGGGGGTCCTCGCGAATGCGAGGAGGCTGGGGTGCCCCTTTTGTGGAGGTAAGGTACCACCGGAGCGAGCGCAGGGGCGAGGAAAATTTGAGAATTATTTACGGATACAGAACGTAGTTGGTACGTTTACATACCAACAAATGATCTCGTTTTGAGACTTTTAGTGGAATGTGTTCGGTGCTTTGCGAATGTTTTCTCTGTTTAGTCGCGGAATTAGTTTCCTTTTTATTCGCTGGCGAAATGGGCTTTTCCGCGAACGCATCCGGCGAGGCTGAAGTATTGGCGTTTAGCGCTGGGGTTTCGAGGTGGGCGAGGAACTGGGAGCGGGGGTGGTGCTGGAGGCAGAGGTTGTGGTGGTGACCGGCGGCGCGGCGTTTGTTGCGCTCGCGGCCGGGGCCGATGTTGCGGGCTTTGGGGTTAGAGGTTTCGGTGCGTCAACGCCGGCGGTGCCGGATCCCAAGCCCAATTTTTGCAGGCTGGAGGCGTCGATTTTGCCGCTGTTGCTCAGGCCGTTGTCGGACTGGAATTTTTGCATGGCGGAGATGGTGTTGGAGTCCCATTTGCCGTTGGGATTGCCTTGGTAGTAGCCGTTGCGGGCCAGGGCGGACTGAATTTCGGAGATGCGTTCGGGAGTGGGAGCTTTTTGCGTGGGTTCGCGTTTGGATGCGTGATGCTTCTTGGTGGATTTCTTTTTTGAGGATGCAGTGGTGGAGGAAGTTGCTTGCTGCGGCGCCGGCGCGGTGACGGAAGCGGTGCTGGCGGCGCGCGTAGTTGTGACGCACACGCTGGCGACTAGCGTTAGGAGTAGTGACGCGGCGATCGGAAGCTTGGTCATTTTTCTCCGCTGCAGTTCCCTGCCGGGCGCGTTACGGCTTGCGTGATGCTGCGTCCGATGCGGGGTGCGTTCTCTTATTATGATGATTTTCCGTGCGGTCTCAAGCCGGGACGCGCGATGCGGCGCGTATCGAGCAACCGGCACGGAATTAGGTTAGATGCGGCCGGAGACGCAGGGTTTGTTTGGGCTGCGAGTGTGCGAACCCAACTTGGCCGAATCGGTGCTAGCGGAACGAGGGCGAGGCAAGCCTCGCCTAGCTCGTTTGGTTGTCGGGCATTGCGTTTCGACGAAAGCGGCGGCAAGCCGCCGCGCTCCAAAATGGGCTCGGCTGGGGAAACTGGTGGAGCGATTTTCGTGCCCGCTGCCGCTGCATTTTTCAGGTTGACATCTTACCTGAAGGCGCTACTATTCGGGTGACATGACTACCCAAGATACGAGAGAGCGGCTGGAATTGCTGCAGGGCACGCTGGACCTGCTGATTCTGCGCACGCTGATTTTTGGAGCGCAGCACGGACAAGGCATCGCGCGCGCGATTCAGCAGACGTCTGATGAAGAGCTGCTGGTGGAGCACGGAGCGCTTTATCCGGCGCTGCAAAGGCTGGAGGAGCGTAAGTGGATTTCCGCGAAGTGGGGGATCTCCAGGAATAACCGCAAGGCGCGGTTTTATACGCTGACGGCGGCAGGCCGGAAACAATTGGTGCGGGAGACCAGCAAGTGGAACCGGTTGACGGCGGCGATCGGAAGGATTCTGGAGAGCGAGGAGGGCTAGGCTATGTGGCGACGCACGCGGAAGGCGAGCGACTTCGGCGCTGAAATCGAAGCCCATATTGCGCTGGAGACGGAACGCTTGCAGGAGCAGGGATTCAGTTATGAAGATGCGCGAAGCGCGGCGCGCTTAACTTTTGGAAATGTGACGCGAGTGCAGGAGCGTTTCTACGAAGCCAGCCGCTGGCCGGAGTGGGATCACTTCTGGCAAGACGTGCGCTACGCGGCGCGAATGCTGCGGAAATCTCCGGGGTTCACGGCGATCGCGGTGTTGACGATTGCGCTGGGGATTGGAGCGACGACTGCGATTTTCAGCGTCGTGGATGCCGCTTTGTTGCACCCACTTCCCTACCCACACCCTGAACAGCTGGTAAGCGTGTTTGACGATCTTCCCGGCGTGGGCGCGCAGGACGTAGGGATGTCCGTGCCTGAATGGCATGATTTTGCGCGGTCTGGGATTTTTGAATATGTGTCGCCGTTGGGCGGCGGGGACGTGAACCTCACGGGGTCGTCGCAACCTACGAGAATTCTGTTTGCGGCGGTGCCGCCAAATTATTTTGCTCTCTTGGGGGCGGAGCCGCAGTTGGGGCGCTCGTTCCATCCGGAAGATGCGACGCCCGGGTTCACGCTGGAGGTTCTGATCAGCGATCGCTTGTGGAAGGGTGCGTTCGCAAGCGATCCCCGGATCCTGGGCAAAAACATTCGGCTCGACAACGATTTGTATCAAATTATCGGAGTGATGCCCGCGGGGTTTCACGACCCGGGAAGAACCGCCGCGGAAAGGAGCACGGAACTGTGGCTGGCAACAGGTTTTGCCGGGCCGCCAGCGCCTGACCCGTTGCGCGCGTCGCATTTTCTTGCACCGGTGATCGCGCGGATCAAACCTGGACTGACCATGGTGGAGGCACAGAGCCGGCTGGACGCGCTGGTGGCATCTTTGCAGAAGGAATTTCCGGAAGATTATCCGCTGCAGAGCGCGTGGAGGGTGCGGTTGGTGCCGCTGAAGCAGACGGTGGTGGGCGATGTGCGCCAGTCTTTGATAATGCTGCTGGGAGCGGTGGGATTAGTGTTGCTGATCGGCTGCGTGAACGTGGCGAATTTGTTGCTGGCGCGCGCGAGCGCGAGAGGCCGGGAAATGGCGGTGCGGCAGGCGCTGGGAGCGGAGCGCAGCCGGTTGGTGTGGCAGCTGCTGAGCGAAGGGTTGCTGCTATCGCTGCTGGGCGGGATTGTGGGCATCGCAATTCTTTTCTGCGCGAAGGAATTTCTGCTGCGGATTGTTCCGGACAGTTTGCCGCGGCTGAACGAAGTGTCCATTAGCTGGCCGGTTTTGTTGTTCGCTCTGCTGGCGACGGTGATCGCCGGGGTAATTTTCGGATTGGCTCCTGCGTGGCATGCGGGGCGGGTGGATTTGAATTACATGCTGAAACAGGAAGGACGCGGCTCGACGGGATCGGGGGAACAGGCGCGCACGAGACGGGTGCTGGTGGTGACGGAATTTGCGCTGTCGTTGGTGCTGATGATAGCGGCGGGTTTGCTGCTGCGGAGTTTTGCGGATCTGTTGCAGGTGCAGCTGGGATTTAATCCGCAGAACGTGCTGGCGGTGCGGACGTGGTTGCCTATACCGAACGACCCTGCGACAGACATTTACCGAACGCCGGCGCAGGCGGCGCCGTTCTTGCGCGAAGTGCTGCGGCGCGGCAGGACGCTGCCGGGAGTGGAAGAAATCGCGATGGGCGATTCGGCGGCGCTGCCACTGGGTCACGGCCGGGAGGATCTGAACCGGTACCCGTTGCTTATGGAAGGGCGCGAGGCGCCTAGCAACGGGGCGCCTTTGGTGGACGCGTCCATTGTTACGCCGGGATATTTTCACTTGCTGGGAATGACGCTGCTGCGCGGGCGGTTGCTTGGTGAAGCGGACGACGAAAAAGCGCCAGCGGTGGTGGTGATCAACGAAACGTTTGCGCGAACGTACTGGCCGAATGAGAATCCGGTGGGGCAGCGGATCAAAATACGAATGCCGGGGGACCGCACTACATTCGCATGGAACACCGTGGTGGGCGTGCTGGCGGATTCGCGAACGGAATCGCTGACGGATCCGAGCGTTCCGGAAATGTACATGAGCTTGTATCAGCGCCCGGCGAAGGATCTGGCCATTTTTATGCGGGGGCGGCTGGACGCGGCGGCGATTCCGGTGGAATTGCGCGAGCAGGTGCAAGCCGTGAATCCGGAGCTGCCGGTATTCGGGGCGCAGACGTTGCATGAGGCGCTGGCGGGATCCCTTGCGGCGCGGCGATTTTCGATGGAAATTGTGGGGTTGTTCGCGCTGACGGCTTTGCTGCTGGCGGGGATGGGAATTTACGGCGTGATTTCGTACATTGTGAGCGAGCGCACGCACGAGATTGGGATTCGCCTGGCGTTGGGAGCGCAGAGGCATCGCATTCTGCAGATGATTCTGCGTCAAGGACTGGGGCTGGCCCTTGCCGGGGCTGCGATTGGGTTGCTTGGCGGGCTGATTGTGGCGCATTTGATGGCGGGAGTGCTTTACGGCGTGCGGCCGGCGGATCCTGTCACGTTTGGGGTGGTGGCGCTGCTGTTGATCGCAGTGGCGCTGCTGGCATGCTATATTCCAGCACGGCGAGCGATCCGGGTGGACCCGCTGGTAGCGCTGCGCCACGAATAGCTTTTTCGCGCGTAGGGCGCAGAGGAGAGGTTGACGTCTGGGCAAGCTGGGGCGCAGCGAGCAGCGCCCCTACCGAGCTGGATCGCGCGCGGCGAATTCGAGATTCAGGTCAACGGCGAGGCTGGCGCGGCAACAATCGCGCCGCACAGCCTGAAGGTTATGCCACGAAAAAGGGGTGCGGGGCTGGGATGCTTGTGGTTCGGGTAAATGCAAATTGAGGAGGGAGACTGCGATGAAAGGGATGCGAATCGTTGTAGTGGTGCTGGCGGTATTCGGGTTTTCTGCGATTGCTTTGAAATCTGGGATGCGGAGCGCGGCAGCGTCGAGTGTTCCTGCGGCGCAGGCTGCGCAACTGGCGGCGCAACCCGCGCCAACCATCGCTTCGGTGGTGGATAGCGAGATCAGCGGCATCGAAAAAGAAATTGTTGCGGCTGCGGAAGCGATGCCGGAAGACAAATTCAATTTTTCGCCGGAGAGTTTGAAGATTCCGGGGAGCGAGTACAAGGGCGTGCGCACGTTTGCCGGGCAGGTGAAGCACGTGGCCGTTGCCAATCATTTTCTTTGGGCGCCACTTACTGGCGATACAGTGCCCGACGGTTGGGAGAAGGATAACGCACCTGAGAATTTGAAGAGCAAGGCAGAGATTGTTCAATTCCTGAAGGAGTCGTTTGCGCTGGGACATAAGGCCGCGGCTACGTTGACCGCGGAGAACATTTTGCAGAGCCCGGGGCATAGCAAATCGACGCGGCTGTTCCTGGCGACGTTTGGCGTGGCGCATGCTTACGATCATTACGGGCAGCTGGTGGAGTATTTGCGGATGAACGGAATTGTGCCACCGGCTAGCCGGGGAGGGTCGAACTGATTGGGAGCTTGAATTTGCGGCGACAGTGAAGGATTGCCGCGGAGATGCAGAAACGCAGAGAAACGTACCGGCGTACTGTGAATTCAAAGTCAACGGCGCCCGCCTGAAGGCGGCCGCTACAAATTCAGAAGCAAAGTCAAAAGCGGGCGCAGCAAGCAGCGCCCCTACCAATTCAAACCAGCCGTCACAAGTGGCGGCTGCCCGGTGCGATGAAGCTGAACCGGCCGCTACCCTTCGGTCCCGCACTGCGGAGCTGCCGGCGGCAGGCAGGATCTCAGGATGAATCGCTCCCGCAGAGCGGGAGCGATTCACAAATTCAAAGACAAGATCCGAGGGACGCACTACGATCCGCCGCGACGCCGATTTCCTGTCCGATTAGCCGAGGAAGATGCCCGGTACCACGGCGGTCTTGGCCATGTGTTCGCCCTCGAGAATGCGAACTTCATAGCAGGATTGAGCCGGACGAGCCTGGAGCACCTTCACGCGCGTGCCTGCCCGCACCATCAATAGTTTTTCCGCAGCGAACAGGAGCGACAACCCCAGATCATCGGCAGCCGATTCGAGCTTCTGTTTCTCCATCATTGTTTCTTCGTCAATCGGCACAGTCACAAAATCTCCGCCCGTTACATCGCGAAGCACGCAGACTTTGCCGACTAAACCCTTCGGCGGCTTAGTTGGCGGTTGCAATGAAGTTGATGGATGGTCGGCGACGGAACCGACAAATCGGTAGCCGCGCCGTGGAAGGGTCTCGATGAACCGCGGCTTGCCGGCCTCGTCACCGAGTGCCCGCCGCAGCTTCTTGATAGCCGTGTTCAGGCTATGCCCAAAGTCCACAAAAGTATCTTCGGACCATAGCCTCTGGCGAAGTTCTTCACGGGTCACGAGCTCGCCGGGATGCTCGAGCAACATGGTGAGGATCCGAAAGGGTTGTTCCTGGAGTTTGATTTTGCGGCCACTCTTGAACAGCTCGCCCGCGCGCAAATCCAGAGCGTAAACGTCGAATCGTAAGATCTCTGCGCCCGGAGCTGGCTGCGGCATGAGTTCCTCGTTCCGAATATATACCACGGCAGGCTTTGCCAGGCTGGTGGACAAGCGGCCGCGATCGACCTTTACGCAGATCTTCAGTGACAAGTGATTTGAAAAGCGCAGGTTGGCGGTTCATCCGCAGTTCACTCGTAAGTCGCCGCCAGTGCATTGCGGTTTTCCGGGTGCAGGGCCAGAGTGAGCGCAACTCGACAGTGAGGCAATCACAAAAGCTGCCGGGCATGTGAAAAGAAAAAGGAGAAAGTCCATGACAAAGCAAATTCTTACCATGGCCGCTGCGCTGGCCTTTACCGCTCTTGCACCGGTGCAAAGCCACGCACAGCAGGTCACGCAGGCCAACGTTCCTTTCGCGTTTCAAGTTGGGAACAAGAGCATGCCAGCCGGCGAATATCGGATTCAGCGAGCGCTTCCTTCGAACACTGCGCTACAGCTGATTCGACGCACGGATTCGTCTGCCTCAGCATCCGTATTTACGAACGTCACGGAGAGCAGGGACAAGAATGCTCAATCAAGACTGATCTTTCACTGCTACAGCAACGAGTGTTTTCTGTCTGAGATTTGGACGGGAAACGGTCAAGGAATGAAACTTGCGGTGCCACGTCGCGAGAAAGAACTATCACGCGGCAGCTCGGAAAATGAACTGGCGGTGGTTTCTCTGCCGCTAACCGTTACGCCCTAAGGATCGCCAGTGCGCGGACCCTATTGCGTCATTACGCGGTGTGATTTGACGAAAGTGGAACTGAACCTGAACCGAAATAGGGACGGGAGGCAAACGTAATGTGGTGGGGCCTCCCGTCTTCTTCAAAGGAGATTGCAATGGAAACCGTAATTGGAGTGTTCGCTTCGCGGGAACGCGCGGAAGAATGCGTGAAGCAGTTGCTGGGCAAGCACGTTCCGCAAAACACGATTATTTTCCTGACTCGCTCTGAAAGTGAAGCGATGACCCTGGGCAAGAGTCTAGGAGCATATGCAGGAGGGCTGGTGGGCGGGGCAGCCGGTCTTATGTCGGGGCTGGTGGCTGCAACGATGTTTTCGATTCCAGGAATCGGGCAAGTGTTCGCGCTGGGAATCGGCGCGACGGCTGCACTGGGGCTTGCTGGCTCCGAAGTAGGCAAAATGCTGTCAGCACGGCCAAATTTGTCATTGGAGACGGCGATGGAAACTCCTCAACCGACTCCCGGCGAAAAGGCGTGCCAAGACTTGACGTTCTTCGCAGAGGTCTTGCAGGAAGGGCGATCGCTTATTGTGGTGCGGACCGATTCGCGAGAAACCGCAAAAGTGGCGGCCGGAATCCTGGATCGCATGGGCATTAGCGAGCGATGGCGCTGGAGCATAAGAATGCAAACCGTGTCGCGACAGATCGGCGACATTTCGATAGTGGATGTGCGGGGCAGGATCACGGTGGGCGAAGGCAACATCATGCTTCGCGAGGTGGTGACGGGACTAGTGGAGAACGGAAGGAAACGAATTCTGTTGAACTTGCAAGGAGTGGAATACGTGGACAGCGGCGGACTCGGCGAGCTGGTGAGGACGCATACGACGCTCCAGAAGGAGGGCGGGCAGCTGAAGATGGCAAACGTCAACCAACGAGTGCAGGAGCTGCTGAAGCTAACGAGCTTGCACAAGATCTTCGACGTTCACAAGGACGAGGCCAGCGCCGTTCAATCGTTTGAGCTATTGGCTGCGGAAGCGGGCCGATAGTGGATCGATTTATCAGCGGCATTGGCAATTGAGCCAGCGGATGGGGGGCGTGGAGTTTAGTCCCAGAAGTTGATGGGGTCGTTGAACTGGACGCCGATTTGTTTGCGGCCTTCGGCGTCGCGGAGGCTGTAAACGACCTGGGCCTCGGCGCGGGAGCCTTTGTCTTTGCGGCAGAGGACTACCGTGCCACCTTTTTCCACCGGGCGCCGGCAGAGGAGCGCGGCGCCATGGCGGCTGACGCTTACCGTCCAGGTTTCTTCGTGCCAGGTTTGGTGCGGGTCTTCGCGACGAAGCCAGACCGCGATGGAGGAAACGGTGCGCGGGCTACGGCGAATGCGCTGGCTGAGTTGCGAGAGGCGCAGGAGAAAGTCCAGGACGCTGGTTTTCATCTGAGCTCGCGTGAAGCGCGAGTCTTCTGGAGTTTGTTCGACTGGTTGTGCGCCCCGTGGCGTGAGCGCGTTTGCGGCTAGCGCTTCGGCTTGCTGGGTGCAGGTGGCGATGAAAGTTTTCAGTGCTTCGGTGGCGGCTGGGTCGAAGGGGAGATTTCTGAGGCGCTCGTTGCGCGATTCGATTTCCACGATGCATGCGGGGAGGAAATGCTCGAAGCAGAGAGAGCGGCCGGCGAAGTCAATCGCAGCGGTGGCGTTGCACGACGCTGCGGCGCACCAAGTGGGCTCGTGGAGGAGTTGTAGGTCAGGCGATGATGCGATCTGATTTTGCATTTTCGCGGCTCGCGTTTACGTCTCTTGAGTCTTTTCGGAACTCGAAATTCATGGCCTCAGCGGCTAAAGCCGCTGCGAAATTGCGGCTGTCACGGCACGGCTGAAGCCGTGCCCTGACGAAAATCCAACCTCAGCACTCACTCCGAAGCCACTGCCTACAAAACTTTCCGCGTTCTCCGACTGAGCTCGGTTCCCTTTCAGGACTTGGGGCGCTTGCCTATGCCTTTGGCCAGGTCGGAGATGGAGCTGCTTACGAATTCCAAGTGGCCGCGGCTGTAATTTGTTAACTCGGCAGCGAATTCGTTGGAGGTGGCGGCGGCCATTTGCTCCAGGGATTTTTTGGCGTACTCGGCTATGCGATCGGACTGTTCGCTGAGGCGCGCTTGGGCTTCTTTTTCATGGCGCGCGGCGGCGGTGGAAATGTTCTGTGCGGCCGAAGCGGTGGCGCCGCGGGCGGTGCGTTCGAGTTCCTCGCGGGCCTCGTCGAGGCGGGCACGCATTACGACTTCGAATTGTTTTTCCAGGCGCTCGCAGGTTTGTTCGATCTTGGCCTCGGATTTTTCCTCCGAAGCAGCTAAAGTTTTTTCGATCTCTTGCTGGCGCTTGGACAAGCTACCGGCAACTTCGCGGGCATCCTGGAAAGTAGGGGCCAGGCGATCTTTGAGGCGTGTGACGATGCGCTCGACGGCGTCCTGCTGAATTGTTTCCAGGGTTTGCTGCAGGCGGTCGAGGGCGTTGGTGACGAGCGTCGTCGAGAGCATTTCGGCTTCGCGGTGACGATCTTCGATACGCTGGAAAGAGCTGCCGAGTTCGGCTTCGATCCGTTTGGTCCAGCGGGCGTGGAGGGCTTGGGAGTTTTCCTGTCCGGCGCGCTGGACTTCTTTGATACAAGTTTCAGCCCATTCCGTGGCTTGCGAGGCGGCGATTTCGATCAGGACACGCTTGGCTTCGTCGCGCAGGCCGGAACGAACGTCGTTAAGCAGCATCGCGGCTTTGTCGCGAACCGCGGCGACGGCTGCGTCAGCGATCATTTCTTCCATTTGCTGCTGGAAATCGCCCATCAGGTTGCCGACGGTACGTTGCGCGGTGGTGGCACGCGATTGCACGGCGAGAGCGTCGGATGCTGATGCGATTTTGGCGGGTCCGGGTTTGGGCGGGGTGGTGACGGCCAACTCTGGATGCAGAACCGCGACGTGCTTCAGTTGCACGGGTTCGGGGCCGCGTTTGCGTTCGCCGTTGAACTGCAACCAATCTTCGGGAGGCGCCGGGATCTTCCAGATATTTTGCGGATTTTCGAATTCAACCGCAGTATATAGAGGACCACCGGATTCGGCGTCGCGCTGGATCCACTTCACACGGCCGCGCGTGGTGATCTTGGCGGAGTTTTCTTTTTCGGGATGCAGCTCGAGGGTGACCATGGCGTCCGGCAGCACTTGATACTTGGAGGGATATTTGCAGCCGTGGCAGCTGATGGTAAGCGTCGAGACTTTTTCGGTGTACGGGCCGCGGCGCGCGTCAACGCCGGAGACAGTGACCAACACCGCTTCATCGCGACGAGTGCTACGACGAGCTGCACGGTTCGCGTTGCCGGCAGCTAGAGGATTCGCCATAAATTCCCCTTGGAGGCTGGACGTATAGAATAGGGCAACCATGTTCGCAGGAGGGGGGAAAGGCGGAGGGATTTTTTCAAAGGGTTACTGTACTTATGGGCAGGGTGGTTCGACGTGTGTTCGCCAGTGGGTGATGAGAGGATTTGATGATGAATGATTCGCGGGCGAGGGATGGCGCTGTGCGGCCGAAGGCTTGGTTGGCTTGGAGTAGCGGGAAGGATAGCGCTTGGGCGCTGCACACTGTGCGCGAGGCTGGGTCACTTGATGTGGTGGCGTTGCTCACGACTGTGAATCTTACGCACGGGCGCGTGGCGATGCATGCGGTGCGCGAGAGTTTGCTGGAAATGCAGGCTGCTGCGGCTGCGTTGCCGTTGGTGAAGGTTGGCATTCCTTCGCCGTGTTCGAATGAGATTTATGAGCGCGCGATGAGTGAGGCGATGGCGCGGGCTGCGGGCGAGGCAGTGCGGCATGTGATTTTTGGGGATCTTTTTTTGCAAGATGTTCGGGATTATCGGGAGAAGCAGCTGGCGCGGTGTGGGATGACGCCGGTGTTTCCTTTGTGGGGGATGGAGACGCGGGCTTTGGCGGGGGCGATGATTGCGGGCGGGTTGCGTGCTTATTTGACATGTGTGGATCCGCGGCAGTTGGAGCGCGGGTTTGCGGGTCGGCGGTTTGATGCGGAGTTGCTGGCGGATCTGCCTCGCGGCGTGGATCCTTGCGGGGAAAATGGGGAGTTTCATACTTTTGCTTGTGCGGGGCCGATGTTTCGGGCGGAGTTGGCCGTGACTGTGGGCGAGATTGTGGAGCGCGAGGGATTTGTGTTTGCGGACCTTTTGCCGGGGAGTGCGGCGCGGGATGCGGAAGGCATCACGAAAATTGCTGGAGGGAAAGGCTAAGGATTTAACACAGTGGTCAGAGAGAAAAGGCGGAGAAAAATCTGAGGAAGAAAGAAGGTTCACCTCAGAGACGCAGAGGACGCAAAGAAAGGCAACGGTAACTGAGAAACACCGGCAACGGCTGCCCGGTTCGTCCCGAAAAACGCGGGACGAACCGGCCGCTACAGGTTCAAAAGCTGCGGCGGTTACTGGGCCAGGATTGTTGGGACTGCGCCGGCCAAGAGCAGGGTTAGGACGCGGTCGCTGTCGCTGTGGCGGGCTACTTTGAATAGGACGTCTGAGCCAGGATGGAGCTTGGCCATTTCGGCTTTGTAGTCGGCCAGGGTGTTGATTGGGGTGTGATTGATTTCGGTGATTACGTCGCCGCGGGCGAAGTCCACATCTTCGGCGAAGCTGGCTGGTTCGACTTCGGTGACGACTACGCCGGTGATTTTGGACATGCCGAGCTTGCGCGAAAGATCGGGGGTCAATTCTTCGACATGCAGACCCAGCTGGCCCGGCGTGTCCGACTCATCGGGCTGGTCCTCGGCGGCTTGCGCTACTTGCGGGAAAATTTTGGAGCGATCAGCGACGAGGAGTGCGACTTCTTTGGTTTGTTTATCGCGGACGTAGCGCACTTGCACCGATTGGCCGATGACGGTTTCCGCGATGGGATTTACGAGATCGGCGCCGGTGTGCACGGGTTGGCCGTTGATATTGGTGATGACGTCGCCGGGTTTCAGACCGGCTTTGTCGGCGGGGCTGCCCGGCTCGACGGCTTCAACGACGATGCCGTAGGGGACGCCGAGTTCCTTCAAGAGCACGGGATTATTGCTGCGATCTTCCTGGAAGGTGATGCCGATGGAACCGCGGGTGACTTTACCGTTGGTGATGAGCTGATTGTAAACGCTGATGACGGCGGTGGACGGCAGCGCGAAGCCAACACCTTCGAAACCGCGGCTGCCGGTGTAGATGGCGGTGTTGATGCCGATCACTTCGCCGGCCATATTGACGAGCGGGCCGCCGGAATTGCCGGGGTTGATGGCGGCATCGGTCTGAATGAAGCGCTGAAATTGGTGGCCTACGTTGGAGCGATCTTTCGCGCTGATAATTCCGGCGGTGACGGTGGAATTCAGGCCGAAGGGGCTGCCAATGGCCAGGACCCAGTCGCCGACTTGTACGCCGTCGGAATTGCCGAGCTTGGCGACGGGAAGATCGTGGTCCGCGTCAATTTTGACTACGGCGAGATCCGTGTCTTTATCGAAGCCGATTACGCGGGCGCTGTATTTGGTAGCGTCGCCGTCTAGCGCTACTTGAATTTTGGTGGCTTGGTCAATTACGTGATCGTTGGTGAGGATGAAACCTTTTTTGTCCACGATTACGCCCGAGCCGAGGCTGCGTTCGGCGTCGGGGCTATTGTCAGGCTGATCGAAGAAGCGATCGAAGAAATCCTGGAAGGGATCGCCGAATTTTTTCGGGGTCTTGTTGCCGCCTTTGGGCTTTTCGATAACTTGCGTGGTGGAGATGTTGACGACGGCAGGGCCAAGTTTTTTGGAGATGGTAGAGAAGGCGTTCGAGAGGGTGATGGGATCGGGAACGGCGAGGAGCGTGGCGCCGGTGGCGGTCTGGTCGTGGGTGGCCTGCGCGTGGCCGGAGATTATAGTGCCGATCATGATGCCGATGGCGAGAGTGCAAACGACGAGGAGCGTGGCGAAAACTTTGCGGCGGCGCATCCAGCTGAACAATTCCTGAAATTCAATGCCCATTCCGGTGCTCCTTGTGCGCTGCGAAACTTTGACTGCCTGGACGGCGGAGAACAGGGACCGCGTGGATTGCGCCGAAACGAAAGTATAACACGTGATTCAAGCCGGGGATGTGCGGGGAGTTGCGGTTTTGCTCTTGGAGGTAAGGGTGGCGGCAATAGCGAAAGATTACCGCAGAGGCGCGGAGGGCGCAGAGACGGTCAAAGACAGGGTCAAAGATGCCCGCCTAAAAAAAAGCACGCGGCCGCTCCGAGCCGTTACGAGACTCGACTATTCCACGAAAAGCAGATCCCTGCCTGCGGCAGGCAGGCCTCTCTCCGTCCCGCGCCCGCCAAAATTCGTCGGGCAGGAAAAAACGCGGGACTGCGTTCCCTTCGCGAAGTCACGCAGGGCAGGCGGGATGACACGCATTGTTTTGTTTCACGGAAATTTGAAGGCGCGGGAGCGTTCGGGAAGTTGGAGCGTGAGGTGGAGCGGGGACACTTCGAGAGACATCCGTACTTTGGGACGGGAGCGACAGAGCGCGCGGGCTCGGGGTCGTGGGATGGGCTAGTGTTGGGTTTCGGGCTCGGTGCCGTCTTCGGGCGTGTCCAGGAATTCCGGCACGCGCAGGCCGCCGGGAGTGCCGACGCCCTCGTCCCAGGCGATGCCGTCGTCGGAGACGCCGCCGGGAACTCCATCAACTTTTTTCTCGAGGCGCCGTTCTGCCTTGGCGCGGGCTTTATCCTGACGCTTCATTTCCTTTTGCCGCTTCTTGAATGTTGTCGTCATTAAGATCTCCTGAAGGGGTAGAAGTTATGGACGAATTCGCGTCCCGCGAGATGCGCGAGATGCGGTTGTTACCAGCGAGGCTCGCGCGGCTGGCGCGCGACTTCGCGATAATCTTCGTTCGAGAATCTTTCTTTGCGGCCGCCGCTGCCGGTATTGCCACGAGGGCCTCCGGTGTTGCCGCGATTGTCATCTTTACCACCACTGCCGCCACGATCGCCGCCACGTGGGCCGCGCGGACCGCTGCCGCCGGCTTCTTTCGGCCGGGCTTCGTTGACTTTGAGGTTGCGGCCGCCGACGTCTTTGCCGTCGAGCGCGGCGATGGCTTTGGCTGCCTCGGCATCGTTGGGCATTTCGACGAAACCGAAGCCGCGGGCACGGCCGGTTTCGCGATCGGTGGCGACGTGCACGCGGGCGAGCTGGCCGAAGGGCTCGAAGAGCGCGCGGAGGTCGTCTGCCGTAGTTTGAAAGCTCATATTGCCGACAAAGAGATTTTTCATGGTGTTCCTCCCCCGAGCAAAGCACAACCGTCGCATCGGCATAACACCAGCGCAAACCCCGGAGTGAAGCTGCATTCGTGCCGCGAAAGCAAAAAGGAACGCGCGGTGCCGGGACGCCAAAACACGCTCAGGGAGGCGCGCAAGGACTGCAAAAACTCGAAGAGCGGAAGACTTATTCTAACATGATTTAATAAAGATGTCGCGGCGAAGGCGTGATGCGTGGCGAGCGGTGGTTCAATCCTCGCGCATTAGCATTGCTGGGTCGATGGAGAGGGCGCGGCGGGCTGGGATCCAGGTGGCTAGCAGGCCGAGCAGCAACATTGCCGCGACTACGCCGGCCAGGACCACCGGGTCTCTGGGAGTTGCCTGATACACGATGGACGCCAGGACGCGGCTCGCCATGATTCCGAGGAGCAGGCCCGCTGTTGAACCTATCGCTAGCAGCTTGAATGCGCGGCCCAGTGCTGCCTGCAGTACTTCTTTGCGTTGCGCTCCGAGAGCCATGCGAATTCCCAACTCGCGCAAGCGTTTGCTGACTGAGTATGCGGCCATGCCGAAAATACCGGTGATGGAGAGCATCGCGCCGATTGCGCCCATCACACCGAGAGTGATGGCGGCGATGCGTGAGCCGAAGAGAGTGGTGGCCAGTTCCTGATTCCACGGTCCCATGTATACGGGCAGACTGGGATCGAGCGTGCGCATGGTACTGCGGATGGCTGCCGCCATTTGTGCGAGATCACGGTCGGAGCGCACCACTAGGTAGGTCTGGGTGGATGGTGATTGCAGGAAGGGGAGGAACACGGCGGGGCTGGGATCTTCGGTGAGACTCTGATATTTTCCGTTTTCTACGATGCCCACGACTTGCAGGCGTGTGCCATCGGGCCTTTTGAAGTATTGGCCCAGGGCGTTTGTGGCGGAGCCAAAGACTTTGCGCGCAAACTCCAGATTGATCACGGCGACGCGCGGCGCATTTTGATTGTCCTGCCAGGTGAAAGTCCTGCCGGCGAGCAGGGTGGTGCGCGCGGCTTGGAAATATTCGGGAGAAATGCCGTACATGAAAGACACCGCGACGGAATCCGCTGGCCGCAAGTCTGTGTCCGCGTCGCGAAATACTCTGGAGTCGATGGTGCCGCCGCTCACAAGCGGCGCCCAGTCAATTAATCCGGCGGACTGTACGCCGGGAATCGTGGCCACGGCGTCTATCATGCGTTTTTGCATTTGCAACGCGCGCTCGCCGCTGTAACCGCTCATGCTCAGATCGGTGTCGGCGATTATGGCGCTCTCCGGATCGAAACCGAAATTGCTGTGGAGCGAGCGCATTAATCCACGAACCGCAACGACGGACGAAGTGACCAGCAGGGCGCAGATGGAGATTTGGACGACCAGCGCGACTTCGCGGATGGTGATGCGGCCGCGAATGACGCCGCGAGGCGCTCCTTTGATGATTTCATACGGATTGGTGTGCAGGACCTGCCGCACGGGGACCGCGCCGAACAGGAAACCGCTGACGAGCGTCAACAGCAGCGCTACAGCGTAAACGTTTGCATCGGGATTCACGGGTAGTTGGGCGGGCCAACGGGAAAATGGCTGCCAATTGCTCAGCGCGCCCAAGAGCACGAAGCTACCCCAGAGTCCGACAGCGCCACCCAGGACTGAAAGCAGCAAGGCTTCGGTGAAGAGTTGGCGCAAAATGCGTGAGCGGCTCGCGCCCAAGGCGAGGCGCAAAGCGACTTCGCGAGAGCGGTCGGCGGCTCGCGCACCAAACAGGCTGCCGAGGTTGGCACAGGCGGCGAGCAGAATCAGCGCTGACAGCAGCATCAATCCCGTCATGAACGCGCGCACGGGCTTGCCCAAGTAGTCGCCATAAAGACTGGGGCGATTCAGGGTAAAAGTTCTTTGGTCATCGTCCTTGGGATAAGTTTTTTCCAGATAGGAGCCAATGGAGTTCAAATCAGCGGTTGCTTGCGCGGGTGTGACTCCTGGCCGCAGATGCCCCATCGTCATAAAGATAAAGCGGTGGCCCCGCGCGCTCAGGTCGTTAACTCCTTCTACTTGCTCCTGGTTCACGAGGGGCACGAAGAAACCGGGATTGAAGAATACCAAGGTGCCGTGGAAGCCGGGTGGCGTGACGCCGAGGATGGTGAAGGGATGTTTGTTGACCTGAACGACGCGGCCGACGACGCCTCGATCGCCTTGAAAATGAATGTGCCAATAAGCGTAGCTAAGGACGATGTAGGGGGCGCTGTTGGGGCCGTGCTCGTCTGACGCGTGGAAGAAACGGCCGAGGAAAGGCTGCAGGCGCAGCACGTCGAAATAATTTCCGCTGGCCAGAAAGATCCAGGCGCGCGATGGATTTTCGCCTGTATCGAGACCGACCAGCGCGGCGTCGTATGCGGCTATGTCGTCAAAGGTGCGGTTGCGATCGCGCAAATCGAGATAGTCTGGATAGGATTGGTACGACAATGCGTCGTTGCCATGCTGGATTCCGTAGAAAGTTTCCGCCTGGGGGATGTGCAGCGGGTGCAGGATCAGAGCATTCAGCACACTAAAAACGACGGCGTTCGCGCCGATGGCCATGGCGAGAGTGGCGACAGCTACGATTGTGAATCCGGGGGATTTGCACAGCATGCGGAGGGCGAAGCGCAGATCGCGCAGCAAATTTTCGAATGGTTGCAGGCTGCGTTGGGAGCGGTAGTCTTCTTTCATTGCTTCCACTGCGCCGAATTTCAGGTTGGCTTGGCGGCGGGCTTCGGCGGCTGATAAACCGGCGCTGATATTGTCGGCGGTTTGCAGCGCGATGTGCTCGGCGATTTCTTCTTGTAGGCGCTGCTCCTGCGCGCGACTGGTGGCGAAGCCGAATAGGCGCGCGAAAAACCTCTTCAGCCATTTGGGTGATTTCATGACAAGTCCTCCGCTTTGGCTGCAAAGAAGCGCTCGATCATCGCCGCGGTTTGTTGCCAATCCTGGGTTTCGACCTGTAACTGTTTGCGGCCTTCGCGCGTGAGACGGTAGAAGCGCGCGCGGCGATTATTTTCGGAGGCGCCCCATTCGGAGGCGATTACGCCTTCTTGCTCGAGCTTCAGGAGCACGGGATAGAGTGTGCCTTGATTCACGGCGAGGAGGTCGCCGCTGATCTGTTCGATGCGGCGGGCGATGCCGTAGCCGTGCAGCGGGCCGAGGACGTCGAGAGTTTTCAGGACCATCAGAGCCAGCGTGCCCTGGGGGACATCGGTTTTTTGTTTCATAGCGCCGCCATTTTGGTTTCCAACAGGAAAGATGACACACGTCCTATGGGAAAGCAACAGGTAAATTTTCGCGCGAAGTTAGCGGCGATAGCTAGCTGCGGTGGTTAGCGGCGAGCTGGTACGGGTGCGGCGACGGGGCGGTCGCGCCAGAATTTGGGGGCGGGCATGATGAATTCGATGGCTACTTGCGTTTTACCCATGAAGCTGGAACCGAGGCAGGCTACGCGGCAGAGCAGCTCTTCCTTGGTTTGGATGTTCTCGACGCGGACGATTTGCTGCACGTTTACCTTGGTGGCAAGAAGGATTAGTGCGCCGTGGGAATTGACGATGATAGTGTGGGTCTTTTCTTCGACGGAATTCTTCTTGGAGTCCTGGAGGCGCACCAAAACGGGAATGCGCACGTGTACGCGCTTGCTGCGACGGCGATTCTGCGGCGGCAGATCGTCTGGATGGATGGACACCTGACAACGGTAGCAAGTATGTGGTGGGTTCTCAACGGTTAGCGGAGGGGTGTGCCGTTAGAGATATTGCGGAGGACGGGGGCGGCTAAGGGACAGATTCGCGGGCCTTTGGACGGCAACGGAAGGCGGGAAGCTCGAATCCTGTCTCCAAGTCCTATCATAGCGGGGGGCGGCGGTCAGGTATCCGGCAGCGGGATCGTGCTATTAGATCATTCAAAGGAACAGCCTAACGAACATGCCATGGAACGCGTTCGGGAACGATCCAACAGATCAGCGGGCGCGAGAAAAATGATGGCGGGGGTAATCTCGGCCTCGACAGGTTCTTGCGCCCAAGGTATCATCCCGGCATGAGAATTTCGGCACGCAACCGACTGATCGGCAAGATCGAGGAATTGCAAATCGGCGATATGATAGCCCACGTGGTAGTGTCAGTGGGCGAACACCAGGTCGAAAGCGTGATATCGCGACGCAGCGTGGAAGAAATGAATTTGCAAGTTGGCGATACGGTTGCGGTGGTGGTTCAGTCCACGGATGTGATGCTACAAAAGGCCTAGGGTTGCCCCTACCCCATTCAGGCGCCGTGGCGATTTATTTAATTGGTTGTTGCTTCGGTTGGCGCGTTTGCAGGCGCAGGCTTGCAGTCGCGGCAGTAGTAAACAGCACGGGCCATCTTTCGTGAATATTTCCACACGCCAATCCGGGAACGCGACCATTTTGGACATCAACGGCGACGTGACGCTTTATAATTCGCCGGAAATTCGCAAAGTGTTGATGGATTCACTGAACAAGAAGGGCACGCAGCGCGTGATCGTGAATATGTCCGGGGTGAATTACATTGACAGCGCGGGCGTGGCTTCGCTGGTGGAAGGTTTGAAGCTGGCGCGCACTTTGACGAACACGTTCGCGCTGTATGGGTTGAACAAGCATCCGCGGGAAGTGCTGGAATTGACGCGGTTGATCAAGGTGTTTGAGATTTATGACACGGAGAGCGAAGCGATGAATGGGGTTGCTGCGCCGCCCGCGCCGGAAAAGAAGTAAGGTCCTCGTTGTCTGAGTGTTTGCAGTTCCCTCCGGTGAAATAATTTTGCGGTCAGGTTGCGACGCGGAGAGGTGTGGGCGTCTAGCCAGGATTGGCTGTGCCACGCGGCCCAAATCGCGGGTCACGGCGCGGTGAACGCGGGCACGGCAAGCAGCGCCCCTACCAACTGCAAGAAAAAATCGGTGCGGGCGACCGGCTACTGAGCATCGTTTTGTTCGATGATCGGGAGGTTGGCGGCGATTTGTAGGTCCACGATTAGCTGCAGCTGGTGTTCTACCTGAAAAAAGCGGACGGCCAGAGTGGAGGACAGGGCTTTTTTCATTGTGGCGTAATATTTTTCGCGGAGGGCCATGCGTTTTTCATCTAGTTGCATGACTTGCTGGGCGAGTTGGTCTGCTTTTTCGTCGGTCATGGTGGAGAAGTTGCGGGAGTAGTCGGCGACGAGGGCGAGTTTTTCGGCGGTGAGCTTGGATTGCTCGGACTGATAGTCGCGATAGATGGGCCAAAAGATGGCGGCCTGCTGGTCGTTGAGTTCCATTGTTTCGCGGACGATCTGCTCTTTTTTGGCGGTGAGGTCGGTATGGAGAAGCTGGATGTAGGCCTGCGTATTGAGTTCCTTGCTGCGCGCGGAATCCTGGACGTGAGTTCCCTGCGCGGGAGTTTGCTGCGCGGCGAGGCTGGTGGCGGCGGCTGCGAGCGCGAATATGAGAGCCAGTGCGAGAGCGACGAATCGAATGCTCATGGGATCCTCCGAAACTTTTTTGTCTCCTGCGTCTTTCGTCGTGCCGGTCTGTTTGGCGCAGTTGCAGATGCGCCGGCGGGCCATTAAAAAGAATTAGGCAGGGCCGGGAGCGTTATCGGTTGTTGCAACGTGAATTGCAACTGCGTTTCGGCGGGGATTTGGATTTGTTTACCTTTTTGCACCACGGTTCCCACGCCGCCTGCAACGGCTCCGATGGCCGCGCCCATTCCAGCATTTCCTGCGATAGCTCCGATGGCTGCGCCCAATCCTGCGCCACCGAAGAGGCGCCACGCCGACCGGTGGGTGGAGCTTTTGCCCTCGGTGTCAAAAGTATCGGTGATGATCGGATAGGGATTCCCGTTAATCACGAGCTGCGTGAGTTGCAGGATCAATTTCGAGCGGCCGGTGGCGCGGCCGGCGGAATTTGCGAGCATCACCTGGCCGTAGACTGGCGCGCCCTGATTGGCGACCACGTAACCATTGAAGGCGAGGTTGGTGGAGAGCGTGGCGGAAAATACCTGGCCGGTTTCGGTGTACTCGGTGTCGAGTGCGTCAGTCGTTTGGACCAGGATGACGGTGCCGGCGGGGATCGTCACCATTTGCGTGGACTGCGGCGATTGCGGCGGGGGCGCGGGCACGCGACCGAAAGTGAGCGAGGCAACCTGGTCGGGCGGGTAGGAATTGGTAATGCCGTCCTGGCCGGTGAATTGGACTCCTTGCGGAGTGCGAGTGACGAATTGGCCGTAGATAACCTGTCCGTTGGTGAGGCGAAGCGTGTCGGCCGAGGCGGTGAATGCCAGTGCGAGGCCGAGAATGCTTAGGAGCAGGATTCGTGATTTCATGCGCCCTCTTTTTTCCCAACGCTGTGCCGGAGAATGGTGCGAGGGATTTTCGTGGACAATATAAACGGAAATTTGCGCGTTTCCAACTGTTGATTGATAGCTGAACGGGATGCCCGCGCGCGAACGGAATGAGGGTAACCGCGTGGGGGTTCGTTGCTTCGCGCTGTGGATGTGGAATAGAATGCGCGCCATGGGGCCTGAAACGTTTCGCGTGGTTTCGCAGCCGAGCAGCCGTACGGGGCTGCAGATTTTGGCGCTGAAAGGCGCGTTCACATCCGGAGCGTCGGGGATCTTCGTGGAGGCGGTGGCGGCCGCGGATGCGCCGCGATTGATTCTGGATTTGACCGACGTGCCGATGGTGGATTCGATGGCGGTGGGGGCGCTGGTTCGCGCATTTGTTTCCTGCCACAACACGGGGCGGAAATTGGCTCTGGTGGGATTGAATCATCGCGTGCACAACGTGCTGCATTTGACCGGGATCGCGCCGCTGTTTGACACCTATGCTTCGGTGAGCGAAGCGGAGGTGGGGTTGGGTTAGCGCGCAGTTCCCTTGCGGCGGGCTCGCGTTTTTTGTTCGCCTTGGCGCCGGGTAATCCGCGAGCGGCGGTGCGGCGGCGACATTCGAGCATGATCGGAAGCTCACGCAAATATACCGATTCAACATTCCCGGAGTCGTATATGCTGGAACGGCGCGGGGGGCTGTACAAAGGACGAGGCCATGAACAAAATCATGCTGATCGGCTCGAGCGGAATGATCGGGCAGCGCATCCTACATGAAGCTCTCAATCGCGGACATCACGTGACGTGCCTGGTGCGCGATACGTCTGGCACCGGGGAGCATCGCGCAGAATTGGATTATCACACGGGCGACATATTCAAGCCGGAGACAGTGGCGGCAGCGGCGGTGGAGCGCGACGCGGTGGTGAGCGCGTACGGCGCGGGCAAGGGCGACGCAAATTTGGTGGTGAAGGCAGCGCATTCGTTGATCGAGGCGCTGACACGCGTGGAACCGATTCGATTGATCGTAGTGAGTGGCGCGGGAAGCCTGGAAGTGAAGCCGGGCGTGCAGTTGGTGGATGCGCCGGATTTTCCGGCGGAGTGGAGAGCGATTGCGCTGGCGCATCGCGAGGCGCTGGAGGTTTTCCGCAAAGCGGGGATGGCGGAGTTTGACTGGACGGCGATAAGTCCCGCGGCGTTGATCGAGCCGGGCACGCGTACCGGACATTATCGCACCGGGACGGATCAGTTGCTGGTGGACGATAAGGGCAAGAGCTACATTTCCGCCGAGGATTTCGCGGTGGCCGTGGTGGATGAAATCGAAAAACCTCAATTTCAGGGCCAGCGGTTCACTGTTGGGTATTGATGCGGGAGCGCCGCGTTTTTTTGTCGGCGGAGTGGCGCGACCTAGTGATGTTGAACTACGAACTCGAGCCGGGAATTTTGCGGCAATACGTTCCGCGCGGAGTTGAGCTGGATGAGTTCGAGGGGCGGACTTTTGTAAGCCTCGTTGGCTTTCAGTTTCTGCACACCAAGCTCTACCGATTCCTGGCAGTTCCCTTCCACGGCAATTTCGATGAGGCAAATTTGCGTTTTTATGTGCGGCGTCGCGAGGGCGGCGAAATCAGACGGGGCGTGGTGTTTGTGCGCGAATTAGTGCCACGCGTCGCAATCGCTGGGCTGGCGCGGATGATGTACGGCGAAAAATATGATTCGTGCCCGATGGCGCATAGCATCGAGCGGAATGCCGCCGGCATATCAGCGGAATACCGGTGGGAATGGCGCGGCAAGCGATTCTGGTTGAGCGCACGGGCGGACGGCGCACCAGCGCGGGTGGCGGAAGGCACTCTGGAAAATTTCATCACCGAGCATCACTGGGGATATTCGGCGAAGAGCGCGCACGAAACTATTGAGTATCGAGTGTCGCACGAGCCGTGGCGGGTGTGGGTGAGCACAAACGCGCGGTTTGAGGGCGATGGCGAAGCTCTGTACGGCGCGGGCTTCGGTGAAATTCTGCGGCGTCCGCCCGATTCCGCGTTTGTTGCTGAAGGCTCGCGGGTGCTGGTGCATACCGGGCGGCGCGTTTCCTGAACGCCGCGCGTCAATTTGCGATGAAACGCGCGCCGTTTATCATCCGTCCTACGTGACAGAACCTGAAATGCTTTGCGCGGAGGATGCGTATGAAGCCTTTCGGTCACCTCGCAGTGCTCCTCCTGGCGATTTGCGCAACATTTTTTCCCACTGCAATGGCGGCAACGACGGCGGGTGCACCGAGTGAGTCGCAGCTGGTGCGCGTCAGTTACATGCACGGCGACGTGCGTTTCAATCGCGGAGACGCGAAACAACCCAACTTGAAGAAGCCGTGGGAGCAAGCGGATATGAACCTGCCCATCGCAGAAAATTATGCGCTCGCGACCGGCGCCGACGGCCGAGCCGAAATCGAATTTGAAAGCGGCTCGGTGATTTATGTGGCGGAGAACTCCGTGGTTCTCTTCGAGCAGCTGGCCGAGACCAATGGCACGCCTGTAACGCGATTGGAACTGGTGTCTGGAACGATTACCACCGGAGTAAAAACAGTGCCGGGCGAGCTTTTTATCGTTGACGTGCCCATCGGCGAGTTTCGAGTTATTTACCCGGAAAGTTCTTTCGTTCGCTTAGACAGCTACCTGGATGGAATGGTGTTCACGCCGCAGGCAGCCGCGGGATTTGATTTCGGGCAAAACGGTCCGAAAGCAATTCACGTTGCGAAGGGGCAGACGCTGACGTATGCGGATGGGCAAGCGGCACGGATCGGTGACTCCGGAGAATCGGTCGCGCCGACTGATTGGGACGAGTGGGTGGCGGCGCGTTACGACGCGCGCAATACCACGATGCAGGCGGCGTTAAAGGCGTCGGGGCTTTCCGCACCGATCCCAGGCCTGACGGACATGTACGCCGACGGAACGTTTTCCACTTGCGCGCCTTATGGGATGTGTTGGGAGCCATCGGAGGAAGCGATGACGCCGCGGGTGGCGACGGAGCAAGGAGCGGCGAAGGGAGCCACTTTGCGGCAAGCGTTGTCAGAGCGGGCGTCGTCAGAACAATTTGTGGATCGGCAAGCGGCGCCGCAGTCCACGACGGCGCAGCCAAGCGGTGTGCGCGGGAGTGGCACAGCGTTCGTGCCCACGACGGTTTCGTTCCTGGCGTTGGTGGCTGAATGTCCGTTTCCATCGTGGTACAGGAACGATGTATTGGCGACGACGCCGGACGAGTACCGCGCGCTTTCCGCCGAAGCTTATGCATGGGAACTGAGTCAGGGATGGAGCTGGCCGGTCTGCCATTACGCTCGGTGGATCTACCGGAATCACCGCTATCACATTGTGGTTCGGCCCAGGAGACCGCACCATCCGGTGCACTGGGTAAGGGTCGGGAAGAAAACGGGATTTGTGCCGGTGCACCCATCGGACCAGAAGGACAAGCCGCCGGTAAATTTGAAGCACGGGATTTTCACCGTGGAAAGCGCGAAGGGCGGCGAGCATTTGGAACGGATCAACTACAACCCCAAATTAGAAGTTGAGACTTTAGCTGCAACTCCGAAAGGATTTCGCGCGGGTGCGAATCCGGAACTTGCGAAGGCGGAGCAGCCGAGAATCGAAGGGCGATTGTTGGCCGACGCGGCGGCGAGGGCCAAGTTGAGCGACGGCAAATCGGGGGACGGCAAATCCGGCGAGGTCACGCGAAATGAAACGAGGATTAGCTACGACTACAGTAAAGGAGCTTTTGTGCGCGCCGGCATGGAGGTCGGAGGTCAGACAACGAGACCGGTAGTGGTGGGGAGCTTGAGTGCGCGAGGAGGTTTCGCGGGCCCGGGAGAGAGGAGTGGTGCGGGGCGATCGGGTGGAGGCGGCGACCGAGGCGGCGGAGCAAGGGGCGGCTCGGGCGGAGGTTCGTCGGGAGGCCGGTCGGGAGAATCCGGAGGAGGAGCGGGCGGGTCGCACGGTGGAGGCGGCGCGGGGGCCGGCGGAGGTTCGGGTGGCGGGGGCGGAGGTCATCCGAAACAGTAAGCGCGGGTGCGATTTCAGGGCACGCCAGCTTCAGCGAGGTTGTTCGGCTTCTTTGGATTTTCTATCCAACAGCAACAGCGTTGTTTGGGTAATTCGCGTGCTGCCTTCCGGGGTGCTTTCTGCTTTTGGTTTGCGTTCGTGCTTGGCTTCGCTTTTCGAGAATAGCTTCGCTGTGAGCAGCATGGCGGCGAATGTCGCGGTGAGTAATTCTGCCTGGCGCCAGCCGCTGATCCTGGAGGCGTTGCCTAGCAGCGTGAGTCCCGCAAAGCAGCAGAGCAGGTGCACGCAAAATACTTGCAGGGACGATTGACCCATCAGGACCAGCGGTCCGATTGCCAGCGGCTTCCAAAAAGATTGCGTGACGATCAGCAGCGCGGCGACCGCGATGAAATCCACCAGGCGCAGCGGACCCAGGTGCCATTTATCGAAGAGGAATTCAGCGGGGCCGAGTTGCAAGCCGTGTTCGATGGCGCGGCGCAGCACGAAGCATGTTGCCGCGATCACTACAGCTGGAATCGCGGCGCGCTTCGCCCATTCTTCGATAGGCAGATTATTTTGCGCCCAGCGCACGCCGAGCCACACGCCGCCGATCCACAGGAATTGCCACGCCCATAGATCGAAGGAGCCCATTTCGTTCAGAGGAATATGTGCCGGGATAATTTTCGAGGCGACCTTATATGCATCGGCGCGCAGGCCGAATTGCGCGAGCGCCCAGAGGGAGAAACCTGTCCAGAGGATGGGCTTCCACCCGATTCTGCGCGCGAGGAGCAGAGCAGCGGAGGTGAACATCAGAAAGATGATGTACATCGGCAAGATATCGAGCAGCGGCGGGCGATAGATCAGCAGGAAGGCTTCGACGACGGAGCGCTTGGGGCCAGCCATGAAATAAAAATCCAGAAGATTATGCAGGCCGGGGCGATCGCCACGCTCGGCGATGGGCACTGCGACCAGAAATGCAAAGGCCAGCAGCAGCGCGTGATAGCAGTAGAGACGCACGGTCCGCGACCACATTCGGCGTTCCATAGCTTGGTAGCCATCGTGCTCGGCGAGGCGGAAATAAATTCTGCCAGTGAAAAGTGCGGAGAGAAAAATGAAACCTTCGGCGGCGGAGACGAAGCCGAACGGCTGATTGACGTAGGTACTGGCGGCGGTAGGCAAATGGGTGAGAGTGATCCAAACGAGCATCAGCCCGCGCGCGGCATCGAGTTCCAGACGGCGTCCCATCACTGCTTTAGACGGCGTCGTGGTGGCGGCGGTTGCCGGCTGCTCAGAGTGCATGGCTCTTGCAGCATACCAGACGCAAGGGTTTGCCGTGGTGCGGGGCCCGTCATGACGCAGCTTTCCATTTGAGACGGGGCATTCGCGCGGGCGATTGCAGAATTCTCGTGCTAAAGTTTCAGGCTCGGAGGGACTCGTGCCTGTTGCGTCGCGAAAACTATTTGCGCTTCTGATTTTCTTTCTTCTAATCGCAGTTCCGGCTCATGCGAAAGCTCACGAAACCGGATTTCTGGATCGCACGATCACGGTACAAGGCGCGACTTACAAATATCAGGTGTTCGTGCCGGACACATGGACGCCGCGCCAGAAATGGCCGGTGATTCTGTTTCTGCACGGGGCAGGCGAACGCGGCGACGACGGATTGCAAGAAACGGATGTGGGCATCGGCACGGCGATTCGAAGCAATCGCGGTACGATTCCAGCGATTGTGGTGATGCCGCAGTGCCGGAAAGACGTTTGGTGGATGCAGCCGCCGATGGACGAGCTGGCGATCGCCACGCTGAACGCAGCGATCAAGGAATTTCACGGTGATGTGCGGCGGACGTATTTGACCGGACTTTCAATGGGCGGCTACGGGAGCTGGTATCTGGCGGAAAAATATGGGGGGCGGTTTGCGGCGCTGATCGTGATATGCGGCGGGATTCGGCCGCCAGCGGGCGCCGTAAAGGCTGATCCGGGCCTTGCGAAATATACTCCGGCGGACGATCCCAAGAGCTATGCGGACGCGGCCGCGAAGGTGGGAAATACTCCCGTGTGGATATTTCACGGCGCGGATGATGACATTGTGCCGGTGACGGAATCGCAGCGGATGTATGCGGCGATGAAGGCGATCGGCTCCGACGTACACTACACGGAATTTCCCGGGATACGGCATGCGGCGTGGGACAAGGCATACGATCAGCCGACATTGTTTCCGTGGTTGTTTTCGAAGTCGCTGGCGGTGCAGGCGAAATAGTTTTTATGGATGGGACCATTCGAGCGCACCGGAGAAATTCGCGGTGCGGATTTTGGGGGGCACAAATTATGAAATTTGTGATCGTCGGAATTCTGGGTAGTTACGGAGATGCAGAGGATGCGGTGGAGGATCTGGAGCAGGCCGGCATTAAGGGCGGGCAAGTGGAAGTGATAAGCGATATGGACGAGGATGCGCGGACTGCCGACACCGCTGGCGAGCCTTCTACGAAGTCCGGCGAACGACGTCCGGGCTGGATTGAGCGGTTATTTGGCGCGGGCGGCGCGTTGGAAAAACGCGCAGTGCGCGATGTGTCCGGGGAGCAGCCGAACTACATCGGCGAGCAGGAATTTTACGCGAGCCACGTGAAACAGGGTGGCGCGGTGATGATTGTTCACACGACCACGGAGCAAGCCGCCAATCAGGCCGCGGCGATTTTGCAGGAGCACGGCGCGCGTACACCGGGAAGCAAGGATGGGCCGGCGATTCGGCGCATTGAATAGCACGGCGCTGGTGCGGTCACCATTTCGTACGGCACAATTCCGAAGCAGAAAAGTAGGTTGTAGCAAAAGGCAGGTCAACGAAGACGAAGCGCGCGGCTGCAACGTGCTAACGCCGCAGCGCCGTGGCAAAGGGAGTGGAAGTGCAATTCCCTTCACCACGGCGCGCGGCAGGTATTTTTAGGGTTGAAAGTTGGTCAGTCCACGGTGATGCGGGTGGCGGCCGTGGTTCCTTTGATCACCTGTACGGGATTGCCGACGCCGACGAGATCGAAGACGGCAGGCCAGAGTTTGATAACGAAGTTGCCTTTGTAGGTTTTGCCGTTGGAGGCGACCTTATCCGTTTCGTCAACGGTGAAGATGTTTGAAATGCTGCCGTCCGGGGCAAACATCAGACCGATGTGGTGCAGCTTGACGCTGTCTTCACCGATGTCCCTCCAGACTCCGAAGCAGATGTTTCCACCCGCCGGCGGCAGAAACGCGTTTTCGAATTCGGTTCCGTCCGCGTGCCAGGTCTTAAAGGTTTCGACGAACTGGAAGGAGCTTGGTGGTCCGGGTGGTATCACCGGGACAGGAAGAGGGCCTGCAGTACTCTCCGTGGCTGTGTAAATCACATGCCATAAACCCACGATGGAAGCAGGTCCATGTTCATCGTCCCCTTGATGGTCGTCTGCCTGAGGGCCTACGAAAGGAATTGGGGGAGCGGTGGCTCCGGCTTTGTAACCAACCGCGCAACCGCCGGCTTGCGCGCCGCTAGCAACAAACAGCAGCGCGAAGGCTGCCAAGGCCGCAATAGAGGAGAAGCGAATGCTCCTAAAAACACGGGACATATTCTTTCGGTTCATTGTGTCTCTCCTTGAGATTTCACAGTCAAAATTTGGCCTTCAAGATTTGGCCTCAATTTTTGTGCGCATCATGCCCGACGTCCAGTGCGGCGAGCGAGTGGCAACGTTGGGGCACTATGGGGAAATACGGGCAGCTAGACAATGCGCGGCGACTCACTTTCTGGTCAATTCTTGGTCACCAGCCAGCGCTAGCGCGCGTAAGGACTTATCGTTCAGGACCGTAACGGTTTTGCAATTGACCATAGCTTTTGCGGTCTGCTAGCATCACGGCACTTATCACGGCACCTCCCCGGATACCCGTGAGAGTGTGCGAATGTCCTCGTCCGTTGACAAGCCGGAGACAACATCGGGTGGCAACTCGCGCCGAGTCGCCTTCGACCGCTTTGAGATGGATCTGCGCTCCGGGGAATTGCACAAGGACGGGCGAAAAATCCGGTTGCAGGCGTAGCCGTTTCAGCTGTTGGCGATGCTGATTGACAACGCCGGAGAGGTAGTGACGCGGGAGGAAATTTGTCGCGCCCTGTGGCGGACGGATACGTTTGTAGACTTCGATCACAGTGTGGCCGCCGCAGTGAACAAGATTCGCGAGGCGCTGTGCGATTCGGCGGAAAACCCGCGGTTCGTCGAGACGGTGCCGAAGCGGGGCTACCGGTTCATCGGAACGATCAAGCCTCAGGCGCCAGTGGTGACGCCGGTTGTTAAGCCAGTGCAAGCCGCGGAACTTATGGCCGTCCCCGCGGCGAAGACACGGGGCAGGAATCAATGGACGCTGGGCATGGCCGGGGTAGCCGTGGCAGCGGCCTGCGCGGTTCTATTTATCTGGTTGGCGCGCAAAGCTAGGGATTCGCGGGGCGATGCGCATGTGAGATCCGCGGCGACGACGATGGTGCCGTTCACCTCGTATCCGGGACGGGAAACAACACCTTCGTTTTCGCCGGATGGTTCGCGGATCGCTTTTTCCTGGGACGACGGGACGAGCAATCGTTCCGGAAGGGCGCAATATGACTTGTACGTAAAAGCAATTGGAAGTGAAACGTTGCTGCGCTTGACCAAGCACCCATCCGATTGGATCAGTTCGGCGTGGTCGCCTGACGGAACGCAGATTGCATTTCATCGCTTGGCCGCAGACGACAATGGCATCTATGTGGTGCCCGCGCTGGGAGGGCCGGAACGCAGATTAATCGCCACGAACACACCGTACGATGTAGCTGCTCCCATCAATTGGTCGCCGGACGGGAAATGGATCGGCTACGCCGACCTACAAATTGGCCGGCACGGCGACCGTGCGTACCTGCTGAACGTCGAGACCCTGGAAAGCCACGAGTTTCCGCATGACCCGGACTGCCGTCACGAAGGAGACTTGACGTTCTCACACAGTGGACAGGAACTCGCGATACTGTGCGTTCATAACACCGCTGAATTCGAGTATTTGATCACCGACGTGCAGGGAAAATCCAGAAGATCACTGACCACGCGTCACGACTATCCCTTGGGCGTGGCTTGGAGCGCCGATGATCAGTCTCTGATTGTGGCGACGACTGATGCAAATAGCGATTCCGTCTATGAAATTCGGGTCAGTGATGGCGCCGTACACAAACTTCCCGTGGGGTCGGGAGAATGGCCTACGAGCAGCACCGATGGGCGCAAACTGGCAATCAGCGTGCCGGACAACCACCTGAGTATCTGGAGAAAGGACCTGGCGCATCCCGAAGTTGCCAGCGAGCGGATGTACAGCTCCACTCGCTCACAATACGCCAGCGAATATTCGCCCGATGGCAAACATGTGGCCTTCGATTCCGAGCGGTCTGGAAAGTGGGGCGTTTGGATGGCCGACAGCGAGGGGAGCAACCTGGTGCAGATTTCGCGGGAAGAACCGGCGTTATATCCGCGCTGGTCGCCGGATTCACAGAGAATTGCATTCCAGATATTCGATGAGGCCAGCGGGCTATGGGCCGTGTACACGGCGGATATTTCCGATCGCTTGGCGCACAAACTGAGGACCAATGTGCACGAGATGCAATTTCCATACTGGTCGCACGATGGAAAGTGGATCTACTTTCTGGGTTACGAAGGGAATGCTCATCAGATTTATCGCTGCCCCGCGGGGGGAGGTGACGCGACGCTTCTTCTGGGATCGATGGATTCGACGACTGCGACCGAATCCTTCGACGGGACGATTCTGTACTTCGCAAACGGGTCGGGCGACGCGGCTCTGATGATGCTGAAACTGGATCGCGCGGAAGCCACGCCGCAGAAAGTCCCGTTGATGCCCACAATGTCTGACCGAGCCAAGTGGGCAGCCGTGGCGGACGGAATCTACTTCAGCCCCCAGGACAATGCGCGAAGCGTCAACTTTTACGATTTCGCTACCAAGCATACGCAAAAGCTATTCATAGTGGACAAGGACCTCGACGGGGGCATGTCCATTTCCCGCGACGGGCGCTACATGCTGTACTCTCAAATCGATGAGAGTAATGCAGGCATTATGCTGGTGGATCATTTCCGCTAGGCGGTTCGGATGTTCTGTCTTCGTTGAATTTCCCAGCCAAATGTTGATTTATTCAACGCGATTCGCGTTCGGGGCACGCGCGCCGCACGAATCCTGACATCGCATCCTGAACATTTCATGCGGGATGAACCCCGGACTCAAACCGCTGGACATTTGGCGTGAGAGTTGCCTATAAGGATGTACCGCCCGTGGGGGCAATTCGATAGAAGGAGAAAAATGATGGCAGCCAAGAAGAAAGCGACTAAGAAGCTGAAAAAGGCCAAATCTCTGCAGCACACCAAGCCACTTATGAGCTTGGACAAAGTCGCCAGATAATACGTATGCGGTGATCTTCGGAGGTCGCCAATCATTCAGTGACGACCTCTGATCACCTGGCAGAATTGGTATGACTGCGAATCATCGAGTTCCGCGTCTCAACCCGAAGCTTGCTAATTTCAAACTCTGCATTGGCCGCTCTCGCATCGAACGGTATGGCGTGTTCGCGGGAGAGGCGATTCCTGCGCGCAAACGGGTGATTCAATACACGGGCGAACGGATCCGCGTGCGGGAAGCCTTGCGCCGTGCTGTCAAGATGCTGTGGGCGGGCAAGGCGGGGCGGATTTACACCGTGCGCCTGAACCGGCGCTGGAAGATTGATGGATCAGTGGGGGGGAGCGGCGCCGAATTGATCAATCACAGTTGCGAACCGAATCTGACGATGCGCAAGATTCACAGGCAAATCTTCTTGTATAGCTTCAGAAAAATCAAGGCGGGAGAAGAGCTTACCGTTGATTACGGCTTTCGGTGTTCTGTGCCCTGTCGTTGTGGGTCCTCGAAATGCCGCGGAACGATGTGCCGCCTAGGGTGACTGGCGGCGCGGCGCGTCGGTAACCCGCATCAGTAATCCCTACAGGAAACCTGGAAGAAATCTCTCCCCGCCAGTACGCTAAAGGCAGTCTCAGCTTTCTTGGTTATCATGGTTGCTTGAGGCCACAAATATGAAAGCAGCGAGGATTCATCAATACGGGCCGCCAGAGGTTATTGCTATTGAAGAGATTCCGCAGCCGAATCCTGGGCCAGGGGAATTACTGATTCGAGTAGGAGCCGCGGGAGTGGGGCCGTGGGACGCGCTGATCCGGGAACATAAGAGCGATGTGAAGGCAACGCTTCCGATAATTCTCGGTTCGGACCTGGCTGGCATCGTTGAAAAAACGGGCTCGGGAGTTTCCGAGTTCAAGGATGGTGATGAAGTTTACGGCGCGGCGAACCCACAGTTCATCGGAGCGTACGCTGAATTCGCGATTGCGGCTGCCAATATGGTCGGGCGGAAACCGAAGGGAATGAGCGATGTGGAAGCCGCTTCCGTCCCGGTCGTCGCGGTGACCGCATGGCAAATGCTGTTCGATTATGCAAAAGCTGAGGCGGGGCAGACGGTGCTTATCCTTGGGGGAGCGGGAAATGTGGGTGCCTATGCGGTGCAACTTGCGAGCCACGCCGGCCTGCAGGCGATTGCGACAGCGTCCGCGAAAGATGCTGCTTACGTGAAAGGTTTGGGGGCTAAGGATGTGCTGGATTACCGCGGGTCGAGATTCGAAGACACGATTTCAGGCGTGGACATTGTTGTGGACACCGTTGGAGGAGAATCCCGCGAGAGGTCCGTACGCGTTTTGAAGCCAGGTGGTTTCCTGGTTTCGGTGGTCACTCCCTTTCCTAAGAATCAAACAATTCCGGGCATTCGCACGGCATTCTTTTACGTCGAGGTGACAACGGCGAGGCTGAACGCGCTTACAGAGATGTTCGAGCATCGTAAACTTTTCACGCAGGTGGGAAACGTATTGCCGCTGGTGCAAGTGCGAATCGCGCACGAGATGCTCGGCGGAGCTTCGCACGAGCGCGGCAAAATCGTGTTACGCGTGAATGCGGCAGCTAAGTAACCGTCTCGAGGGGAAAGTCGAAAGCCGGCCCGAGCCAAACACAAGCAATTCGGGTATCGCCTGGCCGGTTGCGGCGGCCGAACGTGTGGGGCTGCGGAGCGAGGGATTGGCGGAAGATGACGGAATTGTTACAATAGGTGTCGGCCGGCTGTATGCGCCGGCTCTCATCCAGATTACCGGGACGTTGTTCCCCAGGCAGGAAACCAAACGAATGGCTGCACGCACGCTTTACGAAAAAATTTGGGATGCCCACGTGGTGCGGGAAGAGCCGGGGCAGCCTACCTTGATTTATATTGACCGACATTTGATTCATGAGGGGACTTCGCCGCAGGCGTTTGCGGGGCTGAAGGCCGCGGGGCGGAAAGTGCGGCGGCCGGAGCTGACGTTTGCGGTGATGGACCACTCCGTTTCGACGAAGAATCGCCTGCTGCCGGTGCTGGATGCAGACGCGCGCGGGCAATTCGAAGCGCTGGAACGCAACTGCGCGGAGACGGGCGTACATCTGTTCGACATGAACAGCAAGAACCAGGGCATCGTGCACATCATTGGGCCCGAGCTGGGGATTACGCAGCCGGGGCAGACGATCGTGTGCGGCGACAGCCACACTTCGACGCATGGCGCTTTTGGCGCGCTGGCGTTTGGAATTGGCACCAGCGAAATCGAGCATGTGCTGGCGACGCAGTGCCTGACGCAATTTAAATCGAAAACGATGAAGGTGGAAATCAGTGGCAAACTGCCGCACGGAGTGACGGCGAAGGATATTATTCTGGCGGTGATCGGAAGGATTGGAATTGCGGGCGGGAACGGATACGTTTTCGAATATACGGGCGAAGCGGTGCGCGGACTTTCGATGGAAGGGCGCATGACGATGTGCAATATGTCGATCGAAGGTGGGGCGCGGGCGGGGATGGTGGCGCCGGATGAGACCACTTTTGAATATATGGAAGGGCGGCCTTTTGTTCCGCGCGGGCGGGAATTTCAGGATGTGGTGGATTTCTGGCAGACCCTGCCGACCGACCCGGATGCAAAATACGACGACACCTTGACCTTCCAAGCGCGCGATTTGGCGCCGATGGTTACTTGGGGCACGAATCCGGGGATGGTGACGCAGGTTTCTGATCGCGTGCCGGATCCGGCATCTTTTAGTGATCCGGTGGATCGCGAGGCGGCTACGCGGGCGTTAGTATATATGGATTTGAAACCGGGGACGGCGATCGAAGATATTCCGCTGGACCGCGTGTTCATCGGGTCGTGCACGAATTCGCGATTGGAAGATTTGCGCGCGGCGGCGAAAGTGGTGGCCGGAAAGCATGTGTCGAAATCTTTGAAGCAGGCGCTGGTGGTGCCGGGTTCGCGCGTGGTGAAGGCGGAAGCGGAAGCTGAGGGGCTGGATAAAGTCTTTGTCGCGGCGGGATTTGAATGGCGCGATGCGGGATGCAGCATGTGCATCGGGATGAACGACGACGTGCTGATGAGCGGCGAGAGATCGGCCAGCACTTCGAATCGCAATTTCGAAGGGCGGCAGGGCAAGGGCGGGCGCACGCACCTGGTGAGTCCGGTAATGGCGGCAGCGGCGGCGATTGAGGGCCACTTCGTGGACATCCGCAAGTGGAATAATGTGGACGGGGCGGAGTGACGATGGAACCTTTCATCAAGCATACGGGTTTGGTGGCGCCGCTGGATCGCGTGAATGTGGACACGGATCAGATGGTGCCGAAACAATTTTTGAAATTCCAGACGCGGCAGGGATATGGGCGCGTGCTTTTTTACGATTGGCGATATTTGCCCGGGGAGAAGCCGAATCCGGAATTTGTTCTGAACGCGCCGCGTTATAAGGGCGCTTCGGTGATTCTGGCGCGCGCGAATTTTGGCTGCGGGTCAAGCCGCGAGCATGCGCCTTGGGCGATTCTGGATTATGGGTTTCACGCGATACTGGCGCCTAGTTATGCGGACATCTTTTACAATAATTGCTTTAAGAACGGGATTTTGCCGGTGACGCTTTCAAACGAACAGATCGACGAGCTTTTTGCGCGGACGGAGAAGAAGGAAGGTTATCGCGTTACTGTGGACTTGGAGAAGCAAGTCGTGACGGATGATGACGGGTTGCGGTATGCGTTTGAGGTGGATCCGTTCCGGCGGGATTGTTTGTTGAAGGGATTGGATGATATTGGGCTTACTTTGGTGCATGAACCGCGTATTTCCGCGTTTGAAGCTGCGAACTTGAAGCATCCGGCGATGTACGAGGCTGTGGATGTGAAGCATCACAGCGATTCCCCGCAGTCCGCACGACATAACTGATTTTCTACTCCTAATTAATTCAAGAAAATCAAATTTACGATTGTTGGAATGCGGGAGCTTGCCCAATTCTTGGGCGTGGCGATCGTTCGGTCGCAGACATTGCATTTTTTGGCGCGCGAGGCAAGCCTCGCGTGGGCGAACGCGTTGATGTTGCGGGCTAGTAAAAGCGGCGGCAAGCCGCCGCACTCCCAGATTGCTTTGCGGCGCGGGCGGCTTTTCGGCTGTGGGATTATTCTTTGGCGCGGATTACTGGTGCGGGGGATTCTGGCGCGATTGGCGCGGCGGCTTTTAGTTCGGCCAACAGAATGCCGGCGAAGATCAGGGCGGCGCCCAGGAGGATGCGGCATCCTAGATGTTCGCGGGCCAGGAGCCAGGATGTGAGCGCGGCGAAGACGGGCTCGAGGCTGATGAGGATTGCGGTGTGCGTGGGCGAAGTGTATTGCTGCGCCCAGGTTTGTGCGGAAAAACCGAACGCTGTGGAGCCGAGCGCCGTGATTAGCACAGCGAAGATTAGGGTGCCGCTCCAGACCCAGCGTGGATGTTCGACATTGGTGACAGAGAGTAATGGTAGCGCGATGGTGGCCAGAACTGCTGTGGTCGCGACCTGTACCACGGCCAGCGCGCCGACGGAGTGATGCGCGATGTAGCGGCTGATAAAAATCATGTGCACGGCGAACATCACGGCGCACCCGAAGACCAGCGGATCGCCGCGATTCAGGCCGCCGAAACCTTCGGGCGGCACGGTGAGAAAATATAGGCCGGCGAGCGCAGCGAGGGCGCCGGCCCAGATCCATTTATTGACGCGGCGCTTGCTGAAAATGGCGAGCAGCAGCGGGACGATCACTACGCTGGAGCCGGTGATGAAAGCGGCCTTCGAAGGCGAGGTGAATTTCAGGCCGGTGGTCTGAAATGCGTAACCGGCGAACATGAAGAAGCCGATCTGCGCGCCAGCCCAGATCGAGGTGCGCGTGAGGCCGCGCAATGCTCGGCGAAAGAAGATCGCCATTACCACGGCGGCCAGCGCGAAACGCACAGCGATGTACATGAAGACGGAAACGTCGGCGAGCGCGTCTTTCACTACGACGAACGTGGCGCCCCAGATGAGCGCCGTGAAACCGAGAGCGAGATCGGCGCGAACATGTTTGCTGAGCATGGACCGACGAGTTTATGCGCTGCACACAGGGCTGACAAGATGAGAAACCCGCCGCGACGAACACGCGAGGTTTATTGACCGACGCGGCGACGTATAGTACAGAAGATGCTACCCATGCCTCGGCCATTTACCGCGATTGTATTTATCTTTGCCGGCGCTGCGATTCTTTGGGCCGCTTCCCTGCCTGGCGCGAAACATGAAATATGGTTCGAGGCGCGCAGCCCGAATTTTATCGTGGTGAGCAACGCGGGCGAAAAGCAGGCGCGCAAGACAGCCATCCGTTTCGAGCAGATTCGCGCGGTCTTCCGGCGTGAGCTGGAGCTGGCCAGCAAGCATGAGAGCCCGGTGATTACCATTCTGGCGGTCAAGGACGAGGATTCCATGAAAACCTTGTTGCCGGAGTATTGGGTGAAGGGCCACGCGCACCCGGCGGGAATCTTTCTGGACAACATGAGCCAGTATTTTGCCGCGATCCAGCTCGATGCTCCGGGATCGAATCCCTACAACACGATTTATCACGAGTACTTCCACTCGCTGACCGCGCCTTATTATCCGAATTTGCCGCTGTGGGTGTCCGAAGGGCTTGCGGAGTTTTACGGCAATACGCAGATCGGCGATTCCGAAGTGGGTATGGGACGCCCGGACCCGGATTTAATTGGCGAACTCAAACGGGGCGGGTTGATGCCGCTGGATGTGCTGTTCAAAGTGGATCACAACTCTCCCTACTACAACGAACAGAACAAGATTTCGGTTTTCTATGCGGAGTCCTGGGCGCTGGCGCACTACTTGATGGTGGGCGACAAATCCGCGCACCGGGAGTCGCTGCGGGCCTACGTCACTGCGATGACGAAGGGAGCGACGGAGGAGCAGGCCGCCGCGCAAGCGTTCGGCGACCTCGGACAACTGCAAGCGGCGCTCTTCCGCTATATCGGGAATTCCGCGTTCTATTACATTAAAGCGCCTCCGCCTCCGGAAATCGCCGCCGCTGATTTGCAGGTACATGAACTTTCTGAAGCCGAGGTGGGTGCATACCGCGGCGGTTTTGCAGCAGTGCGCGGAAGCACGCAGGAAGCCATTCCGATTCTGGAGCAAGCCGTAAAACTCGACCCGAAACTGGCGCTTGGCTATCAGTATCTGGGGTTCGCGGAGTTTCAGGACAAAAAACACGCCGAAGCGCTCGCTGATTTCACGCGCGCGATTGAATTGAATCCGAAAAATGCATTGACGCGATTCTTGCGCGCGTACCTGGATTCCAGACAGAGCGGAGCCGTGGGCAACGACGCGCAGATGGAGGCGGATTTGCGCGCGGCGATTGCCATCAGCCCGGAATTTGCGCCACCGTACGGCGTGCTGGCCGTGTATCTGTCAAATCAAGGCCAGAATTTTCCCGAGGCGCTGCAACTGGCAGAAAAGGCGCAGGCGCTGGAACCGGGCAGCACGATTTACCAGATTGATTTGGCGCAGGTGCTGGCGCGCATGAATCGTTACAAGGAAGCCCGCCATATTGCAATGCACGCTCGGGCCAGCGCCGCTAGTCCCGTCGAGCGAGCGGAGGCTGAGCATTTTCTGGCATTCCTCGATCAGGTGAGCCAGTACTCGAGAGGCGATTCGGATGCGGCGGAGACCGCTGCAGTGCGGGAGTCGGCCAGCACGGCGGCGAATAGTTCGTCGGGCGCGAATTCGCTGGCGCAGGCGGCAGAGGCAGCGTCGGCACAGACGGCTGGCGGCGATGCAGGCGCTGCTGCTTTGCGCGAAGCGACCGGCACGGTAACGAAGCTGAGTTGCATGAATGGATTGAAATTCGAACTGGACACTGGCGCCGGGACGTTGACCCTGCATGCCAAGCCCGGCGCGCAATACCAGATAAAACTGGCGACACGGCCGAGCGGACCGTTTAATCCGTGCACGGCGATCCAGGGGCAGCGCGTGAAAGTTGAATATCAGCCGGTGGGCAGCAATGGGAAAATGGGTGAGTTGGAATCGCTGACGGTGCTGACGGCTGGTGGCGGCGCGCGGCGGCTGGGTGTGGGATCGAGCCACGCTGATCCGGTGACGACCTCGGCGGAAGGCAACGTGACGCAGGTGCTGTGCAATGGGCACGAACTTACTTTGAATCTGGATGCAGGGGACAAGGCATTTATTTTGCATGCGCGGGATGCGACGCGCGTGCAGTTCGAGCAGGATGTGGCGTTTGATGCCGGGAATTTTGAGCCTTGTACGCAGTTGCAGGGGCGGCA
>Ga0209530_1000255_pt1 | contig 43911 bp, 35 predicted proteins | sample BlaSpr_A8_Ref_O1_FD_187987 | JGI IMG/M metagenome (GOLD analysis project Ga0209530, IMG submission 187987) | Forest soil microbial communities from Thunder Bay, Ontario, Canada - Black Spruce, Ontario site 2_A8_Ref_O1 (SPAdes) (version 2) | ecosystem: Environmental > Terrestrial > Soil > Boreal...
TCGGCCAGCTCCGCGAGCATCCGGGCCCGGATCGGATCGAGCGAGACCTCCGCGGCCGCGGGATCCTCGATCACTGCGACGTCGTGCATGCCGCAACTCTCTCACCGACAATTTTTATTGTCAAGACAGTAAAAGTTTCCTTAGGTGTTTCTCCCCTTGGCCGCCAGTCGTGCTTCAGTGCCTGCGGATCGGCAAGCGAAAACCGTCCCGAAGCCAAATGCAACTGATACTGAGTCACATTTGAGGCATTCTTGGTTTACATTTCTGCTAGTAGCCGGCCCGGGGCTTGCAGGCTCCGTGCGGGCTCGCATGCCCCTACGACGAAAGAGCACAGCGGGTTGACCGCGTCGGAAGGGGCCGGTGATGCTCAACCAGGGCGTGGGATCGTGGACTGCCCGCCGCGCACGGCGGACTCCTGACCAGGTGGCGATCATCCATGGCGAAACCCGGCTCAGCTACGCCGCGCTGCATGACCGGGTGCTGCGGCTGGCCAGGGTGCTCAGGGATCTCGGGATCAGCCGCGGTGACCGGGTCGCCTACCTGGGCGCCAATCATCCCGCCCTGCTGGAGACCCTGTTCGCCGCCGGGGCGCTGGGGGCGGTCTTCGTACCGCTCAACACCAGGCTTGCCGCGCCCGAACTGGCAGGCCACCTCGCCGACTCGGGCAGCCAGGTGCTGATCTATGACCCCGCGCACGCGGAACTGGTGACCGGAGCCGACTGCGAGCTGATCCCGCTCGCCGACTGCGAGCGGCTGCAGGCCGCCCGACCTGGTCCCGAGCTCGACGAGCCGGTGAGCCTGGACGACCCGTGCATGATCATGTACACCTCCGGCACCACGGGAGTTAGCAAGGGCGTCACGCTGACGCACGCGAACATCACCTGGAACGCCATCAACGTGGTCGTCGACTCGGATTTCCGCGCCGACGAGGTGGCACTGGTAGTGGCGCCGCTGTTTCACACCGCCGCGCTGAACATGCTCTCCATGCCCACCCTGCTCAAGGGCGGCACCCTGGTCATCGAGGGAGCGTTCGACCCTGGCCGGGCGCTGGACCTGATCACGGCGCACAGGGTCACCTCGCTGTTCGGCGTCCCGGCCATGTACGACGCCCTGGCGGCACACCCGCGGTGGGCAGCCTGCGACCTGTCCAGCATCCGGCAGCTGCTGTGCGGCGGGGCGCCGGTACCAGACACGACCATCGCGACCTGGCTGACCAGGGGCCTGACCTTCATTCAGGGCTACGGGATGACCGAAGCCTCCCCCGGTGTGCTGCTGCTCGACGCCGCCCACGCACAGAGCAAGGCCGGGTCGGCGGGCATGCCGCACTTCTTCACCGACGTGCGGGTGAGCCGGCCGGACCTGTCCCCCGCGGACCCGGGCGAGACCGGGGAAATCATGGTCGCGGGCCCCAACGTCATGCGCGACTACTGGAACCAGCCGGAGGCGACCGGCCGCGCCTTCGCCGGCGGCGGCTGGTTCCGTACCGGGGACGCGGGAGTGACCGACGAGGACGGCTACACCTTCGTGGTGGACCGGATCAAGGACATGATCATCTCGGGCGGGGAGAACATCTATCCGGCCGAGGTGGAGAACGCGCTGCTTGACCACCCGGCCATCGCCGAGTGCGGAGTGATCGGCGTGCCTGATACCCGATGGGGCGAGGTCGGCCGGGCCGTCGTCGTGCTGCGGCCCGGGGCCCAAGCCAGCGAGGAGGAGATCCTCGCCTTCCTGGACGGACGGCTTGCCAGGTACAAGATCCCCAGGTCAGCCAGGTTCACCAATACCCTGCCGCGCACCGCCTCCGGCAAGATACTCAAGAAGCTGCTACGGGAAACCTTTGGCGGGCCCTGATGCCCCGGACCGGGAACCACAGCCCGTTCTGCCTCTATTTGGCGACCCGTGGCGCACGAACCGCCACCGGATGGGGTTCGTGCGCCACGGGTTCCCTTCCAGGTCACGGGCGGGCGAGTGGATAGCCGGTGGTGGCCCCGGTGCCGTTACCGGCACCGGGGGCCACCACCCGCTAGATAATCAGTGGCAGTGAGCGCTGGCGCGCACCCGGCCGCCGGACCACGCCGAGGTGGCGTAGCCGCTCACCGTAACCGGCGGGTACTGGCCGCCTGGCTGCAGCCCGCTCCCGCCCGCCGGGCGCTGGCAGGTCACGTCCCGCCAGGCAGTGCTGCAGTCCCAGCCGAACCCGTACACCGAGCTCGGGCGGAGCTGATCCGGCATCGGCACCGTGACGGTCACGTCGCCGGTGGCCGGGCCTGAGCCCGGTGCTTCACCGACGTCCACCGTCAGGTTCGCGGTGCCGCCGGCCGCCACAGCACCCGAGGAAGTGACCGACGCGGTCACGTCGGGAGCCGCTGCGGTCACCCGCACCGGGGCCGAGCCCTGGACCCCGCCTAGGTTCGCCTGGTTCGCCGTATAGCAGGTCGCGTGGACCCGGACTCCCCCGGTCACGTTCCCGTTGACGTTCCACCTGGCGTCGATGGGCGCGTAGCTGTCACCGGGGTCGAGCCCGCCGGCTGTCACGCAGACGAACCCGAACGCGTGAGCCATGTCGTCGCAGTTCCAGCCGTCGCCCACCGCGGATCCGGGGGTCATGCCCGGCGGCGCGGGAATCGTGACGGTGACCGGGTCAGTTACCGGCCCGGCGGTCGAGCTGGCCGTCACGGTAACGCCGCTATTGTCGCTGGTCCCGGCGGTGGCCGTGGCCGACGTGGTGACGCCGACGGTCAGGTCCGGCGGCAGCGGTGTCACCGGGGTCTGGACGGTGATCTGGGTGCCGGTGGCCGCGCCGTTGCCAGGCGTGGAAACCGAGCCAGTCGCGGTCAGCCCATCCGAAGACGACCCGGTGCCAGGCCAGCTGCCCGGAACCGTGACGCCGATCTGGACCGGCGGGAAGCTCTGCCCGGGCTGCAGGACGTCACCGCGGGTGCAGGTTACCGTCTGCCCCTTGACGGCGCACTGCCAGCCTGAGCCGGCCGCCGACGTCACGTCGACCCCGTCCGGCACGCTGAATGTCACCGTCACCGGTCCGGTCGTCGGTCCGCCGGGGGCCGCGTTGGAGGCGACGAGCGTGTAGGTGCCCGTGCCGCCAGCGGTAAGGCTGTCCGGCGGGGTGACGGCGACCGACACCAGCGGCGCCCGCTGGCCGATCGTCACCGTGTCGCTGCCGGAAGCCGAGATGCCGCCGGTCGTCGAGGCCGTCGCGGAAGCCGTTAGCCGGCCGGACAGCGCCGCGGGCACCGACGTGATAACGGTGACCGGCGGGTAGGTGCCGCCCGGCGCGAGCGGGTCTTTCCGCGTGCATGTGACACTGGAACCCGAGGCTCCGGTCGAGCAGGTCCAGCCGGACCCGGTGGCCGACACCGCGGTCAGGCCGGCCGGCAGCGCGAACGAGACCGTCACCGGGCCCGTCACCGGGCCGCCCGTCGCGGCGGCGGACACGCCGAGGACATACTCGCCACCGGACATCCCGGCGGTGAACACGCCCTGGTCACCGACGGTGAGCGCCAGCTTAGGCGGCGCGGCGTTGACCGGCAGCGAGCCACTGGCGCTGCTGGTGCCGTCCTGACCCGTGGTCTGCGCGGTCGCGCCGAGCGGAACCTGGCCGTTCGCCGTGATGGGCCCGGTCAGCGTGATCGTGACCGGCGGGAAGCTGTCCCCCGGCGCCAGGCCGTCGTTGCGGGTGCAGCTCACCGAACGAGTGCACTGCCACCCGTCTCCCGTCACCGAGGTGACCGTGTACCCGGCAGGCACCGGGAACGTGACGGTGGTGGGGCCGGTAACCGGCCCCGCTGCCGGAGCGTCGGTCGCTACCAGCGTGACCGTCGCCGGGTCACCGGCGGTGACCGGCGGCGCGGTGATCACGACGCCCACGTCCGGCGCGAGCGGCGTCACCGTGACGCTGGTCTGCGCGCTCTCACCCGGCTGCCCGCTGTCGCCGGCCGTGCCGATGGTGGCCGACGCCGGCACAGTGCCGGACGCGGTGGCGGGGACGCTGACGAGCACGGTGACCGGCGGGTAGGCCGCGCCGCCGTCGAGCGCGTCCGCGCCGCTGCCTGGCCGGGTGCAGGTGACCGCCTGCCCGCTGATCGAGCAGGTCCAGCCGGTACCCGTGGCGGACTGCGCGGTCATGCCGGCCGGCACGCTGAACGTGGCCGTAACCGGTCCAGTGGTCGGGCCGGCGTTGGCGGCGTTAGACGCGGTCAGCGTGAAGCTGCCCGTGCTGCCCGCCTTGACCGTTCCGGGTCCGCTGACGGCAACACCGAGGTTGGGTGCCGGCGGCACGATCGTGATCGTGTCGCTGGCCGTCGCGCTCTGCGGGCTGGCATCGGCGCTGGTGGCCGCGGACGCGGTCGTGGTGAGCTGCCCGGCGGTGCCCGGTCCGACTGCCACGTTCACGGTGAGCGGCGGGGCGCTGGCGCCCGGCCGCAGGACAGCGGGGTTCGTGCAGGTGGCCGTCTGCCCGCTGATCGAGCAGGTCCAGCCCCCTCCTCCAGGAACACTGCCGGAAGCGCTGACCGGCGTCATGCCGGTCGGCACCGGGACCGTCACGGTAACCGGTCCCGTTGTCGGCCCGGCCTGGGCGCTATCCGACACCGTGTAAACGAAGCTGCCGGTGCCGCCCGGCTGGAAGGTGCCGGTATGAGTGCTCGCGATGGACAGGTCCGGGCTGAGCGCGCCGATCGTCACCGAGTCGGTCACGTTCTTGCCGACGGTACCGGTGTCGGCGGGGTCGCTGACGGTCCCGGTCGCGGTGAGCGAGCCGGAGGCCGAGGAAGCGACGGTGACCGGCACGGTCACCGGCGGATACGGCGTTCCCGGCTGCAGGACATCGGATCGCGTGCAGGTCACTACCTGGCCGCTGACCGAGCACTGCCAGCCGTTGCCGGACGGCGATTGCGGCGTCAGGCCGTCGGGCACGTGGAAGACGACGGTGGCCGTTCCGAGGGTCGGGCCCGCGCCGGGGTCGTCGGACACGGCGAGCTGGAAGCTGCTGCCGGAACCGCCCGGCGTGAACGTGCCCGAGTGGCTGACCGCGAGCCGCAGGTCCGGGGCCAGTCCGGTCACCGTCATGCCCTGGATCTCGTGGAAGTTCGTGGCGGCTCCGGTGGCCGCCGCGAACCCGAACTTGATCGTCGGCGGCAGTTGCGGCTGTCCCTTGATCGTGTTCAGGTTGATGGGGCCGAGAACGCGGACCGGCCCCTTGCCGTTGAAGAAGTTGACCAAGACGCTGAGCACGTTCTTGGTGCTGAGCGTGATCGTGACGTGCCTCTTGGCGCTGCCGCGCTGGACGGCGGAGTCCACCGCGAGCGAGGCGGGCGCCTTCACGCCGGCGATGTACTGGTAGCCGGTGCTGTCGGCACCGCGAAGGACGACGCTGTTCGGTGTCAGACCGGGTCCGCCGGTCCCGCCCCATTGCGGGTTGGAGAAGTTGCCGTACTCGTCGAATCCGATCCCGATCAGCCCGCCCGGCAGGTTCCGGTAGCCGAGCGAGCCGCCCGCGTCCCCGGCCGTGGCCGGCGAAGCGGCGCCGTTCATCAGGAAGAACGCGATGCCGTCGCCGCCGCGGCCGTTGTACGTGTGCGCGTCATGCTGGAAGAAGTCGAAGTCGACCTCGATCCCTTTGCTGGTGTCCAGTGGCCTGGTGAACAGGCCGAACCCGGACTCCTGCTTGTCGTTGTCCGTGATCTGGAACGCGCCGGAGCCGGCCGGATCGGGTTTGCCAGTACCGCCCGCTACCGCCTGGCACTCCGGGATACCCCCGGTCGCCGCCGCGGCGGCTGCGGTGAGGCACGGCCGGCTGTTGCCGCCGGTGCTCTTCGAGATCCAGTCACCGGCCGGCGTGTCGCCGCCGGTGAAGTTCTCCTGATACAGGACGACTGGTCCTGTACTGGCCATCGCAGGCGCGTACGGCACGGCCAGTGCGGTAGTGATCAGCGCACCTGCCAGACCGCAGCGTGCGAGCAAGCTTCGTCTCACATGTTCCCCCGTTTGATTACCCAAAGTGATCGTTAGCATACAGACCGCAAAAGCGTCCGTGACCAGTCAGCGACGCCGCTGCGGCACCGGATGCGCCACGCCGGAACCACGCAGGTACGCGGCCACCGCCTGGACCGCGGCGGCCCCTTCGCCGACCGCGCCGCCTACCCGCTTGACCGAGCCGGATCGGACGTCACCGATCGCGAGAACCCCGGGCAGGCTGGTCTCGGTCAGCAGCGGATCCCTGGGCAGGGACCATTGCGGGCCCTTGACCTCGTCGCCGGTCAGTATGTACCCGTCGTCCGTCATCGCGACCGTGCCGTCCAGCCACTGCGTGCACGGAACCGCTCCGATCAGCACATACAGCGACGCGGCCGGCACCTGCTCGATGTCCCCGCTGCCGGTATCCCGCAGCATCAGGCCGGTCAGGCGATCCTCGCCGGCGACGTCGGCGATGTCGGTGTGCGGCCGGATCACCACGCCGGGATGGCTCTCCAGCCGGTCCGCTAGGTATGCGGAGATCGCACCCGCGCGCAGCGAAGGCTCCCGGACCAGCAGCGTCACAGTGCGGGCGTCCTGCGCGAAATGCAAGGCGGCCTGCCCAGCTGAGTTACCGGAACCCACCATGAAGATGTCCTCGCCCGCCGTGTCCGCCGACTCGGACAGGCACGCGCCGTAATACACGCCCCGGTTGACGAGCCGGTCGACTCCGGGCAGCGGCAGCTTGCGCCACTGCATCCCGGTAGCGACGACAACCGCGCGGCAGGCGATCTCGGTGCCGTCGGCGAGCACCACGACGTGATAACTCCTGACCGCTTTCAGCGCGACCGCGGGGCGGGTCTCCGCCCATTCCACGCCGAACTTCCGCGCCTGTTCCAGGCCGCGCCTGGCCAGGTCGCCACCGGTCAGCCCGGACGGGAAGCCCAGGTAGTTCTCGATCCGCGAGGTCGTTCCTGCCTGCCCGCCCGGCGCATGCTGCTCAACGATCAGCACCCGCCATCCCTCACAGGCGGCGTATACGCCCGCCGCCATCCCGGCCGGCCCTCCGCCGACCACGACGAGCTCGTAGAAATGCCTGGCCACCGGCTCCGCCAGGCCGATCGCCTCCGCCAGCTCGGTCAGCGACGGCTCGCGCAGTGCCGTGCCGTTCTCGAGCAGCACCGTGGTGGGAACCGGGTCGCTCAGCCCGAGGCTGTCCGCTAGCAGCCTGCCCTCGCCCGACATGTCATCCACGCCCAGCCAGTGAAACGGCACCAGGTTCCTGGCCAGGAAGTCCTTGATCTCATGGGCCTGGGCGGCGAAACGATGCCCGAGCACCCGCAGCTCGGCATGATGGTCGCCGAATTCCGCTTCCCACGCCGCGATCAGGTCATCCAGGTCCGGGTAGAGCCGCTCCGCGGCCGGGGTGACCGGGTTGACCAGGTACCGGTCGAGCCGGACCCGGTTGATCGCCTCGATGGCCACCCCGGCGTCGCGTCCATCGGCGATCAGCACCCGCTTAGCGGCGGGGTGGACGCCCTTGGCTGCCTCGAGCAGCCGCAGGCCGGGCCCGTCGGCGAGGGTCAGCTCGGACAGCACCAGCGCGAGCCGCCGCCCGTCAGCGTGGATGGCAGCGAGCACCTCATCGGCCTCGGCCATGCTGGCGGCGGCGAACACCTTGTACCTGGACCCGTACCGCAGGTCGAGCGCGTCGTGGAACTCATCCCGCCGCTCTTGCGCGGCGCTCGCGGCGAGTATCGCCGGATAAGGCTGCAGACCCATGCCTGCTCCCGGTCAGGCTCGCCCTGGCCGGCATCCGGTAGGACGGGATGTCCAGGTAGACAGGCTCACCCTTCAGCGTGACCATCTGCACGTTGTCGCCGAGCACGTCGTTGACGACCTGGACGAACCAGCTCAGCGGCCCGCTGGTGTCCGTGGTCGTGGCCTGGAGGTTCTGCAGGGCCGGACCTACCTCGTCGTCCCAGAGGGACTTCGGGACGCTGATCATGTCGGCGAGCCGGGGGCCGAGCACGCACCTGATCACCGAGATGAGGATCGGGCTGATGTCGACGCCGCCCGGGCCGGACATGTACTTGCTGGCCTGGTCGATGAACGTGTTGAGCAGGTACCGGCCCTGCGGTGACCCCCACTGATCGCGGTCCGCGAGCTGGGAGAACAGGGCGTTAGCGGTCGGCAGGTCGGCGGGCATCGCGCCTGCCGGGATACCGAGCATGGCGCCCTCGACCCGCCAGGTGTGCAGGAAGTCGGCAGCGACGTCGGCCGGGATCTGGATGCCGAATCCCTGCATGGTGTTCAGCGCGTACACGCCGAAGAGCCAGATCTCCACCAGCATCGCCTCCTGGCTGATGGCGACACCCCACCGGGCCCGGTCCCAGCGGGAATCGTCCAGGTAATCGCGGACGGCCGCGTGCATGAGGCGGACCTTGACCAGGTCCGGAATGATCTGCCCGTGCGGGGCGAACGCGTCCGGATCGTAGACGCCGCTGATCAGCTTCAGGCTGCCGAGCAGCCGCTTCTGGAAGTCAAGGACGATGCCCACGTTCGGGTCGAACACCGAGGCAAGAATCGGGTAGGTGAATGCCGCGGTGCTGACGCCCATGGAGTACGCGAGGGCCAGGTAAGACATGTGGGCCTGACCGAACTGGGCAGCGGTGGTGATCCGGGTCAGGTCAGCCCACGACGGAAGCTGGCGAGCCTTGTCGATGAAGGACACCAGGTCGCTGGGCAGTCCGCTGGGCAGCGCCTGATCGTTGTACACCCATTTCCGCAGCAGCCGGTTGACCTCGGGTAGCTGCCCGCGCGCGGTCAGCTCCGCGACAACGCGGTCGGCCGCCGGGTCCCCGATACCGCGCATCCGGTCCAGTACGGCGTCGCTGATGACCGGCGCCGACCTAGGCGCCGACAGGCTCGCGGCGACACCCCCGGAGACCGGCGCTGCCTCGGCGGCGGGCACCAACGCCCCCGCCATAACCGCGGATATTGCGACTGCGCACCCCAGCCGACGCCTGAGCCCACGACTGCGGCGTGTCCTTCGAGCTTCGCCCACCACTGTTTTCCCCCTGACAAGGTGTCATCCCGTGGCGCGCCCCAGCGCCTGAGTGGCATCCTCCCCGGCCAGTAACGTCATGTCAACGATCGATTACGAATGTTGCGGCGTGTTGCCGGGCTAACCCTTGGGAGGTGCCCCAGGCGGCCCTACTATGTCTCGCAAAGCTCTGTTGAGCTACGGGGAATCGAAAACACAGGGGGAAGCAATCATGAAGTTCCGTGCGTTCGCGCTTGGCGCCGCAGTGGCAGTGGCGGCAACCGGGCTCATCCCGGCCACGGCGATGGCGTCGGCCACGCCCACGGTGAGCACTGGTACCGGCACCAGCTCCGGCGTCGGTGCCAGCTCTGCTGCCGGTGCCAGCTCTGGTGCTAATGCTGGTGCTGGTGCGAGCTCCGGTGCCGACTCCGGTTCCACCTCCGGATCGGGCTCCAGCTCTAGCACCAGCGACAAGAACAACAACAACATCAACGTGTCGGTCGTGACCCAGCTGCCGCACAATTACTACTGGGACGACAAGAAGATCTACGACGACGGCCACGCAGTCGCCCTGCCGGCCGGCGACAGGTACGCCGACGGTGGCGTCGTCGGCGCCAATGACAGCTTCTACTTCGCGCCTTCCGGCAAGCACGACGGCGTCGCTGTCGCGCCGATGAGGTGCCAGGGCGGCAAGTACGACTACAACTCGGCCGGCTCGGGCAACTGGATCGGGAGCATCGTCGACGGCGCGCTCAAGGCGTGCGCCGGCGTCTACGACGCCGCGTACGGCATCATCGCGACCGCGTTCGGCAACGGCGAGACCCACGGCGGCGGGTGCTGACCGCACGCCTTATCCGCTCATCTCATAACTGACGATGGCTCGTCATCCGAGCCATCGTCAGTTATGAGGCGGAGCGCGGGGTACAGCGGCAAGGCCAGCGCGCGCCAGTGCTCGGTCGCGGAGAGCAGGCGGCGCATCAGCTCCGCCAGGGCCGGGAGCGCTCCCGCTGCCCCGAGCTGGTCACCCAGGGTCTGCCACCGGTAGCGCAGCAGCTGACGACGGCCGGGTGCCGCCGCGACGTCATCGTTCATCGACGCATCACCGGACACCGCGCGATCCAGCAGGTAGCTCATCGCGTGGATGGTCCAGGCTGCCGAGGCGCGCAGCGCACCGGCCTCCCACGCCGCATCAGAGGCCAGGTCAGGGAATGCCGTCACTACCTCACGCCGGTACGCGGACTCCCCCGCGGCCGCGAGCCCCGGTGGCATCCGCAGAACGCACCAGCAGGTGCTGAACGGCATCCGCAGGTAGGCCGCGTCCAGGAACACCGAGTGGAATTCGGCGCTCTCGAAATCCACGAACCGGATGCCAGCGGCAGTGACCAGGTTATTGTCGGGACAGATGTCGCCGGGAGAAAACACCTGGTAGCCGTGCTCCCAGCCAGCCACGACATCGGCCAGGTCCGCGGCAAGCCCGGCGGGCACATCGATGCCTAGCGGAACGACCAGATCCGCTGTTTTCAGTACGCAATCCGACAGCCAGCGGGAATCCGGCGCGCCACCGTACTGGCCACGGATCCGGAGGAACTGGTCCTGGCACCCTGCCGAGGCCGCCGCCAGCCGCCCGCAAGCCACCGACCAGTCCAGCCACGCGCGGACCGCGGCCGACTGCGACGAGCCGAGCAGCAGGTCAGCCAGGCTCGGCGCACTACCCAGATCGCTCATCACCACCAGCGGGATCTCCCGGTCTAGGCCGAGCAAGCGCGGGCCGGATCCGCCGGAAGGCAGCGTCGAGCTGAATTCCAGCCCGGCCGCCTCGGCCGCACAGCCGCGCCGGCCAGCCCTGGTCTGCGGATATGCCTTGACGACGACAGAGCCACCGTCGGGGAGCGTGCAACGCAGGACCGCGGACCGCTCGCTGCCACTCAGGTCGCCAGGGTCGCGCAGCGGCTTGCCGAGGACTGCGGCCGCAGCCCGGACCACCCGATCAGCATCCATGACCAGCCAGATTTGCACGGAAATTCGATGCCCCGCGGGCTCCCGCCGCAGGGAACTCTTGTGCCGCACAGACCCCTGTTGTCACAGAGGCCCGGCCGCAAGGACCGCCCGCCGCGCTCTTCTCGAGGTCCGGTCGGCCCGGGACTCGACCACCAGGATGTAGCGGCCCGCCGAATCCGCGACCCGGTTTACATGTAACTAGAACACGTTCTAGTCTGGAGCCAGGGCCAGGCCTGGTCAACGCCAGACCACTCAGGGCCAGGTGAGGAAATGCGGAGGCAGGATGCACATCGCGTATACGTCCGCCCAGGAACGGCTTCGGCAGGAACTGCGCGATTATTTCGCCGCCCTGATGACCGAGGAGGTCCGGGCCTCCCTTGCCGCGGGCGCCGACTACGGCGACGGCGAGGCCTACCGCCAGGTAGTCCGGCAGCTCGGCAAGGACGGCTGGCTCACGCTGAGCTGGCCCGCCGAGTACGGCGGCCGCGACGGCACCATGCTTGACCAGCTCATCTTCATGGACGAGGCCGCCGTCGCCCACGTGCCGATACCATTTCTGACGCTCAACACCGTGGGCCCGACCATCATGCGCTTCGGCACGCCAGAGCAGAAGTCCTTCTTCCTCCCCCGCATCGCCGCCGGCGAGCTCCACTTCTCCATCGGCTACTCCGAGCCCGAAGCCGGCACCGACCTCGCTGCCCTCAGGACCCGCGCCATCAGGGATGAAGCCGGCTACGTCATCAACGGCCAGAAGATGTGGACCAGCCTCATCCAGTACGCGGACTATGTCTGGCTGGCCTGTCGCACCGACCCGGACCTGCCCCGGCACAAGGGCCTGTCCATCCTGATCGTGCCCACCGATGCCCCCGGTTTCTCCTGGACCCCGGTGCCAACCCTGGCCGGCCCGGTAACCAGTGCAACCTACTTCGCCGACGTCCGGGTACCGGCCAGCGCACTAGTCGGCGAGGAAAACAAAGGCTGGCCGCTCATTACCAACCAGCTTAACCACGAGCGGGTCGCGCTCACTTCTTCCGCACCGATCCGGTCCGCGCTCGACGAGGTGACGCAATGGGCGAGGGAAACACGGATCGCCGACGGTCGACGCGTGATCGATCAGGAATGGGTGCAGCTTAACCTCGCCCGAGTACACGCAAAGACGGAATTCCTGAAGCTGATTAACTGGCAGATCGCCTCGTCGGCTGAGCAGCTCGGCCCCGCCGCCGCGTCGGCGACCAAGGTGTACGGCACTGAGTTCGCGATCGAGGCATACCGGCTGCTCATGGAGGTGATCGGCACGAACGCGCACGTCCGCCAGGGCTCCCCGGGCGCCGTCCTGGCCGGCCGGATCGAGCAGGCACACCGCTCCGCCCTCATCCTCACCTTCGGCGGCGGCACCAACGAAATGCAAAGAGACCTGATAGCCACCCTAGCCCTGCACCTCCCCACCGCCCGCCGCCATTGATCACGAAGACTTTTACCCCCATTTCGGGGGTAAAAGTCTTCGTGATCATGAACTCACCGGAGGAACCTATGGATTTTTCAATAGAGCAGAACGAATTGGGGTTGCTGTGCCGGGAAATCGTTGCCGGACGAGAGGGCGGCGGATGCTTTGACGAAGGGCTCTGGCGGGAGCTGGGCAAGGCCGGCGTGCTGGCGGCGGCACTGCCCGAGTCGGCAGGCGGGGATGGACTAGGGCTGCTGGAGCAATGCTCGGTACTGACCGAGATCGGCCGCGCACTGGCGCCTGCACCGTACCTCGCCTCCATCGTGCTCGGTGCCAGTGCGATCACCGCGTTCGGCACCCCCGAGCAGCAGCAGCGCTGGGCGGTGCCAGCCGGTCGCGCCGAGCTCGTGCTTACCGTCGCGCTCGAGCCCGAGGACCCCCGAGAATCGTCGGCCAGCGCGGAGCGGGCGGGTCCGGGAACTGGCGACGCGGGGGCTGGCAACGCGGGGGCCGGCGAGGCGCAAGCTGGGGGTGCGGCTCGGATGTGGCGGGTCAGCGGAGTGTGGACCGGGGTGCCGGCCGCGCCGTGGGCGGACCTGATCCTCGTGCCAGCCGGGGACGGGGTGTTCGTCGTCGAGCGGGGTGCGGCCGGGGTCACGGTCGAGCCGCAGGAGCTTACGGACGGAGTCACCGCGGGACGGGTCGTGCTCGACGGGGCGCCGGCGGAGCGGCTGGGTGGACCCGAAGCGAGCGGGACGGAAACGAGCGGGCAAGCAGCTGGCGTGGCTGCCTGGCTGATCGAGCGCGGGACTGTCGGATTGTGCGCGCTTCAGCTTGGCGTCACCGAGCGGGCGCTGGAGATGACCGCGGCGTACGCGACCAGCCGGGAGCAGTTCGGCCGGCCGATCGGGTCATTCCAGGCGGTCGCGCAGCGGCTGGCCGACGCATGGATCGACGTCGCGGCGATCCGGCTCACCATGTGGCAGGCTGCCTGGCGGCTGTCCGAGGCGCTGCCGACCGAGAGTGGGCCCGCTGACCTGGCAGTCAGCACCGCGAAATTCTGGGCCGCGGACGCCGGCCATCGCGTCGCGCACACTGCGGTTCACGTGCACGGCGGGGTCGGCATCGACGTGTCACATCCGTTGCACCGCTACTTCGCTGCAGCCACACACTACGAATTCTCCCTCGGTGGTGCCACGGCACAACTGCGTCATATAGGCGCTGAGCTGGCAAGACTCTAATATCAACAAATTTCGCTTGATGATCTTTCCCGTTCTGTGCGATTGCGTTACGCTCACGGAGAGTCGACTCGTCGCAACATCCCGCTAGTCCCCCACATGGGAGTTACGCAATGCTTCGACGATCCATCATTTTCGCCGCCGCGCTGGCCTTGTCGGCCGGCACGGCGCTCGCAGCGAACGCCTCAACAGTGGCGCAACCTGCGGTCACGCCGTCTGCCATCAACCCCGGCGGTCTCGCTCACCTGGACCCATCGACCAGCCAGGTAGTCGGTGGCCTCCACGAGGAGGAAAGCTCCAACTGGTCCGGATACGCCGTCACCGGTGGCACGTATACCAGCGTCTCCTCCAGCTGGGTTCAGCCGGCCGGCACCTGCAAGTCCGGTGACCAGTACTCAGCCTTCTGGGTCGGCATCGACGGCTACAGCAGCTCCACGGTCGAGCAGACCGGTAGTGAAGTCGACTGCGCTGGCAGGACACCTGAGTACTACGCCTGGTACGAGATGTACCCTGGCCCGTCCGAGAACTACAGCAACACCGTGAAGGCGGGGGACCATTTCACCGCCACGGTTACCTGGCTCAGTGGTGACAAGTTCAGCCTCTACATCGATGACATCACCGAAGACTGGAGCCACACCACCGACGCGAGCCTGACGTCCACTCCATCTCGTTCGTCCGCTGAGGTCATCACTGAGGCGCCGTGCTGCACCAACAGTGGTGGCATCCTGCCGCTGACCGACTTCGGTACGGTCAACTACACCGGCTCCACCGCCAACGGAACGGCGATCGGGTCCGGCAGCGGGCTCGAGGAGATGTACATCGGCGACACCGACAACCGGGCAGAGGACTCGACGTCCGCTCTGACCAGCAACGAGAACTTCAGCAACACCTGGATCCGCGATAACTAGGCTCCGCTAACCAGCTAAGCCTTCCTAACCGTGACCGCCCCGCGGACCCCCGCTGCGGGGCGGTCACGCACGTCCAGCGCGAGCCGCCCGAACGGCTAACTTCTGGCGGAACTTTGCAGCTCGGCGGAGGAAAAGGAGTCAAAAATGACCCCTTTTCCTCCGCCGAGCACGGATGTTCCGTCCAAATCGCCGCGAGCAAGGTACAGGGCGCCGCCAGGTGGAGGCGCCGCCGCGAGCGAGGTGGAGGGCGCGTCAGGGTGACCTTGGCGACCCGTGGCGCACGAACTGCCTCCGGAGGGTGTTCGTGCGCCACGGGTCGCCACGGCGACAGCGCCTGGAGCCGAGAGAAGCAGCAAGTAGAGCTCGCTAATGCGGTTGAAACGCTGGGCGGGGGTAGTGGGGGTCCATGCGGAAGATTCGGCGATGGGTGGACCGGCGGCAGAAGGTTGTGTGGACTGAGCCTAAGCTGCCGCCTTACGTGAAGTTCAATCCGAATGCCGCCGAGCCGGACCCTGACGAAGGCATCCAGCCCGGCGACATCTCCATGGGAGCCATCACCGAGGAGTTCCTCAGCGGGGCTGATGACGTAGCACAGGCGTTATAGTGCCGCGGCGCGGGCTAGGTGACGTTCGCGCATCACGAACTTGCGGACCTTGCCGGTGGGGCCTAGCACGATGTCATCGTCGCCGGCCAGCGCCACCCGCCTGGGGGTCAGGGTGGCCCTGACCGCCGCGCTGCAATCCGCGTGCCCATCCGGTCGACGGGTTCGTTCCCGTACCGAATGCAGGTCGTCTCACCCAGGTCGTGGCGCGCGAGCTCAGTCCGGGTTACGGCGGGCCAGGTTACGGCGAGGCCGTACACGGCGGTCGAGTGCCATCAGGCTGAGCTGGCAGTCCGCGGAAGAGGTGACGTACACGGCCACCGGTGTCCCGGGCGGGCGCCGTGCCCATATGGCCCTTTCACGATTGGCGTGTCGCGAGCCCAACACGCGCGGCTGTTCCGTCAAAGGTGATGGACAGCTTCAATTTTGCCGCTGACCCTGCCAATACGTGCGGGTGAAGAGCGCCCGCGATACCTGGCTAGTATTCCACCGGGAGATGCTACCCTTCTCCGCAGGTTAATATAATTAGCCAACCAAGGCGAGATATTATTTCGGTGCCAACTTGACTGGGCCGTCTTGTCGATCCGCTCAGTCGCCCGTTGCCATTTATTGCAGAACGCGGCAGCCCAGTTTCTCAGAGTAACCCACCCGGCGCTGTCCTGAATCTCGCCTCAAACGGTATGATAGAGGATCATGCACATGAGAAAGGGGCTAGTGTGCAGTTTCTCTCGCCTGTCCGTATGTCCATCGTTGCTGACCGTAGCACCTGCGCACCCATGACTTGGGGGCAGATCGCGATGTGGGATGTTCTAGAGTGGCTCAATCCTGATGAGGCATCGCTCAACCTGGCTGCGGTTCTTCCCATCCCGCGAGGGACAGCGGTCCCTCACGTCCTCGAGGCGGTCAGGCAGCTGGTGCTGCGGCACGAGTCACTGCATACCGCCTACTTCAGCATCGATGGAGAGCTTACGCAATGCGTCAAGGACGAGATCGAGCTTGACGTTTTTGTTATAGAAACTTCCTCGGATGAGGAGGTTGCTGAACTGGCTCATTCCGCGGCCATCGAGCTCGCGAATGACGCTTTTGATATCTCATCCGGAGTGCAGCTGCGCGTCGCCCTGACCGTCAGGGACGGCCTTGCTCGTGCGATTGCGCTGGTAGCCAGTCATATGGCCGTCGATGCCGGCAGCTTCCAGATCGTTCAAAGCGAACTGAAGACACTGCTCTCACCGGGCGGCGGCCGGGACGGCCTCCGCAAGCGCTCCCAGCAACCCGTCGAACGCGCCGAATTCGAGGCGTCACCGGCTGGAGCGAAACTGCAGGATAACGCGCTTGCTTTCTGGCGGCAGACTACCTCGCTGGCATCGCCGTCCTCAATATCACGGCTCTCCGTCCCAGCCGACGACCAGCTCGCGTGGGCCTCCATCGAATCAAAAGCCATCGCGCTCGCAGCCCACGACCTGGCGGCGCGATATTCCGTCAGCCCGTCTGCCGTCATCCTCGCGTCGCTCGGATTGCTGATCGGCGACTTCACCGGTGAGCCTGGACCCGTCTTCCGTAGCCTGATTGCTACCAGGTTCAGGTCGCATGACCGGCAATTCGTTGGCGCATTCAACCTGAACTCCATCATTCACGTCGCCACCGATAGCCAGCTATTTGCCGATCACGTACGCCGCACGGCCGCGGCAACCCTGAAGGCGTTCGTGCGTTGCGAGGCGAATCCGCGCCGGGTTGAGGAGGTCATTAATGATGTGGCGTCCGCCCGCGAGATCACGCCCGGCAGCTATTGCTTCTTCAACGACGTCGCCACGGGACGACTTTCAGAACCCGTTCTCGATGCGGTCGCTGACCCGGCGGCAGTTGCCGCCGCGGCCGAAGGCCCAGGCCGATCCAGCACCGCGGCCGAAGGCCCAGGCCGATCCAGCACCGCGGCCGAAGGCCCAGGCCGATTCAGCACCGCCGCCAAGGGCACACAGATCGTCACGTTGCCGTACCAAGGGCGGCAATTGGATTCCAAGTTCTTCGTGTTCCTGCACTCCCTGTACCCCACCTGCGTGATGCGGCTATGCAAGGATCGCAGGTTCATCCCCGATGCGTCCCCTTCCGACTTCTTCAGCTCGCTGGAGAACCTCATAGTCAGGGCAGCAACGACGCCGGGGATTTCCGTGCAAGAACTCCTCGACCGCCGATGATGCTGCGTACCAATTGCGCTGGCGCCCGCTAGAGCATGTCGGTTGCGCAATTGACGCGCAGCGTTGATGATCACGTAACACACGGCCCGTTATGATATTGCCAGCCAGACGGCGGTGTCGGTCGGCACGGTGCCATCGGCGCCAAGCAGATTGCTTGCCAGCAGCAAGGTACCGGCAGGCAGCTCGGCAGGTACGGAGGAGATGTTGACGACGCAGCGCAGCCGGTCACCGCGGTCGAAGACGAGGACTCCGTCGGCCGACGGGAGCCAGGTCATCGGGCCGGCGCCGAGCCGCTCGCGCCGGATGCGCAGCGCGGCGCGGTACAGCTGCAGCATCGAGCCGGGGTCGCAGGACTCGTGCTCGACGGTCAGGTCGCGCCATTCCTTCGGCTGCGGGAGCCAGGGCTGGCAGCCGTCACAGAAACCGAATGGCGGCTCCTTGCCACTCCACGGCAGCGGCACGCGAGAGCCGTCGCGGCCCGGGTCTCTGCCCCCCGTGCGGTGCCAGATCGGATCTTGCCGCAGTTCATCGGGGATGTCTTCGACCTCCCACAACCCCAGCTCCTCGCCCTGGTAGATGTACACCGCATCGGGCAGCGCCATGGTGAGCAGCGCGGCGGCGCGGGCCCGGCGAGTGCCGAGCACCAGGTCGACGGGCTGGCTGTGATCCCTGCCCTGCAGGTCAAAGGAGGTGTTAGCGCGACCATACCTGGACACATGCCTGTCCACATCGTGGTTGGACAGCACCCAGGTGGCCGGGACGGGGGAACTGTCGATCACCTTCTTCAGCGCCGCCGCATCCCATGGGCAGTTCAGGTACGGGAAGTTGAACACCGTGTGCAGCTCATCGGGCCGGGTGTAGCGGGCCAGGCGATCGGCGTCAGGCAGCCAGACCTCGCCGATCAGCACCTTGTCCTCGTACTCGTCGGCGACCCTGCGCCAGGCGCGGTAGATCTCATGCACGTCATCGCGATCGCTGGCCGGATCCGGCAGGCCGGGTGCCGTATCCGGCAGCAGCGGATCCTTGGTGAGCAGAGCGGCCGAGTCGATTCTGATGCCGTCCACGCCGCGGTCAAACCAGAAGCGAAGTATGTCCTCGAATTCGGAGCGGACATCCGGATTGCCCCAGTTGAAATCCGGCTGTTCAGGGGCGAACAGGTGCAGGTACCACTCGCCGTCCGGGATCCGGCGCCAGGCAGGGCCGCCGAAGATCGACTGCCAGTTATTCGGGGGCAGCGCGCCATCGGGGCCACGGCCTGGGCGGAACCAGAACCGGGCCCGTTCCGGCGATCCGGGCTGAGACCTGAGCGCTTCCTGGAACCACGGGTGCTGGTCTGAGCAGTGGTTAGGGACAATGTCGATGATGATCTTGATGTCCAGCTTGTGCGCTTCCCCGACCAGCGCATCGGCCTCCGCCAGCGTGCCGAACTCGGGCGCGATATCCCGGAAATCCGCGACGTCATAGCCAGCGTCTGCCATCGGGGACGGGTACCACGGGCTGAACCAGATCGCGTCGATGCCGAGATCCGCCAGGTACGGGAGCCGCTCCCGGACACCGGCCAGGTTGCCCGTCCCGTCGCCGGCGCAGGCCCCGGCGTCGTGGGCGCCCCCGTTGGCGAAGCTCCGCAGGTACAGCTCGTAGATCGCGGCGCCGCGCCACCACTGGCCAGCCGTGATGTCGTGCAAGGGGTACCTGCTTTCTGAGTCAGAGCCGGGAGTCAGCCCCGGAGACCGCCGGCGGTCAGGCCGGACATGATGTTGCGCTGGAAGAACAGGAAGAAGATGAGCGTTGGTATCGCCGCCATCGCGGACGCGGCGATGACGAGGTTCTGCGGGGCGCTGCCGGACAGCTCGTAAATGCCGACGTTCAGCGATTCCCTGGTCGGGGTGAAGTTGGCCTCGACCAGCAGCGGCCAGAGGAAGTCCTTCCATACCCCGATGAAGGAGAAGATGGAGACGACGCCGAGGATCGGCCGGGAAATCGGGATGACAATCTTCCACAGCGTGCGCAGCGGGGACGCGCCGTCGATGGCCGCGGCCGCCAGCAGGTCACCGGGGATCGAGTCGAAGAACCGCTTGAGCAGGAAGATGCTGAACGCGTTGGCGACGCTGGGCAGCCAGATGGCCTCCGGTGTGCCGAGCAGGCTGAAGTTCACGATCGGCAGGCTGGCCACGGTCAGGTACTGCGGCACCAGCAGCACTGCGGCCGGGATCATCAGCGTGGACAGCATCATCGCGAAGATGACATTGCCGAGCACCGGCCGCAGCTTAGACAGGGCGTAGGCCGCGCTCACGTCGAACACCAGCTGGAAGAGCAGCGCGCCGATCGCGTAGTACAAGGTGTTCTTCAGCAGTATGCCCACCTGCATGAAGCTCCACGCCTTGGTGTACGTGCTGAAGTGAACCTGGTGCGGGTAGAGCGTCGGCGGTGACGCGATCGCTTCCTGCGTCGACTTCAGTCCGTCGCTGAACAGGAAGTACAGCGGGCCGATGAAGACGAGCGTGGCGATCACGATGACCACGGTGAGCACGATCCGGTAGATGATCCGGTTGCTCCCCCGGTTCAGCTGGGCGGTGGAGACCAGGCCACGGGCCGGGACCGCGCCCTGCGCGCGTGCCTGCCTGCGCTGCCGGCGGGCGGCGCGCAGGCTGGTGGACAGTGCTGCCACGTGAATCCCTTCCCTAGGTCCGCTCGCGGGTGAGGTACAGGTAACCGCCGGAGAACGTAGCGAGCACGAGCATGAGCACGACGCCGAGCGCCGCGGCGCTGTTGAAGTTGCTCGCCCCGCTCATCTCGAACGCGTACTGGTAGATCAGCATGACCACCGACTCGACGTTGTCGCTGTTCCCCCCGCCTCCGCTGGTCAGGATGAACGCCTCGATGAACATCTGCATGGTGGCGACGATCTGCAGCATCAGCAGCATGGACAAGATGAGCTTGGTCTGCGGGATCGTGATGTGCCTGATCTTGCGCCAGATGGTCGCCCCGTCCAGCTCGGCGGCCTCGTACAGCTCTCCGGGGATGTTCTGCAGCGCGGCCAGGTAGATCAGCGTCGCGCCGCCCATGTTCATCCAGGTGGACGCGATCACCACCGAGAGCATCGCTACCGAGAAGAACCCGGTGCCGGGGGTCAGCACCCACTGCGAGGTCGGCAGGTGCAGCCAGTGCAGTACCTCGTTGAACAAGCCGTAGGCCGGGTCGTAGAAATACGAGAAAAGCAGCAGCGCGGAGGCGGGCGGCAGCATCACCGGCAGGTACACCAGGACGCGCAGGTAGCCCTTGGCATGCCGCAGCTCATTCAGCAAGATCGCGACGAAGAACGGCAGCGCGAACCCGAAGATCAGGGCGAGGACGGTGAACTCCGCCGTGTTCCGCCAGGCGACCCAGAACGTCGGGTCGTGAAATATGCGCGTGTAGTTCTGGAAGCCCACCCAGGTCGTATACGGCACGCCGGTGTTAGCGTCGAGCTTCCTGCCCTGAAAGCTCATCAGGAACTCTCGGACCATCGGGTACCAGGAGAAGAGCGCGAAGCACAGAACCGCGCCGATCAGGAAGCCATAGCCGGTGAAGTTGCGCTTGATCGCTTGCTGACGGCGCCCGGGGCGCCTGCCCCCGGTTCCGGAGACCAGCTGCTGAGCAGCCGAACCGGACCCGGGGACAGGACCCGAGATAAGAACGTCAGCCACTGTTCGCCAGGATGGTGTTGACGTTGGCGGCCGCCGATGCGAGCAGCGCCGGGATGTTGGCGTTGGGGTTGGTGAGCACCGCCAGCATCACCGGGTCGAGGGTCTTGTAGATCGCCTGGTCATCGACCGGCTGGCCCATCGGTGTCTCGTTGGCGTTCAGGAACGCCGAGTAGTAGGACGTGTTGATGGTCGCGCTCGCCTGCAGGGACTTCTGGTACTCGGTGTTGGCCGCAGTGCCAGCGACGAAGATCTCGGGCTCGGGGAAGCCGACCGGCTGGCCGTTGGCCTTGGTGCGGGCGTAGTTGAACGTGGCGCCCTGGCCGATGGTCAGGTACATCCAGTTGACCAGCTTGACGCCGGCCGCGATCTGCGCGGGGGTGTCCTTCTTAGCGAACATGTAGGCATCTCCACCGGAAAGGCTTCCCGCGGGGGTGCCGCTGGTGCTCGGCAGCGGGCCCATGCCGATAACGCTTACGTTGCCGTCGTCCACCGGGATGATGGTGCCGTAAATGTCGTCGGGCGCCGCGATGTACATGCCGAGCTTGCCGGCCGCGAACTGCTTCTGCAGCGTGCCCCAGGCGAGTCCCTGGTCAGGGCTCATTGCCTTGTCGGTGAACCGCAGCGTGTGCAGCGCATCCAGCACCGCCTCGCCTTGCGGCGAGTCGAAGGTGGCGGCGGTGCCCCCGGCATTGGTCATCGCGCCGCCCTCGGCGTCAATCTCCGAGGAGAAGTGCCAGCCGCCGTTGTTGCCCGCACTGTAATCGCCGTAGCCCCAGATGCCGTGGCCGAGCTTGGTGATCGCGGTGGCGTCCGACTCGACCTGGGCCCAGGTCGTGGGCGGGTCGTTCGGGTTGAGGCCGGCCTCCTGGAACAGCTGCCGGTTGTAGACCAGGCCCTGGGTGTAGTCGACGTAGGGCAGGCCGTAGAGGGTCGTGCCCGCGGTCACGGCCACCTTCATGCTGGGCTGGATGGAGTTCCACAGCGGCACCGTTTTGGTGTTCACGTAGGATGTGATGTCCGCGGCCTGGCCGGCCAGCAGCACCTGAGCCATGTCACCGAAGTAGGTATAGAAGACGTTCGCCTCGGTCCCGCCGTCCAGCATGGCGGTAAAGGTAGCCGGGGACGGCTCGCACGGGTACGTGTCAACGCTGTGGACAGTGATGTTGGGGTTCTGCTTCTCGAACGAGGCGATGTCCTCGGCCCATTCCTTGGACTGGACCGGCTCTGAGGGAGGCGGCGCGCAGTCAATGCTGATTGTCACTGGGCCGCTACCAGGAGCGGTGGTGCTGGTTGCTGCGGGAGTGCCGCTACTCGAGCACGCTGCGACGGCGGCGAGACCGAGAGCCGCGGTGAGGGTTACCCCGGCTACCTTTCGATAACCGGCCCGTCTTTGGAGCCGTCCGTACATCGACGTTCCTTCCTGCTGCTAGCAGGCTTGGGGCCTGTTGTGGAAAAGATCGATGCTTCAACATACGTATCAGGACATGTCGCCGCAAGATCTCTACGGAATATTGCAAGGACACAACTTTGTTACGATGAGGTTGCCCCGAGCGGCCGGTCTCGTTACATCTGGCAAGCCTGTCGCCGCTTGCAGGGCCCGTTACGCAGGTCAAATACCGTCTGTTGAGACTAACTCAGGCCGAAAGTGATCCAGATCACGCAATTCTTTGCGGCGTTGTGTCGTATGTTTGCGGCATGACACGCACACCTGCCCGGCGGCTCGCCGACGTGGCGAAGAAGGTCGGGGTCAGTGAGGCCACCGTCAGCCGGGTACTGAACGGCAAGTCGGGCGTCTCTGACTCCACCCGCGAGGCCGTCCTGGTGGCTCTTGACGTCCTGGGCTACGAGCGGCCGAGCCAGCTGCGCGGCGAACGCGCCCGGCTGATCGGCCTGGTACTACCCGAGCTGCAGAATCCCATCTTCCCCGCCATCGCCGAGGTGGTCGGCGGCGCCCTGGCGCAGCGCGGCTTCACCCCGGTGCTGTGCACCCGCACCGCGGGCAGCCTGTCCGAGGCGGACTACATCTCCATGCTGCTGGACCAGCAGGTCTCCGGCGTCGTGTTCGCCGGCGGGCACTGCCAGGAGCTGGCTGCCCCGCACGATCACTACCGGCAGCTGCATGAGCGTGGCATCCCGGTGGTGCTGTTCAACGCGGAGATCGAGAACCTCGCGTTGCCGTGTGTCTCCACCGACGACATGACAGCCGCCGAGCAGGCCTTCACGCACCTGGCCTCACTCGGTCACCAGCGGATCGGCCTGGTCGTCGGGCCGGAGGATCACGTCCCCTCACGGCGCAAGCTCGCCTCGTTCTCAGCATTGTGTGCGACTTATGGTGTGTCGCCGACACCTGTCGAGCACGCGCTGTTCTCGCTGGAAGGCGGGCAGGTCGCTACCACCCGGCTGCTGCGGCATGGCGTCACCGCTATTATCTGCGGCAGCGACGTGCTGGCGCTAGGCGCCATCCGGGCGATCCGGCGGGCCGGCTTGTCCGTGCCCGGGGACGTGTCCGTGGTCGGATACGACGACTCGGCGTTCATGAACTGCACGGATCCGCCGCTGACCACGGTCCGGCAGCCCATCGAGGCCATGGGCAAGGCCGCCGTGGCGCTGCTGGTGAACCAGATCGAGAACGTCGCCGTGCACCCAGAGGAGCTGCTGTTCGATCCGGAACTGGTGGTTCGCGGATCGACAGGTCCAGCGCCAGTGGCGGCGATTCGGCCGGCGGCGGTCGGCAGCTTATGGCTTGACCCCTTACGGCTTGACCCCTTATGGCTTGACCCCGGCCAGCGGAATGTTCTATGGTTTTACCATGGTTACCGATAAACCAGATAACTCCGATGACGGGGTGTCGCCCATCGCGTTCTACCTTGACCGAGGGCTCGGGGTGCCGACGTACCTGCAGTTCGTGCACCAGGTCGACTATGCGCTGCGCCTCGGCTTCCTGCGCGAGGGTGACCAGCTGCCGCGGATCAAGGACGTCACCCGCTCGCTGGCGGTGAACCCGGACACGGTGATGAAGGCATACCGCGAGCTCGAGATGCGCGGCATCGCGACCGGCCGCCCCGGCATCGGCACGTTCATCACGCGGGCACCAGACGTGGCCGGCCTCAAGCAGATGGCCACGCTGCAGAAGAAGATGACCACGTGGCTGGTCGAGGCAGCGGGGGCAGGCGTGGACGAGCTCGGCATGAAGGCGCTGTTCACCGCGGCGCTGCGGGATTTTAGTGACGGCGGGGGCGCCGCACCCCGCCTTCCCGGCAGCCTCGAAGGGCGCCGGGAAGGCGGGGCAGCATGAACATCATCCTTGGCTGGCTGATGACCTGCGTGGCCGAAGACGGCCTGTCCGTCGTGTTCTCCTCGCACATCATCGCCGAGCTTGAGCGCGTCGCGACCTACCTGGTCGTGCTCTCCCAGGGCCACGTACAGGTCGCCGCGACCGTCGACAGCCTGCTCGACTCACACCTGGCACTGACCGGCCCAGTTGAGGAGGTCGATCACCTGGCTGGCCAGGTTCCGGTCGTCACGGTACAGCGGGCCGGCCGCCAGGCCCAGGTCCTGGTCAGGACCGGCGAGGCGCCGCCCGTGGGTGGCCCGCGAGTTCGAGAGCGGCGCCTTCAGGTACACCTGGACGCAGACCGGGAGCCCGCGGCGCTGGCTGGTCGGCACGTTCGCACCGCTCCTGCTGCTCGCCGCGGTGAGCGCGGCCGTCTTCGGTCTGGCGCTGTACTGGTGGCTCCAGGTTGCCCAGTGGCGTTCCTGGTCTTCGTACAGCGTGTGGAGCTGGCAGTCGTTCGAGGCCTCGCCGCTGCCCATCGTGAGCTGGACGCTGCTGTCGATGTCGCTCGCCGTGCTGGCCGGCGTGACGATCCGCCGCGTGCTGCCGGCCATGCTCGCGCTCGTCGTGGCGATCGGCGGATGCGCGGTGCTCTCGCAGACCTGGCTGCGCGAATACCTGTTCCGGATCGGTCAGATCGTCAGGCCGGGCAGTTTCGTCCATCCCATCGCGCTGAACTACTTCACCACCTACGTCTCGCGGACCTGGTACACCACACGAAGCGGTCGGCCGATATCCGGCGCTGCCATGTGGGATTCAGCTCTGAACTACCGCGGCAACCCGTCTGTCTGGTTGCAGCAGCACTACACCACGTGGATCGGCTACCAGCCGCACAGCCACCTGATCTGGCTCGAGCTCGCCCGCAACGGCATCCTCGTCGCGGTCGCCGTCCTCGCGGTCCTCGCCTCGCTCTGGTGGCTCCGCAGGCGTCCTGCCGAGTGAGGGGTCAGCTGATCAGGAGCCCCTGCTCCTCGGCGGCCTGCAGGGCGCTGCCGATGTACCAGGCGTCCAGCTCGCAGCTGACTTCATCGCCGCACGGCTGGCCGGTGTTCTCGATGCACAGGCCGATGAGGGCCAGGTAGGCGGCGCGGGTCCGCAGCACCTGCTGCTCGGGTGTCTCCTCGGCCGCTCGCGCGGCGCCCTTGGCATTCAGCTCGTCACGGCGCCAGGCGGCGAGTGCCTGGTCGGCGAGGTGCCTCGGCAACCGGACCGACAGCTTGGTGTCCTGCGGGAAGAGGACCTTCCCGATCTCGCCGAGTATCGCGGCGTCCTGTGCGTACTTTTCGTAATCGTGCCTGCTCACGGCATCAATGGTAGGCGGTCAGGTGTCGATATTCGGGTTCTGGCCCGTGATCGGTATCAGGCGCGCCGGCGGGTCAGGCAGGACGACAGAGGAGTCCACCGCCAGGTCCGCGGTGATGTGGACGAGCTCGCCGGGGGCGAGCATGCGCCAGCCGGTCTCGCCGTCGAGTTCCTCGGAGGCGATGACGATGGACCCGGCCGAGAGATCGGGTGCGTGTACCACCGAGGTGGCGCTGCGCACATGGAGCTCTTCCTGAACCGCGGGACGCTCGAGGATATGCAGGGCGTGCTGATCCGGGTAGCGCAGTGCCCACAGCTCCCCCGGCGCCGCGACCACCGTGTTCAGCGACGTGAGCGGCAGGTGAGCGGCGATCCATCCGGCGGCGGCGGTGATCCCGGCCCCGACGTCACCGTCGTGCGCGTCGATCTGCTGGGTGATCAGCGCGAAGAAGCGCTCGGAGTCGGTGTCCCCCTGCACCATGCTCGCGTACGAGCCAAGCTGCTGCTCAAGCAGCGGCAGCTCACCGAACCCGCCGTTGTGTGCCATGATGCGCCCGGCCATCGCGAACGGGTGCGTGTTCTGCACGGTGCGCCCGCCGGAGGTCGCCCACCGCACATGCGCGACGAACGTCCGCGACCGCGCGTGCCTTGCCTCACGGCGGAACGACACATCCTGGAAGGCAGCCTCCGGCTGCTTGTCCAGTACGGGCAGCCCTGGCTCGTCAAAGAAGCCGATGCCGCTGCCGTCGACGTTGCGGTGGCTCTCCGCCACCAGCGAGTCTGGCGCGTCCAGCAGCCAGAACGTCGCCGGAACCCGCGCGGGTCCGGCGGTCAGCCCGAATAGCCTGCACATGAGCTCACGGTACTCCAGGCCCGGGCGCCACCGCGGACCATGGCAGGGTGAGCTCCCCGAGCCGCCACCGGCCCGGTCCCCCGGCCGGGGGCGTCGTCTGCACCGGCCAGCTGCCCGCCAGGCTCCCGCACGCAGCGATCCACCGCTGCCGCGCGCCGAAGGCACGCAGCGGAGCCGCACTGGCCCACGCCCGGTCCAGGTCCCGGAGCAGCGCGTGCACAGGCTCCCCTGGCACGTTGCGGTGGATCAGCGTCTTCGGCAGCCGTTCGGCCAGCTCACTGGGCTGCGCCAGCCCGGCCAGCCGGGCGGAGAACGTGATCGTCTCGGGCCCGGCGGCACCGAGCGCCACCCACACCGCACGCCGGCCGAGCTCGTCGCAGGTGCCCTCCACCACCAGCCCGCCCGGTGCGACCGCTGCCGCCAGGGTGCTCCAGGCCGCCCACGCCTCCGCCTCGGTGTACTGGCGCAGCACGTTGAACGCCCGGATCACGACGGCGGGCCGCGGCAGCGGAAGCTCGAAGCCGCCCCGGACGAAGTCCAGGCCCGGCCGCGCGAACGGCTGCGCCGCGAGCACCCGCTCGGGATCGATCTCGACGCCCGTCACCTGAACGTCGCGCCGCACCGCGCGCAGCCGGCGGAACAGCTCCACGGTGGTGACCGGCGACGCGCCATACCCCAGGTCAGCGACCAGCGGCGACGTGGCCGTGCGCAGCAGCCCGCCGTGCACGGCCACGATCCACCGGTCGACTCGCCGCAGCCGGTTAGGGTTGGTGGTCCCCCGGGTGACCATCCCCTGGCTTTTCACGCCACGATCTTCGCAGGAGCCCTCGATCAGGGGTGGTACATCTCGGCAAGCGCCGTGATCGCCTTCGCCGGGCCGGTCACGGTAAAGATCCGGCCGTTCTGGTCGTGGGCAATCCACTTCGGCAGCTGGCTCTCCGGCAGCCGAGGGAAGGTGATCCCGTTGGCGAACGACAGCACCTTGATGGTGGCGTGCGGCAGCACATGCCCGGTGTACTTCTTGCTCGTCGGGATGTACTGCAAATCATCGGGACCACCGCAGTGCACCCGCACCACAAAGCCAGTCACGGTCTGCGCCCCGCGCGGGGCCGCCTTCGCCTTGTCTATCTGCACGAACGTGTGCTCCCTCGCCCACACCACGCAGCTGGTGGCATGCCCGGCGGCAGTCCCGGTCGAGGCCTGGGCCACCGCCGCTCCCCCGGCCATCAAGGCAGCCGCCGTCACAGCACCGGCAATCATCGTCAGCTTCATAACCACTATCTCCCGTATCTCAGCAACATCAGTAGTTTCGGTCCTGCGGCTATAAGGACGCCTGACACCCGCTCCCAGTTGCACGAGATTCTCACCAACGTTCCTAGACGGCGTGCCTCGCGCCCCCGTGCCCCCGCGGCCATGGCGACCCGTGCGCCACGAACCCCCTCCAGTGGCGGTTCGTGGCACACGGGTTCCCTTGGCGGCGACGAGGGGAGCAGTGCTGGTGATGCATGAGGCTAATGGGCTGCTTACTGGGAAAGATGTGCTGGTTGCGGCGGGGACGGGGACGGGAATTGGGCTCGCTACGGCTCGGCGGTGTGCGGAGGAGGGGCCTGCCCCACCAATCCCAGTCTGCTTGTCCATGATCATGGGTCTTTTGCGGTAACTATTACCGCGAACGACCCGTGATCATGGACGGGCTACGGCGGCCAGGGCGGCGTCTAGGGTGGCGGCCCACTGGCGGACGATGCTGGCGCGGCGGGCGGAGTCGTCGGTGAGGACGTGGGCGAGGCCGAGGCCGCGGGCTAGGTCGAGGGTGGCCTGGACCAGGCGGTGGGTCACCGGGTCGGAGTCGTCGGCGCCGAGCAGCTCGATGGTGAGCTGGTGCGCGACCCGCCCGAACCTCGCCTCCAGCGGGACGATCCGCCGCTTGAGCGCCTCGTCGGCGGCTGCGGCGGTCCACACCTGCAGGGCGGCCTTGAACAGCGGCCCCGTGAAGTAGTCCGTCATCCTGATGACGACCAGCTCGGTCCGGCCCGGCCCGTCGGGGAGCCCGGACGCCTGGGCCCGGAGCTCGGCAATCCTGCTGTCGAACATGTAATCAAGCGCCGCGGTGATCAGGTCCTCGCGGGTCGGGAAGTGATGCTGGGCGGCACCGCGGGAGACACCGGCCCGCTCGGCGGTGACCGCCACCGTTGTCGCGGTCCAGCCCACAGTGGCCAGGCAGTCGATCGTCGACTCGAGCAGGCGCTGGCGGGTCGCCCGGCTGCGGTCCTGTTTCGGCTCGGTCATCTTAATAAGACTTAGGCAGGCCCAGGCTGTGCTGAGCGACGTAGTTCAGGACCATCTCACGGCTCACCGGGGCGATACGCGCGATGCGCGATGCGCCGAGCATCGCCGCCAGTCCGTGCTCGCTGGCAAGCCCGGACCCGCCATGGGTCTGGATCGCCTGATCCAGCGCGGCGATGCTGACCTCGGCGGCCGCGTACTTGGCCATGTTCGCGGCCTCCGCGGCACCCATGTCGTCGCCCGCGTCGTAGAGCACCGCGGCCTTCTGCATCATGAGCCTGGCCAGTTCCAGCTCGATCTTGATCTTCGCCAGCGGATGGGCGATGCCCTGGTGCGCGCCGATCGGGGTACCCCATACCTGCCGGGCATTGGCGTACTCGACGGCACGCGCCAGCGCGTAACGGCCCGTGCCGACGGCCATGGCGGCACCGAGGATCCGCTCGGGGTTCAGGCCCGCGAACAACTGCATGAGCGCTCCATCCTGTTCATCAAGCAGAGCTTGCTCACCGACCAGTGCCTGCTCCGGCAGCCGGACGTCGTCCAGGAACAGGGTGAACTGATGGTCGGGCTCGACGATGTCCATCGCCATCGGCTGGGCGATGAAGTTCTGCGCGCCGGTCGGCACGATGAACAGCGCGGGCCGCAGCTTGCCGGTCCTGGCATCCTCGCTGCGCGCGACGACGAGCACCGCGTCGGCCTGGTCGACGCCGGAGATGAAGACCTTCTGCCCATGCAGGATCCAGTCGGTGCCGTCACGACGGGCGGTGGTGGTGATCTCGTGGGAGTTGGACCCCGCGTCGGGCTCGGTGATGGCGAAAGCCATCTTCGCCTCGCCGGTGGCGAGCCTGGGGAGCCATCCGGCCTTCTGGTCGGCGCTGCCGTACCTGGCGATGATCGTCCCGCAGATCGCTGGCGAGACGACCATCAGCAGCAGGCCCGCGCCCTGCGCGGCGAGCTCCTCCTGGACGAGCGCGAGCTCGTAGATGCCGGCGCCGCCGCCGTCATACTCGGCGGGGATATTGACCCCGAGGAAGCCTAGCTTTCCTGCCTCGTTCCACAGCTCGGTGAGCGGCTGCCCCGCCCGGGCCCTGGGCAGGGCGTAGTCCCGGTAGTTGTAGCGCTGTGCCAGCTTGGCCACGGCGGCGCGGAGCAGCTGCTGCTCGGGTGTCTCTATCACGGGCTTCCCTCCGTGTCGACGACGGCGAGTACGGCGCCGGTGTCGATCTGCTGGCCGGTTGTGACGTTGAGCTCGGTGAGCACGCCGTCGGCCGGGGCGAGGACGACATGCTCCATCTTCATCGCCTCCAGCCACAGGATCGGCTGGCCCTTCGTGACGCGGTCGCCTGGACTGGCGCCGAGGCGGATGACGCTGCCTGGCATCGGCGCCAGCAGGGATCCGGCGGGTACCTGGGCGGCCGGGTCGGCGAATCGTGGCCGCCGGGTGAGCTGGACCGAGCCCAGTGGGGAATCAACGCAGACCAGGTCGCCATACCGGGCTATGTCGAAGGGGCGGCGGACGCCGCCGATGTCGAGCACTACATGGTCCGGGGCCACCGCTACTGGCGTGACGCCTTCGTACTCGACGTGCGTGGAGTGATATCGCACCTCAATGTCGTTGCCGTCGGAGGTCGTGTAGGTCTTCGACTGCGGCTGGGACGGGAGGTTGCGCCATCCGGCGGGCAGGCCGGCGTTGACCGTCGCGGCCTTCCGGTTCGCGGCCGCCTCGGCCAGTGCCGCGGCGACAGCGGCGAGCGCGGCAGGCGCGGCCTGGTCGTCGGTATCCGGGTGACTCCTATCGAGGAAAGCCGTGTCGGTATCGCCGGCCAGGAAGGCCTCGTCTCGCAGCACCTGCACGAGCAGGTCGCGGTTAGTTACCAGACCGTGGATCTTTGCCCTGGTCAGCGCCGTAGCGAGCATGTGCGCCGCCTCAGTGCGCGTGCCAGCGTAGGAGATCACCTTCGCCAGCATCGGGTCGTAGTGGGTGCTCACCGAGCTGCCGCTGGTGACGCCGGAGTCGACCCGGACTCCGGGCTCGGTGAGCACCGCGAAGCTGGCCGGGGCGCCGGGGAAGCCGATGCGCCGCAGGATCCCGCTCTGCGGCTGCCAGTCCCTCGCCGGGTCCTCCGCGTAGAGCCGTGCCTCAATCGAGTGCCCGCGGGTGGGAGGCGGCTCGGCGGGCAGCGGGCAGCCGTCGGCTACCTGGAGCTGCAGCCGCACCAGGTCCAGGCCGGTGGTGTGCTCGGTCACCGGGTGCTCGACCTGCAGCCGGGTGTTCATTTCGAGGAAGTAGAAGTCCTGGCCGTCCTGGCTGATGAACTCGACGGTGCCCGCGCCCTCGTAGCCGATCTTCGCCACCGCCAGGCGGGCGGCCTCGAAGAGCCGCTCGCGCAGGCCCGCGGTCCGCTCGACCAGCGGGGACGGCGCCTCCTCGATCACCTTCTGGTGGCGGCGCTGGATGGAGCACTCACGCTCGCCGAGTACCCAGATCGTGCCGTGCCGGTCGGCCATGATCTGCACCTCGATGTGCCGGCCTTTGCCGAGGTAGCGTTCGCAGAACACCGTGGGGTCGCCGAACGCGGCCGCCGCCTCACGACGCGCGGCGGCGAGCTGGGCGGGCAGCTCGTCCAGCGAGCGGACGATCCGCATGCCGCGGCCGCCGCCGCCCGCGCTGGCCTTGATCAGCACGGGCAGCTCCGCTTGCGTGACCGTGTCCGGGTCGAGCTCAGGGAGTACCGGTACCCCGGCGGCGTTCATCAGCTTCCTGGCCTCGATTTTCGAGCCCATCGACGCGATCGCCTCGGCGGGCGGGCCGATCCAGCACAGTCCGGCTGCTGTGACGGCACGCGCGAAGCCGGCGTTCTCGGCGAGGAAGCCGTAGCCGGGGTGCACCGCGTCCGCGCCCGCTGCCCTTGCCGCGGCGATGATCGCCCCGGCGTTGAGGTAGGTCTGCGCGGGGGTCGCGCCAGGCAGCCGGACCGCGGCGTCCGCCTCGGTGACGTGCGGGGCGTTGGCGTCGGGGTCGGAGAACACCGCGGTGGTGGCCAGCCCCATCCGGCGGGCGGTCGCGAAGACCCGCCGTGCTATCTCGCCGCGGTTGGCGACCAGGACATTGGTGATCATTTCACATCCTGAAGACGCCGAAGTTGCTGGTGCCGGCGACCGGGGCGCTGTGGATGGCGGACAGGCACATCCCGAGCACCGTGCGGGTATCGCGGGGGTCGATGACGCCGTCGTCGTAGAGCATGCCGGACAGGAACAGCGGCATCGACTCGGCGTCGATCTGCCGCTCCACCGCCGCGCGCATCGCCGCGTCGGCGTCCTCGTCGAACGGCCGGCCGCTGGCCTGCGCGGCAGCCCGCTGCACGATAGAGATGACGCCGGCCAGCTGCGCGGAACCCATGACCGCGGATCGCGCGCTTGGCCAGGCGAACAGGAAGCGCGGGTCATAGGCACGCCCGCACATGCCGTAGTGGCCAGCGCCGTAGGAGGCACCCATCAGAACGGAAATGTGTGGCACGGTCGAGTTAGATACCGCGTTGATCATCATCGCGCCGTGCTTGATGATCCCGCGCTGCTCGTAGTCCCGGCCGACCATGTAGCCGGTGGTGTTGTGCAGGAACAGCAGCGGCGTGACGGCACGGTTGGCGAGCTGGATGAACTGGGCAGCCTTCTGCGCCTCCTCGGAGAACAAGACCCCGCGCGCGTTGGCGAGGATGCCGACCGGGTAACCGTGCAGCTCCGCCCATCCGGTGACCAGGCTGGTCCCGTAGAGCGGCTTGAACTCGTCGAAGTCGGAGCCGTCCACGACCCGGGCGATGACGTCGCGGGGGTCGAACGGGACCTTGAGCTCCGCCGGGACGACGCCTAGCAGCTCCTCGGCGCCGTATAGCGGCTCGGCTACGGCGGGGCGGGACGGCGGGCCTTGCTTGCGCCAGTTCAGGCGCCTGACGATGGCACGGCCGATGCGGAGGGCGTCGAGTTCGTCGACGGCAAGGTAGTCGGCCAGGCCCGAGGTGCGCGCGTGCATCTCGGCGCCGCCGAGGGACTCGTCGTCGGATTCCTCCCCCGTCGCCATCTTCACCAGTGGCGGGCCGCCGAGGAACACCTTCGACTGCTCCTTGATCATCACCACGTGGTCGGACAGGCCGGGGACGTAGGCGCCGCCCGCGGTGGAGTTGCCGAACACCAGCGCAATGGTAGGGATACCCGCGGCCGACGCGCGGGTGAGGTCGCGGAAGGTCCGCCCGCCCGGGATGAACACGTCCTTCTGGGTCGGCAGGTCAGCGCCGCCCGATTCGACTAGTCCGATCAGCGGCAGCCGGTTCTGCATGGCGATCTCGTGGACGCGCAGTGACTTGCGCAGCGTCCACGGATTGGAGGTACCGCCGCGGACGGTCGGATCGTTGGCGGTGATCACGCATTCGGTGCCCTCGACCACCCCGATACCGGTCACCACCGAGGCCCCCACCTGGAAGTCGCTGCCCCAGGCGGCGAGCGGGCACAGCTCGAGGAACGGCGAGTCCTCGTCGATGAGCAGCTCGATGCGCTCGCGTGCGGTGAGCTTGCCGCGCTCGCGGTGCCGTCGCAGCTTCGCGGGACCGCCGCCGGCCAGCGCCTGGGCGCAGGCGGCGTTCACCTCCGCGAGCTTGGCGGTCATTGCCTCTGCCGCCTGCTCGTATTCTCTGGAGCCGGTGTCCAGAGCGGATCGCAGCGTCGTCACATCAGGTCCGCTGGGATGTCGATGTGGCGGGACCGCAGCCATTCGCCCAGGCCCTTGGCCTGCGGGTCGAAGCGGGCCTGATAGGCGACGCCCTTGCCGAGAATGCCCTCGATGACGAAGTTGACCGCCCGCAGCCTGGGCAGCACCGTGCGGGTGACCGGCAGGCCTTCCGTCTCGGGCAGCAGCTGCCGCAGCTTGTCAGCGGTGAGGGTATGGACCAGCCAGCGCCACTGCGGGTCGGTGCGCACCCAGACACCGATGTTGGCGTTGCCGCCCTTGTCGCCGCTGCGCGCCGCGGCGATGGTACCGAGCGGGACCCTTTTGGTGGTGGTGCTGCCGTTGCTGCCGTAGGGCGGGAGGGGCGGATCGGGCGGGGCTTCGCCGGGTTCCCGGGTCTGCGCGGCGGGCGGGATGTCCACCTGGGTGCCGTCCGGCAGGTTCGCTACGTGCGGTACCTGTCTCGCGTCGACGTAGGCCGCCGTGAAAACGCCGTACGGGGAGCCGTTGCCGGGCGCGCTGGTCAGGCTGAAGCCGGGATAGCTGGCCAGCGCGAGCTCCACTGCGACGTTAGAAAACGCGCGGCCGACGACGGCCGGGTCCTTGTCACGTGCCACGCAGCGCAAGATCGCGCTTGCCTGTTCTTCGGTTTCGGCGTCGGGGCGGTCCAGCCGGGCGAGGGTCCAGGTCAGCTCGGCCGGCCGGGTGGTCAGCCCGCCCTCGAACTGCCTGCGAGCCAGCTCCGCCTTGGCCTCGATATCGAGCCCGGTGAGCACGAAGTCCATCTCGTTGCGGAAGCCGCCGAGCGCGTTCAGCGAGACCTTGAGCTCCGGCGGCGGTGGCTCGCCCCGAGCACCGCTGATCCGGACCCGGTCCGTGTCATCCTGCGTGAGCTCGAGGGTGTCGAGCCGGGTCGTGACGTCCGGTCCCGCGTAACGCGCACCCTGGATCTCGTACATCAGCTGCGCGGTGACGGTTCCGGTGGTGACCGCCCCGCCGGTACCGGGGTGCTTGGTGATCACGCTGGAGCCGTCCCGCCGGACTTCGGCGATCGGGAAGCCGGGGCGGGTCATGTCTGTAAGAAGCTCGGTGAAGAACGAGTAGTTCCCGCCGGTGGCCTGCGCACCGCACTCGATGACATGACCGGCCGCGACGGCCCCGGCAAGCTGGTCATAGTCGGTGCGGGCCCAGCCGAAGTGCGCCGCGGCGGGGCCGACGACGAGCGAGGCGTCGGTGACGCGGCCGGTGACCACCACATCGGCGCCGGCGTTCAGGCAGGCCGCGATGCCCCACGCGCCTAGGTAGGCGCTGGCGGTCAGCGGGCTGCCGAGCCCCAGCTCGGCCGCGCGCGCGGTCAGGTCATCGCCCTCGACATGGGCGAACTCCGCCGTGACGCCTAGCCTTCCTGCGAGGGCCTGGAGTTGCCGGCGCAGGCCCGAGGGATTGAGGCCGCCGGCGTTGACGACGATCCGCACGCCGCGGTCCATGGCGAGCCCGAGGCATTCCTCCATCTGCCGCAGGAATGTCTTGGCGTAGCCGAGATCGGGGTCCTTGAGCCGGTCACGGCCGAGGATGAGCATGGTCAGCTCGGCGAGGTAGTCGCCGGTGAGCACATCGAGCTCACCGCCATCCAGCATCTCACGCATGGCGGCGAACCGGTCGCCGTAGAAACCTGAGCAGTTCCCTATGCGGATCTGTTCGGTCATCGTGGCTTTCTTCCCGGTCCGGGTGGTCCGGCAAACGCCTGGGCGATGCTCAGCCAGTGCGCGGCGTCGTCGCCTGTGGTCTCGATCGCTAGGTCGTCGCGATGCCGACGCTGCGTCACCAGCAGGCAGAAGTCGAGTGCCGGGCCGGTGACTCGCTGCGCGGCATCCTCCGGTCCCCAGGTCCACGACTGGTTGTCAGGTCCGGTCAGCTCGACGCGGAACTGGGCGGCCGGCGGTACCTGTCCGTGCACCGCGTAGGCGAAATCACGGGTGCGGACGCCGAGGTGAGCGACGTTTCTCAGCCGTGCCGTCGGTGCGCGGCTGACACCGAGCGCGTCGGCGACGTCCTGCCCGTGCGCCCAGGTTTCCATGAGCCGCGCGGTCGCCATCGACGTGACGCTCATCGGCGGGCCGAACCAGTCAAGCTTGCGTCCGGCAGGCATGCCGCGCAGCGCGTCTCCCAGCCCCGCGCGGCCGGCGCGCCAGCGGTCGAGCAGCACCGGCGGCGGCGCCTCGGCGCCTTCCGCCGCAGCCCGGTCAACGATGCCGAGCGTAGCTCTGTTAACGAGACCGGAGAAACCAGGCGGATCACTGGCGGACCGCAGCGCGGCCGAGTCGGTCCAGGCCAGATGCGCGATCTGGTGCGCGACGGTCCAGCCCTGCGCCGGCGTCGCCAGCCGCCACCGTCCGGGCGGCAGACCGGCGACAAGCCCGTCGAGGTCATCGCCTTCGGCGCGCAGGTCGCTCAGCACCGCGTCCAGATCCGCCACAACCGCCAGCGTGCCAGCCCGTTAAGAAAAAATCAAGCACGCACGCTTGTTTCCCGGGCGGGACTCTGGGCGCCGCGCGTTCCGGGCGGCGCTCTCGGCGCCGCGGCTCCGGGGCGGCGCTCTGAGCGCCGCAGCGCCTGGGCACGTCCGACCGCTCTGGGCGGCGCCGCGGCGCCCACGGGTGCCGCGTGCCAATTTCTGGCGGAAAATCCGTGTTCGGCGGAAGAAAAGGAGTCAGAAATGACCCATTATTTTCCGTCTAGCATCGAATTTCCGTCATCATTGATGGCACCGCATAGGACATAAGCGATTTACCTGGACATAGTATTCGCGATTCTAGTACGGCCGGCCTGCGCAGCGTGCCAATGGCGCCAACGGCACGTTCCAAACGGACAAAACGCCATCCTCAGCGAGACCGTTGGCGCCATCGGCACGCTGCCGGGCACGAACGAAGACCGCACGCCGCCGCCGACGGGTCACCGCTGCGGATCGTCGCCGAAACCGAGTAGTTCTCGCCGATGATGTGCCGGCCGGCGGACACCGCCATGAGTTCACTGTCGGCACGTTGCCGAGGATAGAGTGCGGTAATAACGGGGTTTCTCTTTCTGTCAATTCACCAAACGGGGCATACAGAACATGGCAAAGAAACCGGCACTCGCGGGGAAATGGCCCACGCTGCTGGCGTGCGCGGCGACGGCACTGGCCGTGGTAACCAGTTGCAGCTCGAGCTCTGCGCCGTCCTGGGCGGCAGGCCTCGGCTCGGGTGTGACGGTCCAGAGCCCGGCGCAGGTACCGCCAGGCAACGACTCGCCCGGGGCGGCCGTCGCCGGCGTGATTGCGGCGACCACCGCACAACGGTACGTCGACATTTGCGATTACGCCGAACCGAGTGTTCAGGCCGAATGCAAGCAGGATATGACCGGAATACCGGCCAGCGCCGAGCAGACTGTGAAGAACGGCAAGATCGGCTACATCGCGATCCACGGCGATGAGGCGCTGGTCGGCACGACGGGCACGTTCTGCGCCCCTACCGAGACGCCCAAGTGCTTCACGAACAACAACCCGGCGGCCATCCTCTCCAGCGGGAAGCCGTTCGCAACGCTCTGGACCGAGGCGAACAACACCGCCTCCGATAACGTCTACACACTCGCACCCTGTATCAAGGTGGGTGGCAAGTGGTACCTCAACAGTTAGGAAGGTCCCGGCGGTGACGGCTGAGCTGCGCATCGTCCACACGGCAGATCTCGGGGCCGGAACACGGTCGGCGATACGCGCGCTGCTGGATGGCGCCTTCACCAATATGACCGACGACGCCTTCGAGAACAGCCTTGGCGGCATGCACGCGCTGCTGAGCGACGACGATGCGGGGCTGATCGGCCACGCCAGCCTTGTCCAGCGCCACATGGTGGCAGGCGGGCGAACGCTGCGCACCGGTTACATCGAGGCCGTGGCCGTGCGCGCGGACCGGCGTCGTGAGGGACACGGCGACCGGATGATGGCCGCTCTTGAGCGCGTGGTGCGATCCGCCTACCAGCTCGGTGCGCTCGGTGCCAGCCCTGATGGCGCTCGCTTGTATGCCGCACGCGGCTGGCAGCTCTGGCAGGGTCCGTCCGCCGCGCTCACCCCCGAAGGCGTCCGCCGCACTCCCGACAAGGACGGCTGGATCTACGTGCTGCCCGTGGGGCAGCCGCTGGATCACTCGGGTGAGATCGTCTGCGACTGGCGCCCCGGCGAATTGTGGTGATGAGGCTGAAACCACAGCCGTTCTGATCTGAAGGGGACGGTTATTGGAGGGGATCCGCCACCGCCAGCGGATCCCCTCCCCTTCAGATGGCCTAGTGCGTAAGAGAGGGTGACGAGCCGTCCCTTTCCCGCTTTGCTGGACACTGGTATCACGTATTCCGACCCGAACCAGTTCACCGCGTAAGAACTTGTTCACATCGGTAAGGCTGCAGCGTGGTGGAAGGATGGCGGCATGCGGCTTCTTGTGCTGGGCGGAACCCACTTTGTCGGACGTGCGATCGTCGAGGCGGCGGTGGCGGCAGGCGTGGACGTCACGATGCTGAACCGGGGCCGGACCACGGTGCCCGGGCTCCAGGTCAGGACGCTGGTGGCGGACCGGACTGACCCGGACGCCCTCGGCGCCGCGCTGGGAGACGAGACGTGGGATGTGGTCGTCGATACCTGGAGCGACGCGCCCAGGGTGGTCGCGGATGCCTGTGAGCTGCTGGCCGGGCGGGCCGCGCGCTTCATCTACATCTCCACCGTCTCGGTCTACGCCGCGCCGATCCCGATGAACGCGGACGAGCATGCTCGGGTAGTGGAGGCCGACCCGGACAGCCCGGCCGGGCTGTCCGCCGACGACTTCTCCAGCTATCCCGTGGTCAAGCGCGGCGCCGAGCTCGCGGTGCTGCGCGCGTTCGGCAAGGACCGGACACTGCTCGCCAGGCCCGGCCTGATCCTCGGGCCGTACGAGAACATCTGCCGGCTGCCGTGGTGGCTGCGCCGGATCGAGCGCGGCGGCCGGGTACTGGCGCCGGGGAATCCGGCAACCCCGGTTCAGTACATCGACGTCAGGGACCTGGCCCACTGGGTGATCAGCGCCGCTCAGCGCGACCTGGCCGGGGTCTTCAACGTGGTCAGCCGGCAAGGGCACACCACGATGGGCGAGCTGCTCGACACCATCGTTGAGGTGGTTGGCGGCGACGCCGAACTGGTGTGGGTCCCGCCGGATGCCGTCCTGGCGGCGGGCATCGAGCCGTGGAGCGAACTGCCCATCTGGGTGCCCGAGGGCCATCCGGACGAGGCCGAGGGAAACGTCGATGTCAGCGCCGCCTTCGCGGCCGACCTTACCGCGCGCCCGATCCGGGAGACCGTCGCGGACACCTGGGCGTGGCTCCAGGCCGAAGGCGACCCACCGCCCCGGCCCGGGATCGGCCTCGACGCCGCAAAGGAACGCGCCGTACTCGACGCGTAACGGCGCAGGCGGCAGGAAGTTCGCGCGGCCAGCACTGCGTTCGTCGGTATTCGTCTGCTTTACCCGGCTATGATGCCTCGATGAATGCTGCCTCTGACTCTGGCGGCCCGCCGGAGAGGGCATTCCGGAACAAGGGTCGTCAGCGGACGTGCCTGATCCTCGGCGGATTGTGCTTGGCGGTTGCTCTGGTTTGGCTGGTGACCGTTTTTACCCTGACCGGCGTCAGCACCCGTCTTGTGCTGATGGTGGCATTTCTGGCTCTGGCGGCCTATGCTTACTACGCGTCGCGGGCCTGTGTCGTGGTGTCGCAGAGCACCGTCGTGGTTCGTAATCCGCTACGGCATGTGGCCGTTCCCTTGAATGAGGTGTCCAGGTTTGACGTTGACTCCCATTTCCAGGGCGCGGCTGGAAACCGGACAAGCATCGTGCTGCTGCATCGCACCGATGGGTCGTCCGTCCGCTGTGCTGGAGTGACGTCGTATAGCAGCTTGAGCGGATGCACGAGAATGGCCAAGCAGCTCAACGGCGCTCTGGGTCATGATCGCTTCCCCGGGCCGTCGGCTGCCTGATAAACGGGGATTCATTTCTTCAACTTCGCAAATGGGTGACACACTATGCCGAGAAGTCAGGCGACCGCCAGGGCCTGGAGAGCGCTATTCGCCTGCGGGATGACAGGGCTGCTGACGATATCCGGCTGCAGTTCAAGTTCCCAGCCGGACTGGGTGGCTTCGCTCGGTTCAGGCGTAACGGTCGACGGGCCGGGCCAGGTATCGCCGGGCAACGGCTCGCCTAGCGCAGCCGTCGCGGGCCTGGTTGCCGCCTTCAACGACAAGAAGTTCGCAGAAGCTTGCAACTACGTCGAACCGAACGAGCAAGCCGAATGCAAGCAGGGTATGGCCGCGGAGCCAGCCAGCGCCGCGGAGACCGTAAAGAACGGCGCAGTCGGCTACGCCGCGATCAAGGGGGATCAGGCGCTGGTCGGTACCACGGGCACGTACTGCTCGCCCGACGAGTCGCCTAAGTGCTTCACGAACAACGACCCGGCAGCCATCTTCTCCAGCAAGAAGTCATTCGCAACCCTCTGGTCCGAGGCGAACAACGAGGCGAGCAACACCAACTCCCCTAACGTCTACTCGCTCGCGCCCTGCGTCAAGGTCGACGGCAAGTGGTACCTGAATAGCTGACGGATGCGAGACGTAACGGCGCTGGTGGCTGGAAGTTCGCCCGCCGGGCGGCGCGGCGGAAGGCGGCCAGGACGGCCGGGCCGACAAGCACGATCGCGACGACGTTCGTGAGGGCCCGGCCCGTGTCCCAGCCCAGTGAGGTCGTGGCATCGAACAGCAGGTAGCGATGCCACTGCTCCAGGAAGGGGAGCCCGGGCCGGTAGGCGATCGAGCTGGTGGGGTCAACGGAGAAAGGCCAGAACGACAGGTTGAGCAGGAATCCGAAAAGGTAGCCCGCGACTGCTCCGTAGGCGGCCAGCATGGCGATCTCCGCCTTCCCGCGCAGCGCGGGCAGCAGCCCGGCGAGCATGCCGATCCAGGCGCAGCCGAACATCTGGTACGGCATCCACGGTCCCACTCCCCCGGTCAGCAGCGCGGACGCGAACAGCGAGGTGCAGCCCAGCGCGAAGCCGAAGCCGGGACCGAAGACCCGCCCGGCGAGCACGAGCAGGAAGAAGACAGTCTCGATGCCGGCGGTGCCCGCGTCGAGCGGCCGCAGTGCCGCGTTGATCGCGGACAGCACCCCCAGCATCGCCAGCGCCTTGGCGTCGATACCGCCGTCGGCTATCTCGGCGAAGACGACCGCCAGGACCAGCGCGAGCAGCACACCGAACATGAGCGGCGGCGTCTCGGTAGAGCTGAAGGTCCCCGGCGCGACGACGAACGGCCAGAGAAAGGCCACCAGCCCTATCAGCGATGCCATCGTGATCGCGATGACGGACCGGGGCCGGACGGTGATGGCCTGCCTCATGACATACCCAGCCCCGCGGCCACCTGGGCCTCGGTGAGGTATGGCAGCGGAGCCAGGATCTTGGCGATCTGCGGTGCGAACGTCGGCGACGCCGTCAGCACCGCCTCCGCCGGCCCGTCGGCGACGATCTCCCCTTCGGCCATGACGACGACGCGGTCACACGCCCGGGTCACGAACTCGACATCGTGCGTCGCCACAACGACCGCGTGGCCGCGGACGGCGAGCTGGTCGAGGATGCGGATCAGGCTGGCCTTCGCCTGGTAGTCGAGTCCCCGGGTTGGCTCGTCGAGCAGGATGACGCCGGGTGCGGCCGTCAGCTGGATGGCAAGCACCAGCGCGAGCTGCTGGCCGGCGGACAGGTCCCGTGGATGGGTGCCCGCCGCGATGCCGGGCGCGATCTCGTCCAGGATGTCCCGTGCCCCGGCCGGGCCGCCGGGAACATCCCGGTCGGCCTGCGCGAGCTCGGCTCCGACCGTCTCGAGGTACAGCAGGTCGGCCGGCGTCTGCGGCACGAGCCCGACGAGCCGCCTTGCCTCGGCGGGTTTCAGCCGTCCAGGATCGGCCGACCCGACGCTTACGGTCCCCGCGGCCCGGCTGCCTGCTCCCTGCAGCGCCCACAGCAGCGACGATTTCCCTGACCCATTGCGTCCCATCAGCGCGGTGCACTCGCCGCCGCGCAAGGTCAGGCTGACGGAGCGGACGGCGATCACCTGGCCGTACCGCACCACGATGCCGCGTGCCCTGAGCGCCGGCTCCCCCGGCTCAGCGGTGCGAGCCGGGACGGGCGGCGTTTCCGGCAGCCGCCGGCGCAGGGCGGGCGCCAGACGGCGGGCGTCCCGCACCGACAGCGGCAGCGGATGCCAGCCGGCCAGCTTGCCGAGTTCCACGACGGGCGGGCGGACCTCGGCGCGTCCAGCAATGTCGGCCGGCAGGCCTTCTTCGGCGCTGCCGTCGCCGGTGAGGTAAATGAGCCGGTCGGCGTACGGGAGCACGCGCTCGAGCCGGTGCTCGGCGAGGACGACAGTAACCCCGAGGTCGTGCACCAGGCGCGTGATCGCGGCGAGCACGTCCTCCGCGCTGGTCGGATCGAGCGCGGAGGTCGGCTCGTCCAGGACCAGGATCCGGGGATGCGCGGTCAGCGCGGCCCCGATGGCTACCCGCTGCTGCTGGCCGCCGGACAGCGTGTGCAGGGCCCGGTTCCGCAGGCCCGCGATGCCGAGCAGGTCGAGCGTCTCTTCCAGCCGGGTGCGCATGGCCGCCGGCTCGATGGCCAGCTGCTCCATGGTGTACGCGAGCTCTTCCTCGACCGTGTCGGTGACGAATCCGGCCAGCGGGTCCTGCCCGACGACGCCGACGACATCGGCGAGCTCCCGGGGCTTGTACTGAGCGGTATCGCGGCCGCCGACGACGACGCGGCCGGTCAGCGTGCCGCCGGTGAAGTGCGGCACCAGCCCGTTGATGGCCCCGAGCAGCGTCGACTTCCCGCTGCCGGTGTGGCCGATGACCAGGCACAGCTCGCCTTCGTCGATGTGGAGGCTGACATCGCGCAGCACCGGGCTCGTGCTGTCTTCGTAGCGCAGGCCCACCCGGTCGAAATGGATCACTGGGACGCTCCCGCCAGGGCCAGGCGGCCGCGTTCTCCGACCGGGGGCGCGATCAGTGCGGCCATCCCGGCCGCCAGGATCGCGGCCGCGGGGACCAGCGGGAGCGATGGCCACTGCAGCGGGTACAGCGACGGGTTGACCGCCGCCGGGTTATATCCCACGGTGAGGCACAGCCCGGCCGCGCTGACCAGGCCGCAGGCGGAGACGGCCCATTCCGGCCAGCCCCACGGGTCGGGGCGGTAGTGGCTACGCGACACCCGCCGTCCGCCAATCGCCAGGCCGGCAACGCAGGCCGTCGCTCCCGCCGCGAATCCGCCGATCGCCAGCCCGCCGGGCAGGTCGCTGCCGAGCAGGCCGTACGCACCCAGGCAGAGCCCGGACAGGCCGGCCAGCAGCAGGGCCGCGGTCAGCCGCCGGCTCGCCCGGGTCGCGCTGCCGGTCCGGCCGTATCCGCGCGAGTCCATCGCGGCCGCCAGCCGCAGCGACCGCTCCAGCGCGTCGTGCAGGACCGGGATGGCGATGGCACGCAGCGTCCGCAGGCCGCGGCGGCCGGTGCCGGTGCCGGTGCCGCGCAGGCGCTGCCCGCGGCGGACACGCTGGACGCTATCCACCAGCTGCGGGGCCACCGACAGCGCAACCGTGACGGCGACGCCCAGCTCATACAGGGCGCCGGGCAGTACCCGCAGCGCGCGCTTGGGATTGGCCAGGGTGTTGGCGGCGCCGATGCAGCACAGCAGGCAGGCGAGCCTGGCGCCGTCGAGGGCGGCGGACAGCACGGCCTGCAGCGACACCGACCCGCCGATCTGCACGCCGGCGTACCAGGATGGCGTCGGGATACGGGGCAGCCGGAACAGGATCTGGTCGCCGGGCGTGACCCCGCTCTCGAAGACGACACGGAAGATGATCCGGATGACGATGACGGTCAGCGCCATGGTCAGGTAGAACCGGTACCCGCGCGCCCACGGCGCGTCGCTGCGCCGCTGCGCCACGACGAAGCCGAGCACGGCGAGGATCAGCAGCAGCAGGAGCGGGTTCGTGGTCCTGCTCGCGGCCACCGCCAGCGCCAGTGCCCAGATCCACCATGCCACCGGATGCAGCCCGCGAGGAAGGCGGTTCATGACCGCTCGAGCCGGCGCCGCCGCGCGACACCGGCGGCCCCGGCAGCTACGAGCAGGGCCGCGATGGCCACGGCGAGAAGCGTCGGCCAGAAGGAACCGCGGCTCACGCTCACGCTGGCTGCCAGGGGCGGCGCGTTGATGATGCCCTCGGCGGTTGCCGCCCGCAGCTGCTGCGGGCTGACCGTCGGCC
>Ga0209530_1000257_pt1 | contig 43807 bp, 37 predicted proteins | sample BlaSpr_A8_Ref_O1_FD_187987 | JGI IMG/M metagenome (GOLD analysis project Ga0209530, IMG submission 187987) | Forest soil microbial communities from Thunder Bay, Ontario, Canada - Black Spruce, Ontario site 2_A8_Ref_O1 (SPAdes) (version 2) | ecosystem: Environmental > Terrestrial > Soil > Boreal...
AAACAACTTGCAATCCCCTGGTCGGCGTTCCATTTCGGATTGCCCGGCAAGAGAGCCTTCGTTCGTTGCAGAAAGAGGCGCGAACAACTTTTTCCTTGACAAACTTACTGCGATGTTAAAGAGTGGCCACTCCTGTTCGTTCTGTGGGGCCCAGCAATTCCAACTTACTCCGGGTGAAGTGAGCCCATGTCCAAGGATGAGCCTTTGGCGGCGAGTCTTGAAGACCCTAACACGGTCTCTTCTTGTCTTGATAAGCGGAATGGTACGCGACTAAGTGCGCCGGAGGTCACGCTCGATCCGGCGACTAGCTCGGACCAGGAGTTCTTTTACCGTACCTTTGCCAGTACCCGGGCGGCCGAAGTGGCACTTACTGGATGGAGCGCCGAGCAGCAAGAGGCGTTTTTGCGCATGCAGTTTGAAGCGCAAAGACGCGGATATCTCATGCAGACTCCCGACGCCCAATACTGGATCATCCGACGGAATGGAGCTTCTGTTGGCCGGCTAATCGTTGACCGGACAAATGAGGACATTCACCTCCTCGATATCGGGTTGCTTCCTGAATTTCGCGGACACGGAATCGGCTCAACCTTGATGGCGTCTCTCATTCAGGAGGCAACGCGGGAGCGGAAACCGGTCCGCCTTTTCGTGGAGCGCTTTAACCCCGCTTTGCAATGGTATGAAAGGCTCGGATTCAAGGTTATAAGTGGGGGACAGATTTACCTGGAGATGGTATGGCAACCGTCTCGTGATCAGTTAGGTGAAGATGCCTTCGAGAGTCATTCGGAATCTGCATATGTCGAAGTATCTGACTAACGAGATATTCAAAAAGACTGTGAATACACGGTTTTGGCTGGTGGATCCCAGCCTGGAACGGTACCCATTGGATCTAGTCGAGTGCGTTGACGGATATTCGACGCCCAGGCAGGAACAATTTTCACTTCGCTTTCGCGGAGACCCAGGCCAGGTATTTCCACAGCGGATTTATCCCATGGAACACGATTCGATCGGCGATTTTGAGTTGTTTCTCGTTCCGATAGCACGGGACGATAGCGGTACGTATTACGAGGCCGTATTCAATCGCCTGGTTGAGGTTAGCCAAACTAAAACTGAACTTCAGTATCAACAGCAAGCACAGTAAAGGATCAGTCGAAGGAGGAGAAGAACGATGGGGTCACCTTATATTGGCGAGCTTCGTTTGTTCGGCGGCAATTTTGCCCCCTTGAATTGGGCGCTGTGCAACGGGCAATTACTCTCAATCTCAGAGAATCCTGCGTTGTATCAACTCCTGGGCACGACTTATGGGGGCGATGGCGTAACTACTTTTGGCCTCCCGAACTTGCAGGGGCGATTTCCCGTCCACCAGGGACAAGGGAGCGGCTTGCAGAATTACATCCTCGGACAAACAGCCGGTTCTGAGACCGTAACATTGGTGGCGAATCAACTGCCGGTGCACAATCATGTCGCAGTGGGGAGCAATGGCAGTGCGACGTCTCCGGCCAATGCAACCTGGGGAAGCAGCACCGCGGCGGAGAACTCCTTCGGGCCTGGCACTTCGGCGAACGCAATCATGAACCCGGCCAGCATAGGGCCTTCGGGCAGCAACCAGTCGCACGACAATATGACGCCCTTTCTGGCCATAACTTTCATCATTTGCCTGCAGGGGATTTATCCCACGCAGTGATAGCGTTTGAGGCGCGACTTTCGATGTAGGGAGAGAAATTTATGGGCCAGCAATATCTAGGTGAGATTCGTATTGTGGCATTTCCTTTTGCGCCCGAAGGCTGGGCACAGTGCAACGGCCAGCTCATGCCCATCAACCAGAACCAGGCGTTGTTCTCGCTCTTGGGAACCACCTATGGCGGCGATGGACGAACCACGTTCGGCTTACCCGACTTTCGTGGGCGGACGGGCATGAGTTGGGGGTCGCAGGGAGGATCGCCGACGTTCGTCTATGGACAACCCGGCGGTGAGGAGATGCACACGCTGGTCACGAACGAGATGCCGCTGCACAATCACACGCCAGTAGCCAGCACCCAGGCACAGAATCAGACTTCTCCCTCGGCGAATCTTTGGGCGACGGGACCAAGCCAGTACGCCACGACACCCCTGAATACGGCGATGGCGGCCAATGCCATTGGCAATAACACCGGGGGACAGGCGCATGACAATCGCGCGCCGTATCAGGTTCTCAATTTCATCATTGCCACGACGGGAATTTTTCCCTCGCGCACCTAATGCGAATCCGAAGGAGGGTTCAAAATGTCAGACCAGTTCTTAGGTGAGATTCGGATGGTGGGATTCAACTTTGCGCCCAGCGGCTGGGCACAGTGCAATGGACAGCTTTTGTCGATTTCGCAGAACACTGCGCTGTTCTCCCTGCTGGGCACTTATTACGGAGGCGATGGCAAAAGCACCTTTGCTTTGCCGAACTTTCAGGCCGTGGGTCCGATCAGCCAGGGCAATGGAAGTGGATTGTCGCCGCGAGTTCTGGGTGAAACCGGAAACAGCTACACCGTTACACTAACGACAACGCAGATCCCCTCCCATAGCCATCCTGTAAATTGCATTTCCGGTGGAGGAAATTCGACCTCGGCGGCGAATAATGTCTGGGCTGCTGAGGGGGGACGCGAAGGCAAATCTCTCTATACCAACAATCCCGGCCCAGTGAACATGAACGCGCAGGCCATAAAGTTTGCCGGTGGAGGCCTGCCGCATAATAACCTCCAGCCTTATCTCACGGTAACGTTCGTGATTGCTATGCAGGGAATCTATCCGCCCCGCGGGTAATGGGCTGCTTTAAGGAGTGTAAAGATAACCGCCGTCTGATGCCGGGGGAGTTTCCCGCGCTGAAGCGGTAGCTTCGTCTCTTTCGGAGCTTGACTACTTTACTTCCGGAACAATATCGCTTGCCGGCCAGTGGGAAGGTTGTGCATTGACGTTGGGACCGATCGCAACCGGACCGTCGACGGCCTTTACATCCACGTTGTAGCCATCCAGTTCAACCAGCGGTTGCTCACCCTGCAGATCCTTGGTTGCCGCCTCGATCGAAACTGTCGACGACTCACCCGGCACCAGAGAAATGTAATTATCCGAATAGAAGACAGGCAGCACGCGCTGTCCGCTTTTCTTTTGATGAAGCTGAAGATGCGAAAGCAACGCGATGTTGCCGGTATTGTTGGTCAGGGTGACCGAGAGCACTGTATTATCGCCCTCGGTGCGCGAACTGGCTTCGGCATCCATAACCACACGAGGAAGATTCATCAGGCCGTCGAATTGATCCTGCGCAACGTGTTGCCAGTAGAAGTTTGTCGAGAGCAACTTGTCATTTGAGTCTGTGAGATACAGTTTGATGAAGTAGAGCGGGCTGATCCGCGCGCTCACATCGATCTGTGCCACTTTGATGGTATTGCTGCCGGGAACTTGCTCGACAGGATAGGTTTTATGGGAATCGAGAGTGCCATCGAAACCATAGATGAGTACCGATACATTGAGTCCGCTTAACGCGTCCGGACGATTGTTGACAACTTCAATGCCGCGGTTCTCCTCATTGAATTGCACATGCACGGTCTCGGCTGCTTTTTTCACCGCGTATAAAGCGGCGTTCGGCTCAAGATCGTAGTGATACAGCTGCCAAACAAAGCTCGGCTGCGCGGGGTGGCTCATCCAGGTGATTACGCCGGTAGTGGTCTTAAACATTTCCGCGTTTCGTCCTTCATACATCGCGCGGAATGCTTCATACGTGGCCAGCTGGCCTTTTTGAACAAAATCGGCAAGATTGCGAATGTGACCGTAGCGCTCTGCCAGCGAAGTTGGGAATTCGTTGCCGCGTTGAGCCCCCGCCGCCATATCGTGTTGCGCCCAATCGTCGTTGATCGTCTCCCAATCTTTCTGCGGCATCATGCCTTGAATCGATTCGATCGTCGGAATAGAAACTGAGCCAGTCTCGGTTTTAAAGCTTTCGTTGAATGCATAAAAGAAGCGCGGCGAACGCCAGTAATAAGGTCCGTGCGACGAGACGCCGCGGCCATCGGCCGAGTTCGATTGGTACAGGCGCGTCGGATCGAGACGGCTCATGAGCGTCTTCAGCATGTCATCAAGCGCCTTGGGCGGGTAACCTTCGTTACGCGCGCACCAGACCGCAATGGAGGGGTGATTGCGATAACGAATCACTTTATCGGTAACGTTGGCAATATAGGTGGGGATGTCCGTCACATCGGGGCCGTCGTTCGGATTGGGTTGAAAAAACTCATCCCACAACAAGATTCCATACTTATCTGCCATGTCGTAGAAGTCAGGACTAGTGCTCTGTCCCACCCAGTTGCGGATAATGTTCAGGTTCGCCAGCGCGTGCATGTGAAACTGGGCGTCCAGTCTCTCCCGCGAAATCCGCTTTAATCCTTCATCCAGGCCCCAGTTGCCGCCGCGCGCCATCACGCGAACTCCATTCACGGAAAGCGTAAGGTTCTCCGAGTCGGCAACCTGATACTCGATCTTGCGAATTCCAAACTGCCGCGTCGCGCTGTCCGAGGTGTCTGCCTTCGGTTCGATATCGAAGCGCAATGTCAGTGTGTACAGATTCTGCGGTCCATATCCGTTGGGCCACCACAGTTTCGGATTTGTAATGTGCAGTTCCGGAGTGGATGTACTGTCTAGCGAGATCGCCTCCGTACCATTCGGTGCCATGGTTACAGATTTGTGGAATGTCACCTTGTGCTGCTGGTCGGAATTCTGCTCAGGCGCATTCTCCAGTTGAATGACGCCGGTAAGTGTGCCCGTGACGGCCTGCGAGGACTTGTTCTCCAGCGTGGTAGAAACATGAAGGTCGGCGGTTTCGTGCGATGAAGCTAAATCAGCAGTGATGAAAGGATCCTTCACCACGACTGGTCCGGTGGAATTCATTGTGACCGGAAGCCAGATTCCGGTATCGCGGTCGCGGATGGCCGGAAGCCAATCCCAGCCAATGGTGGAGAGAAACGTGGGACCGTCGATAGCGGTCTCGCCACCATTCTGGCCGACTCCATTCGCCACGTTATGTTCGTGCGGAATACCCGGATGAGGTTGCGGGGAAACCAGAACGGCCAACACGGCACGTTGCCCCGGCTTCACGAACTCAGAGATATCGAAGTCGCCCCGAATGAATGCGCCGCGCATGTTTCCGGCTTCGTGGCCATTTACCCAGATCTGCGCCGTGTAATTAACGCCTCCAAAATGCAGCCATGTATGACCGCCCTTGAAGGACGCGGGCACGGCAAAAGTCGTCCGATACCAGTAGCTTGTTTTATTCAGGCTCTCCGGGATTGCGCGCATGTTCTCGCCATATAGCGGCTCCGGATAAACATGGTTATTCACCAGTGTGGTCAGCACGGTGCCTGGCACGGTGGCGGCATACCATCCGTCTGGGTGGAAGCCGGCGGTTGAAATCATCGGCCCCGCGGGCACAACTTTCGCGGAGTCTTGCATCTGCCAGCCATCAATCGTTTGAGTTGGCATCTGCGCGAATACGAATAAAGACGTGGGCACGAGAAGAGCAAGCAGTGCGAAGCAACGCAAGATCATCGCTGAGATTTTCCTGTAAACCAGATTCATGACTTTTGATTTTACGAGACAGTTTACACTTTCACAGCCGCATGTACTCTTGATGCCGTGCTAGTTCCAAAAACTGTTAGCCACAAAACCCTTGCGGAGCGATCCCCTTCGTGACCTTGGTGGTTCGAGGTTTTTGCCGGCAGCACTTGGAACTAACCAGTTTCGCGTAACATAAGGGAATGATTTGTTTTCTATGTTTGCCGTCCGATCGACAGAATGCGCTCATACGCTCAATGAATCGAAGCGGGGAAGCGCCCAGCAACCCTTCAAAGTGCAAAGAGAGTAATCGCCACGCATGAACTCCGCCCCCCGTGTGCACTTCAAGACTTATTTGTTGATCTTCTTCATGGTAATTTTCGGACCACTGGGAAATGTCCTGCTTGGCAAGGGAATGAAACGGATCGGGACTGTAGAGTTTGGAACTGCAGCACAGGCCGTCCATCTCCTCTCGCAGATTCTTCAATCGGGCACGGTCTGGCTGGGCATCTGCTCCCTCATTATTTTCTTTTCGGCAGACATGTTAGTGCTCTCATGGGCCGACTACAGTTACGTCCAGCCCTCGTCCGCGGCGGCCTACCTGATGGTCCTTTTGCTGGCGCACTTTATACTGCATGAAAACGTAAGCCTTACCCGATGGATCGGCGTGCTGATCATCTGCGTCGGCGTCCTCGTAGTTGGGTACACTCCTCCGAGCACTACCACTACAAACTGATGCGCACATTTATCTTCTATTGTTTGATTATCGGCGCGGGTACGGGGGGCGAGCTATGCGTAGCCCGTGCGATGAAAGCTCTGGGCGAAGTAAAGGATTTTCGCCCTTATGCCTTGCTGCGCTTGATTCCGCGCGCTCTGCGAATCTCGTGGATGTGGCTCGGCGTAGCTCTCATGACGATTGCCTTTTTCTCCCTGCTAGCCGCACTGTCCGTGCAGAACGTGAGCTTTGTAGTTCCGGTCACGGCTCTGAGTTACGCTGCCGGAGCGCTCGGGGCGAAATTGTTTCTCGGCGAGAAGGTCACCACGCGCCGCTGGGTGGGAGTGCTTCTGGTTTGTTTCGGCGTGGCCCTGGTGATTGCTGGCCATAAGTAAGTCGGTCGGGCGCAGATTGAGTAGGAACGATCGGCAGGAACGAACTGTCCCCTTGCTGATTCGACTTACTGCTTCACCAATTTAATTTACTAGCTTAACCACGGCGGCTCGCAGCTCCTCCGCTCTAAAACCAAAGGGCCCCGGTTTTGATTTATAGGTAATCCGGCCTTTGGCATCGATGGCGTAAAGGCGATCTGGCCAACCCGTGTAGGCTTGCTCGGTCGAGTTGCCGAATTCATCGATCAACGCTGGAATCTTGATGCCGAGTTTCCTTATGCACGCTCCCGCCACCAGTGCACGCTCGGTTTCGTCCTTTGGACTGGCAAAAACAACTTTATCTTTGATGTTACTTTGCATCTGCCACACGTCGCTGGGGTGTGCTTCGGTGATGTAAATCACCAGGAAGTCTACCTTGTCCTGGTATTGCTCGTAGATTTGATTGAGAGCGGGAACCTCCCGTCGGAAGGGCGGTCATGTATAGCTGCCAAAGATAAGAACTACGGGACGGCCTTGCTCCGTCAGGTTGGATAGCTGCGTGGAAGTATTTTCGTGGAGTTTGAGCAGCATGAAATCCGGCGCGGGATCACCAACATGCAAGTGGCCGGCTCGCGCCTGCATCCACAGAGTTTCGAAGGGGAACACAAGAAATGCGACGGGGCCGGGAAGTTTTGCCATGAAGTGCGCAAATGTCTCCGGCGGTTGCCGCATGATGTCATACAATGCGCCGCACGCAAGCAGCCACGCTAGAACAATCCCGCCCAGTATTTTGACGAGTACGCGCTTCACAGATGCGATTTTCGTAGTGTGATCTCCGTGTCGTCTTTTTTCGGAACGAGCGAATCCAGATAGGCGTCCAGACGACCTGCGCGATTATAGGGGGCTGGATTGGTAGTTCAATAATACGAAAGAACTATGTGGGCGCGGCCCACACTCTCTTTGCGTGTCGAGGTCCTGACCGTTCAACTCCACGAAATCTGTTCTCGGGCGGCGTCTGGTCGCAGCAATCGGGCGCGAGTTGTGGAATTTTCCGTTACGAACCCGGTAGATTGTTAACATGATAGCCCTTGCGATCATCGTCGCCGTCGTAGCCGTAATGTCGATCTTGGCGATTGTCTTGCCCGCCATCCGCAGCCGAAACGAGTCTCCGAAGCCGAAAGACCGATTTGATTGGAGGCTGCCGTTGTATTTCATCCCAGGCGCGATCGTGGTAATAGGTTTGCTGATGCTGTGTAGTCCGTACGGCTTTCTTGTGTATTACATCAGCGCGCCGATCATATGCTGGATTGGTATCCTGCTCCTCCTGGACGCGGTCATCCGCAAAAGACCCCGAGGATTTCTGCCGATTTTATTAACTCTGGTCACTTTTATCGCTCCTTTCAGAACGTTCTTTAAGAACGAGGACGAGCTTCGCGCTTCCCTCAGGTGGTTGGTCTGGTCTCACTACTTAAAGGCCGAAGTGCTCGCGCAACCTGCTCCAGCGAACGGGGAACTCAAGCATATGGAGTGGGAAATGACGGGGTTCGCTGGAGTTGCCAACAACACCGTCTACCTTGTTTTCGATCCGGTTAATTCGCTTTCATCGGCGCATTCGCCTGGCAAGTTCAACGGCATACCATGCAAGGTTCCTCTTGTACGCCGCTTGGAAAGTAGCTGGTATTCCGTTTGGTTTTATACGGACGAGGCTTGGGGCGACTGTTCTTCGAGCGGCCCGGGCCAGCGCTGAATAGCGACTTATTAGGAAAGTCGTTGCAAGCGAAAGATCGCAACTGAGCTGTCAACGAAAAAAGCCCATTTCTCGCACCAGCGGCGTGCGAGAAATGGGCCTGCGTCGAACATGGTTAGAGACGAACCTTACATACCCGGCTGGTCTGGATTGTTAGTAGTTGGATGCAGCACGCGGAAAGTGTTTCCGCCGTTCGACCAGACGAGCACGAGCGCGTCTTGTCCTTGAGGCACGGCGCCTAATGCTTTCTGCACATCGGCCGCATTCTGCATGGGTTGACGGTTGACCTGCACGATCACGTCGCCGCGCTGTAGGCCGGCGTTATCGGCGGCGCTGCCGGGTTGCACCTGCTCGATGACGGCGCCGTGAACATCGCCTGACGCCTGAAGTTGCTCGCGCATTTCAGGAGTCATATCCGCAAGACCAAGCCCCCAGCGAGGCTTACCATTCGCATTGCTGGATTCTTCTTGGCCCTGGTGATCATGATTTCCCAGCGCCTCCAGCCTTACCGGTACACTTACGTTCTTGCCGTCGCGAAGAACGTCCAGTTTGATGCTGGTGCCCGGCTGCTTCTGGCCGACTTCGATTTGCAGCGCGCTTGCGTCACTCACTTTTTCTCCGTCGATTCCAGTAACGACGTCACCGACTTTCAAACCGGCCTTCGCTGCGGGGGAATCGTTCTCTACCTGCGTCACAATCGCGCCTTCATCGTTATCGACGTGGAAGAACTTGGCGTTCTCCGGAGTTACATCGCTGATGCCGATGCCCATGTAGCCGTGGCTGACTTTGCCGTCGCGAATCAGCGCGTCCACTGTCGGGCGCACGATCTGCGTGGGAATGGCGAAGCCCATCCCAGAGAAGCTATCGGAGTTCGAGACAAGGAAAGTGTTGATGCCGATCACTTCGCCGCGAGCGTCGACCAGCGGCCCGCCGGAGTTGCCCGGATTGATGGCTGCGTCGGTCTGGATGAAGCTGCCGGGTGCGTGGCCGTTTTTAGAAAACGGATTTGGACGGTTCAGTCCGCTGACGATTCCTCGAGTTACGGTGAATCGGAATCCGAAGGGATTGCCGAACGCGAGAACCGTCTGACCGGGGCGCAATTCGGTGGAATTTCCCCAGGGAGCGTTCGGAAGATTCGCGCCATCGATCTTGATGACGGCGAGATCGGTGAGCGGATCGGCGCCGATGAGTTTGGCTTTGAAGATTCGGCGATCTTTCATGGTGACGTTGATATCCACCGCGCCGGCGACAACGTGATTGTTGGTGACGATGTAGCCGTCGGGCGAAATAATTACGCCGCTGCCGATGCCGTGCTCAATCTGCGGTTGTTGCGGCTGCATCGGACGGTTGAAAAATGGGGCGAACATGGGGGGCACCCCTTGCGGCATCTGTCCGTCGGGCATTTGTCCATCCAGGTTTTCGGCCTTGGTGCGCGAAGTGACCGCAACGTTCACGACTGCGGGTGTGACGCGCGCGGCCAGCGTTTCCATGGCCTGATCGAGCGAAAGCAACGCACTGATGCTGCTATCAGGGAGCGGCGCTTCGGTGGGTGACACGATTGGCGCTTTCGCAAACGCGGGTTTGGCGAACTCATAAGTGGTGAAGGACAACGCCAGCGCAAGTGCCAGGGCAGGCGCGATCAGGCGGCGAGTCAGGTTGTTCTTGGCCGACCGATTATCGGTAGACCCGTTTTCATTCAGCGAGCGTTTCATTTGTGGTTCTCTCCTATGCGACAACTAATTATTTAGTTACTTGCTGCGTGCAAATTCTTTCTTCGTTAGCAAATTCGGTTACGTAGATTTTGGAGTTATTTCCTTTCGGACTACCTGATCGGCAGGATGGAACACAGTCAGCCGCCATACCGCGAAGCTCCAAACCACGTTGCCGGAATCATCGACCTGTTCGGTTTGCATGACCAGGAGCACCGACCTCTGTGCAACCTGGCTGGTGGCCGCTACGCCCGTTGCAACCCGGTCGGCGACCTTGACTACTCTTGGCCCACGAGCGCCAGTAATTGATCGAGCGCTCACAAGTTTACTGGCCGATGCTCTGCTGAGCGCCTGCAACGGCTTCGCGGATGCTTGTAACGACGGCGCTGCATTTTGCAATGAGGAGGATGTGGAATTTTGTCCGACGATAGAATCATGATTAGCGCCGTAAAATGCCGCCGGAATCATTCGCGCGCCGGCGGTTGCCGCATCTGATCTATGTAAATGCGCCGCTACACGCGCTGTGGCCGTGGAGTTATCGTGTTCGAACTCTACAAGCCGTGGCGTTCGTGGCAACGAGATGAAGCAGAGTGCCGAGAAAGTAGCTACCAAACTTAACGCGGGCTTCCAGACTTTCGTCGCTTTCGGGCGATGAACGTCAAGAATACGGGTTACTCGTTGAGTGGTCTGATGAACGCGGCCAGCCACGGCCAGGGCGAGCGCCAGCCCACGATGCAGGAAAGTCTTCTCCGCCACCGATACCAGGCACCGCGCGTAGGCCGCAGGGTCCAATGTTCCGGCAAGCACGAAATCGTCACAGGCCATTTCGCGCTCGGCAGAGAGGCCGCGGCCAATCAACCAAACTCCGGGATGAAAAAAGAATACAGCACGCAGAATTTGTTGAGCGAGATTTGTCCAATCATCCCACCGGCGCAGGTGGGCCAACTCGTGAAGCAGGATTGCATTCATTTCCTGGGGGTCAAGATCTTTCAGCGTCCACGCAGGAAAAACGATAGTAGGCTTAATAAAGCCTAGGGCGGCGGGAACGCGCACTTCCAGGGAAGTGCAGATCTCCACTCTTCTGCGTGCCCCGAATTCCTTCAAGGTTTCTTGCAGAACTGGATGCAGGGACGCCGGATCAATTGTGTCGCACTTTCGGCGCAACTCTCGCAGTCGCAAAAAACTGAGTGCGATCCTGGCTAATCCCGCGCTGGCAATGACAGCCCATGCGGCGAAGATCCCAACCGCCCAGGCGCCGGGAAGCCGGAACGCCGGCGATGCGCCCACGATAGTGAGACCGCTAGTAGGCGGAAGGCCTTCAAATATCGGAACAGCGGCAATGGCGATCAGCGCCGAGAACCACACAGCAAAGCGTGTACTGGAACTTTGGCGGCTAAGCAAGCGCAGCAGTAACCACGCAAACACAGCGATCACGATTCCTTCGCCCACGCTATTTAGCATTCTCTCGGCGAAGAGCTGCGCCAGGGCCTGACCATTGTCCACTACGATCGCCATTTATTTGCTTGCTCCTTCTAGCATGCCGCGCAAGCGCTTCAACTCAGCGGCGTCCATGCCTCGCTCTTCCAAAATGTTCAAAACCAGGAGTTCGTGGGAATTCCCGAAGAAGCGATTTACCAGGCGATGGATTTCCGACCGCGTAGCCTCCTTGCGTTCCACCAGCGGAGTGTAGACGTGGGCGCGCCCATCCTTTATGTGCTTAACATAGCCTTTCTTTTCGAGAATGCGAATGGTCGTCAAAACGGAGTTGTAAGCCAGCGGCAGCTCATCGGGAAGGCCCTCCAGCACTTGCTGGACGGTGGCAGGTCCCTTCTGCCACAGCACTTCCATGAGCCGCAATTCAGCCTCAGTTAACGTCGGAGATTTTCTCGGAGGCAAGCTAAAACTCCTTATCTATGTCTGCCGTTGATTTAGACGTACAAGCAGTTAGATGGTCAACTAGAAGATTAGTTGCATGCCCTGCAATGATATTTATATTGCCGCAGCCCCGGCCAAGCGCTGTGCGTAAATGATTGATCTACTTAAGGTTTACGGATGCCTGGAGAGGCAAGCTCTGCGACGATCCCCCGACTGAGAACGTATAGTTTCCTGGAACCAACTGCCAGACATCATGCTGTGCGTCAAAGATTGAGAGATATTCGGGATCGACCTCTATCATTACTTCTTGGCTCTCTCCAGCTTTGAGTTTCACTTTACTCCAGCCGACCAGGCGCTTCGGCGGTTCCCCGGTTGACGCGGGGAGTGCGGCGTAAACTTCGCCGATTTCGGCCCCGTCTCGATTGCCGGTATTCTGGATCTTGAAGCTCACGCGAACTTTTTTTCCAGATACGGACTCAAGAGGTGTGACTTTGAGATCAGAGTAGGCGTAACTAGTGTAAGAGAGTCCATACCCGAAGGGGAACAAAACTGGCTTTTGTTCCGCGTCATACCATTTGTAGCCCACCTTTAGACCCTCTTCATAAGTGATCTGAAATGCTGGCAGGCCTGCGGCGATTCTCTTCCATGCGTCAAATTCGTGGTGTCCCGTGGTGGATTCTGGGGGAGGTTTAACGATGCTGAGATGCGGGAGGTCGGCATCACTTTTTGGAAACGTCAGCGGCAGCTTCGCACTGGGATTCACCTCGCCGAAGATCACGCGAGCCAGCGCTTGAGCGCCGCGGCTGCCGCCGTACCAGGCTTCGAGAATACCGTTCACCCGGTCGGCCCAGGGCATGGTGGCAGGACTGCCGGTTTCCAGAACAACAATCGTGTGCGGATTCGCGGCTGCGACTTTCGCGATCAGATCATCCTGCCGTTCGGGGAGTGTCAAACTATCGAGATCCATACCTTCGCTTTCCCACTGGTAGGCGAACACGATGGCTACATCAGACGACTTTGCCAGCGCCGCCGCCGAAGCAAGATCGGTGCCCGAATCGTACTCCACTCTGGCGTTAGGTGCCTTGGCGCGAATTGCTTTTAGGGGCGAAGTCGGAAACCAGATATGTTCCTGCCACTGAGTCTGCCCTTTGCCCGGCGGCATGATGGCGTTTCCTCCCGGAGGATCGACTTGCGCCGAACCGCCGCCCGAGATCATGCCGACATCGGCGTGCGCGCCAATCACGGCGATGCTCGCAACCCTGGACCCATCCAGCGGAAGTTGCCCAAGTTCGTTTCTGAGCAGCACGATGCTTTGCTCTTCAATCCTCTGCGCGATATCCAGATCGCGCTCCACATCGACAACCCCCTTTTGCGGAGGATCGTCTATTACGCCGCTAAGAAACATTGACCGCAGGATGCGATGAACGTGATCATCGAGTTGCGCCATTGGAACCGCGCCGGACTCAACCGCTTTCTTCATGGCGTCGCCATAAAAAATTTCGCCGGGTTCCTCATGATCAAGTCCGGCGGCCGATGCTTTCGCGGTACTGTGCGTTCCCTGCCAATCCGATACCACAAATCCCTTAAAGTTCCAGTCTTTTTTCAGCACATCGGTTAACAGGTATTCGTTTTCGCAGGAATAGTCCCCGTTCACGCGGTTGTAAGCGCACATCACGGCGGCCGCGTCCGACCCGCGCAGGCCAATCTCGAAAGCCAGCAGATCGCTTTCTCTCATGGACCGCTTGTCGATGTTGACGTTCACGGCATTGCGGCCGCTCTCCTGATCGTTCATCGCATAATGTTTGATATCGCCAATCACATGCTCCGCCTGCTCCGCCTTCATGACTTGACCGACCAGAGTGCCGGCCAGGATGGGATCTTCTCCCAGATATTCGAAGGTGCGGCCGTCGCGCGGCTCGCGCGTCAGATTCACTCCTCCGCCCAGTGACATGTTGTAGCCCTGATCCCGCAACTCACGGGCAATCAGCGCGCCGTATTCGTAAGCTGCATCCGGATCCCAACTTGCCGCGCTGGCCAGATTATTTGGCAGGGCCGTTGAATAGCGGCCATTCTCGCCGCTCTGCCTGACGCCGTAGGCGGCATCGGACATTTGAATGCCCGGAATGCCAAGATGCGGAATACCTACAACATATCCCGCTCCGCCATTCGATTTCACCGCCAGCGGACTCATCGGGCTCAGTCCTTCCAACCCAGTTCCGTGCAGGAGGGAAATCTTCTCGTCGAGCGTCATCTGTCTCAGCACAAGTGACGCTCGCTCGTCCGGAGTCAGGCCCGTGTTCATCCACGGCTGCGGAGTTTTTGCCCTAGCATTATCCTGTGCGAACGCTGGCGACCACGAAGAGCCAAAGATGAAAATCGCAATGGCTACTGATACTGATATCGATACGGTTGTCAGGAGAGAAGTGTAAGGCAACTGCCGGCGCAGGCGCATAGTTTTATGTGAATGCAGATTGAGGATTAGCCATTCCAGTTTCGGCTGGAAAGAGTCTACTCCCATCAAATGTCTTTCGAAATCTCGTTCCCAGATTTCTACTTAGCCGGTGGACCCTGGACCACTTCCACGAAGTCGGTTGGACGAATCCATTTCGCAAAAGCCGCGCTGACCTGCTCCGCCGAGAGCGAAACATATTTCTCCGCGGCGCGGACCGGCTCGTCGAGCGGCAGGCCGATGAGCGCACGGGCGAGCAAGCCGCCGGCAATTTCCGATTCGCTGGATTCATCGAGAGGAATTTGCCGGAGCAGCATGGAGCGGGCTTGCTGCATCTCGCCCTCGCTGGGTGGAGCGCTCTGCATGGCCATCAAATCCTGCTGAATCAGGGCGCGGGCTTTCGAAACATTCACCGGATCGCAGCCATAGGAAACGCTGAAGTTAGTGCGGGTGCGCCCAGCGTCCAGAGATTCATCGACGTTGTACACGTACCCAGTTTTTTCGCGGAGATCGCGGTAAAGGCGAGTGGCATAGAAGCCGCCGCCCAGAATGTGATTGGCGAGTTGCAGCGGGTAGTAATCCGAATCGAAGCGATTGGTGGGGAGTTCTTCAGAGAGCGTGACCTCGTCCTGCAGGCGTGTGGGATCGGGCACGTTGCTGGCTGCGGGTTTGCTGCGCGGTACCGGAGGCAGATCTACTTCTGGCTTTGAACCATCGGCATTCCATGAGCCGAAATATTTGCTGATTTCCTTCTTTGCATCTTCCGGCGAAATGTCGCCGATCACCACAATTCGTGTCAGGTCGGGCCGGAAGATTTTATGGTAGTAACCCAGAACATCTTGTAGTGACAGCGCACTCACTTTCTCGGGAGTAGCCTCTCGCAGCTCTGGGTCTCCCGCGGGGAGAAGTCCTTTCAGCAATGCTCGCTGACCGCGGTAGTCCGGACTCTTAAGCAGACCGGCGACCGATTCGGCGGTTTCCTGCTGCACCACTTCGAACCCGGGAGCAGGCAGCGCCGGACTTAATTCGTTCTCCGCCAGTAATTGCAGTCCACGAGAAAAAAATGGCTTCAGCACCTGGAGCTCGAAAGCCGTGCCCCCGCTTTCGCTGGCGGCAATGTCGTCGAGAGCCTTTTGAAAAGCCAGCCGGTCCAGAGTGGTTGTGCCGTAGGAAAACAGGCCATCGAGCACGCTGGCTACGCCTTCCTTGCCCGGCGGAACTTCCAGGGCAGATTCGTGGCGTATCTCGCCGGTAACCGTGATGGTCGGCGTCACGGTCTCGGTTTGGATAATCAACTCAATGCCGTTCGGCAGAGTGCTTACGACCGGATGAAGATTCCACTTAGGAACGCTCGCGTTCTTCATCAACGGCTCCGCCCACGGCGGCAGTGGCACCGATTTTGTTGGTGTCGGCGTGACCTTCTCCGCTCCCCCGAATCCCTTACTGGCCACGGCCTGACCGGATGGTTCCGGAACCAGCGTAGCTACGACTGCAATCTGATTGTCCAGATATTTTTTCGCGATCCGGTTTACATCCTGCAGCGTGACTTGCTCGATCTGGGCAACATCTTCCTCCGGCGAGTTGCGACCTTCGGCTGCCAAAGCTTCCGACCAAAGCGAAGCCAGGCCAGGGATGGAATTTCGCGAGAACTCAAACGATGCCACCTCGCTACGCTTCTCCGCTTCTACCAGATCGGCGGGCACGCCCTTCTGCGCATAATTGGCGACGACTCCTTCGAGTGTCTTCTCCATATTCGCGGCGTCGGCCGTGCTGGGAATCACCGCATAAGCCAGGGCCGCGCCAGCTTTGCGATAGTTCTCATCAAACTCAAATCCCGCATCCAGCGCCTTGCCTGCGGGTACAAGGCCGTAAATATCCGCCCTCTGGCTGGAGAGCACATCAGCCAGTACACGGCTGGCTGCGTAGTCGGTGCTGTCGGTACCAGGCATGCGATACGCGACGATGACGATGGTGTAGGGGTAATCGCTGGGAAGAGTGAAGTGCTCTCCTTTGACTGGCTGCAAATGAATCGCTGGCCGTGGCGGGAGTTTTTTTGACGGAATACTGCCGTAAAGCTGCTTGACTGTGGCCAGTACCTTCTGCGGCTCAACCTGTCCGGTAACCACCAGAATTGCGTTGTTCGGCGCATACCACTTCTCCTGGAAACTCTTAAGCATGGCTGCGGTGGTGGCATCGAAGGAGGGGCGCGTTCCAAGGGGATCGTGGGCGTAAGGAGTTCCGGCAAACATGTCCTGATTCATGCGAACCAGAAATTTATACGTCGGATTGGAAAGATCCCGAGAGACTTCCTGCTCGATCGCACCACGCTCCTGGTCCCACTGTGCCTGCTCGTCGGCGATGTTGCGCATGCAATCGGCGTCCGCTTGCAGAGCGATGTCCAGATCCTGTGCGGGAATCGTCTCGTAATACTGAGTGATGTTCTGCTCCGTATCGGCATCGTTCTTCCCCCCGAGCTGGGCAAAGATGGCCGCAATCTGATCGGCGGAAAGATTGGCGCAGCCGCGAAAGGCCATGTGTTCCTGCGCATGGGCCATGCCGGGAAAACTGGGCGATGTTTCGTCGCCGCCCACAAGATAGTTTTCCTCCACCGTCACCACCGGCGCGAGATCATTGCGAACGATGACCACACGCATGCCATTGGAAAGCGTGGATCGGGTTACGTTCGAAGGAGAAAGTTTCGGAAGCGCGGGTAAAGAGGAAGTGTCCTGCGCGACGCCAACCGGCACACTCATTAAGCAGACGATTGCGACGCAACAGACAACGGCAGAGTGAGATGTCCGATAAAGTGATCGAAGAGCAGTCGCAACCCTTAGCATGCCACCATCTCTAATTTCTTTCCTTATTTGTCTATTTCTATACTCTACAGCGTTTCAGAATGAACTTCGGTGCTTCCGATGAGAGTTTCGATGAAGATAAGGATAGCGTTGGTTGTCGGCAAATCTCGCATCGCCCAACCGCCGCCCTTTACCGCAACAAAATTGTCATTCCGCGGAGTGCGGCGACGAGGAACCTGCTGTCCGTCTGCGCAACTATTGCTCCGAGCAGAGCACGCCCGCAAAATCCAACAGGAATGACTGACCACATCTTTTCAGAGACGTTCCTGATCTTTCAACTCAGGAATCTTCTTCTGATTTTCTACTTCGCGCACTGCAATGCGCTTCGATTTGCGATAAACGTTCACTACCGCCATCGTCCAGAAGGGAACCAGATCCATTCCCGGCACAAGCTTGCCAAGAAACGAAGGCAGAAACTCCCAGTGCCAGCCAAGAAGGTTAATTAACAAAGCTGCTACACCAAAATCGAGTACATCATCAACGGGCGATAGAGCGCCTTCCACGAATGACGGAAAAACAATAATCTGCAACGCATCCGCGATGACGGCGATGATCATCGCCGTTCGAAATCGCGGGCCGGCAGAGATAGAGATAATTTCGTCAGTCACCGCTCGTCAGTCCTCGCACAACGTCTTAACCAATCCTATGTTAAACCGGCGCTGAGCCAGTGTGTTTGAAGCTTCTCTTCACGATAAGACGCGAATCTAGCCCATACAAGTCACGCGATGGTAGATCCGCGATGCTAGATTAATGATAGAGAATGCCTTGAACATGTTCAGGACCAGATTCAAAGAACAGATCGTCGCGGAATTTCTACCGCCATCTCGACCGCATAAAACTCAAAAACTCATCATCTTGTGCGATGGAATGCCTTCCATTCCCCGCAAGCAATCCCTCTCGGAGTTCCTGGCTGCAAAAGGGTTCTGGGTCATTTATCCGCGCTATCGTGGCGCATGGGAAAGCGGCGGCGAATTCTTGGAGAAATCTCCGCACGAGGACATTCTCGACATCATCGACGAATTGCCCAAGGAAATTGAAGAAATCGCATTCGGACGGCGATTCCAGGTGGCTCCGGAACAAATCTTCGTGATCGGCGGAAGCTTTGGAGGTGCGGCAGCCCTCCTCTCTTCCCTAAACCCACGGGTAAGCCGGGTAATCGCAAATTGTCCCGTGGTGGACTGGCAGATTCTGGATCGCTCCGAAAAACTCGAAACTTCAAAAGCAAACTACGCCGAATATATTCGTGAAGCTTTCGGCAATGGCTATCGTCTGACCGACGCAAACTGGAAAAAACTTGTGCATGGGACTTTCTATAACCCGTGGTACCATCGCAAGGAAATAAGCGCCTCGAAGGTGATGATCTTTCACCCCAAAGACGATCCCAACGTTCCCTACGAAGGAAGCCAGCGATTTGCAGAGATTACGGGAGTCGCGTTGAAGTCACTCAAACGTGGTGGGCACATCAGCACCGACTACATCATTCGAAAATACTGGAGCCACATCAGGAAATTCTTCGATTCGGCTGCGGCTTAGTTCGATGAGGTCGGGTCAGATCTCAGCATTAAGCCGCCATTCTGCCTAGCCCGGCAACACGGCCTTCACCAATTCGACCGCCGCTTTCGGGTCGGCAACTTCCACTACTAACTGCTTGTACCGTTCGTCATGCAGTTCAATCACGACCGTATTCTCAGGCTTGTGAACGTCCCAGAACACTCGCTTCCCGTCCTCATAGAAGGTGCCGGCCGTCAGCACGCCTGGAATGCTGGTACCCGGCATTCTGATTCCGTGAAACCAGCCATGGGCAATCGACGGATCTGCCCGAATCTGCGCCACGTGAGCCAGGGGAATTTCGAGTGAACTCTTGAAGGCCCACAGCTTATCTGTTCCGCGCACGTGCAGAACTAAATGACTCCCCGAAATAGATAGGTCGACCAAATCAATTGCTCCTCGGTTGTTTTTGAATACTCGTTGTTTCTGAAATACACCGTGTTTCTGAAATGATCCGTGCCAGAATACGTTCGAATTCTAGCCTTTAAATCTAATGTGATCCATCCAACAAATCTTTCGGTACTTGTGCAACTTGAAAAGCTTGTCATTCCGAGTGCCTTGTTTCTGGCGCGAGGAATCTGCTTTTGCCCAGGGGGCGGGAAAATTCTTTTCCCATCCAACACCCTACGCGTTTACCTCTGTTACTCGTTACTTCCTTTGCGGCATGATACAAAGGTCGTCGGCGAAAACGACAAAGCGGTTAGCCTTCGAGGCCGGCGACAGGCACAGGCAAACAAGTTAAAGATAGAGAAATTATTCTCCCAGTCCTGGCGCGAAATTGCTCCAGATGGCCAGCCCAACGGCCCACAACCGAATTGGTCCCGTAGAGTCTTTCGGCATGTCCTTTCGGAACTATCAAGATTAGTGCAGAAACGGCAAACTAAACATTCCAAATTTAGGAAGTTACGAGAGCACCGGAAGTCGATTCTTTATGGACCACTCCCCTGCCCACTGGAGTTTGCGCGCAGCCCTGCTGGTGGTATCTGCTTTCGCGCTGTCAGCGATGGTGGGCTGCCAGGGATTTAGCGCCGGCAAACCGAACGCGCAGGGTTCGCAACCCGTGTCTTCTGGTGATTTAGCCGCGGCACCAGCCAGCATTGTCTTTGGAAACGTCCAGGTGGGTACCAGTCAGTCTCAGACCGATATCCTAAGCAACAGTGGCAGCACCAGTCTTACCCTTTCGCAAGCAACCGTGAGCGGCGCCGGCTTCAGCATTACCGGTCTCAATCTGCCAGTCACTTTGGCGGCGGGGCAGAGTACAAGCGTAAATATCGCTTTCAGCCCGACGTCGTCCGGAAGCGCCACGGGAACATTATCGCTGACCAACGACGGCTCGAATAGTCCTTTGAGCATTACGCTTTCGGCCAACGCGGTGGCGGCCAGTACCCTGACCGCCAGCCCGACCAGCTTTAATTTCGGCAGCGTGCAACTGGGCATGAGCCAGAGGCTGACGGAAACCTTGAACAACGCCGGAAGTGAAAGTGTCACCATCACGCAGGCGTCGGCCACGGGCGCGGGTTTCAGCTATACCGGCCTTGTCCTTCCATTAACCCTTGCCCCCGGCCAAAGCTCAACCTTCGGCGTCGTATTCGCTCCGGCTTCCGCGGGGCCGAGCAATGGCCTTCTGTCATTGACGATCAGCGGATCGGCGACCACATTCGACATGGCGCTTTCTGGCAGCGGCGTGACGCCCGCCAGCTTGACCGCCACTCCCGCTAGTCTGACATTTAGCAGCGTGCAAACCGGCAAAATTCAAACTCAAACTGTAACCGTAACCAATGTGGGCGGGTCGAGCGCAATCATCTCCCAGGATTCTGTAACCGGCTCTGGCTTCAGCATCTCGGGATTGAGCGCTCCATTGACTCTGATTCCGGGACAAACCGCCTCGTTGACCGTGACTTTCGCGCCGGCAGCCGCGGGGAATGACAGCGGAAGCGTGGTGATCGCTTCTAACGCGGCGGATTCTAGCCTCAGCATCTTGCTCACTGGATCGGCCGTGGGCGCGACCCAAGGTAAGTTGAGCGTGAGCCCGGCGACAATAGCCCTTGGAAGCGTGACTGTGGGACTCACCGGCACTCAGACGGGAAAGCTCACCGCTACAGGATCAAGCATATCGGTCTTGTCTGTGAGCACGGGAAGTTCCGAGTTCACGATCAGCGGACTTTCGTTTCCTCTGGTCATACCAGCCGGTCAGAGTGCAACTTTTACGGTGACATTCGCTCCCCAAAGCAGCGGACTTGCGTCCGTGCCGGTTACATTTATCAGCGATGCTTCGAATACCCCTTCTGCCGCGACGCTCAGCGGAACCGGAGTTGCAGCTCCCGCTTACAGTGTTGATCTTTCCTGGACCGCAAGCACGTCCCCGGATATTGCGGGTTATAACGTTTATCGTCGTACCGGGACGACTGGCAGCTTCGCCAAGATCAATAATTCGCTGGACGCAATCACGTCGTATGACGACTCGAGCGTCGCTGACGGAAAGACCTATTACTACGAGACCACGGCGGTGAATACCAGCGGCGAGGAGAGTGCGGCCTCAGCTCCTGTTATGGCAGCAATACCCGCTCCGTAATTTGCTGATGGACCAAATTGTTCCGGCGTGCAAATCTTTAAAAGCCACTGGCACGCGCCTAACTCATCCCGACATTGACAGCCTTCAGCTGCGACCTGCGCAAAGGCTACATGAACGCAAGCCTTTGCAGGTTTATTTCGAAGTTGCAAACTTGTGCAATCTGCGAAAGGCAAAAGTGGCAGTCGATTGGCATAGTGTGCAATAAGTTTCACATACTAAAGATCCCTCGTTTATACTCCGATTTGGTCTGGTGAGAGGGCTCGTTTCTCGCCTAAGGATTGGCTGCAATGGGACTTCCCATTGAAGCTCAAGTCATTGCCAGGCCACGGGTTTCTGCTCAGCGCGAGGTGCGCCATTCTTCGCCGGCATGGTCCGGCTTCGCGCTCGACGGTAACCTACGAAATGTTACAATCTAGAGCTTGCAACCAACTGCAATCCGAGGTACGCTGTGTTGTGAGATAGCGGTTTCGAGGGTTAGCAGCTTGCATCACTTCGGCGTCCTAGAGATAGCACAGAGTGGTCATTGACGTAACCTTAGGGATCGGTACAATCATCGTAAACAGATAAGCACTTTTTGGTAGTCAGTTTGCTTCTTTAGTGTTGGCAGGTTGCACGTCTTCCCCCTAATTCTGCCCCTAAGATCGAAAGAGACACGGAGTTGTAAAGTCCGGTTTCTTTACTGCACGGTTGCTAGTTACATTCCCCCGGTTTATCCCCCTTGGATCTCGATGGAGATCTCGATTGCAACAATTGGTGAGGGTGCTTGCATCCGTTGTCCGAATTTTATGGTCACAGTTCATGTGACTTAGAGGGCGAAGCCATGGCGGTCAGCAACGTTCCCATGATATTGCAAGGGCAAATTCCGGAGGCGTTAACTCTGCGCGAGAGTTGGTACGGCCTGCAGACTCGTCCCCGTCACGAAAAGATGGTGGCGCAGCGGCTCGCGGAAAAAGGTGTGACCACTTTTTTGCCGTTGCTGACTGAGGAGCATCGCTGGAGCGACCGCAAGAAGTCGGTGCAGGTGCCTTTGTTCAGTTGCTACGTTTTTGCCAAGTTTGTTCCCGATCGTACGGAGCGTCTGAGAGTTTTGCGCGTGGACGGAGTATTCGGTCTCGTCGGCGCCGGCGGGGAGGGTGCATCCATTCCCGAGGAACAGATCGAGGCGGTCCGCAGCGTCGTTGAAGCCAAAATTCAGTGGTCCTGTCATCCTTTTCTTAAGATTGGCCAGCGAGTGCGGATCCGAAGCGGAGCATTGAATGGAGTCGAGGGCATACTGGTTGCGCGCAACGGAGATCGCACGCTGGTAATCTCGGTGGATGCGATACAGCGGTCCCTGGCAGTGCGGGTCGAAGGTTACGATGTCGAGCCTATTTGAGTAGTATCTATTTTGAAATTCTGTTTGCTTTTCCCAAAAAGTTGTCAGCCAACGAGCTTTTCTCGAATCTGACTCTATACCCCGAAAGATCTAAACCGAGAAAGATCCAAACCGAGAAAGATCCAAACCGAGAAAGATCCCAACAGAGAAAGATCAACCCTACCTTGACGGAAATCACAGCTGAATCCTTGCGCTTGTTAGTGGTGAGCCGGGAAGCCGCGCTTCTCCACCTACTCACCTCGCCTCAGGGAGCCAATTCCTGGCACGCCGAAACCGCCTCTAACGGCTGGCATGCTATGGAGCGTGTGCAATCCGGGGCCCCGCCGCGCTTGCTGCTGCTGGATATCCCGGTGGGCGATGCCGACAGTTTGCATTTCTTGCGCTGGCTTCGCCGCCTTCGTCCAGATATCCCGGTCGTGGCGATCTGCCATCCCGAGGACGCCAGCCAAGGAGATGAGGCCACCCATCTAGGCGCGGAAAAAATTCTTCTACGGCCGCTCAAAGCGGAACAGCTAAAATCCACCGTGCAAGCTTATTTCGAAGCCCCGTTGAACCGCGTCCCCGAAATCAGTAATGGAAGTCTGGAGATCGGCCAGGACGCGTTTTTCTTCAGTTCTAGTCTTGCCATGGAAAAGCTGCGGGCACAGGCGGAACTGCTGGCGCAAACTGACGTACCCGTGCTGATCGTGGGAGAAAAAGGCTGCGGCAAGAACGCCGTTGCCAGCCTGATTCACAAGCTTTCGGTCCGATCCGGTTTCAAACTCCTTAATGTGGATTGCTCGGAGACTCCGCCTGCCTTGCTGGGAGTGGAGATCTTCGGAGCCGACCGTGGTGGCGCCGATCAGAGACGGCGTACGGCCCTCGGCAGATTTGCAGCCGGCGAAAAGGGTTCGATCTTCCTCAATGAAATTGCCGATTTGCCCCTCGAACTTCAATCACGACTCTTGCAGGAATTACGCAACAGTGAAGCTTCGGGAAGCGAAGGAGTCGCGGCGGAGGTCAGAATTCTGGCCGCCACCAGCGCCAACCTGGATCGGGCTTTATCCGAAAAGCGATTGAGGCAGGATTTGTATTATCGGCTGAGCGCCTTCACCATTCATGTGCCGCCATTGCGCCAGCGTAAGGATGAGATTCCGCTCTTGCTGCGCTACTTCATGCACAAATTAGCCCGGCACTACCGGATGCCTCCTCGCGAATTCTCACCCGCCGTGCTCGATGCCTGCGAGCGCTATCCCTGGCCCGGCAACCTGAAAGAACTGGAAACTTTTGTAAAGCGTTATTTGGTCGCCGGGGACCGTCAGTTGCCCGCCACCGACATGAGTTTCGCTATGACTGATTTCAGAAATGAAACCAGCCGGAGTGGCAATCTTTCATTTCCTGATTCTCCGAATTTCGCGTCGGTGGTGGAAAATGGTATTCCGAACGGAGTTCAGAATAATAATGAGTCCAGAGGGGAACCGGCGAAGCCCGAATCCTTGAAGTCGCTGATTCAGGGTATCAAGTCGGAAGCCGAGCGTAGCGCGATTGGCGCGGCCCTGAAGCAGACCGGTTGGAATCGCAAGGCGGCGGCGCGGCTGCTAAGCGTGAGCTACCGAACGCTCTTATACAAGATCGATCAATACCAGATGCGGGCCCCGGAACCTTTCCTGGCCACACCCGTGGGAGATTTTTCGATGTACCGTGAGAATAAGGATGACGGAGAAGTCAATTGAAGCGGGCTCACCCGGATCATTACGAAGCGCATTGCCCGAGGATCACTATGAGCGTAAGCGCCGTTACATTGCGGAAGCAACGATTGCCGAAGCAACGACTGCTTCTGTTGGTAGTTTATTCGCTGTTATCGGGGTCGCTTCTTGCCCAGGATTCCGGCAGCGCCAGCGCGAATTCCATGAAGCCATCGGCCGGTTCGGCTTCGTCGGAAGCTCCTTCTTCCGTTTCCAAGCCGCACGATAGCAGTTTCATTATTGGCAACGACGACGTACTGGCCATCAATGTCTGGAAAGAGCCGGATATCTCCCGCTCCATTCCGGTCCGATCCGATGGAAAAATCTCGCTTCCTCTCGTGGGAGAAGTTCAGGCGGCGGGACTGACTCCGCTGGCCCTGGAAAAAGATATCGCTGCCAAGCTCAAGAATTACATCGCGGAACCGGAAGTGACCGTGATGGTGCAGCAGGTGAACAGCCAGAAGTTCAACATTCTGGGTCAAGTAGTGCGGCCGGGATCCTACGTGATTGCCAATTCTCCAACCGTGCTTGACGCCATTGCTTTGGCCGGTGGTTTCCGGGATTTCGCCAAGAAAAAATCCATTTATGTTCTTCGTCAGGGGCCAAGCGGCGAATCACGGTTGTCCTTCAACTACAAATCGGTGAGCGAAGGCAAGGATATGTCGCAAAACATCAAGCTTCAGCCCGGCGATACCATCATCGTTCCGTAACGCCTGTTCGTAATTAAGTCCGCCAACATCTGAATTCTCAACATCTAGGAAATGCGCTTCTCCATCCCATCTGTATTCGGATTTGTTCTGCTGGCAAGTTCCGTCGCTTTTTCACAGCAGAGCAATCCTTCTTCATCGCAGCCGAATAGTCCCCCGACGCCGGCGCCCGCGGCAAACGGTCCGGTGCTGGCTGGCCCTGCGGGAGACGCAAATGGAAATGTTGTTGCCGACCCCAATATCAATGTCGAAGACCGCATGTTGACTCCGCCTCCGGTCAGCGGCCAGTTATATCCGCTGGCTGTGGCGTCGGAGGAGCGAGCCAATTATCTGCGTGGCGGCGTCGTGTTCAACACCGCCTATTCCGACAATGTTCTGTATGCAACCAGTGGAACGCCGGTGAGCGACGTAAGTTACTCGGTGTGGCCGACCCTGTCGATCGATCAAACGCTCACCCGTTTGCACTGGGTGCTCTCCTACGCTCCCGGCTTCACGTTTTATCAGCGCGTCACTTCGCGGAATGAGGCCGATCAGAATTTATCCCTGAACATGCAGTACCGCCTCAGTCCGCATGTGACCGTCAGCCTGGTCGATGCCTTTCAGAAATCTTCCGATGTGTTCAACCAGCCGGAGCAGGGTTTGGCCGGCGCGGTAACGGGCTCTGACCTGGGAGCGAATAATTCCATTATTGCTCCGCTGGCTGACCGCCTCGGCAACTATGGAAGCGCCGGAATCACCTATCAATTTGGCGCAAATGACATGGTGGGGGCGAACGGAACTTTCTCGAATTTGCATTATCCCAACCCGGCGCAGGTGCCGGGCCTCTATGACGCCGCGACGCGCGGCGGCTCGGGATTTTACAGCCATCGTTTGTCGGTGCGGCATTACGTTGGCGTGACCTATCAATATCAGGATCTGCTCACTTATCCGGCCAGAACAACCAACCAGACCCAGACGGATGCGGCTCTTTTCTTCTACACGTTTTATCCCGCGCCCATGTTCTCAATCTCGTTCTTCGGTGGCCCGCAATACTATATCGAAGGTCCACAATACATAAGTTCGATTCAGCCGGCGGTAGCCGGCGCGAAGGCCTGGTCGCCGGCGGCGGGCGTAAGTTTGAACTGGCAGGCGCCGCATACCGCTATCGCCATAAGCTACTCGCACAGCGTGAGCGGCGGCGGCGGGTTGCTGGGCGCGGTCGAGCTCGACAGCGCAAGCGGCTCCCTGCGGCAGCAGCTGACCCGCAACTTCAGCGCCTCCGTCACCGGCAGTTACGCCAACAATGGCGTGCTTTCACTGGCTTCGCTAGGCGGCCATTCGATCTCCGGGAGCGCCGCATTGCAACGCCAGATTGGCGAGCGCGTAAGCGTGCAGGCGGGATACACTCGCCTCCGTCAGACTTATCCCTTCTTCTTCTCCGCCGATCCTGATACGAATCGCGAATGGGTGTCAGTCTCTTACCAATTTGCCCGGCCCTTGGGACGTTAGCTTTCGCAACTAAAGTCCTCGAAATTATTGAGAACCACAATCCGAGAACAATAATCATGGTTGAAGAATTAGAAGACGAGAAAAGCGGTGGTTTCGATCTCCAGCACTATCTGGGGTTAGTTCGCCGCCGCCACATGCAATTTTTGATACCGCTGCTTGCCGGCTGGCTCTTGGTGTGGGCGGCCAGTTGGGTGCTTCCTTCGCGCTACCGCTCGAGCACATTGATCCTGGTGGAGCAGCCTACCATGCCGAAGGATTATGTCACGCCTAACGTCAGCGACAATCTGCAGGATCGCTTGCAAAGCATCACGCAGCAGATTCTCAGCCGTACCCGGCTGTTGCACATCATCGATCAGCTCAGCTTGTATCCGGGGCACATGACTGCCGACGACAAAGTGGATCGGATGCGCAAGGAGATCGAGATCGAACTGGTGCGCGACGGCGACCGGGTCAACGCCTTCAACGTTTCCTATTCCTCCCGCGACGCTCGCACCGCCCAACAGGTAACCAGCGAATTGACTAATCTGTTTATCAGCGAGAATTTGGAAGTTCGCCAGCAGCAGTCGGAAGACACCACCAAGTTTCTCGAAGGCCAACTGGAAACCGCCAGAAAGACCTTATCCGATCAGGAAGAAAAGATTCGTGAGTTCAAGGGCGAACATGTAGGCCAGTTGCCCGCGCAGGTGGGCAGCAATTTGCAGATTCTGGCGGGCCTACAATCCCAACTGCAAACCGAAGAAGACGCTTTGAATACGGCGAAGCAGCAGCGCGTCTATTTGGAGACCCTGGTGAACCAATATCGTTCGCTGCAAGGTACGCCGAAGAACGATGGCAGCAATACCACGGCTGGTTTACCCGCGCTCGATGCTGAACTGGAAAAACTGCGCGCTCAGCTGGCTGATCTGAGCTCGCGCTATACCGACCGCCATCCCGATGTGCGCAAGCTCAAAGAACAAATCGCCAAAACCGAGAAGATGCGAAGCCAGGTCGCAGCCGAGCAGAAAGCCGGAGCGGTGGCCGCGCAGTCCGATCCAAACGCAAGCGCAAGCGCTGCTGGAGATCCTTCCTCTCCCATGGTGCAGTTGCAAGGGCAACTCCAGGCCAACCGGACGGAGATCGCCAACCGCGAGCAAAGTATCAAAGATCTTTCCGCGAAAGTGACTGACTATCAGGCTCGGCTGAATCAGGAGCCGGTGCGGGAGCAGGAGCTTTCCGATCTCACCCGCGGCTACGATCAATCGAAGGCGAATTATGATGAGCTGCTGAAGAAGAAAAACGAGTCGGCCATGGCGACTAGCATGGAATTATTGCAGCAGGGAGAACGCTTCCGCATCATCGATCCTCCCAGCTTGCCGCTGAAACCCGATTTTCCCAACCGTCTTAAGTTCTGCCTGATCGGCTTGGGCATTGGTTTGGCATTAGGCGTCGTGGTTGCGGGCACAATGGAAATGCTCGATGATCGCGTCTTTGACGAGAAGGATTTCCAGAAATTGCTGCCGGTCGCGGTAATCTCGGAGATTCCGCCGATCGTCGTCCAATCCGAAGTGGAAGCCCAACAGCGGCAGCTCTGGCTGGGGTGGGTGACGGCGGCCTTCGTATCGGCTACCATCTTGCTAGGCTCGGCGCTCAGCTACTTGCGCGGCTAGATTCTAATGTACAAAGCCTTTTACAGTTTAAAGCGAAATCCCTTCGAGATCACTCCCGACCCTTCGTTCCTGTTTCCCACGCGCAGGCACAACGAAGCTCTCGCTGCTCTCTATTACGGAGTTCGGCGGCACAAAGGATTCGTCGTCCTGACAGGAGAAGTGGGGACCGGCAAGACTCTTCTTCTGCGGTGCCTGCTGCAATTGCTGAACCAAAGCTCGGACGTTAAATATGCCTACGTATTTAACGGACGCCTCACGCCGCTTGAATTCCTGCAATACATCGCCGGCGATTTGGGACTGCCTTCGTCGGGAAAGAACAAGAGCGAACTTTTGCTGCAGCTCGCGGGTTATGTGGTCTCGCGCGGCGAGAAAAAACTGACTACGGTGCTCGTGGTCGACGAAGCTCATCATCTTTCAACCGACATCCTCGAGGAGATCCGGCTGCTGACCAATCTCGAGACCGCGAATGAGAAGCTCTTGCAGATTCTTCTTGTCGGCCAGCCCGAACTGGACGAGAAGCTGGATTCCGGCGACCTGCGCCAGCTGAAGCAAAGAATTGCGCTGCGCTCCCATTTGGAAGCGCTCGATCTTACTGAAACCAAGGGCTACATCGAGCGCCGGCTTCAACTTGCAGGCAGCCCCAATCCTGCCGGAGTCTTCCCGGAGAAGACGGTCGCCGCGATTCACCGCCATTCACGCGGGTTCCCCAGGTTGATTAACACGATTTGCGAGAACGCTCTGGTGGTCGCATACGCCAAGCAGGAAGCCAGCGTCACGCCGGAAATTATCGACGGCATCGCGGCCGATTTCCGCCTGGGCGTGCAGACTCCCGCGGAACCAAAAAAGTCCGGCGAGGTCGACGTGAGGAAAGCCGCCAGTACGCTGCTCGAACTTTACGCCCGCCTGCAGGCGCAGCAAACCCGCGAGGAAGCTTTATCGGTGCGGGTGCCGGTCGAGATCACCGAACAATAATCGACAGAACCAAGAATCGATAGAACTAAAAACCAAGTAAACCACCATGAGCCATATATTTGACGCGTTACAACGGTCCGAAGCGGAAGAGCAGGGAACGAGTTCGCCCCTGACCGAATCTACCTTTTCGGTAGCCACCGAACTGCTCGAAATCGCCGAACGCAAACGGAGAAACCTGGGTGAGCCGGCCGCCGCCGCGGGAATCCGGTCCAAGGTCGAGCGCCGCCCGGCGCCCGGTATTCTCGATGAGTTTCCCTCTTTGCCCATCAACATGACGCCCGAGAGCAAGTTGGTGGCGCTGGCCAAGGAGGAGAGCCTCGGTGCCGAGAAGTTCCGTTACCTGGCGGTGCGCTTGCGGCAGTTGCGTCAGACGCGCGCGATCAAGAAGATTCTGATTACCAGCAGTATTCCGCAGGAAGGGAAAAGCACCGTCTCGGCGAATCTGGCCTGCACCCTGGCTCGCCGGAAGCAGCACAAAACTCTGTTGCTCGAAGGCGATCTCCGCCGCCCCACCATTGCCCAGAGATTCGGTCTGGGGCCGGTTCCGGGATTGAGCGAATGGCTGCGCGGAGAAACCGAGACCATGAACATTTATCGGCTCCAGGATCTTGGGCTTTGGGTTTTCCCCGCCGGAAGCGCGCCGGAAAATGCGCTCGAGCTCATGCAGTCGGGAAGACTTCCAGCCTTGATGGAACAGTTGACCGAATGGTTCGATTGGATCGTGATCGACTCGCCACCGGTTCTACCGCTCGCCGATACCAGCATTTGGGCACGCCTGGCCGACGGAGTCTTGTTGGTCACTCGAAAAGATGTAACCGAAAAAAAGCAACTGCAGCGTGGCCTGGAGACGATCGAGAAGTCAAAACTCCTGGGTGCCGTAGTGAACGGATCCACCGACACCGCGCACAGCGATTATTATCAGCGCTACGCGCCCGCTGCGAACAGCAAAACCTCCCGTTAGAGCGGAGCATCTGTAACCTGGCCATTCTCCCCAAGTTTTCGGCAGACATTTCAACCAAACTGAACTTCATCGCGTGATTACACATTGCGAAATACCATGGGCGGTCCAGCCGTGAAGCCGGCCATTCTGATTGCCGCAACTTCACGCTGGATGCCGACCGCACGGCTGGCGATGGCTCTGGCGCAAGCCGGATGCGTTGTGGATGCGGTTTGTCCCAGCGGCCATCCCATCGAAAAAATTAACGGGATACGGCGGACCTATCGTTATCATGGCCTGCTCGCGTTGCAATCAATCTCCGAGGCCATTGCGGCAGCGAAACCCGCGTTGATTATCCCTGGAGACGATCTGGCTACCAGCCATCTGCACCAGTTGCATCGGCACGAAGCGGACCGCAGTCAGACTGGCCAAGCCATTCGCACCTTGATTGAGCTCTCTCTGGGTTCTCCGGAATCGTTTCGCGTGGTTTATGAGCGGGCCGAGTTCATCGAACTTGCCCGGAGAGCGGGCATCCGGGCTCCTCGCATGAAAGTCATTTCGAGACTCGCCGAGCTTGATGCTTGGGCCGCTCGCACCGGTTTTCCCACAGTTCTTAAGGCCAATGGCACCTCCGGCGGTGATGGCGTCAGGATCGTTCGCAAGGCTGAGGATGCCGAGAGGGCGCTGCGCACTTTGCAATCTCCACCTTCTCCGCTGCGCGCCGCGAAACGCGCCATTGTCGATCACGACAAAACCCTACTTTGGCCGGCTGTTCTGCGCCGCCGTTTTGTGGTGAACGCACAGGAATATATTGCCGGCCGCGAAGCCACCAGCGCGGTTGCCTGTTGGCAGGGAAAAGTTATGGCGAGTCTGCATTTTGAAGTTCTCAACAAGCGCGATTCCGCCGGACCGTCGAGCGTTTTGCGTTTGATCGAAAATGCCGAAATGGCATTTGCTGCCGAAACTGTGGTTCGCGAATTGAAGCTTTCGGGTTTGCACGGCTTCGATTTCATGTTGGAATCCGGAAGCGGAAACGCTCACCTCATCGAAATCAACCCTCGGGCCACGCAAGTCGGGCACCTGACTTTGGGCCCGGGCCGTGATTTACCCGCGGCCCTTTACGCCGCCCTGACGGGTGAGGCGGTGCATCCTGCCGCCAAACTGACCGAGAAGGACACCATCGCGCTGTTTCCGCAGGAATGGACGCGCGATCCGGCGAGCCCGTTCCTGCAATCCGGCTATCACGACGTTCCTTGGGACGAACCTGAGTTACTTCGGGCCTGCGCGGGCAAGCGTAAAGAGCAGTTGGCCCTCAAGCTGCAACAAGTTCCGGCGCAGAGTCTTACTGCGGTTCAGGCGCCGCGGCTTCCGTAGCGCATCGAAACAGCATCGAAAAGAAAATGAAAGTCCCCTCGAAGATGCCCAACCTGTCATCGACTGCGCCGCCGCCGGGCTTGCCCAGTGTTTCTGGGGCCAGGATTTCCGTTGTAGTCGTGGTTTGGAATGCCAAGCATTACGTTGAGGAGTGTCTAGGCTCCCTGCGAGAGCATTGCCGCCAGGTTTACTCCGAGGTCATCGTCGTCGACAATGCCTCCACTGATGGCACCCCGGAGATGATTGCCGAACTGTTCCCGGAGTTCCATCTGATTCTTAATCCGGAAAATTTGGGATTCGCCCGGGCAAATAATATCGGCATCGCGCAGAGTTCTGGAGATTATGTCTGTCTGGTGAACTCCGACGTCAAATTTCTCGACGACTGTATTTCGCCCATGGTGCGCTACCTCTCGGACCATCCGGAAGCGGGCATGTTGGGTCCCCGGATGCTGGCGCAGGATGGCGAGGTAAGGCGTTCCACCATGCGCTTCCCCACGGTGTGGAATAATTTTTGCCGGGCCATCGGGCTCGACTACCTCTTCAAGGGATCGCGATCGTTTGGCGGGCTCCTGATGAATGATTTCGACCACCGGACTACAGCCGAAGTGGAAGTTCTGAACGGCTGGTTCCTGGTGGTACGCCGCCGCGCCGTGCAGCGCGTCGGCCTGCTGGATCCCCAATTCTTCATGTACGGGGAAGACGTGGACTGGTGCTACCGCTTCTGGCAGGCAGGCGAGAAAGTGGTGTTCTTCTCCGGTGCGGGCGCCATTCACTATGGCGGTGCAAGTTCTTCCAATGCGCCGGTGCGATTTTATCTGGAGCTTTACCGCGCCACCTGGCAATACTGGCGTAAGCATTACAGCGGTCTGGCGCAACTTGGCTTTCTGGCGGCTTTCGCCATTCACCATTCGCTGCGTTTGGTGGGTTCGGCTTTTGTGTACCTGCTCGCCCCCTCGCGAAGGCCAAACACCGCCGCCAAGTTCAAGCGGAGTCTGGCTTGCCTGCGCTGGGTGGGCGCGGCCAAGTTCAAGCCTCTGGAGACCAGCGGCAAGACCGCCTAACGGATTATCGCAGCGCATCCCTCAGAAGATTGTCTAACGTCCCATCGTCCCATGTACGAAACCGAAGCCAATAACTTAGTCGAGAGCTCGAATCAGATCCCCGTCGAGCTGATGCAGGCATTTGAGCAGCTCTCCGGGCGCATTCTGTCGCGAACCGTTTTGCCCTGGAGCGAGCACTGCACCGAGTGTGTCTGGCCAACCTGCTATACCACTTGCGACCTTTATGCTCCCCGCCAGGATGGCAGATGCCGCCGCTTCAGCGATGGAATGGTCAGAGTCGATGTGCCTTCGGCGGTCAATTCTTACATTTTGAAAATCCGCTTCAAGCAGTGGGGCAAGCTCTGGACTCCGGGCAACATTCGGCTCCGCCCGGCGGAGAAAGCGGTGCGGCTGGAACGTCGGGATTACCGGATTGGAAGCGCGCTTCAGACCTCCCCTCTGCCCTCGCTGATAAAGATCGCCGTCGCCAGGAAACGTTACGGCTTCAAGAAAAGAGTGGCCGACTCCGCCACGCCGGCGGGCCAGGAATTGCCAACTTGTTTCCTTCTGGAGTGCTACAACCCCCAGACGCACGAAGTTGCTTTATCGCTCACCATGCGCGCCACCGACGAGAGCTCCAACATTCCGTTTCAGAAGTTGATCCATCTCAGTCCCGGATACAGTTGCGTTCGCATTCCGGTCGAAGAAATTACTTGCTTCCTCGACCTGCATCAGCCCTTTGGCATCGAGCTGATCCCAAACCAGGACGCGGGGGAGACCACGCTGTATTTCGGTCTCGTGGAGTTCGTCACGGAAGTGGCTGGAACCAGGCGCCAGGAGAAGGGAAGCGAGACCAGTTCAAATTCGAAAAAGGTCAAGTGCCTCGTGTGGGATCTCGACAATACTTTGTGGGATGGCATTCTGGTAGAGGATGGCCCGGAGCGGCTCCGCCTCAAGCCGGGGGTAAGGGACGTCATCGAAACTCTGGATCGTCGCGGAATTCTGCACTCCATCGCCAGCAAGAACAATCCGGAAGATGCCGTGCAGATCCTTCGCAAGTTCGATCTCGAGCAATACTTCTTGTGCCCGCAAATTTCCTGGCAGCCAAAGAGTCAAGCGATCCGCACGGTCGCGCAACAGCTGAACATCGGGCTGGACACCCTCTTGTTTGTCGACGATTCCACCTTCGAACTGGAGGAAGTCCGCGCTGCCTGCCCGGAAGTCAGATTGCTGAATGCTGAATTATTTCGTGATCTTTACGATCGCGACGATTGCCAGGTGCCGGTCACCGCCGAGAGCCAGGAGCGCCGCAAGCTGTACCAGGTGGAAGCCAGTCGCCAGGCAATAGCGCAAAGTTTCAGCCACGACTACATGGCCTTTCTCCGGCATTCGGAAATCGAGCTGACGGTTCGTCCCATGACCGAGGAAAATCTTCAGCGGGTTCACGAATTGACCCAGCGTACTAACCAGATGAATTTTTCCGGCAACCGCTACGACCGCGAAGTGTTGCGAAAGCTGCTGGCCACTCCCGATCTCGATACTTTTGTACTGAGCTGCAAGGACCGTTTCGGCAGCTACGGCGTCATTGGCTTTTCCGTTGTGAATCGCCGCGAGCCCCGCATGATCGACCTGATGTTCAGCTGCCGAATCCAGTCCAAGCGGGTGGAACACGCGTTCCTGGCATGGCTGATCCGCAAATATATCGCCGAGTCCGGCAAAGACTTTTACGCCGATTACCGTAAGACTTCGCGCAATGCCCCTTCGGGCAAAGTTTTTTCCGATCTGGGCATGGAAGAAAACGGCAATGCCAAAGACAAAGACGGCGTCTTGTCCCTGAGATTTCCCCGCGAGAAAGAAGTTCCTGAAGACGGTGTCATCGAGGTTGTGCCGGAAGCCATGGAGCAGACGATTGCCCACAATGCCATGCAGGAGACCTCAGCGTGAGCCTTCGGTCCCTGGCAGGCACGGCGCGGCGCGGTGTGTTATCCAAGCTCTACCGCAAGCCAGTCCCGCTAAGAGACTGCGGCCCCATCGTCTCCTTCACCTTTGACGATTTTCCCCGCACCGCTCTGACCGTGGGCGGTCCCATTTTGGAACGTTATGGCGCCCGCGGAACTTATTACACCGCCATGGGCCTGATGAACATGGATCTGACGAAAACGGGACCGATGAAAACCTCGAGCGAAGTTGGAGATCAGTTTCGCCGTGAAGACTTGGAAACCCTGCTTGAACACGGCCACGAATTAGCCAGCCATACCTTTACGCACATCTCCAGTCGGTCGGTTTCGAGGGCGACATTCTGCCAGGACGTTAGCAAAGGTATCGATGCCCTCAAGAAGTCTACCGGGGAGGTCGCCGCCAATTTCGCCTACCCGTTCGGCGATGTCGCCCTCACGAGCAAACGAGCGCTACAGCCGGGGGCTCGAAATAACCCAGGCGTAACCAGCGCCCGGGGCATCATTCCCGGCCTTAACGGACCGGAGATCGATCTCAGTCTGCTGCGCGCGAACAGTCTATACGGCGATGTTGATCGTGCGAGCCGTGCAGAAGAACTGATCGCGGAAAACATGATTCGCAAGACCTGGCTGATTTTCTATACGCACGATGTGTCTCCCAATCCTTCTCCCTACGGCTGCACTCCAGAGTTGCTGGAAGCTGCCATATCCTGTGCCGCCCGGAGCGCTTCCCGGATTTTGACCGTGCGCGAAGCATTGGCCGAGATAGGGGCTATAACCAAAGCGTGCCACCACAGTCCTCGCAGAATTGCACTAGCTCATCAATAATGGCTACCCAAACAATTTCTGAATTAATTACCGTGGACCGGAATTTCGCCGTCCCAACCGAAATCGAAGTTCGCATAGCGCGATCCATCGCTGAAGTGGAGGCTTTGCGGGAGGCCTGGGCGGCATGGCCTGGACATCGCGATTCGGACATGGATTTCTACTTGATGATCAATCAAGCCTATCCGGAGATTCTCCGACCTCATGTGATCGCTCTTTACCGTGATGGGAGACCAGAAGCGATTCTTGTCGGACGGCTCGATAGAAAACCTATCGCTTTCAAGGTAGGATATTTTCGCAAGATTCGCGTTCTTGCCCGTTGTCTGACTTTTGTCTACGATCCGATCCACGGCAACGGCTCACCGGAAAATACCAAGATATTGCTTCAGGAAGTGATGAATTGTCTAAACCGAAACGAAGCAGATTTGGCCTCCTTAGAGTTTGTGCCGGTAGACTCTATTATTTACAATCTTGCCCTCAAACTTCCCAATACCCTCAGTAGGGATACCCTGCCCGAGGCCCAAGGCCACGAAAGCTTGATTATTCCCGATAGCATCGACGAAGTTTATCGCCGTATGTCGTCGGTCCGGAGGAAGCATTTAAAAGCGAGTATAAGAAAGCTCCAGAATCATCCCGCCGGCCAAGTAAGAATCGTTGGATACCGGCACGAGGCTGAACTTGACCAGTTATTTAGGGACGCGGAAGAAATCGCGAGAAAAACTTACCAGCGAGGCCTTGGCGCAGGCTTTTCCGATGCCCCGGATACGCGAATGCGCCTGGAAATGGCGGCACGCAAGGGCTGGTTGCGGGCTAACCTGCTGTATTTAGGGGATCGGCCAGTCGCCTTCTGGATTGGCATGCTCTACCACGGAAGCTTCGTTAGTGAATATATGGGGTACGACCCTGAATTCCGTCAATCCTCTCCCGGCATGGTGCTTATCATGCACATCCTTGAGGGTTTTTGCGCTCGAGCGAATGGGGATATTGTCAAGGAATTGGACTTCGGCTTGGGCCATGCTGAATATAAGACCGTGCTCTGCAGCAAGAGCTGGCAGGAAGCCCGAGTCTACATCTTTAGCCCGACGATCAAAGGCCTCCTGCTCAAGTCCATAAGGACAGCCGCCGCGATCGCCGAGAATTCCGCCAGAAGACTCCTATTATGGGCCAAGCTCATTCCGCGATTCAAAAGAGCCTGGAGAGATCGTTTAGCAAAGCTTTAACAAGTCGTCCAAAAGGATTAGTCGCTTGGAGCGTGAACTTGCATGTTGGGCCATGAACCTGTGTGTCCTTGGCTTGCTCATTGATACGTTATACCCTCTTTTCAGGTTTGGTAAGCGCAAGTCAAAGTCTCGGAACGAGGTCCCCCAAGTGATGAATCGTTTGTTTCGCCTCATCCTTCTCTTGTTGATAGTGAATGTTTTTTTTATCAGGTTCGTGTCCGCCACGACGTACTACATTGCGTCTGGCGGAAGCGACTCGAACAGCGGCACGTCGAAGACTGCACCTTGGCTGCATGCGCCTGGAATGCCGAAATGCACGGCCACATGTGCCTCTGTGAAGCCCGCGCCGGGAGACTCGTACATTTTTCGCGGGGGAGATACGTGGCATTTTGGTGCGAGCTCAACCATGACCTATGTTGGCTCAAGTGGCTGGGATTGGACCTGGAACGGATCGAACGGCAACCCGATTTACATTGGAGTCGATCAGACATGGTATTCGGGCAGCGCGTGGGTGCGCCCAATCATGAGTGGCGACAATCCGCTGAGCACTTCCTTTGTGTCAAGTTGCAGTTACGACCAGTCGACCGCGAACGCGCTGTGGCTGAATCAAGCAAGCTATGTGACAGTTGACAACTTCGAGTGGCCTGGCAGGTGTTGGTCCAGTCCGTCCAGCAATTCCGCGGCTATTTACAGCTATCAGACTTGCAACGTGATCATCTCGAATAACTATTTCCATGGTTGGACCGCCGTTTCAGGTTCTGAGGATAACCAGATGATTCTCGGCGGCTCCAACGGTTCCTCGTGTGGCTCGGCAACCCACAATCAAATTGTGGGTAATGTTTTCGACGGCTCGGACTCTTCTGCAGGCACGGCGAATTCCTCGGCTTGCTCACGGGGGTTTGAGCCCGGCATGCCCTGCCAAAGTGGGATGGGTATATATTCGGAAGGCTACGATATTCACGGCAATGTCTTTCGCTATCTTTCGAACATCGCCGTAACGGTGAACACCAGCACCTTCCACGACAATCTGGCGGAATATCTATACACGAGCTATGCACCGTCAGACATTGCGCCACACTCGAACGTTTTAAACGAGGTAACCAACATATCCGGCGCCAGCACATCTTTTTATAACAACGTAATTCGGCATACTTACGTGAGTCAGGATATCTATCTTACGGTGGGCTCCGGCGGAGCCGCCTATGTCTTTAATAATGTTTTTTTCGATAACCTCAGGTACGACGCCAGCGGAGATAGCGCTCCGACGAATTGCATTCACCTGCAAGCCCAGTCGAGCAGCGGTAGTCAGAGTCTCTATTTTTACAACAACACGATGGATAATGATGTGGGCGATCCCACCGGTGGAGGCTGTCAGCTCGACTTCATGCAAGCGGGAGCCCCCACGTATGCCTGGAATGGCCCGGCATATTTCGAGAATAATCATCTGATCGGATACGGCACCCTGTCGAATCTATACGTCTGCAACTCCGGCGCGACGTGTTCATATAAAGATAACGGTAATGAGATTTATCAAACCGAAGCGGTAGCAAACAGTCAAGGATATGTTCCGGGAAACAATTACAGTCCTACCGCGGGCGGGGCAACCATCGGCGCTGGATCGATAATTAGCAGTTCCACTTGCAACGTGTTTTCTCAAAGTTCTGCCCTGTGCAGTGGCACAAGTGATGGTGCGAATGAGCAGAACAGCAAAGGTGGTGAAACCGCTGTGTCTCCGGCTATTACCGTCATCCCGCGCACACCTAGCTGGGACGTCGGAGCCTACCAGTTCGGCGGCACATCAGCACCCACTCCACCAACAGGTTTGGCGGCGATTGTTCAATAGTTAATTTCGAGTACTTGAGCTGAGGTATCACGCGCGGGACTCTGGCATAGTTGAACCTCCTTCTTTCGACTCAGGCAAACCAGCCTGCCCGGAGTGCATTCTCCCACTTGAACCTGAGGCCGCTGCAATCCAGCGTCTGTAAAATGAAACCCGTACAAGGACCGCAGAACCTAAAATTTGGCGGTGGGGTGGCCGAGACCGTCCTCCACCCCGCCGTACTGGTAGTCATCCTGCTGGTTGGGGTTTTGATATGCGTATGGCCCAGGAATAAAGCATTGGCTGCGTTTCTCGCAGCCTCCCTGCTTATTCCGGTCGATCAGGTTTTGCTGATAGGCCCCGCACACTTTCCGATGCTCCGTGTGTTGGTATTGTTTGGATTTGTTCGGATGGGGAAAGACAAAGTCGCGTCCAAACTACGGATGTTTAGCGGCGGAGTAAACACTCTTGATGTCGTGATTATCTTGTTCGCGGTATTCATTGCACTGAACGGAATCCTTCTATTTCCGGTGTCCGGTGCCGTCATCAATGAGTTGGGGCTGCTTTACACAGTCTTCGGAGTCTACTTTTTGCTGCGCTTCCTAATTCGAAGCGAAGACGATGCAGTAAGCGCAATTAAATCGCTCGCTTGGATCACTGCGGTTGTGGCGGTTGTTATGGCCTACGAAGTTACGACCGGGCACAATCCCTACTCCTTGCTTGGTGGGGCTGAAGCTTCAAGATATGCATCCCTGGTGGCGCGCGATGACCGCTTTCGTGCTCAAGGGCCCTTTGCCCACTCAATCACGGCGGGAACCTTTGGCGCGGTCCTGCTGCCTCTCTTCGTAGCCTTGTGGTGGAAAGGAACAAAGTATCGCAAGATGGCATTGCTCGGACTGATCTCGGCCACAATCATCACGCTAGCATGCAATTCGAGCACTCCGGTTTTGGCGTATCTCGCCGGCGTGCTGGCACTCTGCATGTGGCCGTTGCGACAATACATGCGCATTATCCGTTGGGCGATTGTGATCACCCTAATTGGTTTGCAGCTAATTCTTAAAAATCCCGTCTGGCACTTGATCGCTAGGATTGACATAGCTGGCGGTTCTTCGTCATGGCATCGATTTGCGCTGATCGATCAGTGTATTCGACATTTCGGCGATTGGTGGCTGATCGGAGTAAAAGACACCAGCGTGTGGGGTTGGGATATGTGGGACACGGCGAACCAGTACGTGAGTACCTGCGACAATTCCGGCCTCCTGCCCTTTCTGTTGTTCGTGTCCATTCTGGTTTATGGGTTTAAATTCTTAGGAAAGGCAAGGCGCATTTCTAGTAACAATAAGGACAAGAAAAGAGCGCTATTTCGCTGGGGGATTGGTTCAGCTCTCTTCGCCAACGCTGTTGCCTTTCTGGGGATTTCCTACTTCGATCAGACTGTTGTAGCGTGGTACACCTTGCTAGCGATCATCTCTGCAGTAGCGGTGGTTCACCCAGAAAGCCAATCGCAAGCGAAGCCACTGCCGTCGGCAGAGGCCTTTGAGACAGAGATTGCAGCATCTATAGCGCTCATTCACACCTAGAGGCAAAAACTGTCAAAAATTCCACTCTCGCGCGCCCATGTGCCTGCTCTAGATGGACTCCGGGGAATTGCGATCCTGGCAGTTTTCGCCTATCACTATGGACACGGCGGAGTGCACAGCACGTCGGCCGCGGTCAGGGCTTTCGCCTCAATTTGCGGTCTTGGATGGTCCGGGGTAGATCTTTTCTTTGTGCTGTCCGGATACCTCATAACCGGTATCCTCTTTGATAGCCGGAACGATCCTGGCTACTATAAGAAATTCTACGCGCGGAGAGCATTAAGAATTTTCCCGGTCTACTATCTGTTCGCCGCGATCATGTTTGCGATCGGCTCTCACTGGAGAATCGCCCACCTGTCGTTTCTGTTCCATGTGGGATACCCGGTGGCTCTGCTAATTCCAAGCTTGGTGGCAATTCCACTCCATATCACTCATTTATGGTCTCTTTGCATCGAGGAGCAGTTTTATGCGATATGGCCTTGGATCATCGCGAGAATGCGGAATCCCATCACGGCCTGCATTGTTGCCGTAGCCGTCGCACCGCTTCTACGGACTGCAATCTGGGCGGTGGGATGGAATCAGGATTGGTCCTATGCTTTTTTGTTGTGCCGCACGGACTCTCTGGCAGTGGGCGCTGCGATAGCGTTGCTGATGCGTAGTGGATGGAAAGATGCGCTCGCAAGGTGGGCGCCGGTCGCATTTGCCTCAGCTGGAGGGATCCTACTGACAATCTTTATGAGCCGCCATACTACGAGTCACTACGATGCCGTGATTAATACGGTGGGGTTTAGCGTAATCGCAATCGTATATGGAGCGCTTCTCGTTATTGGCCTTGCGCACGGCAGACTGTTCTCGATGCAGATTCTTCGAATTTTTGGTAAATACAGTTACGGGTTGTACCTGTTCCATTTTCCTCTCGCTGCTTTGTTCGAACCACTCAAGCACATGCTTTCGTTCGCCTATGTCCCGGCTTGCCTTCTGATAAATCTGGCAGTGGCTGCCGCAAGTTTTCATTTCTTCGAAGAGCCTATTCTCAGACTCAAGCGCCGTTTCCGCTACGATAGCGGTTCCTTCGGAGCTTCGCATCTGTCAAGCATCTCCAGTTCAGCACAAGCCAATTCGGTCCCAGCATAATGAGCACATTGTCTAGCCTAGCCCCCGTGCGCAGTCTTTCGCACACCATAGGCCGAAACACTATCTTCGGAGTGATTGCCAGATTCACCCAGGTGGCAACCCGTCTGGTGACGATTCCCATTGTGATCACCCATCTCGGATTGGGTGGCTATGGAATCTGGGCCATCATCATGACGACTGCTGCCTACATGCGTTTCGGGAGCGTTGGTATTAAATCGGCATTTCAAAAGTATGTAGCGGAGGCCACTGGTAATGGCGATTTCGAGACCGCCAACAGGTTATTGAGCACGGGCTGCGCGGCCATGCTTGTCCTGTCGGTCGCGGTATTAATTCCCGTGGCGGGCTTCGCGAACCTGCTGGCGCGCTTTGCCGGCGTACCTCCGGAGTTCCTGCACTCGGCGGCTGAGTCAATCTCGGTGCTCGCTTTGATCATGGTTTTGTCCAACGTGGGCGCAGTCTATGAAGCCATCGTAATGGGCGGCCATAGGATTGATCTGGCCAGAAATTTCGCCACTTTCTTCACCGTCGCTGAAGCCGTCGCGATTGTCGCTCTTCTTCACTTCGGATATGGATTATTTGCCATGGCATCCGTCATGGCAGCTTCCGAAGTTGGCTTTGTTCTCTCTTGTTATGTCGGCTCGAGAAAGATTCTGCCGCAAGTGCGGGTGGCTCGCGAGTTTGTCACCGCGAGCGTGATTCCAGAGTTGTTCCGATTTGCCGGCAGTTACCAGCTGGTGAACATTTTAGAGGTGCTGTACGTTTCCATTCTTCCCGTGGCGATTCTGCGAGTCTTTGGTGCCGATGCCGCAGGCATTTATGCCATTGCTTCCCGCCTTGTCCTGTCGGCGGTAATGTTATCCGATTCTTTTTTGGTGCCCATTCTCTCCGGTGGGGCCATGGTATATGCGTCTGGTTCAGCGGAACAGATGCGGAGGCTCATTGCGAAGTCGTTCAAAGTCACGTTGGGCCTGTGTTTGTTTCCTCTTGGTTTCATTGCGGCTTTCGGACCGACCATGGTATTTGCATGGACTGGCCAGGCGGCTCCTTCGTTGCGAGTCGCACTCTACCTCGTATGTCTCGCGGGGCTTTTCCAGGCCTTCTCGGTGCTTGGTCTGGTTTTGTACCGGGTTTCGGGAAACGCACTCCTGGATAATATCCGGCAGGGCCTGCGAATCGTTTGCTTACTCTCGATCGTCGTGTTTGCTCGCCAGTCCGGTTTCTACGGAGTGCTGGGAGGATTGGCCTTCACGGAATTTGCCGGTATGGTGTTCATGATCTACGCGGTAGCAAAGACGTTTCACGCATTTGATCCCGGAGCGCTTCTGCGAGATGCGTTGAAGGTGACGACGGCGACGGCTGTGGCGATGCTAGCTGGGTTCATTGCGACCCGGCTTCCCCTGCCCGCCATATTCAACCAAAGATGGATGGCGCTTCTGGAACTCACAAAGGTGTTCTTAGCCTGCGTGCTGGCAGCGTGGCCAGCCCTGATGCTGACTAAATCCATAACCGGAGCTGAGGGGAAAGCTCTCATGGGTATTATTCTGCCGGCGCGCCTCAGTGGGGAGACGCGTTGCGCCGATGTCGTCACATAAGTCATGTTTACCTTCGAACACAGCTTCGACAGGGACCTGATGGAATCGCTCCTCGCAGTGCTGACGAAACTTAATACCTTGTGGATGCGAAGCTCTTATGGCTTTGCGGAATTTGGCGACGGGGTCTCGGTACATTATTCTTGCGAAGTTCAGCGCCGGAAGTCTTCTCAAATTCGATTGGGAGACAGAGTCTATCTGGCACCGAAAGTATGGATCGACGTAGCCGGTTCTCCCGGCTCTGAACCGAAAGTTACGATCGGAAGCGGTTGTGCAATTGGGAGGCGATCCACTATCTCCGCGCGCAATCAGGTCATATTGGAAAATGACGTGCTCCTCGCTCCGTCCGTCCTGATCACAGACCACCAACGACGGGCTTCAAATATTCGGGATCCAACCCACGAAGATATGAACGAAGAAACGGATACGAGCCATGGACGCATCAAGATTGAACGGAATTGTTGGCTTGGCATTAACGCTGTAATCTCTTGCGCTTCCGGAGAGCTGAACTTAGGACACCACAGCGTGGTCGGGGCAAACTCGGTAGTGACCCGAAGCTTTCCGCCCTACAGCATTATTGTCGGAAATCCCGCAAAGCTCGTAAAGACGTATAACGAAGAAGCCGAAAAATGGGTGAAAACCAACGGGTGAAAATAATGAACAGCGCGTTTGAGGTGGTGAACAGCACGGAGGTGGAGATGAAGAAGTCGCGAAGGTCTCCCTCATCTCCTACATGCCCGACCTGCGAGAGGCAGGCTGTGGCTCCGTTTCTGACCGCACCCGACCGCTTTCACCTGCGCAAGGACGCCTACCAGCTTCTTAGGTGCCTTTCCTGCAGCGCGGTCTGGCTCGACGATCCTCCCGCACCCGCTGAGATGGGCGAACACTATACCGAGGACTATCACCGGGCGATTATGACCGCAGGTGAAGGCTCCGCCGCTAAACGGTGGGCGGGTCAAGTCAAGATGATTTCCCGGTATAAGGCCGAGGGGAAACTCCTCGACATCGGATGCAGCTCCGGG